>Ga0209109_10001917_pt1 | contig 11380 bp, 10 predicted proteins | sample Rifsed10ft2_FD_184004 | JGI IMG/M metagenome (GOLD analysis project Ga0209109, IMG submission 184004) | Soil microbial communities from Rifle, Colorado, USA - sediment 10ft 2 (version 2) | ecosystem: Environmental > Terrestrial > Deep subsurface > Rock core/Sediment | place: Rifle, Colorado... | reverse complement strand
AGTACGCCTACTCGAACGCGGTGCTGCCGCAGATGTCGGGTCTCGCGCTCGCGCTCGGCCTCGTCGTGGGCGGCGCCCTCGTCACGGAGATCGTGTTCGGCTATCCGGGCATCGGCTCGCTCATCATCACGGCGATCCAGGTCCGCGACTACTTCCTGCTCCAGGGCATCTTCCTCTTCATCATCCTCGGAGTCCTGATCGCCAACTTCATCGTCGACATCGCCTATGTGATCGTCGACCCACGTACCCGCACCGGGATCCAGGGGTCGTAGGTGGACACCGTCGACCAGCACACGGACTCCGTTTCCACCGGCACAGCGGCCGTCTCGGTCACCGTGGCCGAGGAGGCGCCTCCCCGCCGCTCGCGCAACGAGACCCTGTACTTCGCCTTTCGCAACCGGAAGCTCGTCATCGGACTCTCGGTCGTGACGTTCTTCCTCATGCTCGCGATCGTCGGGCCATGGCTCACGGACGCCACCCCCTTCGAGTTCGGCTACCCGACAGGTGAGCCGCCCTCGCGCGAGTACTGGCTCGGCACGACCGCACCGGGCCAGGACGTGTTCGCGCAGTTCGTCTACGGGCTTCGCTCGAGCTTCGTGGTCGGAGCCCTGGCAGGGTGCGTGGCCGCCGCAATCGGGATGACGGTCGGGTTCGTCGGCGGCTATCGCGGCGGCGCGGTCGACGAGATCCTCAGCGTGCTGACGAACGTCGTGCTCGTGATCCCGACCCTGGCCGTCCTGATCATCGTCGCCGCGTACCTCAGCGTTCAGAGCCTGCTCGCGGAGGCGGTCCTCATCGGCGTCACGTCCTGGCCCTGGGCCGCACGCGCGATCCGCGCCCAGACGTTCTCGCTCGCGTCGCGCGACTTCATCAGCGTGGCCCGCCTGTCCGGTCAGACGGGCTGGAAGATCGTCGCCAAGGAGATCGCCCCGAACATGAGCTCGTACCTCTTCCTCGTGTTCATCCTCCTGTTCGGGGGATCCGTCCTCATCGCCGCCACCCTCGACTTCCTCGGGCTCGGTCCGTCGCAGGTGATGTCCCTCGGCCTGATGCTGAACAACGCGGTGTCCGGGAGCGCGCTCCAGCTCGGCATGTGGTGGTGGTTCATCCCGCCCGGCGTCGGGATCACGGCGATCGTCGGCGGCCTGTACGTCATGAACGTCGGCCTCGACGAAGTCTTCAACCCCAAGCTGCGCGAAACATGAGTCTCGCCGTTGACAACCTGCGGGTGTACTACCGGACGCTGCACGGCGACTGCCGGGCGCTCGACGGCGTCACGTTCACGATCGCGGACGGGGAGATCATGGGCCTCGCCGGGGAGTCGGGCTGCGGCAAGTCGACACTCGGCAAGAGCCTGATCCGGCTCGACGCGCGCATGCGGCACGTGGAAGGGACCGCGCAGCTCGACGGGACCACCCTGCCGATCGACGACACGAAGGCGATGAACGCGTTCCGCTACCGCGAGGTCTCGATCATCCCGCAGTACGCGATGAGCGCCTTGAACCCGATCCGGAAGATCGGCCGCATGATCTCGGAGCTCCTGGGCTCTCGCGGCGTGAGCTACGAGGACACGCTGCCAGAGCTGCACCGCCGGCTCGGCCTCGTCGGCCTCGACGAGAGCGTGCTCGACCTGTACCCGATCGAGCTCTCGGGCGGGATGAAGCAGCGGGTCGTGATGGTGCTCTCGACGCTCCTCGACCCGTCGCTCTTGATCGCCGACGAGATCACCTCCGCCCTCGACGTCTCCACGCAGAAGGCCGTCGCGGAGATGCTCGTGGAGTTCCGGGACCGGCAGTTCGTGAAGAGCATGATCGTGATCACGCACGACCTCTCGATCCTGTACCAGATCGCCGACACGATCCTCGTCATGTACGCCGGGAAGCTGGTCGAGAAAGGGTCCGCCGCCGACGTGACGGAGGATCCGAAGCATCCCTACACGAGGCTCCTCATCGCCTCGCTGCCCGAGGTCGGCGTCCGCTTCGACGAGCAGCGGCTCAAAGGCATCGCGGGCAGGCCGCCGTCGCTCATCGACCCGCCCACCGGGTGCAGGTTCCGCGACCGGTGCCCCCTCGCGATCGAGAAGTGCGCCGAGGAGCCGCCGTTCGTGGAGGTCGCGCCGGGCCGCTTTGCCGCGTGCTGGAGGGCCGGCGACTGATGCTGAAGCTCGACGACGTCACCAAGGTCTTCAAGACCGGCACGTTCGGCGGCCAGGAGATCACCGCGGTCTCGGGCGTGACGTTCGGGATCGAGCCCGGGGAGGTCGTCTCGCTCATCGGCGAGAGCGGCAGCGGCAAGACGACCGTCGGGAGGATGATCCTGAGGCTCACACGCGTCACCCAAGGAAAGATCACGTTCGACGGCCAGGACGTCGCGGGTCTCGGCGGGCGCGCGCTGCACGGCTACTACTCCCGCGTCCAGGGCGTGTTCCAGGATCCCTTCAGCTCGTACAACCCCGTGTTCAAGGCCGACCGCGTGCTGGAGATGGTTCGCAGCAACTACCTGCGCGGACTGAGCCGGGCGGAATGGAAGACGAAGCTCCAGACTTCGCTCGAGACCGTCGGGCTCGAGCCCGCCGACGTTCTCGGCAAGTACCCGCACCAGTTGAGCGGAGGGCAGCTCCAGCGCGTGCTCATCTCGCGGGCACTGCTCCTCGACATCAAGATCCTCGTCGCCGACGAGATCATCAGCATGCTCGACGCGTCCACCCGCATCGACGTGCTGAACCTGCTGGGAGACTTGAAGGAGCGGGGCCTCGGGATCCTCTTCGTGACGCACGACCTGTCGCTCGGCAACTACATCAGCGACCGGACCGTCATCCTCCGGCGGGGCCTCATCGTGGAGATGGGCCGGACGGAGAAGGTGTTCGGAAACCCCGTCCATCCGTACACGAAGATGCTCCTCGCCTCGGTTCCTCAGATGCACACGAAGTGGGCGGCGGAGGCCGAGCCGGCCGGAGACCTCGGCCACGAGGACGCGGCGGACGTCTCGAGCGCAGGTGACGGTGCCCTCGTCGAGGTCGAACGGGATCACTTCGCACGGTCCCAGCACAACGGGAACGAGGGAGAGTGACCGCCACGTTGCTATCCGATACCGGAACGGAAGGCCCATGACAGATCTCGGAACCACCGCGCGCATCGCGCCGACCACCGGGCCGGCGCCGATCCCCTGGGAACATCGTCCCGCCGGCTCCGACGCGGTGGTCTGGCGCTCGAGCCGCAACCCGATCATCACCCGCGATCACGTCCTGCGGGCGAACAGCATCTTCAACTCCGCCGTCGTGCCCTTCGGGGACGGCTTCGCGGGCGTCTTCCGGGTCGACGACACGCGCCGCGTCATGAACGTCCACGCCGGGCGCAGCGCCGACGGCGTCGAGTGGGAGCTCGACCCCGAGCCGATCGCCTTCGAGCCCGCGGATTCCCGGGTCGCAGAGATCCAGCAGGCGTTCCTCTATGCGTACGACCCCAGGGTCACGTGGCTCGACGACCGCTACTACGTCACCTGGTGCGCCGGCTACCACGGGCCGACCATCGGCGTCGCCTACACGCACGACTTCGACACCTTCCACCGGCTCGACAACGCGTTCCTCCCGTTCAACCGAAACGGCGTGCTCTTCCCCCGCAAGATCGGCGGGAGCTACGCGATGCTCAGCCGGCCGAGCGACAACGGCCACACGCCGTTCGGCGACATCTTCTACTCCGAGAGCCCCGATCTCGTGCACTGGGGCAGGCACCGCCACGTCATGGCCCCGGTCTCGCTCACCTGGCAGTCGACCAAGATCGGCGCGGGCCCGACGCCCATCGAGACGGAGGCGGGATGGCTCGTGCTCTATCACGGCGTCCTGACCTCCTGCAACGGCTTCGTCTACTCCATGGGGGCTGCTCTCCTCGACCTCGACGAGCCGTGGAAGGTGGTCGCGCGCGCGAGCGACTACCTCCTCGCGCCCCACGCGCTGTACGAGCAGGTGGGTGACGTGCCGAACGTCGTCTTCCCGTGCGCGGCGCTCGTCGACCGGGACGCGGACAGGCTGTCGATCTACTACGGCGGCGCGGACACCGTCGTCTGCCTCGCCCACAGCCACCTGTCCGAGCTACTCGACTTCGTACGGAGCTGACAGTCGAGGAGGTCGCGGCGCGACCTCGCTCTTCCGTGTGGTTGTATCGGACGGTGGAGCCGCACCCCGTTCGCCTCGTCACGAGGCCGTTCGTCCTGGCCGTCCTTGCCATCTTCGGCGTCGTCCTCGCGATCGGGATGCTCCTCCCCGTATTGCCGGTCTACGCGAAGGGAGAGCTCGGAGCGGGCAGCGTCGGAGTTGGGCTCGCCGTCGCGGCGGCCAGCCCGACCGCACTCCTCTTCCAGCCCCTGGCCGGACGCATCGGGGATCGGCGAGGACGGCGCATCCTCGTTCTCCTCGGCCCGCTCATCGTCGCCGTCTCGGTGGCGGCGTACATCTTCGTGGACACGCTCTGGGCACTCGTCCTGCTGCGGCTCGTGACCGGGATCGGCGAGGGCATGATCTTCGTGGGCGCGGCGACGGTCATCAACGACCTCGCCCCCGAGCGAAGGCGCGGTGAGGCCGTCAGCCTGTACTCCCTCGGAGTCTGGGGCGGCCTGGCCATCGGCCCGGTGCTCGGCGAGGTCATTCTCGGCCGCGGCGGCTACGACGCCGTCTGGCTGGTGGCGGCGGCCTCCGCGCTCTTCGCCGCGCTCGCCGGGGTCGCCCTCACCGAGACGCGGCCGGTGACGGCCGAGCGAGCGCCCCCGGGCCGCCTGCTGCACCCCGCGGCGATCGGTCCCGGCCTCGTCCTCATCTCCTCGGCCTTCGGCTTCGCGGGCTTCAACGCCTTCGTCGCCCTCTACGCGCGGGAGCTCGGGCTGGGCGGCGCGGGTTGGGTGTTCTTCGTCTACTCGGCGATCGTCGTGAGCATCCGCATCTTCGGACGCCGGCTTCCGGACCGGCTGGGCGCCAAACAGGCAGCCGGCACGGCGCTCGGGCTGCTCGCAGCCGGGCTGCTCACGATCGGGCTGTGGAACGAGCCACTCGGGCTGTACGTCGGCACGGCGATCTTCGCGGTCGGCACCGCGCTCGCGTTTCCGGCGCTGATGACGCTCGCCGTCGACCGCGCCGAGGTCTCCGAGCGCAGCTCGGTGATCGGGACGTTCAGCGCGTGCATCGACCTCGGCTTCGCGCTCGGCGCACTCTCGCTCGGCGGTGTCGCCGCGGTCGCCGGGTACGAGGGAGTCTTCGTCGCAGGTGCGCTGTTCTCGCTCGTCGGGGTCGTCGCTCTCACGCGCATCCCCACGAGCCTTCGCGTGCAGGCAGCACAGGCGTCCTAGGATCCGCTGGTGCAGCACAGGGAGCTCGGCCGAAGCGGAGTCGCCGTCTCTCGCGTCATCCTCGGCTGCGGGAACTTCGGCGGCGTGGGCTCCGCGCCTGCCTTCTTCGGCCAGGGGACGCCGAAGGACGAGGCGTTTCGACTCATGGATGCGGCGTGGGACCTCGGCGTCACGACGTTCGACACGGCGGACGCGTACGGCGCCGGCCGGAGCGAGTCGTGGATCGGAAAGTGGCTCGCGACGAAGGGCGCGACCGTCCGCGCCTCGATCGCCGTCCAGACGAAGACCTTCAACCCGATGGGTCAGGGAGACGATCACGGGCTCGCGGGGGCGCGTGTCCGCCGCCAGCTCGACACGAGCCTCGAGCGGCTCGGGATCGATCGGGTCGCTCTCTACATGGCGCACGCATTCGACCCCGACGTGCCGCAGGAGGAGACGCTGCGCGCCTTCGACGAGCTCGTCCGCAGCGGGAAGATCGGTGCAGCCGGTGTGTCGAACTTCACGGCGGAGCAGCTGGCCGAAGCCGTCGAGCTCTCGGAGCTCGAAGGGCTGACGCGCTACGAGTGGGTGCAGAACTCGTACTCGCTCCTCGACCAGGACGACGCCGAGACCGTCTTCCCTGTCTGCCGCGAGCACGGGCTCGGCTACGAGGTGTTCGGACCGCTCGCGGGCGGATGGCTCACGGGCAAGTACAGGCGCGGGGAGAGCTACCCCGACGGGTCTCGCATGACGCAGCGACCCGAGTCCTACGAGCGCTACGCGAACGACGCGGTCTTCGACGCGCTCGAGACGCTCGAGGAGGAGGCCGGGGACCGCGGCGTGTCCACGGCGGGGCTGGCGCTCGCCTGGCTCCTCGGCGACCCGGGCGTCACGGCGCTCGTCGTCGGACCGGGCAGGGTCGAGCACCTCGAGCCGGTTCGGGAGGCTCTCGGCCTCGAGCTCGCTACGGACGAGCGCGACCATCTGAAAGGCTTGTTCCCGTGATCGTCCTCTCCGAGCGCGACGTCAGGCGCCTCCTCGACATGGAGTCGTGCATCGAGGCCATGACCGAGGTGCTCACGTCGCTCGCTCACGGCGAGCTCTACCAGCCGCTTCGCTCGATCTCTCGCCCTCCGGGAGCGGACAACCTGCTCGGGCTCATGCCGTCCTACCGTGGCGGCAGCGCGCCGGCATTCGGGCTCAAGGAGATCGTCGTCGTGCCCACCAACCCGTCGAGAGGGCTCGACACGCACATGGGCGGTGTCCTCCTCCACGACGGGGAGACGGGCGAGCTCGTTGCGATCCTGAACGCCTCGCCGGTAACGGAGATCCGCACGGCCGCCGTATCCGCGGTGGCGACTCGGGCGCTGGCCAGGCCCGATGCGCGGCGGGTCGCGATACTCGGCGCCGGCGCGCAGGCGCGCGGTCACGTTCACGCGATGCGGGCCGTCCTCGACGACCCGGAGATCCGCCTCTGGTCGCGCAGGCTCGAGGCGGCCGAGGAGCTGGCCGGCGAGGTCGGCGCGACCGTGGCTCCCTCCGTGGACGCCGCTCTTTTCGGCGCCGAGGTCGTCTGCACGACGACTGCGGCGACCGAGCCAATCGTCGAGAAACGCTGGCTCGCCCGGGGCGCACACGTAAACGCGGTCGGATCCTGCTTCCCGACGGCTCGGGAGCTCGACACCGAGACCGTCGCTCACTCCTCGTTCTTCACGGACCGCCGCGAGTCGTGCCTCAACGAGGCCGGCGACTACATCCTCGCCGCGGCGGAGGGCGCCGTCGGGCCGGATCACGTGAAGGCGGAGCTCGGCGAGGTCCTCGCCGGCCTCCACCCAGGGCGCGAGCACGAGGACGAGCTCACCGTCTTCGAGTCGCTCGGCATCGCGGTCGAGGACCTCGCGGCCGCGGAGCTCGTCGTGCGCAAGGCACGCGAGCAGGGGGTCGGTGCCGAGGTCGAGTTCTGATCTCGCTCGAGGAGATCGAGCGCGCCCGCGAGCGGCTGGCCGGCACGGTCGTCACGACCCCGGTCATCGAGCTCCAGCTCGACGAAGCACCTGCGGAGATCTGGCTCAAGCTCGAGAACCTGCAGCCGATCGGCTCGTTCAAGCTCCGCGGCGCAGGGAACGCCGTGCTCGCCGCCCCATCGTCGAAGCTCGAGCGAGGGCTCGTCACCACGAGCACGGGGAACATGGCGCAGGGCGTCGCCTGGATGGCGCGCCGGCTCGGCGTGCCGGCGACGATCGTCGTCCCGGACAACGCGTCGCCGGGGAAGCTGGCCGCGGTCGAGCGGCTCGGCGGACGCATCGTGCGGGTGCCCTGGGACGAGTGGTGGGCCGCGGTCGAGCAGGGTGAGGAAGCGCTCGCCGAAGGGATCGAAGGCTTCTTCGTCCACCCGGTGCGCGACGTCCCGGTGATGGCGGGAAACGGCACGATCGGCCTCGAGCTCGTCGAGCAGCTCGACGGCTTCGACGCCGTGCTCATCCCCTGGGGTGGCGGCGGGCTGACGACCGGGATCGCGAGCGCGCTCGCAGCGCTCGCCCCCGAGACGAAGGTGGTGGTCTGCGAGCCGGAGAACGGAGCACCCGTCACGGCTGCTCTCGCGAACGGCGGAGTGCCGGTTCCGGTCGAGTTCACGCCCTCCTTCGTCGACGGCTCCGGCTCGAGCGGCCTCCTACCGGAAGTCTGGGAGCACGCCCGCTCCCTCGTCTCCTCGTCGGCGGTCGTCTCGCTCGCGGCCGCCGCGGACACCGTCCGCCTGCTCCTCGAGCGCGCCCGCATCGTCGCCGAGGGCGCGGCCGCGCTGCCGGTCGCCGCCGCGCTCGCGGGTGCCGGGGGCACCGGCCGCGTCGTGTGCATCATCTCGGGCGGGAACATCGACCCGCAGCGGCTGGCCGCGATCCTGTCCGGGAAGGTTCCGGACTAGCGATCCCACGCGCGAAGCCGAGGGATCCAGCGCGGGACGTTGGCGCGGTACGCGTCGTAGTCGTCACCGAAGCGACGCCTGAGACCCGGCTCCTCGACGAGGGGCAGGTAGACGGCGTTGACGACGACGAACGCCGCGAGCCAGAGGAGCAGGGGGAGCAAGCCGAGTACCACCGCTTCGCCTGCCAGCACGCAGGCCACGCCGCTGATCATCGGGTTCCGGACGTGCCGGTACGGGCCACGCACGACGAGCTTCGACGTCGGATCCCACGGCGCGAGTGTTCCCTGGCCGACTGTGACGAAGAGCCGGACGGTCCACACGACGAGCGTGAGGCCCAGCGCGACGAGCGCCAGCCCCAGCACGACCGGAAGCCAGGCAAGGCCGCTCGAGAGCGCCCACCCGACGTTCACCTCCTCCGTCCACCAGACGATGAGCGCGGGGACGACGAGCGTGACGACGAGGGGCAGGAGGAGGATCGCGCGCACGTGGCGCCAGGTGCTCACGTGGCGATGATGGCACTCGGTAGTTTGGAGGCCGTGCGCACGATCCCGCTCACGGCGCTCCGGAGGCTAGCGATCTCGGCACAGGGCTACGCGCCACGAGCGCGGCGGGCGAGCACGCGGGACGTCGAGGAAGCCATTCACCGCGCGTCGTGCATCCAGCTCGACTCGATCTCCACGGTCGAGCGGAGCCACCGGATCGCGATCTCCTCCCGCGTCGGCGAATACGCGCCCGGGACCGTCCCGCGCCTGCTCCGGAAAGGCCGCGTGATCGAGTACTGGGCGCACGAGGCGTGCCTCCTGCCGGTCGAGGACTGGCCGCTCTTCGGCTGGGTACGCGAGCGCTTTCGCGACGACCATCCCTGGCACGGCGACGTGAAGGCGCGCTACCCGGGCCTCGCGGAGCAGATCCTGGGGCAGATCCGCGAGCGCGGCGCCGTCTCCTCGCGCGACTTCGACGGCAAGGGGTCGGGGACGATGTGGAACTGGAAGCCGGCGAAGGTCATGCTCGAGGCGCTCTTCTCCGCCGGCGAGCTCGTCATCGCCGGCCGGGTGAGCGGCTTCCAGCGCGTCTACGACCTCCCCGAGCGCGTCCTGCCGCGCGAAATGATCGGCGCGCCCGCAGTTTCGGAGCACGACGCCGTCCGCGAGCTCGTCCTACGTGCCGTGCGCGCCCGCGGGCCGCTGACCGAGACCGCGATCGCCGAGCACTGGCGCCTCCAGGGGCGGGGAGCACGGGTGCACCCGGTCGTGGACGAGCTCGTCGCAGACGGGGTGCTCGAGCGCCTGCGCGTGGAGGAAGGCGGCTCGCCGGTCGTCGTCGAGACGGCGATGGAACTCGACCCTCCGCGCCCCACTACAGCAGTCCTGCTCTCGCCCTTCGACAACTTGCTCTGGGACCGGCCGTTCGCGCGCCGTGTCCTCGGCTTCGACCACGTGATCGAGGTCTACAAGCCCGCGCCGCAGCGGAAGTACGGCTACTACGTCTTGCCCTTCCTCTGGCGCGACCGCATCGTCGGACGTGCCGACCTCAAGTCGGAGCGGGGCGACGGCACGCTCGTCGTCAAGGCGCTGCACCTCGAGCCGGGCGTGCGCCGGTCCGCCGCGCTCGAGGACGCCTTCGACCGCGCACTCGACCGTCTGCGCCGCACCATCGGCCTCGACCGCGTTCGCCGCTGACCCGCGCGGACCCGGCCGACCGGGTGTCGCTCCTCTGCGAAGCTCTGCGCCGTCGTGCACTGGCAACTCGCCACGCTCGCGGTCATCCTCCTCGGCTACGCCGCCGTCTCCGGCCGCCTCGCGGGAACGTCGATCACCGCGCCCATGGTGTTCACGGCGGCTGGTCTGCTCGTCGGCGTCGAGGCGCTCGGGCTCGTCGACCCGTCCGCGACGGGCAGCAGCGTCAAGATCCTGGCCGAAGCGACGCTCGCCGTCGTCCTCTTCTCCGACGCCTCACGCATCGACCTCCGTGCCCTACGGGGCGAGCTGGGCCTCCCGGCGCGGCTGCTCGGCATCGGCCTCCCGCTGACGCTGCTCGCGGGCTTCGTCGTGGCGGTCGCGCTTCTCGGCGATCTCGCGTGGCCCGAGGCGCTCGTGCTGGCGGTCATCCTGGCGCCCACCGACGCGGCGCTCGGACAGGCGGTCGTCACGCTGACGCGGCTCCCGGTGCGAATCCGGCAGAGCCTCAACGTCGAGAGCGGCCTCAACGACGGCATCTGCGTCCCGCTCTTCGTGATTGCGCTCGCGGTCGCTCAGGCGGAGGAGGGTGCCATCGGCGAAGGCAACGCCGTGCAGCTCGTCTTCGAGAAGATCGGCTACGGCATTCTTGGCGGCGCGATCGCAGGCGCCTGTCAGCCCTTGCCGTCCGCCGCGCCCACGGCTGTGCCTGATCCCTCTACCCCCACGCTGATCCCAACGGCGGAGGCGTCCCCCGAAGTATGCCCCAGCCCATCCGAAGACAATCTGCTCCTGCGAAACGAAGACGACGGCTACTGCCTGCTCTACCCCGAGGGCTACAGCGTCGTGATCCCGTTCGTGGGCGAGATCTGTCTGGTGCCCGGGGAGCCCCAGGACATGCTGTGCCACAACATGCGGGCCATGATCGAAGTGACAGACGCCGACGGCCGAAGCGCCGCTCAAGCTGCCGACGAAGCTCTCGTCCAGCTGGACGACTTCCCCGTCGAGCGAAGCACTCTGTCCGTCGGCGGCGCGGATGCGACCGTGCTCGACAACTATCCAGGCGTCGACATCTTGCGCCTGGTGTTCTTCGTCCACGGCGACCGCCTTTACCGTATGACCTTCACGCGGGGGTCCGAGCCTGGGAGCGAGGACAGGCTGAAGGCGGACCTGCTCTTCTCTACCCTGGTCGCCTCGTTCGCCTTCCTTCCCCGAGCGGGCGCATCGGTGACTCCGATCCCGGCTTCGCGTTCTGACACGATGGCAAGCGTCGGCGGATCCGCAGTGGTCGTATTCGTCGAAGATGGCGACATCGTGGTGTGGGACGAAGCCACTGGCCAGAGCCAGACCATCATCGACTCTGGCGATGTGACCCGGGTTGAACTGAGCGACGATGGCCAGCTGGTGGCGTTCTTGCGCCGCTCGTTCTTCACAGCCGGCGGCTTCGACCGAAACGAGCAATCCGCCC
>Ga0209109_10001915_pt1 | contig 11385 bp, 9 predicted proteins | sample Rifsed10ft2_FD_184004 | JGI IMG/M metagenome (GOLD analysis project Ga0209109, IMG submission 184004) | Soil microbial communities from Rifle, Colorado, USA - sediment 10ft 2 (version 2) | ecosystem: Environmental > Terrestrial > Deep subsurface > Rock core/Sediment | place: Rifle, Colorado... | reverse complement strand
GGCGGGTTTGGATTCTTGGGTCGCCAGCTGGCCAGCTCCCGCACGTGCGCTTCGGTGATCTCGCGGCCGTTGACCTGCCGGAGCACCGCCTCGAGCAGGATCCGCAGCGAGAAGGGCAGCCGGGCCACGCTCGGCAGCCCCCGCTGGGCAAGCGCTTCCAACCGGTAGTACTTGAAGCTGCCGTGGGCGGTGCGGAACTCGGAGAGGGTGCCGAACGGATCGTTTTTCATTTACGGGGTCCAAATCAGCCAGAAAACAGCAACAAGAGTCAGTATACCTGACGGGGCTCGGCGGCCGCGAGGATGTCGGCATGGCATCCCGGCTGCAGGGCAGGCGGAGCTCTCTCCCGGCCGCGGCCTCAGGTCAGTCCGAGCGCCGCAAAAAGCCCCTCAGCGTCCACATGCTCGCGCATGAGGGACATGAAGGCTTCCAGCTTCTCCGGTTGGCCTAGCCGGGTGCGGCTGTAGGCCTGCTCGATCCGGTCGACGGCCTCCATCGTGTTGGACGGAACCAGCAGGATCGGAATCTCCTGCGATTCGGCCTGCTGCACGACCATCGGGCTGGGCTGCAGGTTGCCGGTGAGGATCAAGGCCACGGTGGAGGTCTCTAGGGCCGCGAGCTGAATGTCGGCCCGATCGCCGCCGGTGATCACCGCCTTGTTCTGCTGGCGGCGAAATCGGGACAACGCAGCCTCGGCGGTCATTGCGCCGACGGTGAAGGTCTCGATCAGGGCGTCAGGATCGAAGCCCTTGGAAATCACCTCCGCGCCAAGCAGCTCCCGCAGCTCGCCGAGGCTGAGGGCAGAAAGCCGCGGACGCCGGGGCAGTGAACCGAAAACCCGGATGCCCCGGCCCTCAAGTGAAGGCCGGGCGATTTCGTTCAGAAACTCCTGCATCTCTTCGGGCACATGATTGAACACCACCCCGAGCAGGCGATCGCCAAGCCGGTGTTTGGCGGCTAACGCATCGTCCGCAATCTGCATTTGCCGGTGGCAGCGGATCAGCACCAACGCCGGAGCGTCCAGGCTTTCCGCCAACCGGATGTTCGAGAGGCCCATCGCGTAACCTTCGCGGAGCGAGCCCCCTCCCTCCAGCAGCAGCAGATCCACCCGCTGTCGGACGGCCTCGGTGGCTCGCTTCACCTGATCGACCAGGTCTCCGCCCTCCCCCGTCTCAAGCCGTTGGCGCAGGGTGGCTGAGGTCACGATCACCGGGGATTCGGGTACCAGTTCTGCCCCCAGCCCCAAGGTGCGGCGAACAAAATCGGTATCTTCGTCTGCCACTTGGCCATCGGCCCGCCGCCAGGGCTGGGTGCTGAGCGGCTTCAAGTATCCGACCCGCTTGCCCTTTGCCTGCAGCAGTTTGGCCAGGCCGAGGGCGATCGCAGTCTTGCCCGAATACGGTTCTACCGAGGTCACATATAAGGCAGCCATGGCTATCTCCTTGGCTCCACCTGAGAAGAAAGAATCAACCGCATGTCCAGGGCAACCCCGCCCTGCCCGGTTTCGAACACAACAAAGGGGTTGATATCGAGCTCTTCGATCTCGGGGAAGTCCACGACCAGTTGACCCACCCGCAGCAAGGCCTCGACCAGCGCCTCCCGATCGACCGGCCGTCGCCCGCGCACTCCGGAGAGCAACGCCGCGGCCCGCAGCTCGGTCAACATCGCCTCGGCCTCCTGGCGCGAAAACGGCGCCAGGCGGAATGCCGCATCCTGCAGGATCTCGACAAACACCCCACCCAGTGCGCAGGTCACCAGCGGCCCGAACTGGGGATCCCGATTCATTCCCACCAACATCTCGAGGCCGGGCGAGATCATTTTCTGGACGGTGCACCCCCAAAGCCGGGCCTCCGGCAGGAAGCGCTGTGCTCGATAGGTGATGAGATCGAAGGCGTCCCGAACATCGGCCGGCGCTTCCAGTCCCACCCGCACCCCTCCGATGTCGGTCTTGTGCAGAATCTCGGGCGAGGCGATCTTGAGCACCACCGGGTAGCCAAGCCGATCGGCAATCTCCACTGCCTGCTCGGCGGAGGTTGCCAGTTCGGTGGCGGGAGCCTTGAGCCCGTAGGCGAGCAGGATCTCCCGGGCTTCGAAATCGCCGATGCTGACTCGGCCCGCGGCCCGCACCGCCTTAATCGCGTCGCTCACCCGCGCCCGATCGACCTCCAACAAGTCGAATTGAGGGATCGGCTCCATCCGGATCAGCCGATATTGGTTCATGGCGTAGAGGGCGCGGGCTGCCCGCTCGGGGAACGGGAATCGCGGCACATTGTGTTGCTGGAGGATGTCCGGGCCGCGGCCCAGGCTGGCCTGTCCCATCAGGCAAGCCAGCACGGGAATCGAGGCCTGGGCAGCCGCCCGCACGATCACCTCCGCGGTCTCCACCATGTCGGTCATCGCCTGAGGGGTGACCAGCACCAGGATGGCGTCGACCTGTGGGTCATCGAGGATCTGCTGCAGGGCGAAATCGAACCGGTCGGCGCGGGCGTCGCCGAGCAGGTCCACCGGGTTGGCGGCACTGGCGGCGCCGGGGAGAAACTGCTCGAGCTTGGCCTGGCGCTCGGGTTCGAAGCGGGCTAACCGGAGGCCATAGCGCTCGACCGCGTCGGTCGCCAGGATTCCGGGTCCTCCGGCGTTGGTGACAATTGCCACTCGGTCGCCTCGAAGCGGCGCCAGGTATCCGAAGGCCAACGCGAAGTCCAGCAGTTCCTCCAGCGTGTCCGCCCGGATCACCCCGGCCTGACGAAAGGCGGCCTGATAGGCTTGTTCCGAACCGGCCAACGAACCGGTGTGGGAGGTCACTGCCCGCGCTCCGGATTGGGTGATGCCGGACTTGATCGCTACCACCGGTTTCTGCCGGCTCACCTGGCGGGCGACCCTAATGAACTGTTGGCCATCGGGCAGACCCTCGATGTAGGCGAGGATCACTCGCAAGGCAGGATCGGCCGCCCACTCCTGCAGCAGGTCGGTCTCGCTCACGTCGGCCTTGTTGCCCAGCGACACGAACTTGCTCAGGCCCAGCCGGCCAGCCATCGCCCAGTCTAGGATAGCGGCGCCGAGTGCCCCTGACTGGGACATGAAGGCCATCGGTCCCGCGGGAGGCATCCCGGCCGAAAAGGTCGCGTTGAGCGGGGTGATGGTATCGATGACCCCGAGGCAGTTCGGACCGATCAGCCGAATTGAGAAATGGCGGGCGACCTCCAGCAGCTCCCGTTCGCGTTCGGCGCCTTCCCAGCCAGCCTCCCGAAATCCGGCGCTGATGACGATGGCGGCCGGAATGGCCTTCTCCCCACACTCGCGCAGTGCATCCGGAACGGCGGGATACGGGATGACGATCACGGCCAGGTCGATCGGACCGGGCACCGCCAGCACCGACTTGAAGCACGGCTGGCCGAGGATCGATTCGGCGGTCGGATTGATCGGATACACTCGCCGATCTTCCTTTAAGAACCCGCCTCGCAGCAGGTTGTTTAAGACTGCGTGGCCGAGCTTGGTAGGGTTGTTCGAGGCGCCGATGACGGCAACGGTTCGAGGGGCGAAGAATTGGGTGAGCGCCAAGGTGGGATTTGAGAAGGCCGGTGCAAGCGAATCTTAGCACCGCCTGGCCGGCCTAGCGCGAGCTGAACCGGAGCGAAGGATCGGCGATGCTGCGGGCAGGTGCCACTGCGGTCTAGAGCCGCCCGGTGCTGGGCAGTGCCATAGCCCTTGTTGCGGCCGAAGCCATAGGCCGGAAATCGCTCGCCGAATACCTCCATCAGTTCATCCCGGGCCACCTTGGCGATGACCGAGGCGGCCGCGATCGACAGCACCGATTGATCTCCTCGGGTGATGCCGCGCTGAGGGATATCCGAATTCCCCAGCCGCAGATGGTCGATCAGCAAGAAACTCGGCGGATACCCCAATGCTTCCAGCGCCCGCTGCATCGCCAGCCGGGTCGCCGAGAGCACCCCGATTCGATCGAGTTCCCGGGCGGAACTCTGCCCAATTCCCACCGCCAGGGCAACCCGCCCGACCTCGGCAGCCCAGCGCCGGCGGGCGAGCGGGGAGAGCTGTTTCGAATCGCGTACTCCTTCCAAGGCCCGCGCCAGGTCGAACCGATCGAGGGGCAAGATCACCGCGGCCGCGACGACCGGACCGGCCAGAGCGCCCCGCCCGACCTCATCCAGCCCGGCGACCAGGGTATGGCCGAGCCGGCGCAGTTCGAGTTCGTGGGTCAGGTCAGGCCGGCGGCCGGAGGCTGTCGCGGAGGGCTCCTATTTCTCTGGGATGGACAGGGAAGGCTGACGCCCGGCCGGCAAGGAATAGACCCCGCGCCGCCAGTTGCTGCGAATTCGGAACAGATCCACAAACATCTGCCAGGAGTCGCGCAGCAGTCGTACCCGGCTGCCGCGGATATAGTGCCAGGGAATTGCAACCTCACTCACCCGGTAGCCGAACTTCAGTGCCAGGAAGAGCACTTCCACGTCGAAGGTCCAGCCATCGAGCCGCTGGGTCACGAAGAGAGCCTGGGCTGCCTCGGCGGTAAAGCACTTGAATCCGCACTGAGTGTCTTGAAGCCCAGGAACGGCCAGCAGCCGCACCAGGGTATTGAATCCCCGCCCGATCCAGTGCCGATAGGAGGGCTCGCCGAAACGGACCGCCCCCGGAGTTTCCCGCGAGGCGATGGCGATATCAAAGTCGGTGAGCGCCGGCGGCAGGAAGCGAACGACTTGCTCGATGGGCATGGAGAGGTCGGCGTCGCAAATGAAGCGAAATTCGCCGTGGGCCGCCAACATCCCGCTCCGGACGGCCAGCCCCTTACCGGCCCGTGGCTCCCGCAGGACGCGGGTTCCGGCATTGCTGCGGGCGAACTGATCGGCCGCCTCGGCCGTGCGGTCGAGACTGCCGTTCTCGACAATCAACACCTCCGAGGAAAAAGCCTGGCTGTGCAGGAAGTTGTGAACCCGCTCCAGCGTTCCGGGGAGCCGATGTTCCTCGTTGTGGGCTGGGATAATCAGAGAGAGGAAGGGCCTCTCGCTGGAGGTCAATTGAGCAGCCGGTCTCCGAAAACCGTGAAGGCGATCGCCAGCAGCACCGCGAATTCAAACAGCGCCATGGCTCCCAACAGGAGCGCTTCCTTCATGCTGAAGGATCCGATGCGGCGGACCGGACGAAGCTCGGGGCGGACGTCCATCGGCCGGAGGGCCTGCGAGTCGAATGCCGCCTCTTGCTGCTCCGGCAGCGGCTCGGGGGCCGGTTCGGGCTCGGGGAGCTTCGGATTGACCAGGGCATCCACAAGCATCTGGATGTCCTCCTGATCCATGATCTGCTGCCGCTCCTGCAGGCTGGAGGCGAAGTGCTCGATCGCGTCCGCCAGCACGATGCGGGCCAGCGGATTGGCGCGGTCTACCAGAGTCTGTGGGTTGGTGAAGATGAGCACCGCTTCGAGCTCCGGCAAGGCAAAGCCCTGGGCTTCAAAGTAGCGGCGAAGGCCGCGGGCCAGAGCCAGGGCCCGGAACTGTAAGTTCGGCTGAGCCGGCTTGAAGTTGCGGGTTCGACTGTTGAACGACATCCATTGGTCTTCGCTGGCCCGGAAGTTGCCCCGCGCCTCGCTGGGCAGGATCAGCCGGACACCTTGCGGGCTAAACAGGATCATCGGGGCCAGCACATCGGTCCCAACCAATGGGACGTTGCGCAAGAGGGTATGCTCGTCGCCCAGCACCTTGGCGATCTTGCGGGTGATGAACTCCTGGGCCTCCATTTCGGCGTACCAATCGAACCCGTACTTCAATGTCCCGCGAATGCGGAGTTCGAGGCTGATAACGCCTTGTTCGTCTCGAAACTTAGAGAGATCGTTGAGTTGCATGGCCGAGGACCACGAGATTATACAGCGGGGGTAGTTTGCCACGGTCCGCCGGGCGGCTCTATAGGTCTCGAAAGCTATAATGAGTGCGCTATGCGCCGCGCCGTTTTCCTGTTCTTAGGCTTGCTACTGGTCACAGGTTCTCCCGCCGCGGCCCAAAGCGAGCGTGAGATCCTGGTGTTGAACGCGAGTGGTCCGCTCACGCCTGCCACCCTGGAGTACCTCGATCGGGGCCTGCAGCTGGCGGAGCGGCGGGAGGCCGAAGCCCTGATCCTGACCCTGGACACCCCCGGTGGCCAGGTCGAGCTCATGAACCGGATGATCCAGTCCATCCGGGGCAGCTCGGTGCCGGTCGTGATTTACATCGCCCCGCGGGGCGCCATTGCCGGAAGCGCCGGCACGGTAATTACCCTGTCCGGTCACGTGGCTGCCATGGCTCCCGAGACCGCCATCGGAGCGGCCAGCCCGGTCGGAGGCCAGGGAGAAGAGCTGGGAGAAACGATCGAAAGAAAGACCAAGGAAATCCTTAAGGCGGAGGCCCGCGGCCTGGCCGCCCGGCGGGGAGAGGCGGCTGTCGCCCTGGCCGAGGCGACCATTGAGGAGGCCAAGGCGGCCTCGGCCGACGAGGCCTTGCAGGCCGGACTGATTGACTTCATCGCCGGCGATCTGGACGATCTGCTGGTCCAGCTCGATGGTTTCACGGTCGAACTGGAGAGCGGCCCGCGTACCCTGAGCACCGGGGCGGCCGATTTGATCGTCGTCGAGCAGACCTTCATCGAGCAGCTGTTGGGGACCCTTACCAATCCCAACATCGTTTTCCTGTTGATGGCGATCGGAGTGCAGGCCATCCTGATCGAGATCTCCAGCCCCGGCGGATGGGTTGCCGGTTTCGTCGGAGTGATGTCGCTGGCGCTGGGGGCCTTCGGGCTTGGTGTGCTGCCGGTCAACTGGGCCGGATTGATCTTCCTCACGACCGCCTTTGTGCTGTTCATCTTGGACATCAAGGCCCCGACCCACGGAGCGCTCACCGCGGCCGGGGTCGCCTCCTTCATCGCCGGGGCGCTGATCCTGTTCAATTCGCCCGGGACACCCGCTTTCCAGCGGGTCTCGGTCCCGCTGGTCATTGGGACCGGGCTGGCCATCTCGGCCATCTTCCTGACCATCGTGAGCTTCGCCATCTCGGCCCAGCGCCGGCGAGTCGAAGTCGGCAGTGAGGCGCTGATCGGGCGAACCGGAATTACCAAGACCGAGCTGGCTCCGACCGGGATGGTCCAGGTGGCCGGTGAACTGTGGTCGGCGAAGCTCGAAGACCGCTCAGGGGCTGTGCCGGCAGGGGAAGATGTAGAGGTGACCGGAGTCGACGGGCTGAGTCTCAAGGTGCGGACCCGTGACGGTTGACGTGAGTTTCGAGCGCCTGTACACTACCGCTCCCATAGGAGTGGGAGGCCATGGCTGAGGCTGCCTTCCGTTTGATCGTCAAGACCGGTCCCAACCCTGGGACCGCCTTCGACCTGACCAAAGAAGTTACCCTGGTCGGCCGAGACGTAACCAACGACATCACCGTCGGGGATTCCGAGATCTCTCGCCAACACGCCCGGCTCACCCGGACTCCGGGGGGCTACGTCATGGAGGACCTGGGTTCGACGAACGGAAGCTACGTCAACGGTGAACGGCTGGTTGCCCCGCGGGTGCTTTCGCCAGGGGATTTGCTGGGGATGGGCGAAAACGTGACCCTGAGTTTTGAGGCGACCTCGCCGGAGGCGGCGCGAACCGTGATGGGTGGAGCGGTCCGGCATGGCGCGGCGCCCTCGCCGGAGGCGATGCAAGCCCGGACCCCGCAGCCCGCCGAGGCAGCCGCCCCGCTGCCGATCGAGCCGACCCCCCGCAGCGGCGCGATGCGCTGGGTGCTTGCCGGAGCCGGCTGTCTGGTGTTGATCGCAATCTGCGCCGGAACTCTCTTCATCATGGATACCTACTTCCCCGACATTCTCTACGCGCCATTCCGGATGTTGGGGCTGACCGGCTAAGGCTCTCGGCCAGACCTGTGCAGGTGGGCGGCCAAAGGCCGCCCTTGTGTTTTCCATCGCATGCGACACAAAAGGACAGTGGTGCTGGCCTTGGGGATCGCCGGATGCGCGGTTCGTTCGCCGACGGTCGCCCCGACCCCCGGGCCGACTGACGACCCGTTCGTCCAGGCCCGCCAACAAATGGTTGAGACGGGCATCATTGGCTGGGGAGTCGAAGATCCGGCGGTGATCGAGGCGATGCGTACGGTGCCTCGGCATGAGTTCGTTCCTTCGGAATACCTGGACCTGGCCTACGCCAATCAGCCGCTCCCCATCGGGTATGGCCAGACGATCTCCCAACCCTACATCGTTGCGCTAATGACCCAGGAGCTCGATGTTCAGCCAGGCGATCGGGTGCTTGAAATCGGGACCGGCTCCGGATATCAGGCGGCGGTGCTGGCCCAGCTCGGTATCGAGGTGTATTCGATCGAGATCATCGCTGACCTCTCCCAGGCCGCCGCCGAAAGACTGACCGCCCTAGGGTTTGTAGATGTGCAGCTCAGGCAGGCGGACGGGTATTTCGGTTGGGAAGAAGCCGCGCCGTTCGATGCCATCCTGGTCACCGCCGCACCGGATCATGTCCCGCAGCCGCTGCTCAGGCAGCTGAAGCCCGGAGCGGTCCTGGTCATCCCGGTCGGGCCGGTAGGCGGGTACCAGGAGCTCTGGCGCATCCAGCGGACCGAATTGGACACCTATGTGTCAACCAGCCTCGGAGGGGTCCGTTTCGTTCCGCTGGTCCGCGACGAGAACTCAAAATGAGTGAGGCGCCGACAGCCTGCGGGCCGCAAGCCAAGCGGCGAGGTAAGCGAGCGCCCCGGCCGAGAGGGTGGCCCGGATACCGAGATCCAGCGAAATCATGGCTGCCAGCACGCCGCCGATCCCAGAAGCAGCCCCGTTGATGGCCCAGGCCCATGGGATCGCGCCGGCTTCAATTCGACGCAGGCCGGAAGCGAAGGGGACGCCCATGAGCAGCCCCAGCGGGATTAGCAACATGACTGCCAGCGCCAATCGAGGGCCCGGTGGCAAGGGTAGCCCGACCTGGATGAGGGTGGGCAGACTGACAACGGTGAGCGCGAGCGAAGCCGAAAGTACTGCAAGGGTTCCTCTCAAGGGCATCCGGGTCGAGAGACGACTGCCGAGGCCGGAGGTCGATAGGAGGGTCGTCAGCACAACGGCCAGGGCCAAAGCCGGGCGGTCCAGCAGCTGGGTCAGTCGCTGGATGAGTGAGATTTCGACCAGCAAGTAACCAGCCCCCAGCGCTGCGAAGTAAGCCAGCCCCGAGGGCGGAAGACCTCTCCCGCGGGCGAAAAACCGAGGGATTAAGACCAGTCCGGCCGCCAGCGCTCCCATCAATCCCAGCAAGGCAATCAGGACGAGGTAGCCGCTGCCACCGAAGGGCTGCCAGCTCAGCCCCAGGGCGGCAAGAACTTCAGGGGTCTGGCGCCAGCGAAAGTAGTGAAAGAAATAGGGCCGGTCATCCGTCGGCGGCCGAAGGTTGAAGTCGTATTCGTCGATAGTCCGATCGAAAGAGGCCAGCAACCGGCTGAACAGCTCATGGTAGATCGGAAAGGGCAGCCGGTTGTGCCGATTGAGTTCCTGGTCCTGCAGATCGGGAAGCCAGACTGGATCGAACGCATTGCGCTCGAGAAAGTCCCGAACAGCCGCAAGCTCCGCCGCGGTGAGAGGCTGCCGGCTCGCGATCAGGGTCACGGTGCGCATCCCCCGGTAGGCCAGCAGCTGCTCGCCGGGCTCGTCGATCCCGCGTTCGCGCATCGCGGCCAGGAGCGTGGCCCAAGCCCGGGCCGCTTCGCTGGGCGGTGTGCCGGTCCAGCGAGTCAGCACCAGCAGTCCGTCTGGCGAAAGATGGCTGAACGCAGCCGAGAGCGCCTCCACGGTAAGCGAATACTGCTCGGTGAGACTGAAGGCTCCGCTGGTCACGGGTCGAAAGGGATCTGCCAAGCCAAAATCGACGATGTCATATCGCTCTTCAGTCGCAAGCAGCGCGCCGCGGCTGGGTCGACTCAGCAGGCTGAGGCCTGGATGCAGGAGCAGGCGGCCGCTGCGGTCGGCGAGTGGGCCGGCCAGGGCATCCATGATCAGCGGTTCATCCCGGCTTAGATGAACCTGAGAGGCGCCGGAGGCCACCGCAACCAGCGCTTCCAGGCCTGCTCCGGGCGTGAGCACCAGCACCTTCGCCCTCGGCCGCAGCTCATAGGCCAGGCGGGTCGGCATGAAACTCGCCAGCGCTTCCGCGGCGGCCGAGTCGGGATCGACGCTCGTGATTGGAATCGGCCCGTCTCCGTCGCTGAATAGTGCGGACTGTCGTGGGAGATCGAGATCAGCGTTCAGGCTGATCCCGGGAAACACGTGGGTGCCGGCCCCTTCCACGACATCCAGCCGGGCCGATGGGCTCCAGCGGGTTAGCACGGTCTGGGCAGCCGGCGCCAATTCGGCGAGTGACAGTGGTTTGTAGGGCGACAAATTAAGCTGGAGCGCAGTGGGCAGCCGGAAGCCCGCGAGCGCCGACAGACCCGCCAAGAGCACGATGCTCCAGCGCAGACGTTTGCGCCGCGAAAAGACTGCCGCGGACAACAAGCCCAGGCTGACGGCCAGCAGGACCGCTCCCTCTGGCCGGATGAGTGCCATGGCTCCGAGGGCAAGCGGAACTCCCAGAGCGGAACCGGCCAGATTCGCCGCGTAGGGACGATGGGCCTCCTGGCCAGCTGCGCTAAGACAAACGCCGACGGTCCAACCTGCGAAGAAAAAAGGGGCGGCGGCCGAAATGAAGTACCCGGCCAGGACCGCCAACTGTCGAGGATCCCAGGCAACTGCAAAAGAATCGAACGGTAAGTAGTTCAGGACCCAATAGGCAAGGAGGAGAGATCCGGAGTAGGCCAGCGACAGGCTGGCCAATGAGCGAACCGCCGGCCGGAAGGCCAAGACCGTTCCACTGGCTGCGAACCCCATGACCGCCAGGCTCACCACCAGAAATGCAAAACTATGGAATTGTTGGACGGCAAACAACCGAGTGAGAGTGACCTCAAAAGCCAGCGAGCTGGCCGAGATCAGGACCAGCCCGGAGGTGGTGGGTCGCGGAGCTGACTCGGGCATTGCGCGATTCTAAGTGAGCGACAGTGAACCTAACCCGGACTGAGATCTGTACTATGCTTAGATTATGGCTGGAATGCCAATCCGGAGAAGCGAGGCGATGTTCTTAATTGGCATCGTGCTGATGGTCGCATGCCAGGTGAGCGAGCCGGAGACTCAGCCGCCGCCCTCGCCCGAGACCCAGCTGCAGCCACAACTGCCAACTGGAGTGAACCTGCAGGCCAGTTTCAGCGTCCCGCTCATACTGGACGGCCAGCCAACGATCCACGAGGAGATGCGTTACTTGCTCTATCTTCCGAATGGCTATGATCAGGCCACCGACCGGCTCTGGCCGCTGATTTTCTTCCTGCACGGCTCCGGCGATGATGA
>Ga0209109_10001912_pt1 | contig 11393 bp, 11 predicted proteins | sample Rifsed10ft2_FD_184004 | JGI IMG/M metagenome (GOLD analysis project Ga0209109, IMG submission 184004) | Soil microbial communities from Rifle, Colorado, USA - sediment 10ft 2 (version 2) | ecosystem: Environmental > Terrestrial > Deep subsurface > Rock core/Sediment | place: Rifle, Colorado... | reverse complement strand
GACTGGACGAAGAGGCCGACGTTGCCGTCCGTATCGCGGAAGGCGACGAGGTCCTCGCCGAGGAGGCGGACGCGGATGGGCGGGCTGTCGGGCGCCGGCACCTCGCTGGAGAGGAGGGCGGGCAGCCAGTAGCGGCGCAGGAGGTTGCCCATCGGCGTGCCGGGGCCCACTCTCGTCAGGATCTCGTTGTCTTCTTTCGTCAGCATCGCCTAACTCCGAGAATCAGCTCAAACGTCGCAGCCTATCTAATCACGCCCCTTGCAAAAGTCAACTCCGCGCCAGCGAGGCCGCGAGGGTGCCCGGTTGTCAGCGCCGGCGTACTTATGTAGATTAGGTTGCGCCTGGCGGGGCTTCGGGGAGTCGTTTGGCTCAGAGAGCGCTGCTGGCCGCCCTCGTCTTCCTCTCTGTTTCCTGCGTGGCCGTCACCGACGAGCAGGGCGCCGAACCGCAGACCTCGTCGGCCGAGAAGACGGCGGCAGCCGCCTCGACGCTGTCGCTGGCGGACGCCGCCGCCCTCGTCCTGCCTACGCTGGCGCCGGACGACTGCCGCCTGCCGCGGCCGGACATGACGCCGCCGCCCCAGGAGACGCCGGACGCCGCCGTCCGGCTCGTGCCGCCGCGCGGCGTGCAGCTGCCGCCGGAATACGATCCCATCTCCTTCGTCGAAGACGAGGCCCTGCGCGAGCAGATCCTCGACATCCTCGGCGACGAGGCCGACTCCTACGCGGTCTTCGTCAAGGACCTGAAGACGGGCCGCGGCGTCAGCATCAACGCGGAAGAGGTCTTCTACGCCGCCAGCGTCTTCAAGCTCTTCGTCATGTACGAGCTCTTCAACCAGCAGTCGCAGGGCCTGGTGCGCTGGGCGGACCAGCTCGTCGTCACGCCCTACTACGACTCTTTCGGCCTCAACGTCCGCGGCACCGCTCTCTGCGAGACGGTCACCGTCGCCCGCGCCCTCGTCGCCATGATGGCGGCCAGCGACAACGCCGCCGCCGTGCTCCTGCAGGACCTCGTCGGCGCCGGCAACGTGAACGAATCGCTCAAGGCCCTCGGCCTCGCGGCGAGCGAGATCACGGAGGCGCTGCCGCTGACCGCGGCGGACGTCGCCCTGCTGCTGGAGGCCATCGGCCGCGGCCAGGCGGTTAGCGCCTCCGCCAGCGCCGAGATGATCGGCCTGATGAAGCGGGAGGAGCTGGACAACGGCCTCGGCGCCGACCTGCCCGAGGGCGTGGAGCTGGCGCACAAGACGGGCAACTGGTTCAACGCCACGCACGACGCCGGCATCGTCTTCGCGCCGGGCGGCGCCTACGTCATCGTCGTCCTCTCCGACAAGGACCACGAGACGGCGCTGATCCGGCGGCTGGCGAGGGCCGTTTTCGAGCACTTCGAGCCGTCAGCGGCGACGCCCGGCCCCTAGCCCGCGGGCCTGTTACGCGGCTGAAATATCGAAAGCCAGAACCTGTTATAAGGAGTAGACGGCCCTAAGGGATGGCGGCCGGACTAACGGCCTCGCAGGACGCGAGGCGGTCGCGAAGGCAAGGATGCCGGACGTTTCCCTCTTTTCCCCGGCCGCAACCCCCGCGCTGCGCCTGCCTCAGAGCGGGGCAGGTCTGCCCGGAAGGGCCGTCTACCTCTGGGCCCTCGGCCTGGCGCTTGCCTGGCTTCTCACCACCCTCGTCGTCGTCGACCGCACCACCCCCATCGATAACACCGTCGGCGGCCCCGACTACAGTCGGGGCGTGGCGCAGCCGGCGCCCGTCGTCGCGGTCGCGGAGGCCTACCAGGCTGAGGCGTCGTCGGTCGCCCAGGCGTCGACAGTCGCGGCGCAGGAGGCGCCCGCTGCCGACACGTCCAGCGCTGCCGCGGTGACCGAGAGCGCGCCGGCGGCCGTCGCCGTGCCCGCGGCGCCGCAGCCCCAGCCCGTCGTCGCTCAGCCGCAGACGCCGGCCGAGCGCTGGCGCGCCGAGGGCATCATCCTGGAGACGGAGGGCCAGGAGTGGGACGCCACCAGCCTCGCGAACGTGGACGCAGCCCTGTCGAAGCTGCCGGCGGCCGTCCGCGCTAGCCTCGGTAGCCGCGCCCTCGGCCCGCTGCGCATCGTCGTCAACTCGCAGGGGCGCGCGCTCTCCGGCAAGCAGCCCTACGGCCGCGCCGCCAACTTCTTCTCCACCAATGACGGCGTCAACGAGCTGGTCCTCTACCCGCGTCAGAGCGCCGCTACCGTCCTGCACGAGCTGGGCCACGCCTACAACCTGCGGACGATGCCCGCCGGGCGCTACGCCCTCGTCCTCCTCGACGCGGAGATGGCGAGCTTCATGGCGGCGACGGGCTGGCAGCTCGTTTCGACGCCGGATCAGGTGCGCGCCGCCCGCGACCAGACGCAGGTCGCCTACGCCTACGACGGCGGCTTCGTCTGGCCGCGCCTCTCCCACGAGGACCCGCTGGAGGACTTCGCGAACTCTTTCGCGCTCTTTTTCCTGGACCCGGCGGAGCTGCAGCGGCTCTCGCCGGCGCGCTACGACTGGTTCGCCGCCAACCTCAACCGCTAGCGCGTCGCCGCCACGGGGCTCCCGACCGGCGTCAGCGTGACGTCGAAGGTCGTCGCCAGCGTCCCGTCCGGCCGCTTCTCGAACTTGCGGACGAGCGACTCCCGCACGCCGAAGACGGGGTCGGAGTCGAGCCGGGGCGACTCGCTGTCGAAGAAGTGGGTCGTGAGGGTGTAGTGGCCGGGCGCCGACACGATGATGTGGATGTGAGCCGGACGTACCGGCTGGCGTCCGGCGGCGTCGAGCAGCTTCCCCACCGGCCCGTCCACCGGCACCGGGTAGTCGACCGGCCGCACCGTAACGAACTCGTAGCGCCCATCGGCGCCCGTGGTGAAGACGCCGCGCAGGTTGTTCGGGTCCTGGCTGGCGTCCTGCTGGGCGTAAAGGCCGTTCGAGGCGGTCTGCCAGACATCCAACGTCGCACCCGCCAGCGGCCGCCCGTCCACTGAGCGGACTACACCGGAGACCTGCAGCCTGACACCGGCGTCCGCCGTCTCAATCAGCGAGTCGCCGTTGGCGCGCTTGGGCGAGCCGAGCTGGTAGAACGGCCCGAGGAGCGTGTTCTCCGTCGACCCGGCGAGGCCGCGGTAGTTCATCCTGTCCACGAGGCTGGAGACGCCGAGGATGTCGGAGAGGAGGATGAACTCCTGGCGCGACTCGGTGCAGGTCTGGCCCGTGGCGGTGAGGAACTGGATGGCGGTCATCCACTCTTCCTCGGTCAGCTTGACCTCGCTGGCGAAATCGTGCAGGTGGCGGATGAGCGCCGACGTCAGCTCGCGCAGGCGCTGGTTCGGCGTGTTGGCGAAGGCGGCGAGGACGTCGCTGAGCAGGCGCTCCTCGACTGCGGATTGGGCCATCTTGCTCCTCCTCCTGGCCAGATTGGCTCCAGCCGGACTCACTGTATCATGTGCTCGAAGCGCGTGTTACCTCGGCCCGCGGGCGCCGGGGCGGGCCTGCCGGCGGCAGGCAGGGAGGAGAGCTTGAGCGACTACGACCTCGTTATCGTCGGCGCTGGCCTGGCCGGTCTCACCGCCGGCCTGACGGCCGGCCGCTACGGCCTCAGCGTCGCCATCGTCGACCAGATGGGCTCCGGCGGCCAGGTGCTGAACGTCGAGAAGATCGAGAACCTGCCCGGCCTCGCCGAGGGCATCGCCGGCTACGACCTGGGCGCCATCGTCCAAGAGCAGGCGGAGGCCGCCGGCTGCGCCTTCATCTTCGACACGACCGAGGGCCTGGAGGAGGAGAACGGCGAGTGGGTGGTGCGCTGCGCCGAGAACGACCTGCGCGCCAAGGCCGTGATCATCGCCGCCGGCTCCACCATCCGCTCCCTGGGCATCCCCGGCGAGGAGAGGCTCACGGGCAAGGGCGTGTCCCACTGCGCCTCCTGCGACGGCCCCTTCTTCACCGGCGGCGAGGTCTGCGTCGTCGGCGGCGGCGACTCGGCTCTCGAGGAAGCGGCGGTCCTCGCCGGCCACGCCGAGCGCGTGAGGGTCTTCTGCCGCGAGCCGGCCTTCAGCGCCCAGAAGGCGATCCTGGAAGAGGCCGAGAGCAAGCGCAACGTCGAAATCTTCTTCGACACGGAGGTCGAGGAGATCGTCGGCGAGGACGCCGTCACCGCCGTGCGCCTGCGCGACCGGGCGACCGGCGAAACGCGAGAGGAGGCCGTGGCCGGCGTCTTCGTCTACGTCGGCCTGGAGCCGAACAGCGCCTTCGTCCGCGGCGTCGTCGACCTCGACCCGACGGGGCACGTCGTCACCGACGTCATGATGCGCACCTCGGCGCCGGGCGTGTTCGCCGCCGGCGACATCCGCCAGGGCTCGGTGAACCTGCTGGCCGCCGTCGCCGGCGACGGCGCCACGGCCGCCGTGGCCGCTTATCACTACGTAAGTAACAGGTAACCAGTAACAAGCAACAAGAAGACCGAGGCATTTGGCCTTGTTACTTGTTACGTTTCGCCGTGCTATGCTCCGCTCGGCCCAGCAGCTTCCCCGCCGCTTCCCTTAGGCTCAGGAGGAGAGAGTTTATGGACGTGTCTTTGGAAGGCAAAGTCGCCATCGTTACGGGCGCGGGGCCCAACATCGGCAGCGGCATGGCCCTGGCGCTGGCGAAGTACGGCGCCAACGTCGCCTGCAACGACATCAACGCCGAGGCCGCGGAAGCCTGCGTCCGCCGCATCGAGCGTAACGGCGGCACGGCGATGAGCATCCCCGGCGATGTGACCAGCGAAGAGGACGTCAAGGGCTACGTCCAGAAGGTCCTGGACACCTGGGGCCGGATCGACATCCTGATCAACAACGCGGCGATTCTCGGCGGCAGCGGCGTCATGGACGAGAGCACGGAGTACTTCACGAAGGCGGTCATGACCGCGGCCCTCGGCAACTTCCTAAACACCAAGTACGTTGCCCGCTCCATGTGCGAGCGCGGCATCCGCGGCTCCATCGTCTGCATATCCTCCTCGCACGGCTGGTCGGCCTCGCCGGGCGTGACGAGCTACGCCTTTCACAAAGGAGGCGTGAACAACTTCGTCCGCGCCGCGGCGATGGACCTGGCCTCCTACGGCATCCGCGTCAACAGCTTCTCGCCCACGGCGCCGACGCCGGACAACCCGGAGCTCATCGCGGCGCGCCGCGCCGCTGGCCAGGCCGCCGGCTTCCAGCGCCGCGGCGGCATCGGCGGCCCGCCGGGCGAAGAGCCCTGGCGCCGGCCCGTGCGCTGGCAGGGCGAGCGACCACCGATGATCCCGATGGGGACCACGGGCACGCCGACCGACATCGGTCACTGCATCGCCTGGCTCTGCTCCGATTACGCCCGCCTGATCACCGGCTGCGACTTCGTCATCGACGGCGGCGCGCGGGCGAAGAACTGGGCGCACGTGCCGCCGGAGCCGGGGACGATGCTCGGCCCGGCGCCGCTGATCAAGCTCGACATAACGGGCGAGATCGAGTAGGAACAGAGGCAACGCGTCTGTCATTCTGAGCCCTTCGACTTCGCTCAGGATGAACTCCGCGAAGAATCTGGCCGAGGGGCAACACGAAGCGCTTTTCGCTCAGGACTAGATTCCTCGCTGCGCTCGGAATGACAAGCCTGGTGAAAAGGAAGGGAACGTCATGAAGCTGAAGGGAAGAGTAGCCCTCGTCAACGGCGCCGCCCGCGGCCTCGGCCGCGCCGTGATCCTCGCCTGCGCCCGCGAGGGCGCCGACGTCGTCGCCACGGACATCCTCGAGGACGGCGTGAAGGAGACGGCGAAGCTCGCCGAAGCGCTGGGCGTCAGGGCCCTCGGCGTCTACTGCGATGCCTCCGATGAGGGGCAGGTCGAGGCGCTGACGAAGCGCGTCGTCGCCGACTTCGGCCGCCTCGACATCCTCGTCAACACCGTCGCCTGGATCGAGCCGCCGACGCTGCTCAAGGACATGCCGCTGGAGATCTGGGAGAAGACGCTGAAGTACGACCTGACGACGCACTTCCTCGCCTGTAAGCACGCCGTGCCCCAGATGATCGCCCAGAACTACGGCCGTATCGTCAACGTCTCGTCCGAGGCTGGGAACGGCGGCTACCGCTTCCGCGGCGCTTACTGCGCCTCCAAGGCCGGCGTGATCCGCATGTCGCAGACCTTCTCCGTGGAGACGCAGGAGTACGACATCAACGTCAACGCCATCTGCCCGCGCGGCATCGCCGGCGCCCGCCTCGATACCTTGCGAGAGCTAATGTCCCAGGCCCGCGCCGGCAGCTCGGAGCCGCCGCCGCCTCAACCGCAGCAGCAGCGGGCGCCGAGCATGCGCGGCCGCTCGCCGACTATGGACCCGCCGGAGGTCGCCGAGCTGATCCTGTGGCTCGTCTCGCCGGAGGGCTCCCGCGTCAACGGCCAGGCGATCAGCATCGGGTAGCCGCAGGCTGCAAGCGACAAGCAACAAGAGGCCGGGCTCAGCGCCCGGCCTCCTTATCATTGCGCGGGCTTCAACCCGCAGTGTCCCAGCTAGCTCTTGCGCAGGTCGACGACCTGGATGCTGCCCTGGGAGGCAACGCCCGCGCCCATCAGCTGCGTCAGACCGGCCTCGACGTCGAGCGTCGACGCGTCGATCACCTCGAAGGTGTGGCTTGGCTGGCCGCTGTAGACGGCGGCCGCGAAGGCCTGCTGCTCGACGGCCATGACTGCCTGCGCCCGCTCCGGGGAGTCGACGATGTAGTAGACGTGCGTCGGGGCCGCGAACGGCTGCGGGACGCTGCGGGCGATGCTCTGGCCGCTGCCGCCGCCCAACTCGCTTGCCTGCCAGGCGCCGACGCCGACCGCCGCGCTGATCGCCAGCGCCGCGCCGCAGATGGCGACGAGGTGCTGCGTCTTGATTCGCTTCCAGGTTGTCGGGAAAGTGCTGCCGATTGTGAGGTTCATTTTCTTTGCCTTTCTTTGTTGAGTTTTGGTTTCGTTGTTTGAAAGCCGTGTTTCGCGCCGCTTGAGGGCGGCTATTGCTGCTGGTTATTCCTCTTCGTCATTTGCCCTCCTCTCGTCTCCCTTATGCGCTGCTTCTCTCACAGGTAGTTTCGCTTCGGGCGAGAGGCGTGCCATCGACCGGCTCAGCCATCCGGTCAGCCATCTTTGGGCGCGAAAAAGGGGGAAGGAGGCGCCAAAAAGGCGCCCTGGAACGATTCGATGACTGGATTCAGTCAGTGAGACGTGTGGTCAGTCAGACGAGGCCCTTGTCGCGGGCGAAGCCGGCAGCCTCGGTGCGGTTGGCGAGGCCGGTCTTGGCGAGGATGTTGCTGACGTGGCGCTGGACGGTGTTAAGGCTGATGATGAGCTCATCGGCGATCTGGGGGTTGCTCTTGCCGGCGGCGACGAGGCGCAGCACCTCCACTTCGCGGGGCGAGAGGGTGCTGGGAGCCGGGACGGCCGCGGGCTGCCCATCGCGGGGCGGCAGGCTGGCGAGGAAGTCGTCGATAGCCTTCAGGCCTTCTTCGACCGCCGGGCTCTTGATCATCATCATCCGCGCGTTCGGAATCGCCGCCGCCAGCTTCATCGACTCTTCGAGCGGGATGTCCACCGCCTCAGGGTGCAGTACCAGTGCCGGCGCGTGCACCTGACCGAGGACCTCTGCCACGCTGGAACGACCTAGCGTCCGGCTAAAGATGACCGCATCGCTCTCGTTAACTGATTTCCTCTGGCGTTCGACGGAGGCAGCTATGTCGGGTGCCTGGGCGATGGCGGCCTGCGCCCGTAGCATCGCATCGAAACCGGCCCCTCGAAGTATCACCGCCGACAACGACGCCATCGTTACTGGACACGACAAGAGTATGAGAGCATCTACGCGCTCCGGATGACGAATGGCGTAGCGGATCGCAACGTGGCCGAAGGGCCGAATGCCCATCAGAAGGAAGCTTTCGAGCTTCATCCGGTTGACCAGTGTCTCGAGATCGATTTCGAGGTCCTCGAGTACGAAGTCTTGCTTCAGTCCACGCGTCGACATTCCCTGACCGCGCCCGTCGTACTGAATCAGTTGAAAGCGCGCGGCGAGCCCCTGGAGCCAGGGCTTCACCCAGGTGTCTTCAGTCCAGTCGACCTGAATGTGACTCATCCCCAGGGGCAAGAAGACGAATGGTCGCCCTTCGCCTGACACCGCGTAGGCGATGTTGTAACCGTCAGAGGTCGTGACGTATTGGACGGGCGGCGCGTCCATCGCAGGCGCAATTATAGCGTCAGGCAAGGCCCTTGTCGCGGGCGTAGACGGCTGCCTCGGTGCGGTTGGCGAGGCCGGTCTTGGCGAGGATGTTGCTGACGTGATGCTGAACGGTGTTGAGGCTGATCACCAGTTCGCCGGCGATCTGGGGGTTGCTCTTGCCGGCCGCCACGAGCCGCAGCACCTCGACCTCGCGCTGCGAGAGGCCACCTGGCGACGCACCCGTGGCCATGACAGCGCCCTCGTCTAAAAACGCCTCGATGAGGCTGGAGATCTCGTCGTCGTCTGGCCAGAGTGGCGGGAGAGAATTCAGGTCTAAGAACGCGATGCGCGCGTCGGTCAATCGAGAGGCGATCCGCTGGGCGGTTTCGCGCTTCCCTGTGTGCCCTTGCAGGACAAGAACGGGAGCTTGCACTTCAGGCAGTAGGTGGTCAACGTCGATCCTTCGGCATGCTTCGAGCCAGGCCTTCGCGCCCGCTGCAGACACGCTCTCTCGCATGAAGTGCGCGAACTGGCTGGCCACCTCGGCTTCTTGCCAGCCGAACATCGAGCGCGCAGTGATGTCGACGTAGAGACTCCAGTCGCGATCGATGAGTTCATACAAGGTCTGTCTGCCTTCACCGGCGTCTGCCTCCAGCCGCGTCCACGCGGTCCAGAGAACGATCCTCCTGACGCGCTCGGGGTGGCGGACAGCGTACGTGATCGCGATCGGTCCACTCGACCAAGTCCCCATCAAGTCGAACGTCTTGAGGCTCAGGTGATCGACGACGGCTTCGAGGTCGAGTACGAGGCCGTCTAGCGTCAATTCGGTGAGCGGCGCTTCAGACAAGCCTGAGCCTCGGGGATCGAATCTGACGACCTTGCGCCCTCTTGCGACTCGGTCATACCACGCGCGCCAGCGAGGCCATTGGGCTTCCATCTGAATGTGGGAGTAGCAGTTCATCGCCATGACGACGAAGGGATGCCCTTCCCCCATAGTCCAAAAGGCAATGCTGACCCCATCGCTGGTTTTCGCATACCGGATAGGCGGTGCGTCCATCTAGAGCAGGCCCCTGTCGCGGGCGTAGATCGCCGCCTCGGTGCGGTTCGCGAGGCCGGTCTTGCCGAGGATGTTGCTGACGTGGCGCTGGACGGTGTTAAGGCTGATCACCAGCTCGTCGGCGATCTGGGGGTTGCTCCTGCCGGCGGCGATGAGGCGCAGCACCTCGACCTCGCGCTGCGAAAGACCGCCGGGTAGAGCGCCGACGACGGTGGCGTGGTCGCGCGCAAAGCCGACCGCTTCAGCTCGGTTGCGGATGTCGAGCTTAGCGTAGACGTCCGCAACGTGGCGCTCGACGGTGCGCTCGCTGAGTACAAGGGCATCCGCAATCTCGCGGTTCGTCTTGCCTTCCGCGATTAGACGCAGCACGTCGCGCTGGCGCGAGGAGAGAGCAACCGAGAGAGCGCCTTGCCGGTCAGTGCCGCTGCCTTCGCGAGAGAGCACGTCTTGGAGGAAGTCGACGATCGCCGGGACGCCGTCCACGTAATCGGGGTCGAGGTCGCCTCCGGTAAAGACGAGGCGGGCGTTGGCGATGGTCGCCGCGACTTTCGCGCCCTCCTCGGGGCTCAGCCAGTGCGTCATCTGGGAGTGGAGGAGGAGCGTCGGCACACGCAGCCGCGGCAGAAGGTCGCCAATGTCGGACGTGGAAAAGGCGCGCATGGTGGCGACGTAGTCGTCCTTAGTGGACGCCTGCTTGAAGAAGTCCAGAAGGCGGTCGCTGATCTCTGGGCTGAGGTGGCGCGGCAGCTCCATCTGTAGGAAGAGGTCCCAGTTTTCCCTGGCCAGGTCGAGCATGGCGGCCAGCGGCCAGGCCGAGAAGGTGGCGCAGGTGCAAAAGGCGATGAGGGCGTGCACGCGTTCCGGGTGGTCGACGGCGTAGCGGACGGCGACGTGACTGAAGCCGCCGTAACCGGCGAGGACAAAACGCTCGTGCCCCACGCGCTCGATCACGGCTTCTAGATCACGGCGGAAGTCCTCCGCGATTGTGGTGTCGGGAAGGCCGCGCGTAGAGAGCCCCTGGCCGCGACTGTCGTAGTAGATGACGCGGAAGTGCTTAGCGAGATCGGTCTGCCAGCCTGGCCGGCCCCAGGTGCGTTGCATGTGGTTGTGGTGGAAGGGCATGAGGAGGAGCGGCGCGCCCTCGCCGCTGACCGCGAAGGCGATGTTGTACCCGTCCGACGTGGTGACGTATTGAACAGGCGGCGCGTCCATCGCAGGCGCAATTATAGCGCCGAAGCGTAGGGGCCGCTGGCCAGCGGCCCCTACATCGCTTCTACACGCGGTTGATCTTGCGCGTCACCAGATCGCCCGGCGGCACGTTGTAGACGTGCGTCGGGACGACGGCGGTCAGGCCGCCGTTGCCGCCGCCGGCGACGATGACGCAGAGGTCGTCGGGTACGCGCACGAGGTAGCGATAGTCGATGCCGTCGATGGTGCGGATGTTGCCCGTCTGTCCCTCGTCATTGAGGCCATGCCGGCCAGATGTTCGAGCAATCCGCATGGCTTTTCGCAGCTTCTCAAAGACGGTGATCTTTTCTTCGATTTCTGCCACCGTCTTCCAAAGCGTCCTGTCCTTGATGATCTTCTCCAAGTCCAGATAGACCTTGAAGTAGGGCTTGTTGTCCTTCCGCACACCGCGCAGTTTAATGGTCTTGAGCTTTTCCAGTTCGCCATGGAGGTGGTGGATTCTCTTGGCGAATGCCAGATGCGGGCGATCGAAAGGGAAGCCATATCCGTGGCCCTCTGATTTACCCTTCAGCGTCCATTGGATCAGGGCGTACACGTTGAGTACGGGCATGAACTGACGCGACTCAGTGGGTAGCCAAGCGTTCTCGAGGCCTCTTTGGAGCACCTCGACCAACTCGGGGTGCCGGTCTAGATCGGCTTTGAGCTGTTTGGCCCGGTAGCGCAGTTTGGCGCTGATGCCATGCTTGCCGAGCCGCTTGCGGATGGTGTCGTATTCAGTGCCGAGGAAGTCCTTTCCGATGTCTCAACCAGTCATCCCACCTCGGGACTTCACCCTCCGCCGCCGCGTCCACCGTAGGCCCAGATGAGCGCGCCGACGTGCGCCGCGACGAATCGGCACACATTCGGCGCATTTCGTTTGCCTATCGTCTCGCTGTGGATTCGATGCGCTTG
>Ga0209109_10001907_pt1 | contig 11411 bp, 6 predicted proteins | sample Rifsed10ft2_FD_184004 | JGI IMG/M metagenome (GOLD analysis project Ga0209109, IMG submission 184004) | Soil microbial communities from Rifle, Colorado, USA - sediment 10ft 2 (version 2) | ecosystem: Environmental > Terrestrial > Deep subsurface > Rock core/Sediment | place: Rifle, Colorado... | reverse complement strand
CCAATTCCGGAACCTCCACACCGTCAATAATCTCAGTCGGTGGGTCCGCGTACGGGTACAGGATCATGTTCTGCAAGCCTGCCTGGGCGTTGGGCGTCTCGACACCCAGGAAGCCGCTCATGCGCCCGTACTCGTGCTCGAAGGCTTCGCCCATCTCGTCCTGGATCATCTTCGGGCGCAGCGGTATCGTCAGCGTGTTGCCCAAAAGGGTTTTGAAGGTCAACGAGGTATCGTAAATCTGCACCAGGCCGGCATTATTGGCAAAGGGAGTGCCATATGCTGTATTGTAGGCGCCCTGCCCGACGATGATTGGGTTCTGACCTGACTCGAACACGCCAGATCCATCGCCGTGATGGGCAAAGGCGGCCTCAAGATTGGCAATGTTGAAGCCGGACCCAGTACCAGGATTCACATTGATCTGCATAACGGTGCGAGTGTTGGGGCCGTAGCCGGGCAGGGTGCTGGGCGCGCCGCCGGTGTCGCGCAGGTCCGGGTTGCCGGTGTAGTAGTCATAGCGCGGGTCGCGCGCCGGGAAGGCCGCCGGGGCATCGTTGTACAGGATCAGCGTCTGTCCCCCGAACGCCGATAGGTCCACAACCACATCGGCCCGCTCCGCCGGGGCGATCAGCAGCGAGTGCTGGTCAACGTTGCCGGCGTTGAACACGGTCGGGTCAGTCACCCACGTTGTCGGGTGTGCCGGGATGACCACCGGCGAAGGCAGGAAGCCACCTTCGGTGCCAAACTGGATCCAGTCTGGGCCCTCTGTGCCCGCGAGCGGGGTCGGGAAGACGCCCGCCGGGTCAGTCAGGGCAGCCAGGACCTCGGCCGGATTCAGAGCGACCTCGGTGCACGCTACGCCGGTGGATTCTGGCGCCGGATTGGGGTTTGTATCATCGCACAAGGCTCCGTTGGCATCAACGGCCTTGTACAGCGACAGGTTGAAGAAGCGGTCATTGGCCGCATTCAGGATGCGGAACCGGTAGGGCTTGGGGTCAAGCGTGATCGTCGGGTACGCCATGCCGTTGACGACCGGCGTATCCTGGAACGACTCCATGCCCATTGAAAGGAAGGGCGTCCCGGGCATCAGTTGCGGCTCCCCGGCCACACAGTCCGTGCCTGGTATCTCGCCAGGGTCACAGTAGTACGGATTTGGCTCCGGCCCATTCTCGATGTTCTGCGTGGGCGGCCAGAACCAGGGGCCGTAAGCCCAGCGGCCAAACTGGTTGACGCCCGAGGCGTCACCCGGGTTCTGCGCTGGCGAGTAGACGTGCGGCATCCATAGACTGCCCTCTCCGCCCCACCTGGCAACATCCCAGGTCTCGTCCTGCACGGCGAGTTGCGCATCGTTCGGTACGAAGGTCTTGTCCTGGACGACCAGCGGGATCGTGTCCGCCGCTCCGGGGATGACTCCACTATTGACCAGCACCGTCTCTGTATCATCGGTGATGATGTAAGGCGCGGCTTCACCTGCGTAGACGTTCAGGCGGGTGATGCCCCAGGCGTGGTCGTGGTAGAACATCAGCCTCGCGCTCTGCTGGTTGGTGTAGAAGAAAGTCATCTCCCCATCATTCGGGTTGCCCGAGTCGACATTGCCCATGTCGGGGACGGGAACTACACTGACGCCTTGCGGGTACGGGGTGTTCTCGTTGACGGGCGTGATCCACTGGTGTGGCGTGCCGTCTGAGATCCACGGCGAGATGCCGCCGTGCAGGTGCAAGGTGGCGCGGTTCTCGGCGTAGCAGTTGCCGTTCGCCACCTCCATCGCCTTCATCGGGTCGCTGCACATCGGGTTCTGCGGGTCCGCCTCGGCCATCATGTGACCATCGGCAGTCTTACCCGAGCCCATCACCGTCGTGTCAACTGGGATGAACAAATTCCCGCCTTCATTGGTCGGCAGTGTGTTGCGGAACAGGATGCGCACGGGCGTGTCCTTCGTGGCAACGATCGCCGGCCCAAGATAACTGAACGGCGTGCCTCCCATATTGGCCTGCCGGTAACCGCGCAGCGTGGTTGGGGGCAAGTCCGAGTGCATCTGCTGGGTGTACTCTCCCAGCTCGATTACATAGTAGTGCGTGCCATCGGCGAGCACCTCCGGCACTGCGACCGGGATGTCCGGTCCGACCAGCGGGAGCGGATCGACGAACTTCTTCATACCGCCGGTGATCACGGTGTTCTGGCCCGACAGGTCGAGCACCTGCGCTCCGAAGGAGTAGGTGCGCGGCTGGGGGTAGATCGGGAACTCGGCGCTGCCAAGCGTGATCGTCGAATCCTGCAACGGCGGGGTTGGCGCCGGGTAGCTCAGGACGTCGGAGCCTGAGCCCGTGTCCACGGGGATGCCCTGGCCGTAGAAACCGAGCACGTCGCCCGTCTGGACGGCCAGGTTCGCCACCGCGAACGTGGCGACCTCGCTCACACCCGGGGTCGTCAGCGCCGGCACCGTGAGCAGACCGCTGTCGAAGACGACCAGGTACTCGTTCGGGTTACCGGTCGGCCGCAGCACGTAGGCGTGGAACACATTCCCCGCCGAGAGGAATGGACTCCCTCCTAGAGTCGCCTGGTTCCACGTCTGGAACGATTGCACCATCCCGTCCGGCAGCGCGGTCGGCACGACCACGAAGACCGGGGCTAACTCGCCCACGCCCACGGGGAAATCCGAGGCGTAAGCGCGGTCCTGCAGCGGGTTGCCGACCGAAATGACCGCGCCTTCGACCGTCGGCAGTTGGCTGTTGGCGTAGTTCGGATGGCTGAAATAGTGCGGCGCCCCATTGATAAGGGCCGCCGCCTGAGCGTCCACCATCAGCGGGTTCAGGGCGCCCTGTTGTAAGGCGCGCGCTGCTGCAGCCTTCCTATCCTTATGTGTTATTTTATTCTTATCTTTATCCTTATCCTTATCCCCGCTGGCAATCTGTGCATTGCCGTTCGGTGAATTAGGACTTTGCGCGCTTGCCGGGCCACTTCCTCCAATAAGAAGGGAAGCGACCACCATCACCGACACCATTAGGTTCAGGAATTTGCGGCTAACCATGGTATCTCTCCTTATCGCCATACTGATTGGGGTTAGTTAAGGGTGATGCGGGAATTTGAGTGGTTTCAAGCCCATGGCCCTCCTTTAATCATTCATCGGCGCGCTGCCTGCCGGATCGCGGGCAGCAGATTGTCAGCCAGTCCACGCTTGGTAATACACGCAGCGGCGCCGGCCGCCTGCGCGCGCGCGCGCGTCGCGTCGTCGTCGTGGATCGTCAATAAGATCACGGCGATGCAGGGTGAGATCGCGCGTAATGCTTTCGCCGCCGCGATCCCATCCAGGCGAGGCATCTCGATGTCCATGAGCACGACATCGGGGCGCAACTTTCGCGTGAGGGCCAGCGCGGCCTTGTCGTCGGCGGCTTCGCCGACGATGGTCACGTCCGGCTCGGCGGCCAGGCGCATCCGCAGCCCCTTGCGCACAGAGGGTTCATCCTCGACGAGCAAAAGCTTGATCATCTCTGCTCTCCGCCCGCGCCGCGGGCATTCTGATGGTTAGCGTGCAAATGATGGAGGGGCGAGCCAGACTATTCGCGAGTATAGAGGCGCCTTTTCATACTTGCGTCCAGCCATAGCGTGATTCCTGCTCACTCTTTTAGGTGAGATACGACAGAAAGCACATCAAATAGGGTAGTTTCGTCACTAGGGGCGGGGGCAGAGGGTGCTACATTACTAACCAACAATTAACCTTCCGTGAGACAAGTCTAAATAAACATAAATGGTAGAAGTATGCCTATTCGGGTCTTAATTGCCGACGACCACAGCGTGGTGCGCCAGGGATTACGTATGTTTCTGGCGGCAGACGCCGAGATTGAAGTTGTGGGGGAGGCGCGCGACGGCGCCGAAGCGCTGCGACTGACCCGGCAGCTCCAGCCCGACGTCGTGCTCATGGACCTGTTGATGCCCGTGATGGACGGCATGACGGCTACCGCCACCATCCGGCGCGAACTACCGGACACCGAAGTCGTGGCGCTGACCAGCATGCTGGAAGACAAGTCAGTGGTCGAGGCCATACGGTCAGGCGCCGTCGGCTATCTCCTCAAAGACACGGAAGCGCACGAACTGCGCCGAGCCATCCGGGCGGCCGCAGCGGGGCAAGTGCAGTTGTCGCCGCAGGTGACGGCCCGGCTGGTGCGCGAGGTGGCAGCCCCCGAGCAGCCCCAGCCCCTCACCGAACGTGAGACGAGCGTCCTGGGTCTGCTGGCGCAGGGCCAGTCCAACAGAGACATCGCCCGCACGCTCATCATCGGCGAACAGACGGTGAAGACGCACGTCGCCCACATCCTCGGCAAGCTGGGCGTCTCCAGCCGCACGCAGGCCGCGCTATACGCGGTGCGCATCGGCCTCGCCTCTCCAGGTTCACCTGACCCGTAGAGGGGTAGGGGTGGAGGAAAGCCTATGACCCGGTCCAGATCGAGCCTCGTCTCTGCGCTGCGCCTCCTGGCCATCATTATGCTGGCGGCCTTCGCCGCCGAAGCGCTCATCATGCTGACGCTGCGTGCCGTGATGCCGCCTCTGGGAATCTGGCTCGAGGCCCTCGTGGACTCGGCCCTGTTGGTGGCCATACTCCTGCCGGCGCTGTACGTCTTCATGGTGCGCCCGCTGGAGCTTCAAATCACGTTCCGCCGCTCCACCGAAGAGCGCCTGGCCAGCCTGTTCGAGACCGTCATGGACGCCATCATCGCCATGGGCGAGGACGGCCGCATCTTTCTTTTCAACCAGGGCGCGCAGAAAATTTTCGGCTACAGCGCCCAGGAAGTCTCGGGCCGGCCGTTCACCCTGCTGATGCCCTCGCGCTCTGTCGAGGCGCACCACCAGCGCCTCCGCGACTTTGCCCGCGCGCCCGAAACGGCCTGGCGTATGGATGAGCGATCCGAGGTGTTCGGGCGGCGCAAAGACGGCTCCGAATTCCCTGCCGAGGCGAGCGTCTCCAAATTCACCCTGAGCGGGCATCTCATCTTCACCGTGATCCTGCACGATATCACCACGCGGAAACAGGCCGAGGAGACGCTGCGCCGGACGCACGAAGAACTGGAGCAGCGTGTCCAGGAGCGCACGCTCACGGTGCGCGAGCAGGCGCAGCATCTGGCGGCGCTGGAGGAGCGCCAACGCCTGGCGCGTGAACTGCACGACTCGCTGTCGCAGGCGCTCTATGGGATTGCGCTGGGCACGCACACCGCGCGCGAGTTTCTCGACGCCGACCGTGGAAAAGTCGTCGAGGCGCTGGACTACGTGCTCGCGCTCGCCGATGCGGGCCTGACCGAGATGCGGGCGCTGATCTTCGATCTGCGGCCCGAGTCGCTGGAACTGGAAGGCCTGGTCAAGGCGCTGACGAAGCAGGTGGGGGCCGCGCGCGCCCGCTATGACCTGGAGACCGGAATGGAATTGTGCGACGAACCGGACGTTCCCCTCGAAGCCAAAGAGGCCGTCTATCGCATCGCGCAGGAAGCGTTGAACAACACGGTCAAGCACGCCTCCGCCAGGCGAGTGAGCCTGCGGCTCTGCCACGGCGACGAGAGTGTCGTTCTCGAAGTCAGCGACGACGGGGTGGGCTTCGATCCGCAGACTTTGCGTCCGGGCCACCTGGGCTTGAGCTCAATGCGCGAGCGGGCCGCGCGCCTGGGGGGGCATCTGGAAATCCACAGCGCGCCGGGGAGCGGCACCCGCGTTCGCGCGGAGTTCCCGCTGCGCCGCCCGGCGTCTCCTGAGGCGCTGGAGTCAGCCACGGCGTAACCCGGCGCTCTCTAAAAGAAGCGTGCCGGTTCGCCCGAGCGCCGTCCGGGCTGTAAAATTGTCTCGATTCTGTCCGGCCCGCGTCCTCGGCGCGTGACAAACCGGCGGATTACCCCCTGAGTCCTATATAGGCCGGGCGTTTGCCCCATATAATGTAAACACTTATGACCCGTTCACCCTTGCGCCGGAAATCCCGTGGCCAAAGCCTGGTTGAGTTTATGCTCCTCACGCCGGTCCTGCTCATCCTGCTCTCCGGGCTGATTGAGTTCGGCTTTGCGCTCAACCAGTTCCTGAACATTTTGGATGCGGCGCGCGAGGGGGCGCGCTTCGGCGCCGACGGCGACCCGACCCTGCGGGCGTCGTGCACGGATGGGGCGGACAACGACGGCGACAAGATCGTTGATGATTGCCCGGATCCCGGCCTGGGGCCGCCCGATTCAAATTACTTCCCGGATGACTATATTGACCCGAATGACCTAACCACGACCTGCGCGGTCACGAATGACTACTATATGCAGGTCGCGTGTGTGGCCATGCTGACGGCCAACCCCATTCAGCTCGATCCGCAGCTCGATAACATCGTCATTTCCATTTATCGTGTCTACGATGACCCGGCGATTGTCCCCCGGGACACGTATATCCTGGGCCGTCTGCCTGACTTTACTCAGGACCCGGACCTGAGCGCCCACGATCCGATCACTAACTCAGCCCGCATCCAGGGGCAGTGGCGGTTGTACGACAACGACAAAGTTTCAGAGTTTTCTCAAGCCGACATACAGGCCCGCCTCGATCCGACGGCGCCCGGCGCTGGCATATTGATCGTGGAGGTCTTCTATTCATACGACGAGATCCTGAAACTGCCCTGGATCACGGCTTTCATCGGAGAGCGGATTCCGTTCCGCACTTTTACCATCATCCCGGTCCCGGCGGCGGAGCCGCGGCCCACACCCACGCCGACGCCCACGCCCACGAACACCTTTACGCCTACCCCGACCTTCACGCCCACGCCGACGGAGACGCCTACCGGCACGCCGGCGAATACGGCCACGGAGACGCCGACGGAGACGCCGACGGAGACGCCGCTCCCGACCGATACCCCCGAGGGCTGCGGCTTCATTGACGGCGACGGCACCGACGGCATTGGATCCACGCTGACCGTCGGCAACTCGACCGTCTGGGCGGACGGGGAGCAGGCCGCCACCATCACGGTCGAGGTCCGCGACAACTGCAACCAGCCCATGCCTCTCCTGGCCGTTGCGCTCATTTCCTCGCGCGGCGGGTTGGACGAGCCGCCGGTGGAGCTCAGCTGGATTGGACACGTGCATACCTTCATCGTCCGGTCTGGAAACGTCGGCACGAGTATTTTCACGGCCTTCATTGACCCCTCGACCGCAAATGTTCCGGTCACCCCAACAGGCCCCGTCACCTTCGTCTGTGTGAATGGCGCCGGCTCGCCGTTCAGCTTCACGGCCACGGATGTTCAATTCGGCTTCAGCAATCCGCAGAACCCGCCCACGCCGTTGACGCGCTCGTTGCAGTCGCTGACGATCACCTGGGATGACCAGACTGACACCCGCCGCCTGACGAGCGTGAAGATGGGCGCCACCGTCATCTGGAGCAACGCCGGCGGAGTCACGTCGCCCTTCACGATTGACATCGCCGATTGGATCCCCGGGGCCAACCGGACGATCAATCCGGGCGCCAGCCGGAGCTTGACGCTCAGTTACAACACGCCCGCGGCGGGCGGCGTGTATACCTTGAACCCGAACATTTGGGACGATGGCGCCGGGGGGAGCGAGTGCATCGCGGCCCCGGTGTCGGCCAATCGGTAAGGCAGGACCATGAACATCTTCAGCGTCGGCAGAACGGCGAAATACTCCCGGGTGCGCGGCCGGCAAACCGAGCGCGGCCAGGCGATGCTCATCGTCGCGGCGGCCATCATCGCGCTGATCGCCTTCATCGGCCTGATGGTTGACAGCGGCATCCTGTTCATCTCCAACGGACACTTGCGCCGGGCCGTGGACGCGGCGGCGTTGTCCTCCGCCACCCAGCTCCGCGAGGGCGCGAACCCGGCCGATCTGGCCAAAGCGGCCAGGGAGTTTATGGCGCTTAACGGCGTGGACCCCGACACGGTGACCGTAGAGACCTGCAACTACGCTTTGGTTCCGCCTCAGCCGGCTGGTGATCTCTGCCCTGATCCGCCGCGCAAGTTCGTCCGCGTCACCGCGGAGCAGATCGTGCGCTTCGCCTTCCTGCCCATCATCGGCTTCGGCACTTTTCCCATTTCAGCCGGGGCGACGTCGGAGGCGGCTTCGGTGGATGCCGTCGTCGTCATCGGCGCCTCCGAGACCATGGCGAAGGAATCAGAGCCTTCCTTGGGCTATGGTGACCCCTTTGATCCCACCCAGTGCAACGCGAACGCGACGATCTATCCCAACAGCTCGGGCGACGGCAGCGCTGGCAATCCCTACAAGTGCCGCCCGATCTGGGATGCCAAACAAGCGGCGAAGGCCTTTGTGGATAAGCTCTATGACGGCTATGACCGGATCGCCGTCGTCACTTATGACTACAAGCCGAATGTCATCAGTCCGCTGACCGTCAACCTGGGCACGGATGACACAGGTTCGAATTTCGACTCAACCGGTGTTTATCGGGCGATTGATCAGATTCCGATATGGGACGAAGCGTCTCCCCCGATAAATTTTACGCAGAGGATCCACGGCGGCGCCAATCCGTTGAACTTTGACTGTAATTTCACGACGCCGGGCAGCTGCCCGGGCACGCCCACGGAAAGCAAATCGTGGCTCGCGGGCTGCAGCGGCTGCGGCATCCGCGTGGCCTCCTCCATCCTCAAAACGACGGGACGCCCCTCGGCGCTGTGGGTCATCGTCTTCCTGTCGGATGGGGTGGTCAACCTGCCCGATCTGCCGGTGGGCACCTATAGCGATGCGGCGATGCGCCAGAACACGGTTTTGGACGCGAATATCGATGCGACCTACTTCCCGAATGGCTATTGTATGGGCGACATCAGCAGCTATATTGATGACACCCAATTCAACAACAATCCGCTGTGGAGCCAGCCTTTCTGTGTGACGGGGAGTCATGATCTCAGTGTCCCGGCCGACGGCGACACGACGGATGCCTATGGAGCCTACCGGTCGGAAAAGAATTTCCAGGATATTTCCGTCAGACATTGTGGCCCGTATCATGGCAACGACCCGGCCAAGTGTCCCCCAGGGGCGATCTTCGTGGGCGCGCTCGGCTACACCACCACGGTCACGCCTCCGGCCTACTATGACGCGCTGGATTATGCCCGTGACATGATTGACCAGGCAGCGCTCACGGTCAACTGCGCAGGCCAAATATCGGCGTGCACAGGCGTCCCACCGGACAAGTACAACCAAAATGAGCCGGTCCCTGGCGCCAATGTCGCGGTTTACAGCATCGGACTGGGCCTGGCCGCCAACCCGCCCGACTTCACGGGCGAGGAGTTCTTGCGATACGTGGCCGCCGTGGGCGATGACGGGGACCGGGTCACTAACGATTGCATAGGCAAGCCGACCGCGACCGCCTGCGGCAATTACTACTATGCGCCCAGCGGGGGGCAGCTGATCGGAATCTTTGAGGATATTGCCAAGCGCATCTTCACGCGCCTGACCAAGTGAGCGTCTATGTCAAAACTTCGTCGTCGTCCAATGCGTGGCTGGGGGCAGGGGTTGGTCGAGTTCGCCCTCGTCCTCCCGGTGCTCCTGCTGATCATCTTCGGCATCATCGAGTTTGCGCGCCTGCTGCAGGCCTGGCTGGCGGTGGAGAACGCCGCCCGCTTTGCGGTGCGCTACGCCGTCACCGGGAGTTTCGAGGCCCAGCCGTATTGTGACGAAGCCACCGCCTATTACCGGACACACAACATACTGACCTTAGACCCGCCGGCTACCCTGGACCCGAATGACGACCGCGGCGGCCCCGCCGGTACGGACCCTCTGGATGATTGCAACATTCCCCAGGGCGTTGACGACTTTCAAGAAAAGACCGAAGCCCTGGCGGACTGGGCGCGCCTGGCCTCGATCCAGAACGTGGCCCGTTTCGGCGCGCCGGGCACGTTTATCGTGGACGGCGTCTCCCCGGACTACCTCGGATATCTTTCCAACACCGGCACCTCGTTCGACCAGGCCTACCGGGGCGACCCCACCGCCGCCGGCTTTTACAACGTCACCACCTGCAGCAACCGCTCTTTCCCGGCGGCGGGCCTTGACCCCAATCCACACTATTACGGCGGGGTCGTGGATGATCCCAATCGCTTTCCAACGCCCTGCGCTGTTGGTGCGGCGGGTGTCAATTACTTCATAGACGACCCGGGCGGCCCCGGCAACCGGGTGCGCGTGGAGATCACCTTCCGCCACCCCATGATCATGCCGCTCCTCAGCAACATCTGGCCCACCGTCCGGCTGTCGGCCTACCGCGAGGGCATCGTCGAGCAGTTCCGCACCTCGCGCAACATCGTCCTTCCCAGCGGCATCGGCGCGCTGGCGACCTGGACCAACACCCCGACCATCACGGCCACGCCCCTGCCGACGGACACGCCGACGGAGACCGCCACGCCGTCGGACACCCCCACGCCGTCGGAGACCCCCACGGCGACGCGCACGCCCACCTCGACGGCCACCAACACGCCGCAAAACACTGCGACGAGCACCAGGACGCCCACGGCGACGGCGACGGCGAACTGCGCCAACTACATCCTGAACCCGGCCACGCTGACGACGGTCAGCGGCCGCCCGCGCGTCAATTTCACCATTCGCAACAATGACGCGCAGAACACCTTCATCCAGGCCATCACCTTTACCTGGACGGCCTACGACATCTCTAACCCCGGCCAGACGCTGGACCGCTGGCGGTATGACGGCAATACGCTTGTCAGCGCGGACGATACCAATTCGCCCACCACGTGGACCAACCCCGGCACGCTCGGTGGTCAGGACGACCTGAACGTCGGCGAAACGGACACGTTCAACTTCGACTATCGCAACGCGGATGGTGCCTGGCCGGCCTTCGCACAGGCAAGCTCCTTCGGCCTCGTCGTCACCCTGGGCAACGGCTGCACGGTGTCCGTGGCCGCCCAGCCCACATTTACGCCGAGCAAGACGTTCACGCCCAGCCAGACCTTCACGCCGAGCAGGACGCCGACGATCACACGCACGCCGACCATCACGCCCACGCGGACGATCACGCCTACCCCAAGCAAGACGCCCACGCGGACGATCACGCCCACGCCGAGCAAGACCCCGACGCCAGGCCCCACCTCGACGCGGACGCCCACGCGCACGCCGAGCAAAACGCCGACGATAGGCCCCACGGTGACGACGGGTCCCACCTCGACGCGGACGCCCACGCGCACGCCGACGAACACTTCTTCCGCACCGACCATCACGCCCACGCGGACGAAGACGCCGACCCCCACGCCGACGCGCACACCCACCATCCAAGCGCCTGGGTGTCCACCTTCGGATCCGCGCTATCCGGACTGCTGACGGCGGAAACGGGCGGATATGCAATTTCCACAACCCCCTCTCACGCGCGAGAGGGGGTTGTGCCTTAAACGCCCGGTAGGGGCGTTCAATTGAACGCCCCTACGGCCCGTTGAACGCCCCTACGAC
>Ga0209109_10001904_pt1 | contig 11414 bp, 8 predicted proteins | sample Rifsed10ft2_FD_184004 | JGI IMG/M metagenome (GOLD analysis project Ga0209109, IMG submission 184004) | Soil microbial communities from Rifle, Colorado, USA - sediment 10ft 2 (version 2) | ecosystem: Environmental > Terrestrial > Deep subsurface > Rock core/Sediment | place: Rifle, Colorado... | reverse complement strand
CTGGCCGACGCCGATCTCCAGATCGCCGCGACGGCTCTCCAGCATGATCTGGAGCTCGTGACTGGGAACGTGAAGCACTTCAGGCGCGTGCCGCGGCTGCGGGTCTCACCCGCGCTGGCGGAGGCCAGGCTGATGTTCGAGAAGATGCTGAGCTACGCGAATCATGTGGGGCTCTACGGAGAAGAGCTGTCGCTGACCGGAAGACACCTGGGCAATTTCCCCCAGGCCTTCACGCACATCGGACTGATCAGCGCGGCCTACAACCTGGATCGGGCCCTGGGACGATAACGGAAGGACGGGGGACACGGTGAAGAAAGCGGACCAACCATTCCGGTTCATCGGCTGCAGCGAGCTGCGGGAGCTGCTGGGGAAAGAGGCGGAGAATGAAAAGCGGCTGGTGGAGCTGCTCGAGGAAGTGCCGCTCGACTCCATCTACTTCCACACGCACAGTTATTTCCTTCGACACAGCCACCTCGAGCGGGTCTATCCGAACGACTTCGCCCAATGGGTGGCCATGGAGGTCCGCGACCATGTGCTTGGCGAGCGTCTTGCGGTGGTCGATCCCTTCGAGTTCCGCGGGCTCGAGGCCCTGCGCGAGGAGCTGGTCTCGATCATCGACGACCACCTGTCCAGGACCCCGATTGTTCCGCGGGTGATCTTCGGCGCCCCGTTCCATTTCAACCAGTCGCGCATCCTGGAGGTGCCCACCGGGCTGGAAGTGTGGACGCTGCAGGAGTTTTTCGCCGCCCTGTCCGAGGTGGAGGTGAGCGCGATCTATTTTCACATGTTCGAAGCTCGCCAGCGCCTCCAGCGGGAGGAGGGCGACTTCACCGCCTGGATCCGGCAGAGCCTGGGCCTGCCGGAACTGGCGGACAAGCTGCGGACGATCAACCCGTACCTCGGCAGCCTGGAGCGGGTCCGGTCCGCGCTGCTCATGGCCACCGACCAGTTTCTGGCGAGCGGGCGGGCGGGCTGAGGCAAAGGGGGAGGGACCGTGCCGACGACAGATCCGCTCTGGTACAAGGACGCCGTCTTCTACGAGTTGCACGTCAAGGCGTTTTATGACGGCAACGACGACGGCATCGGGGATTTCCAGGGCCTGATCGGCAAGCTGGATTACCTTCAGTGGCTGGGCGTCGATTGCGTCTGGCTGCTGCCGTTCTACCCGTCGCCGTTGCGGGACGACGGCTATGACGTGTCGGACTATCGCGGCGTGTTCCCTGATTACGGCTCGCTCGAGGATTTCCGGAAATTCCTCGCCGCCGCCCATCTGAGGGGCATCCGCGTCATCACCGACTTTGTGCTCAACCACACGTCGGACCAGCACCGCTGGTTTCAGGAGGCCCGGAGTTCACCCGATTCCCCGACGCGTGACTACTATGTCTGGAGCGAGACGGACCGGACATACGACAAGGCCCGGATCATTTTCATCGACACGGAGAAATCCAACTGGACCTGGGATCCGGTGGCCAAGGCCTATTACTGGCACCGGTTCTTCAGCCACCAGCCCGACCTCAACTATGACAACCCGGCGCTGCGCGAAGAGATGCTCGAGAGCATGTCCTTCTGGCTGGACCAGGGCCTGGACGGGTTCCGGTGCGACGCCGTGCCGTACCTGTTTGAGCGGGAGGGCACGATCTGCGAGAACCTGCCGGAAACCCATGCCTACCTGAAGGACATCCGGAAGCGGATCGACCAGAAGTACCGGGGGCGCATCCTGCTCGCGGAAGCCAACCAATGGCCCGCGGACGTGCGGCCGTACTTCGGCGACGGCGATGAATTTCACATGGCCTTTCATTTTCCCCTGATGCCCCGGCTGTTCATGGGCGTCCGCAGCGAGGACGCGCGCCCGATCATCGACATGTTCACGCACACGCCGGCCATCCCGGCCTCGTGCCAGTGGTGCCTGTTCCTGCGGAACCATGACGAGCTGACCCTGGAGATGTGCTCCGGCGAGGAGCGGGACTACATGTACTACGCCTACGCGCGCGATCCGCAGATGCGGCGCAACATCGGCATCGCGCGCCGGCTGGCCCCTCTGCTGGACAACGACCGTCGCAAGATCGAGCAGCTGAACAGCCTGGTCTTCACCCTGCCGGGCAGCCCTATCATTTATTACGGCGACGAGATCGGGATGGGGGACAACGTGCACCTGGGGGACCGCAACGGGGTCCGCACGCCGATGCAGTGGACCTCGGACCGGAACGCGGGATTTTCGAAGGCCGATCCGTCGAAGCTCTACCTGCCCACGATCAACGATTCGGTCTTCGGGTATCAGTTGAAGAACGTCGAGGCGCAGATGCACTCCCCGCATTCGCTGCTGCAGTGGATGAAGCGGTTGATTCACATCCGGAAGCGGCACCCCGCGCTGGGGCGCGGCTCCATCGAGTTCGTCCGCCTTCGGAACGAGAAGGTGCTGGCGCATCTCCGGCAGCATGGCGGGGAGACCCTGCTCCTGGTCCACAACCTGGCCGACTCCTCGCAGGCGGCCGAGCTGGACCTCGCCAAATTCAAGGGCTCCGTCCCGGTCGAGCTATTCGGCGAGTCCCGATTTCCGCAGATCGGCGACCGGCCGTACATGCTGAGCCTCGGCCCCTACGGACGCTACTGGTTCAAGCTGCATGCGCCGGGCGACGTGCAACCGGCCTACGGGATCGAAGGGCATGTGTTGTAAGGTGTCGGACATCATCAGGAGGGAACAGTCGTATGGCCCGTGAGTTGGACGAGTACCGGGAGATCGCGCCGAAAGGCACGGTCGATTTCCTCTACCGCCTGAGCGAGATGGTCAAGGGGAGGAGCCTGCTTCACGTCAACTCGGTGCGCTACGGCGGGGGCATCGCGGAAATTCTCCGGCGCCTCGTGCCCATGCTGCAGTCGCTCGGCGTGGAGGCCCGGTGGGAGGTGCTGGCGGGCGGCCAGGAATTCTTCGACGTCACCCAGCGCCTCTCCAGGGCGCTGCAGGGGCAGGACCTTTCGTTGACCGAAGAGATGCAGCAGTCCTACCTGAAGATCAACCAGCGCAACGCCGCGGCGCTCAACCTCGACGCGGATCTGGTGATGATCCATGACCATCATCCCGCGGCGCTGATCGAGGCGCGGCAGGGCGGCACCTGGATCTGGCGCTGCCACCTGGACCTGGCCCAGCCCCAACGGCGCGTCTGGAGTTTTCTCCGTCGCTTTGTCCTGCGCTACGACGCGGCGATCTTCTCGCTTCCCGGATTCGCCCAGCGGCTGCCGATTTCCAAGTTCCTGATCCACCCGTCGATCGATCCGCTCAGCGCGAAGAACCGCGAGCTCGCCCGCACGGAGGTGAACCAGGTGCTGACCCGTCTGGAAATTCCCAGGGACAAGCCGATCCTGCTGCAGGTCGCGCGCTTCGACCGGTTCAAGGATCCGGTCGGGACCATCCAGGCCTTTCGACTGGCGAGGAAACACCATAACTGCCGGCTGGTGCTGGCCGGTTCGGGCGTCGCCCACGACCCGGAGGGCGAAGCGGTGCTGGCGGAGGTACGCACCCTGATCGGCAAGGATCCGGACATCCACGTGTTGCAGCTCCCGCCCGAGGCGGATGTCGAAATCAACGCCCTGCAGCGGGCGGCGACGATCGTGCTGCAAAAATCCATCAAGGACGGCTTCGGGCTGGCGGTGTCCGAAGCGATGTGGAAGGGCAAGCCCGTGATCGGCAGTGTGGCCGGCGGGATTGCCGTGCAGATCACGGACGAGGTGACCGGGTACACGGTGCACTCCGTCGAGGGCGCGGCCTTCCGGATCAGACATCTATTAAACAACCCGGGTTTGATCCATCAGATGGGGGGCGCGGCCCGGGAGTATGTCAGGCGGAATTTTTTGATCACGCGCCATCTGAGCGACTACCTCACGCTCATGAAACTGTTTGCCCGTCCATGAGAAAGGCGCCGGACAGACGATGACGATCAGCGGGGAGTGGGAACGGGTTCGCGAACCGCTCAAGAACGCGGGGCCGGTCGAAATTATCATCGGCCTCCCGACCTGCAATGATGCGGCGACCGCGAAGCATGTCGTCACCAGCCTGCTGGCGGGCCTGGGCAAGGCCTGTCCGGAGGCCACGGCGCTCCTGGTGAACGCGGATGCCGGATCGCAGGACGGGACGCCAGACCTCGTGCGCCAGACGGTCGAGGAAGGCGCATCCGGCTCGCCGGTCCACCACGCGATGGTGATCCTGCAGCCGGGCGCCTTGGCCGCGCGCGCGATCGAAGAGTCCGGCATGCCAGGCCGGACGCAGGCGTTTCAGACGTTCTTCGGCGTTGCCGATGAATTGAATGCGAAAGCCTGCGTCGTCGTGGATGCCAATCTGCGGTCCGTGGAGCCCGAATGGATGGACCTGCTGCTTCGGCCGGTCTTGGACAGGAACGCGGATTACGTCAGCCCGCTCTTCCGCCGCCCCAGGTACGACGGGAGCCTGACGAACAGCATCATTTACCCGCTGAGCCGGGCGCTCTACGGCACGCGCCTGCGGTACCAAAGCGGGGCCTGCGGCCTGTCGGGAAAGCTGGCGAAAGCCTCACTCGCCAAGGGATTCTGGGAGGACGTCCACACCCGCTTCGGCGTCGACATCGCGCTGGCCACCCTCGCGGTCGCCGAGGGCTACGAGGTCTGCCAGGTTTTTTTGGGTCCCAAGATCTACGAGGGACGGCGGGGCGCGGGAGAATTGTCGGAAGTGCTGGGGCAGGCAGTGGGGGCCGTCTTCCATTTCATGGAGACCTACCAGGAGGCGTGGGAAAGCCGGACCGGATCGAAGCCGTCCGCCGCCTACGGGTCTCCCTTCGAACCGGGGGAGGAAACCGTCGCGATCAACGTCGAGCGGATGCTCAAGGGGTTCCGGCAGGGCCTGCGGGATTTGCTGCCGATCTGGAAGGTCGTGCTGCCTCCGGAGACCCTCTCCAAAATTCTGCCCCTGGGATTGGTCGATGACGAGGAGTTCCGGTTTCCCGCGCCCTTGTGGGTGCAGACGGTCTACGACTTCGCGCTTGCGTATCACGAGCAATCGCTCCACCGGGAGCATCTGGTGAAGTCGCTGACCCCCCTGTACCTGGGGAGGACCGCCTCCCTGGTGCTTGAGACGCGGGACGGCGCGTCTGATGAAGTCGAGCGGACCATTGAAGCGCTCTGCGAGACGTTCGAGCGCATGAAGCCCTACTTGATCGATCGATGGAGGTTCCAATGAGCGAGACGGGGCACGCGGCGGTCGAGAAGGCGTCCCGCGAGACGCCAGGCCCGACGACGTCGCATGGGCGATCGAGGCGTTCCGCCGGACGTTCGAGCGCATGAAGCCCTACTTGATCGATCGATGGAGGTTCCAATGAGCGAGATGGGGCAAGCAGCGGTCGAAGAGACGTTCCGCGTGACGCCCGGCCCGACGACGCCGCATGGGCGATCGGGGCGTTCCGCCGGAGGCGAGAGCGCATGAAGTCGCACCCGATAGCACGATGGAGGTTCCAATGAGCGAACTGTGGCAAGAGGCGGTGGTGGATGCATTCCGGGAGACGACCAAGCGGGTGTTGCTGCTCTTTCCGAAATTCCTGGCCCTCCTGACGTTTCTGTTGCTGGGGCTCGCCTTCGCGTGGCTGATCCGGTTCCTCTTCATCCGCATCCTGAAGGGGATCCGTTTCGACCACTTCTGCGAGCGCATCGGCCTGGTGCCGGCCATGGCCAAGGCGGGCATGACGCAGCCGGCCTCCCATCTTGTCGGCCGGATCTCATTCTGGGTTGTCTTCATCCTCTTTTCCTTCATGGGCATCGATGCGATGGACCTGCCGGCCACGGCCGGCCTCATGAGCGCAATCATCGGGTTTTTGCCCGACGTGCTGGCGGCGGGACTGCTCTTGTTGTTCGGGTTGCTCCTGGCGAATTTCTTCGCCGATGCCGTGCTGATCGCCGCCGTGAACGCGCAGATCGAGGAGGCGCGCCTGATCGCCAACATGATCCGGTGGGCGATCCTGATTTTCACGGGGGCGATGGTGCTGACCCAACTGGGTATCGCCAAGGAGATCGTGGTGTCGGCGTTCTCCATCACGTTCGGGGGGATTGTCCTGGCCCTTTCCATCGCGCTGGGGCTGGGCGGACGGAACATTGCCCGGGACCTGCTCGAGCGACGGATGCGCCAGAAGCGGGTCAACGAGAACGATGATGACGAGGACGACGTGTCGCACATCTGAGGCGGCCCGGACGAGGAGGAAGCAGAAAGGAGCAGTCGCGGGTAATGAAGGAACTTGAAGGCAGACAGAGGGCGGTGATCGAGGGGGTCAAGCCGGAAATCGACGGCGGCCGGTTCCCCGCCAAGCGGGCGATCGGCGAAACGGTGGTGGTCGAGGCCGATATTTTCACCGACGGCCATGACGAACTCTCCGCCGTGCTGCGCTACCGGCGCGAGGAGGACGAGGCATGGACGGAAGTGCCCATGGAGTTCCTCGTGAACGACCGGTGGCGCGGGGCGTTTCCAGTCACCGAACTCGGCTTCTATCGCTATGGCCTGCTGGCCTGGGTGAATGCGTTCAAGACGTGGCGCCGCGATCTGGCCAAGAAAACGGAGGCGGGACAGGATGTGGCGGTCGATCTCCTGGTGGGAGCCAGGCTGATTAGCGAGGCCGCCGCCCGCGCGACCGGGGGACAGGCCGAGACCCTGAAGGGGTGGGCGAAGGCCCTCGGCGTCACGTCCGACCCGCAGGCGGCCCGGGTCCGCCTGGCACTGAGCGCGGAAGTGGCCGCGATGGTGGACAGCCACCCGGACAGACGCTTCGCCACCGCCTACGGGAAGGAATTGACGGTCGTCGTCGATCCGGTGCGGGCCCGTTTCAGCGCCTGGTACGAGATGTTCCCGCGCTCCTGCGCGCCGAAGGCCGGCCAGCACGGCACGTTCAAGGATGTCGAAGCCCGTCTGTCCTACGTCGCGTCGATGGGGTTCGACGTGCTCTACCTTCCGCCCATCCATCCGATCGGGATGACGTACCGCAAGGGCAAGAACAACGCGCCGTCGGCCACGCCCGCAGACCCGGGCAGTTCTTGGGGCATCGGGTCCCAGGAGGGCGGGCACAAGGCGATTCATTCGCAGCTGGGCACCCTGGAGGACTTCCGGCGCCTGCTGGCGAAGGCGAAGGAACAGGGCCTCGACGTCGCGCTGGACGTGGCCTACCAATGTTCGCCCGACCATCCCTACGTCAAGGAACACCGGGAATGGTTCCGGATCCGTCCGGACGGGACCGTCCAGTATGCGGAAAATCCGCCCAAGAAATACCAGGACATCTATCCCCTCGAATTCGAGAACGAACAGTGGCGGGATCTCTGGGAGGAACTCAAGAGCGTCGTGCTCTACTGGGTGGAGCAGGGCGTGCGCATTTTCCGGGTGGACAACCCGCATACCAAGCCCTTCGCGTTCTGGGAGTGGATGATCGGGGAGGTGCGGCGTGACCATCCGGACGTCATCTTTTTGGCCGAAGCCTTTACGCGGCCGAAAGTCATGTACCGGCTCGCGAAGCTGGGGTTCACCCAGTCGTACACCTATTTCGCCTGGCGCTACTCGAAGGAAGACTTCCGGCAGTATTTCACCGAGCTGACCCAGACGGACGTGCGGGAATATTTCCGGGCCAATCTCTGGCCGAACACGCCGGACATCCTGACGGAGACCCTCCAGCATGGCGGCCGTCCTGTGTTCATGCAGCGCCTGGTGCTCGCGGCCACGCTCGGAGCGAACTACGGAATCTACGGGCCGGCGTTCGAGCTCTGCGAGGGCCGGCCGCGCGAGGCGGGCAGTGAGGAGTACCTGGATTCCGAGAAGTACGAGATCCGGCAGTGGGACCTCGACCGGCCGGACAGCCTGAAGGAGTTCATCGGCCGCGTGAACCGGATCAGACGGGAGAATCCCGCGCTCCAGAGCGACTGGAGCCTGCGCTTCCACCCGACGGACAACGACCAGCTGCTCTGCTACAGCAAGCGCGCCGACGACCCCGCGAACGTGATCCTGGTCATCGTGAACCTCAGCCCGTTCCACACCCACTCGGGATGGGTCGATCTCGACCTGGATGCCTTGGGGCTCGTGGCGGACCAGCCGTTCCAGGTGCATGACCTGCTGACGAACGCCCATTACATGTGGCAGGGGTCCCACAATTACATCCAGCTCAACCCCCATGCAGCGCCGGCCCATATCTTCAGGGTCCGACGTCGCACGCGCACGGAAAAGGACTTCGATTACTACCTGTGAACCTATGAGCCATCCCGTGATGCCGACAGAGACGCTGCTGACCGTGCCGGACCGGTGGGAACAGGTTTGCGAAGGCGAGGGGAAGGCCGCGCTGGAGTCCGTCCTGCCCGCGGTGCTCGCGACGCGACGCTGGTTCGGGGGCAAGGGGAGGACGATCCGGTCGGTCAGGATTGGGGAAACGATTCCGATCCCGTCCCGGTCGAAGACCGCCATCCTGTGTTTTCTCCGCGTCGAGTACGGCGACGGGATGGAGGAAACCTATCTCTTGCCGCTCGCGGCGGCCTTCGGCGCGCCGGCCGAGCAGGTCCGGCGCGAGTGTCCCGTCGCGGTAGTGGCGGGGATTCGGATCCGGCAAGGCGTCCGCGACGAGGCCGGCCTCCTCTACGATGCGCTGTGGGATCCCGCCGTGGCGCGGTCGCTGCTTGAGGCCATGGGAGAGGGTCTCAGTTTCAACGGCGCCGCAGGCACGGTCAAGGCGACGTGCACCGGCGCCTATGCCCGGCTGGTGAACGGCGGCGCCGCTCTCGATCCCAGCGTCATGAAGTCGGAGCAAAGCAATACGTCCGTCGCGTTCGGAGGCCGGATGATCCTCAAGCTCTACCGGCGCCTGGGCAGCGGGGTCAATCCGGACCTGGAGATCGGCCGGGCACTGACTCGGGCGAACTTCCCCTACATCCCTCCCGTGGCGGGGACGCTGGAGTACTTCAAGGAATCGGAGGAACCGGTCACGCTGGCCCTGCTGCAGGGATTCGTCCGCAACGAGGGCGACGCCTGGCGGCACAGTCTCGAAGCGCTGGATCGTTTCTTCATGCGCATCGGGGAGGGAGAGGCGCCGCCGCCCGCACGGGACGCAAAGACCTCACTCTTGCAATTGGCCCGGGAAGAGTATCCCAAGTCGGCCCGCCGGTTGATCGGGCTGTACCTGCAGTCGGCCGAGCGTCTGGGGCAACGGACCGCGGAGCTGCACCTGGCGCTCAGCCAGGTGGCGGACGACCCGGCGTTTGCGCCGGAGCCGCTGACGGCCGCCTACCAGGACGCCCGCTACGGTTCCATGGTCCAGCTCACCCGGCAGGCACTCGCCCTGCTGCGCGCACGCATGGCCCAGTTTCCCGAGTCGCGCCAGGTCGATGTGCGGCGCGTGCTCGAGTTGGAGCCGGTGATCGAACGGGCCTTCGCATCATTCCGTTCCCTGCGGGCCTCGGTCCCGCGCATCCGCTGTCATGGTGATTACCATCTGGGCCAGGTGCTCTGCACGGGGTCGGACTTCATGATCATCGACTTCGAGGGGGAGCCGGCCCGCTCTCTCGCGGAACGACGGATGAAGCATCCGGCCGTTCTGGATGTGGCGGGGATGGTCCGGTCGTTCCAGTACGCGCCGTTCGCGTTTCTTGACGGCAGGCGGGACGGCGTGACGATGGCACGCGATACGCCGACGTCGTCGAGCGAGGCCTGGGCCCGGTTCTGGTGCGACTGGTCGAGCGCCGCGTTCCTGAAGGCCTATCTCGGCATTGCGGAAGGGGCTCATTTCTGGCCGCGCGCGGAAGCCGATGCCGCGTTGTTGCTCGATGCCTATCTATTGGAGAAAGCGCTCTACGAGCTTATTTATGAGTTGAGCAATCGTCCGGACTGGGCGACTATTCCGCTACGGGGCCTGCTCGAGGCCCTGGGCAATCGATGAGGTGATCTGATGGCAGGCAAACACAAGACGATGACCGTATCCGTCGAACCGACCCTGCTGACGAAGGACGATGTGTATCTGTTCAACGAGGGCACGCATTTTCACCTCTTCGAAAAATTGGGATCGCGTCCCGTTCACCGGGACGGCGAGGAGGGGACCTATTTCGCCGTCTGGGCGCCGAACGCCGAGGAGGTGTCGGTCATCGGCATGTTCAACGATTGGAAGCGGGGCGCCCATCCCTTGCACATGAAGGATTCCTCGGGGATCTGGGAGGGATTTCTGCCGGGTGTCAAGAAAGGCACGCTCTACAAGTATTACATCCGGTCACGGTTTGAGGGCTTTGAGGTGGAGAAAACCGATCCCTTCGCGGTCTTCAATGAAATCCCGCCGAAAACGGCGTCGATCGTGTGGGACCTGGAGTATCAGTGGCGTGACCAGGAATGGATGGAAATCCGCGGCCGGCGCAACGCCCTCGATGCGCCGATGTCCATCTATGAAATGCACCTGGGTTCGTGGAAGCGCGTCCCCGAGGAAGGCAACCGCTCGCTCAGCTACCGGGAACTCGCGGCCACGCTGCCGGCGTACCTATCGGAAACGGGATTCACGCACGTCGAATTTCTTCCGATCATGGACCATCCGTTTTTCGGCTCGTGGGGGTACCAGACGACGGGCTATTTCGCGCCGTCCGGCTGCTACGGCACGCCGCAGGACCTCATGTACCTGATCGACGAGTTGCACCGGCACGGCATCGGGGTGATCCTGGACTGGGTGCCGTCGCATTTTCCCACGGACGGCCACGGGCTGAGCTATTTCGACGGCACGCATCTCTTCGAGCATGCGGACCCGCGCCAGGGTTTTCACCCGGATTGGAGCACCTATATCTTCAATTACGGCCGGAACGAGGTGCGCAGCTTTCTCATCAGCAGCGCGCTGTTCTGGCTCGACAAGTACCACGTGGACGGCTTGCGCGTGGATGCGGTCGCCTCGATGCTGTACCTGGACTACTCGCGGAAGGAAGGCGAGTGGGTTCCCAACCAGTACGGGGGACGGGAAAACCTCGAGGCCATCGGGTTCCTGCGCCGCTTCAACGAGGAGGTCTACAAGGCCCATCCCGATGTCCAGACCATGGCGGAGGAGTCGACGGCCTGGCCGATGGTCTCCCGCCCGACCTACGTGGGAGGGCTCGGGTTCGGACTCAAGTGGGACATGGGCTGGATGCACGATACGCTCGTCTACATGAGTCAGGACCCCTATTTCAGGAAGTACCATCACAACAAGCTGACCTTCCGGATGCTGTACGCCTTCCAGGAGAACTTCGTGCTGCCGCTCTCGCACGACGAAGTCGTCTACGGCAAGGGGTCCCTGCTGGGGAAGATGCCGGGCGACGACTGGCAGAAATTCGCCAACCTGCGGCTCCTCTTCGGGTACATGTATGCGCAGGCGGCGAAAAAGCTGATCTTCATGGGCGGAGAGTTCGGCCAGTGGCGGGAATGGGCCCACGAC
>Ga0209109_10001903_pt1 | contig 11416 bp, 9 predicted proteins | sample Rifsed10ft2_FD_184004 | JGI IMG/M metagenome (GOLD analysis project Ga0209109, IMG submission 184004) | Soil microbial communities from Rifle, Colorado, USA - sediment 10ft 2 (version 2) | ecosystem: Environmental > Terrestrial > Deep subsurface > Rock core/Sediment | place: Rifle, Colorado... | reverse complement strand
CCGCCTGCCGAGGTGCCCGCTGATCCGACCAAGGTGCTCCGCGCCTGTCACGAGTCGAGCGGCCTGCGCCTCACCGCGCGCACGGCGTGCCCCGGCTGGCTGGGGGAGCGGCTGGATGTGGGCTGGGCGATCGACGTGCTGCACCCGCGAGCGCAGAAACGTACGCTGGACGGAGCGGCATCGAGGTAAGGATTCCGTAGTTTCGGCGCGCAGCGGCCGCCCTTCGGCCGCGGCCTTGACGGAGTGGGCGAGGTAGGGCAGAGTGCGGTTCCCGGGCCCCGCGCCCAGAGCCCTCACCAGGAGGAAACAACATGCGCGCACGCGTCCTCACCGGCACTCTCGTAGCGCTCCTCATCGTTCCGCTGCTGGCCTCCGCGGCCTCGGCGCAGAACGCGCTCGTGGTGAGCATCTGGGGCGGCAACTGGAAGGACACCGTCGAGAAGGTCGTGGCCAAGCCCTTCACCGCGAAGACCGGCATCCCCGTCGAGTTCGAAGTCGGCGGGACCATCGACCGCCTGGCCAAGGCCCGCGTCGCCAAGGGTAGCCCGCTGGTGGACCTGAACTTCACCACCACCCATGTCGCGCGGCTCTACATCTCCGACGGGCTCTACGAGAAGCTCGACATGGCGAAGATCCCCAACTCGAAGGAGATCGCCCGCGAGGCCTTCCGGAGCGAGTACCATCTGGGTTCCTGGGCGTACGTCTACACCGTCGTCTACCGCCCGGACCTCGTGAAGGAGGAGATCGCGAAGTGGGCGGATCTCTGGAACCCGGCGCTCAAGGGCAAGATCGCGATGCCAGACTTCGACCCCTCGCACATCATCACGATCGCCGCGCTGATGGAGGGCGGCAACGAGGTCAACTGGCAGAAGGGCGAGGGGAAGCTCAAGCAGCTCAAGTCGAGCATCGCCGCCTTCTACTCGACGGACGCCCAGAGCCAGGATCTCATGAAGACCGGCCAGGCGCCCGTGCAGGTGATGCTCTCGGTCAACGCCTACCACCTCCAGGAACAGGGCATCCGCGTCAAGGTCGTACAGCCGAGGGACTACCCCGGCATCGTCGGCATCGACACCATGGCCGTGATGGCCGGCACGAAGAAGGCGGACGCCGCGCTCCAGTTCATCAACCTCGCCCTCTCCAAGGAGATCCAGTCGGAGCTCGTCAAGGCGCTCCGGGCCGGTCCCGTCAACACGGGCGCCTCCGTGCCCCAGAGCCTCGCCGGGCAGCCCGGCATCTTCGTCACACCAGCCCAGTGGAAGGAGCGCGGCTACATCATGAACGACGAGGTGCGGGCCAAGAACCTGCCGGCCTGGCGCGAGTGGTTCACGGCGAACATCGTCAAGAAGTGAAGTTTCTGCTCACACCGGCCGTCGTCGTGCTCGCCGTGTTCGCGGCGGCGCTCGGCGCGCTGTTCCGGTGGAGCCTGCTCGAGTTCATCCCGGGGTCGCTCCGGCCCGGCGGACTCACGCTCGCCAACTTCCGGAGCGTGCTGGCCCCGCAGTACCTGGACACCGTGTGGGAGACGGTGCTCCTGAGCGCGGCGACGACGCTCCTGACCCTCGTGCTGTCCTACCCGGTCGCCTACGCGCTGGCGCGGACGCCGTCGCGCCGGGCGCGCTCGGCGCTGCTCGTCCTCACGCTCGCCCCGTTCTTCACGGGCGCCATCGTGCGGACGTACGCCTGGGTGCTCGTGCTCGGCAATGCCGTCGTCACTTGGCCTCTGCCGATGCTCTTCACCGAGCGCGGTGTCCTCGTGGGCCTGGTCCACTTCTCCATGCCGTCCATGATCCTCGTCCTGGCCGCCGCGTTGAGCCACATCGACCCGGCGTACGAGCGCGCGGCGGCAAGCCTGGGGGCGCGCCCCGCGCGCGTGTTCTGGCGGGTGACGCTGCCGCTGTCCATGCCCGGCATCGTCTCCGGCGGGCTCATCGTCTTCGCGTGGACGCTCAGCGCTTTCGCCACGCCCGAGCTCTTGGGCGGCGGCAAGGTCAAGATGATCGCCAACGTCGTGAAGGACCTCGGGCTCGACTCCTTCAACTGGCCCGGCGCCGCGGCGTTCGCGATGGTGGCGCTGGCGCTGACGCTGGCGCTGCTGGCCGGGCTGGGCCGGCTGACGGCGGGGCGCGCGGCGTGAGCCTGCGCCTGGTCGTCCTGGCTCTCGCCGCCTTTCTGACCGTGCCCACGGTGGTCGTGATCGCGGTGTCGTTCAACCCGACCGCCATCCTGTCCTTCCCGCCCGCCGGCTTCTCGCTCCGGTGGTACGTGAACGTCCTGACGTACCCGCAGTTTCAGCGTGCCGCGCTCAACACCGTGCTCGTCACGGCCTGGGCGGTGGCGCTCGCGCTGCCGATCGGAACGCTGGCGGCGCTGGCGCTCGAGCGGGCGCGGCTGCGCGGGCGGAACCTCTGGGCGGCGGCGTTGCTCTCGCCACTGGTCGTGCCCGGGGTGGCGGCGGGGCTCGGCTTCCTCATCTTAGCATCCTCGCTCGGCCTGCTCCGGAGCCGGAGCGTCCTGATCGCCGCCCATGTCGCCCTCGTGCTGCCCTTCGTGGTGCGCTCGGTGTGGGTCAGCGTGAAGAACCTCGACCCCGCCCTCGAGCGCGCGGCGGCGAGCCTGGGCGCGACTCCCTGGCGGGTCTTCCGCCGTGTCACCCTGCCGCTGCTCCGCCCCGGTCTCTTCGCCGGGGCGCTCTTCGCCGTCGTCGTCTCGGTGAACGAGTTCGTCGTGTCGCTGTTCATCTCGACCCGCGTCACGGAGATCCTGCCCGTCGCGATGTTCACCTACGTCGTCAACTACACCGATCCGACGATCGCGGCCCTCTCGACCCTCTTCATCCTCGCCACCTTCCTCGCGGTCTGGGTTGCCGATCGCTACCTGGGGCTCGGGCGGGTGTTCCTCCAGCACTGACGATCATGGCCCGGCCCGTCGTCGAGCTCCAGGGCTGCACCAAGGATTACGGCGGCGTCCGCGCCGTGGATGCGCTGGACCTCGCGATCTTCGAGGGCGAGTTCCTGTCCTTGCTCGGGCCTTCCGGTTGCGGCAAGACCACGACGCTCAGCCTGATCGCAGGCTTCGTCGAGCCCACCGCGGGCCGGATCCTCATCGATGGCGAGGACGTGACGGGCCGGCCGGCTCACCTCCGCGGCCTCGGCGTCGTCTTCCAGTCCTACGCTCTCTTCCCGCACCTGTCCGTGTTCGAGAACGTGGCGTTCGGCCTCCGCGAGCGGCGCGTGCCCGCGGCCGAGATCGGGCGCCGCGTGAACGATGCCCTCGAGCTGGTCCGCTTGGACAGGCTCGGGCGGCAGCGGCCCGCCGAGCTCTCGGGCGGGATGCAGCAGCGCGTGGCTCTCGCCCGGGCCCTCGTGTACCGGCCGCGGGTGGTGCTCCTCGACGAGCCGCTCGCGGCGCTGGACAAGAAGCTGCGCGAGGGGATGCGCGACGAGTTGAGAGCGATCCAGCGCTCGGTCGGGATCACCACGGTCTTCGTCACCCACGACCAGGCCGAGGCCCTCGGGCTCTCGGACCGCATCGCCGTCATGGGCCGGGGGCGGATCGAGCAGCTCGGCGCGCCGCGCGAGATCTACGAGCGGCCGGCGAACCGCTTCGTCGCCGACTTCATCGGCGCCTCCACGGTCCTGCGCGGCCGCGCCGTCGCGCGGGACCTGGTGGCGATCGCTCCCGGGCTGACCATCCGCGTGGCGGCCGGTGAGGCGCTCCGGACGGGCGAAGAGGTCGAGCTTGCCATCCGGCCCGAGCGCGTGCGGCTGGCGGGGGGGCCCGGGGAGGGCACGGCCGAGGCGCGGGTCGAGGGGCTCGTCTATCAGGGCTCCCTGACCGAGGTGACGGCGCGGCTCGGCGACGGCCAGCGCGTTCTCGTGTTCGTGACCGAGCCCGCCCCGGTGCGGCTCGCTCAAGGGCAGATCGTGCATCTGCAGCTGCCGCCCGATGCGTTCATGGTGCTCGCGTGACCGGGGCGGAGCGCATCCGCGCCGGGCTCGAGGCCGCCGGCGTGACGCTGGCCGCATCGGTGCCGGACACGTGGATCGGCAGGCTCATGACCGCCGTGCGGGCGTCGAAGACGATCCGCGCGGTGGACGTGGCGCGGGAGGAAGAGGCGGTGGCCGTGGCGTGCGGGGCCAACCTCGCAGGCGGTCGCGGCGCCGTGCTCATCCAGAACGCCGGGCTTCTCAACTGCGGCGGAGTCCTGGCCGGCCTCGTGGAGCTCTACCGGATCCCGTGTTTCTTCATCGTGTCCCTCCGCGGCGATGTCCGCGATCCGGTCTACTACCACGCCCCGAAGGGGCGGGTGACCGCGGCGACGCTCGAGGCGTGGCGGCTGCCGCACACCATGGCGGATCGCGCCGGAGACCTCGCGGAACAGGTGAGGCGCGGGGTCGAGTTCGCCGCGGAGTCTCGCGGGCCCTTCGTGCTGCTCATCAGCGGCGAGGACCTGGCATGACCGGCCGGAAACCCTATCTCGACGCGTTCGTGGCCGCCCTCGCCCGGGAGGACGTGGTGGTGTCCTGCCTTGGCGCGAACGCGCGGTGGCTGCCGCACATGAACGTGACGGTGCCCGTCTTCGCGCTCTGTGACTCCATGGGCGCGGCCGTACCGCTCGCGCTCGGCATCGCGCTCTCGCGCCCCGAGCGCCACGTGATCGCGCTCGAGGGCGACGGCTCGCTCCTGATGAGCCCCAACGTGCTCGCAACCGCGGCGGCCGCGCGGCCGGCCAACCTGACCATCGTGCTCTGGGTCAACGGCCACTACGAGTCGTCGGGCGGGCAGGCCCTGCCCGCGGCGCCGGTGGACTGGGCTGCGCTGGCGCGCGCCTCGGGCATCGCGAGCGCGGAGACGGTGGGCGAGCCCGCCGGGCTCGCGCCGGCCCTCGACCGGGCCCGCCTGACAGACGGTCCCGCAGTGCTGGTGCTGCCCATCGCGTTCGATCCGGCGGAGCGGATCCCGCCCTACTCGGAACGCCCGGAAGAGATCCGGGCGCGGTTCACCCTTGAAAGGGGCTGAGCATGGCTGAGGGCGTGAGGATAGGCGTGGACGTCGGCGGGACGTTCACGGATGTCGTGGCGTGGGACCCGGCGGGGCGGGTGGAGTCGTGCAAGGTGCCGACGACGCCCGCCAACCCGGCCGAGGGCGTGCTCAATGGCATCGCGGCGCTCGCGCCCAGGACCGGGCCCTGGGCCACACTGGCGCACGGCACCACCATGGTTACCAACGCCATCGTCGAGCATCGCGGCGCCCCGGTCGGCTTCATCACCACCCGCGGATTCCGCGACGTGCTGGAGATCGGGCGTATGAGCCGGCTCCACCTCTACCGCCTGGACCTGCCCGCCAAGGCGGAGCCGCTCGTGCCGCGCCGCTTGCGCCGCGAGGTGACGGAGCGCGTGGCGCCCGACGGCACGGTGCTGACGCGGCTCCATCTCGAAGAGATCGGTTCCATCGTGGAGGACTTCAAGCGCGAGGGCATCGAGAGCGTCGCCGTGTGCCTGCTCCACGCCTACGCCGCGCCGGCCCACGAGCAGGCGCTCCGGCTGGCTCTCGAGGCGCACTTCCCGCACGTCTCCGTCTCGAGCGAGATCAATGCCGAGTTCCGCGAGTACGAGCGGAGCTGCACCACCGTACTCAATGCCTCGGTCATGCCGCTCGCGGCGCGCTACCTCGACGACCTCTCCCGCCGCACGGGCGGCAAGCCGCTACACCTTCTCCACTCGGCCGGCGGCATGATGTCCATCGAGGCGGCCAAGGCCCGGCCGCTCAGCATGGCGGGGTCGGGCCCCGCGGGTGGCGTTGCCGCCGCGGCCAACACGGCGCGGTCGCTCGGGCTCGCGCGCGCGCTCGCCTTCGACATGGGCGGGACGACCACGGATGTCTGCCTGATCGCCGATGGAATCCCCGAGACGGCGGGGCAGCGCAAGCTCGGCGACTATCCGGCGCGGCTGCCCATGGTCGCGGTCGAGTCCATCGGCGCGGGCGGGGGCTCCATCGCCAGAGTCGAGGCGACGGGCGCGCTCAAGGTCGGGCCGCGGAGCGCGGGCGCGGTGCCCGGGCCCGCCTGCTATGGGCAGGGCGGGACGGAGCCGACGGTGAGCGACGCCAATCTCCTTCTCGGCTACCTCAATCCCGAGCGGGTCTACGGCGGGTCCATCCGCCTCGACACGGCGCGCGCTGAATCGGTCATCGCGCCGCTCGCCCAGCGCTTCGGGCTCACGCTGATCGAGGCCGCCCACGGCGTGGTCGAGGTGGCCAATGCGAACATGCTGCGCGCGCTGCGCCTCGTATCCGTCCAGCGCGGCTACGACCTCCGAGAGTTCTCGCTGATCGCCTATGGTGGCGCTGGCCCGCTCCACGCGGGCGCCCTCGCGCTGCAGGCCGGGATCTCGAGCGTCATCGTGCCCGCTCACTCGGGCGCCTTCTCAGCGCTCGGCTGTCTCGTCTCGCCGCTGCGCTACGACACCGTCCAGACCCACCGCGGGCGACTCGATGCCTGGGACGCCAAGGTGGTCGAGGAGCGCTTCCGGGTCCTCGAGGCGCAGTGCCTGCGCCCGCTCCTCGACGAAGGCCACGATCCAGCCCGGATGATGGTGCTGCGGAGCCTGGACTTCCGCTACGTCGGGCAGAACTACGAGCTCGAGGTCGGGTGGGTCCCCGGCGGGCCCGCCGCGCTCAAGGCCGCCTTCGAGGCGCGCCACCGCCAGCTCTACGGCTACGCGACGGGGGAGAACGTCGAGTGCATCAACCTTCGCGTCACGGCCCGCGCCGTCGAAGAGCCGCTGCCGCTGCCGGCGCCGCCCGCAGGGACATCCACCGTCTCGACGGGTTCGCACCGCGCCTATTTCAAGGAGACGGGGGCGGTGGACATGGCGCGCTATGACAGGACGAGCCTGCCGCCGGGCCCGGCGGTGGCGGGGCCCGCCATGGTCGAGGACGAGTGGTCCACCACCGTGGTCTACCCGGGTCAGCGCTGTGTCGCCGACCGGCTCGGCAACCTCGTCATCGAGGTAGGAGGCCGCGCATGAGCGCCGCGCTCAGCCCCGTCACGCTCGAGGTCGTTCGGAACGGGCTCTATGCCATCGCCGAGGAGATGAGCGTGATCGTCATGCGCTCGGCCCGCTCGCCTCTGCTCAAGGAGGCGGGCGACCTCTCGTCCGCGCTCACCGATGCGCAGGGGCGGCTCATTGCCCAGGGGCGCGACATCCCGATCCACATGGGGGTCATGGGCTTCACCGTCAAGGAATTCCTCAAGCGCGTGCCGGCGGAGACGCTGCGCGACGGGGATGTCTGGTTCCTCAACCTGCCCGAGGTGGGCGGCAATCACCTGCCGGACGTCAAGGCCGTGCGGCCGGTCTTCTTCGAAGGGCGGCTGGTCGCCTTCGCGATCAACCTCGCTCACTGGGCCGATATCGGCGGGGCCGTGCCCGGCAGCTATGTGCCGTGGGCGACCGAGTGCTACCAGGAAGGGCTCAGGATCGCGCCCATACGGCTTTTCTCGAAGGAAGGGCCCGAGAGGCACACGCTCGACTTCGTCCTGTCCAACCTGCGCGGCCGCGACGAGCGGGAGGGCGACATCTTCGCCCAGTTCGCCGCCAACGACGTCGCCGGCCGACGCCTCCACGAGCTCTTCGCGCACTATGGCGCCCAGACGGTTGCGGCCTGCTTCGAGCGGCTGCACGACGAGTCCGAGGAGCAGATGCGGGCGGCTCTCCGCGCGCTGCCGGACGGCGCCTGGGAAGGCGAGGACTTCCTGGACGACGACGGCATCGAGGACCGGCGCATTCGCGTCAAGGTACGCGTCGAGAAGCGGGGCGACGAGGCGACCTTCGACTTCACGGGTACCGATCCCCAGGCGCTCGGCCCGGTCAATACCACGTATTACATCGCTTGCTCGGGCGTGTATTACGCCATGAAGGCGCTGGTCGCGCCGGAGGCGCCGCCCAACGAGGGCTGTTACCGGCCCCTTCGCGTGGTCGTACCGCCGGGCACCGTGCTGAGCGCCGATCCCGATCGCCCCGTGGTCGGGGGCAATCACGAGACCTCCCAGCGTGTGGTGGACGCCATCGTGAAGGCGCTCGCGCCGGTGATTCCCGGGCGCGTGCAGGCCGGCGGCCCGACAACCGCGGGGCTCCTGATCCTGGGCGCGCGCATGGCGGACGGGCGCTGGGCGGTCTACTACGAGGTGCATGGCGGCGGCGAAGGCGCCACGGCCGGCAAGGACGGCGCCTCGGCCATTCGCGTGCACATGTCCAACGTGATGAACACGCCCGTGGAGGTCGTCGAGAGCGAGTACCCGCTCATGGTCGAGGAGCTGGCGCTGCGACCCAACTCGGGTGGCGACGGGCGGCACCGCGGCGGCCTGGGCTTCCGCCGCGCCTATCGCGTGCTGGGCCAGGACGTGACGCTCACGACCATGATCGAGCGGCGCATCGTGCCGCCCTACGGGCTCTTCGGGGGCAAGGCGGCGGCGCCCTTCAGGATCACGCTCAACCCGGGCACGCCGCGCGAGCGGGACATTCGCGGCAAGGAGACGATGAAGCTCGCCCAGGGCGATCTGGTGCTGCTCGAGACCTGCGGCGGCGGCGGCTACGGCGATCCGTCCGAGCGCCCCTCGGCATCGCGCGAGGCCGACCGCAGGGAGGGATACGTCGCATGAAGCTCGACAATCGCGTCGCGCTCGTCACCGGCGCCGGCAAGGGCATGGGCCATGACATCTGCCTCACTCTCGCGCGTGAAGGCGCGAACCTCGCGCTGGCCGCGCGTGATGTCCCCCCGCTCGAGGCGCTCAAGGGCGAGATCGAGAAGCTCGGGCGCCGGGCCTTGGTGGTTCCCTGCGACGTCACCGACGAGGCCGCCGTCCAGCGGATGGTGACGAAGACGACCGAGACCTTCGGCCGCATCGATATCCTGGTGAATGCCGCGGGGGTGACGGGGCCCATCGAGACGCCCGTGCAGGAGATCCGGGTGGAGGACTTCCGCTTCGTCCTCGAGGCCAATATCGTGGGCACCTTCCTGCCCACCAAGCACGTGCTGCCCGGCATGATCGCGCAGAAGTACGGCAAGGTGGTCAATATCAGCGGCACCTCGGGGCTGCGCGGCTACAAGTACCGCGCGGCCTACTCGTCGTCGAAGTGGGCGCTGCGCGGCTTCACCCGCACGGTGGCGCTCGAGGTCGGGCCCCACAACGTGAACGTCAACGCGCTGCACCCGGGCATCGTCGCGGGCGACCGCATGGACAAGCTCTGCCGCGAGAAGGCGAGGAAGCGCGGCTGGACGCCCGAGCAGGTCCACCAGGAGTATGTCAACGAGATGGCGCTCCGCCGCGTCACCGTCTCGCAGGACATCGCGAATGCCGTGCTGTTCCTGGTCTCGGACGAGTCGAAGAACATGACCGGCCAATCGATGACGGTGGACGGCGGCTGGGACGTCTGATGCCGACACCCCTCACCCTATCCCTCTCCCCTCAAGGGGAGAGGGGATCTGGCTCCCTCGCCCCCGAAGGTGAGAGGGCAGGGTGAGGGGGCGCTCATGAGCTATCGGGTCGTCGGCGGGTCGCAGCCTCGGGCGGACGCCTGGGAGAAGGTGCTCGGCCGCCCCATCTACGCGGGCGATCTCGCGGTGGTCGGCATGCTCCACGGCAAGATCGTCCGGAGCCCCTACGCCGCCGCGCGCATCGTCCGCATCGACACGAGCGCGGCGCGCGCGCTCCCCGGGGTCATCGCGGTGCTGACGCACGAAGACGTGCCGCAAAACGCTCTCCGCATGGAATTGCCCGGCCGCATGGCCGAGGCGACGGCGGGCGCGGTGCTCGCGACGCAGCCAGTGCTGGCCGAGGGGCGAGTGCGTTTCCAGGGCGAGCCCGTTGTGGCCATAGCCGCCGAGACGCCCGAGATCGCCGCCGAGGCGGCCGAGCGCGTGCGTGTCGAGTACGAGCCGCTGCCCGGTGTCTACGATCCGCTCGAGGCGATCAAGCCCGGCGCGCCCCATGTCCACGAGGGCGGCAATCTCCTGCGCGCCTGGCATATCCGGAAGGGAGATATCGCCGGCGGCTTCAAGCGGGCCGAGGTTGTTGTCGAGGGGACCTACCGGACACCATTCGTGGACCATCTGTACCTGGAGACCGAGTCCGGCATCGGATGGATAGACGCTGAAGGCGTGCTGGTCTTGCGCGTCAGCACACAGGTGCTCGAGCACTTCCGCGACGTCGCCGAGATGTTGCGGCTGCCCCACGGCCGCGTGCGCATCGAGGGCGCGTACCTGGGCGGCGGCTTCGGCGGCAAGGAGGACGTCACCGTCGAGTGCCTGCTGGGCCTCCTGGTCTGGAAGACGCGCCGGCCCGTCCAGCTGATCTTCTCCCGGGAAGAAAGCTTCATCGGGCACGGCAAGCGCCATCCGTATGTGCTGCGGTACAAGACCGGCGCCACGAAGAGCGGGGAGCTGATGGCCATGGAGGCCGAGCTCATCTCGGACTCCGGCGCCTATGCCGCCCTGTCCCCGTGGGTGCTGCTCTACAGCCTCGTGACGGCGACCGGGCCCTACCGCGTGCCCCACGTCAAGGTGGACGCCTTCACCGTCTACACCAATAACCCGATCGCGAGCGCCTATCGCACCTTCGGCTCCATCCAGACCTGCGTCGCGTACGAGGGGCAGATGGACGCCCTGGCACACGCGCTCGGCATGGACCCGCTCGAGCTCCGCGAGAAGAACTTCCTTCGCAAGGGTGACAGCATCGCCACGGGGCAGGTGCTCGAGAGCGAGCCGATGCTGGGCGAGACCATGAGGCGAGCGTGGGAGGCGCTGGGACCGGTTCGGGCGGGTGCGGGGCCGATAAGGATAGCGCGCGGGCTCGCCGCCTCCTTCACGCCGTATGGGCGCATGTGCTGGACGCGGGACTCGGCCTCGGCCTGGGTCGGCATGGAGCTCGACGGCACCGCGGTGGTCCGCTGCGCTGCGCCCGATGTCGGCGGTGGACAAACCTCCTCGCTCTGTTCCATCACCGCGGAGGTGCTGGGGCTGGCCGTCGAGCACGTCACCGCCGTCGGGCGCGACAGCCACTTCACCCCGCGGGCCGGCACCACCACGGCCACGCGCCAGCTCCTCATGTCGGGCAATGCCGTGCTCAAGGCCGCGCGCGAAGTGCGGCGCCATCTGGCAGACCAGGCGGCCGGCATGCTCGAAGCCGCCCCGGACGATATCGAGCTGGCCGACGGACGGGCCATGGTCCGCGGATCGCCGGACCGAGCGGTGGCCTTTCCCGCGCTCGTCAAGGCTGCGACAGCGGCGGGACGCCCCGTCCAGGCCCTCGACAAGTACGATGCGCCGTCGGCGCCGACCATCGACCCGCTGACCGGGCAGGGGAAGCCCTTCAACGACTACACCTTCGGCACGCAGGCGGTCGAAGTCGAGGTCGACG
>Ga0209109_10001901_pt1 | contig 11420 bp, 11 predicted proteins | sample Rifsed10ft2_FD_184004 | JGI IMG/M metagenome (GOLD analysis project Ga0209109, IMG submission 184004) | Soil microbial communities from Rifle, Colorado, USA - sediment 10ft 2 (version 2) | ecosystem: Environmental > Terrestrial > Deep subsurface > Rock core/Sediment | place: Rifle, Colorado... | reverse complement strand
CATGCGGGCCCAGCGGGACGGATACATCGTGAACGTGAGTTCCGTGGCGGGTCGCGTTTCCGTTCCGCTGATCGGAGCATACTGCGCATCGAAGTTCGCGCTCGAGGCGTTCAGCGACGCGGTCCGCGTCGAATGTCGCCCGTTCGGTGTGAAGGTCGTCGTCGTGGAACCCGGCTCGACTCACACCCGGTTCCAAGAGCGCGCGCTCGCCGAGAGCAAGTCCGTAATCAGTCGGCCCTTGTCGGTCTTCGCCACGGTGTACGAACGCGCGTTCCGCCAGTATACCGTGCCGACGTTCGGCGCGACGGCCCACGAGGTCGCGCGTCGGATCGCCCGCGTCATCACGAAGCGGCGCCCCGCGGCGCGCTACCGCGTGAAGTGGTACGACACGGCCGCGATTCTTGCGACGCGTCTCCTACCGCGCCGCGCGGTCGATTACGGTGTTTCGAGGTGGGTCGGCTTCGACCGGTTGCCCACCTCCAAGTGAGGGGGCATTCTCAGACACGTCACCCTGTCGGGAATTCTTATATAGAACCGGCTTGCATCGACCACCGGGAACCTCCCCCAGGGACCATTGTGTTCTGCCAGAAATGCGGTCAGCAAATCGCAGATGGATCTGTCTTCTGCAATGTCTGTGGGACCCGGCAGGGTGTCCCGATGACGCCGACGCCCGGACCCACGGCGCCGTACGCGGCCCCGCCGACCACGACGGCCGTCCCGGCGTACGGGGCTTCTCCACCCGGTGCTCCCCCTCCCGCCGGAGCCGTGCCACCGCCGAGCCCCGCGATCCAAGCGCCCCCGGAGGCGAAGGAACTGAAGTGCTCATCCTGCGGAGCTCCGATCCGGCCGCAAGGCGGCCTCACGCTCGTCTCGTGCGAGTACTGCGGGACCGCGACGAGTCTCGGGAGCGCGGGGTGGTCCGTCGTCCAGAAGCACTTCATGCTCGAAAACATGATTAGCCAGGAGCAGGCCCTCCAAGCGGGCGGGAAGTGGCTCGACCAGGGCGTTCTCCGTCGTAAGGTCGCAGAGAAGTCCGAGCTCCTGGAGTCCACGCTGAAGTACGTTCCGTATTGGATCATCCCGACGAGCGTCACGGCGGACTTCACGGGCCAGAAGGGGACGGGCGCCGTGAACACAAAGCCGCAGGGCGCCGGCGAGGTCGCCGCGACGATTGCGAAGATCGGTCTCCAGATTGCGATCGCCTCGAACCAGAGGAACCGGCAGGTCGCGCAGCCCCAGGTGATCCGCGTGCGGGACCGGATCCAGTTGTTCTACAACATCCCCGTCGTCGGGGTCCGCGGGTACAACAAGTACCAGCCGGACGACGGCTACCAGTTCTCGATCCAGAGCAAGGTGCCATTCGAGAAGCGGCGCACGGGCGGGATCGAAGTCCTGAACGGCGATGTGATGGAGCAAGAGGCGATGCAGTTCGCACAGGGCCTCGGGTCGAAGTACGCGGAGAAAGAGGCCCGGAAACGCGTCGATGTCCTCGAGTCTTTCGTGCCGTACCCGCAGCAGTCGCCCGGCGAGCTGCTCCACGCGCCCGTATGGTTCGTCCGGTACCGCCACAAAGCAAAGGAAATGTTCATCCTCGTCGACGGGAACACGAACCGTGTGATCGACGGCGAACGGCCGTCCCTCTCCCTGTGGTAGTGTCGATGCCAGCGAACTCTGGGAGTTCCACGGGAATGTTAAAATACTCCGACATACACCCCTGCAACTTGCGAAGTCACAGGAGGGAGCGATATCCCCGATATCCGTGAACGCGTTGAGGCCGACCGCGGACTGCTGAAGAAGATCCAGCTCCGGATCCCCGGATATGCGGGATACCGGCGCCGCGAGGACATCCGCCAGGCGGACAACATCCTGCGGATCCGGATCTACGAAGCGATGAAAGGGCTCCGGAACGACCTCGAGGGCGTGCGGCAGGCAGCCGCGCAGTCCCCGAAGATGAGCCTGTCGGCGATGGGCAACGTAATCTTTGAGCTCGAGGGCTCCGAGGCGCGCGTTCGCCATGCGGAAGGGGGCTACTCTGGATTCAGCCCTGCGATCCGCATCGAGGAGGACGAGCTCGACCGCCTCTACGAATACGATTACGCGATGCTCGAGGGCCTCGACCGCGCCGCGGAAGGCGTGGCTGCGCTCCGGGCGGCCGCGGAGGCCGCAGACAAGGCCGCCTTCGACAAGGCGGTGAATCAGCTGCGCGCAGACCTCAAGACGTTTGATACCGCATTCAAGAAGCGTATCGAAGCAATTACCGGCACTGGGGTGAAGTGATGATCTTTCCTGTGTTCCTGTTCGGCGGCGGGAAGAGAACGGATCAGACCGCGGGCCGCGGCGAGGGCCTCACGCAGTCGATGACGATCGCGTGGGACGACCAGTTCAAGCGGAACAACATGATGTGGAAGGTCCCGCGAAACATTCGGATGAATGACAACATCGTCGTCCGGGAGGACGAGATTGCGGTCTTCTACCGCGATGGAAAGGCGCTCGCGTATGTCGACCGGCCGGACCGGTACGCGCTCACCTCGCAGAACGCGCCGATCCTCGGCTGGCTCCAGAAGGTTTTCACGGGCATCGTCCAGCAGGCGGAGGTGTTCTACCTCCAGAAGCGCATGTTCGACGGCAAGTTCGGGTCGAAGGACCCGTTTGTGTTCGAGGACCCTGACTTCGACCTCATCGAGCTCCGCACATTCGGCGAGTTCCGGTACCGGATCGAATCGCCGGAGTCGTTCATCAATCAATTCGTAGGAACGTTTGGTGCCGCGACTTCCTCGGAGGTCGAGGACCGGATCCGCGAAGAGATGGTGAAGCAGTTCTACGTGACGCTCGGCAAGATGAAGGAAGGCGGGATGAAGGTCACGCAGCTCGCGACGAATCTGAACGAGATTGAGCAGCGGGTCCTCATGGAGACGAAGCCCCACTTCGCGAACCTCGGCCTCGAGATTGTGAAGATTAGCGGGCTCAACATCCCCCTCCCGGAGAAGGTCAAGGAGGCTGTTGCAACAGCGTCCGCGGGCCGCATCCTGAACCGGTCCTCTGCCGCGGGAGCGCAACAGTTCGCGATGGCGGACGCGCTGAAGACCGCGGCCGCGAACCCCCAGGGCGGCGCCGGCGCGGGCCTCGGGCTCGGCGCAGGAATCGGCATGGGGTACTCGATGGCGGGCCAGATGGGCCAGATGCAGGCCCCGCAGCAGGTTAAGACGTGCCCGAAGTGCAACTCCCAACAGCCCGTGACGATGAAGTTCTGCGGCAACTGCGGCGCGGACATGACCGCGCCCACGGGCAAGCCGTGCGTGAAATGCGGCCAGCCCGTCCCCGCGGGCCACAAGTTCTGCGGGAGCTGCGGCACGACGCAGGAGGTCGTGTGCGCCTCGTGCAACGCCGCGAACCCCGGGAACCTGAAGTTCTGCGGGAACTGCGGGAAGCCCCTCCCGAGCGGGTGAGCGCATGGCCGCACCGATGCCGCCCCCGCCGGCCGTGAAGCTCTCCTCCGTCGCCCTCACGGGAATCATCGTGATCCTCGTGCTGATGGCGGCTGGGGTCTTCGCGTACGTCCTGTTCCTCGCCCCGCTCACGACGGACCAGCGGCTCTGGTGGAACGGTTTCGTCTCGATCGCGTTCGCGTTCATCGCGTACCTCGTGTACGCGGGCTCGGAGGCGAAGCAGATCCGGTCCCTCGCGGGCGTCCTCTTCCTCATCGGCGCCGCGAGCTTCTATGGGTCGATCTTCGTCGGGACCGGGGACACGCTCGCGAAGCTCGTCTGGTCCGTGATCCTATCGATCCTCGTCGTTGCGGTCCTCGCCGGGATCTTCGTGATGTCCCGCCAAGGCGAGCAGACGCGGATCCGGATGTCCGGCCGGCGCCTCACGCCGTAGCGGCCCGCATTCAGAGGCGAGCCGCGAATTCTTGGACCTTCTTCGAGGCCCCGCCCAGGATCGGCGTGCCGTGGCCCATCACGAGGTTCTCGAAATGGAACGTTGCGAGCTTCTTGATTGACGCGCGGTGCAGCTTCGGGTCCATGTTATAGCGGTCGTCCATCGGTTGGAGGCCGCTCTCGTTGTTGATTGAATCCCCCGCGAGGAGGAGGGACCGGGTCTCGTCGAGGAGCGCGATGTTTCCCGTCGTGTGGCCGGGCGTGTGGATCACGCGGAGTCCATCGTGGACGCGGCCATCGTCGAGGAGGACGTCCACGGCCGTCCCTGGGTGACGCTGCGCGGCCGCGCCGGGAGGCCCCATGTACGTCTCCTTCTTCGAGATGAACGGTGCTTCGACGCGATGCGCGGCGACCTTCGCGGACGACGCAGCCTGTTTGATCTCCGCGAGGCCGCCGACGTGATCCGGGTGCGTGTGGGTGATGAAGATCGTCGTGATGTCGGACGGCTTCATCCGGAGCCTGCGGAGGTACTCCGGGATCTTCCCGGCATCCTTCTCCGTCGCCGTATCGACGAGGACGAGCCTCTGGTCGACGAGGAAGAACGTATTCGCGTACGTGTCAACGATGTGCGCGCCCTTGAGAAATTCCGCCATCCCGCAACTCCCAGGCGGGTAATGGCTCGCTCTGAAATAGGGCTTTCGGCCTTGAAACGCCCTGACCGCACGAACCTCGAGGACGTGTTTGTCTCGGGCGGGATCTCCGTCGTCCGCGCCATGGTTCAGGAAAAACGGGCCGCGGAGGCGATTGACACGCGCCTTTTGATGACCGTACCCGCCTGGGCCGCGACCCCGGGCGTGGCGAAAGCCTTAACCCTGCAGCGGTTTCCGCGGGGAGCGAGGGAGCCGAATCGATCACGTCGAGGTCCTCGACAATGGACTTAAGGTGATCCTGCGACCGGTCCCGGGCGTGCCCCGGGTGAGCGTCTGGGTCGCGTACCGCGTCGGCTCGTCGTACGAGCGGCCCGGGATCACGGGGTCCACACACTGGGTCGAGCACATGCTATTCAAGGGCGGCGGGAAGCTCGCGAAGGGGGACATCGACCGACTCATCTCTCGGGTTGGCGGCGACTTCAACGGATCCACGGACAAGGACTGGACAATGTACTACGAGACGATGCCCGCGGACCAACTCGAGACGGCCCTCTTCATTGAGTCCGAGCGGATGCGGAACGCCGCGTTCGACCCGAAGGAGTTCGCCGCGGAGCGCACCGTGGTGATCTCGGAGCGCGAGGGTGCGGAAAACCAGCCGGAGTTCCTCGTCGAGGAGGAGATGTGGGGGACCGCGTTCCATGTCCACCCTTACCACTGGCTCCCCATCGGGTACCGGCAGGACCTCGAGGCGATGGGTCGGGACGAGGTGTACGCATACTACCTCCGCCATTACGCTCCCAACAACGCGACCCTCACGATCGTCGGCGGGGTCGAGGCCGGCGCTGCGATGGCCCTGGTGCTGAAGCACTTCGCACACCTCCGGCCGGAGACCGTCCCGAAGCCGGTCCCGCTCGTGGAACCCGCGCAGCACGGGCAGCGGGTCGCCGAGATCCACCGCCCTGGCGGTGTGAATTATCTCGCAGTCGGCTGGAAGATTCCCGCGTGGAGCGATCCGGACATCCCAAAGCTCGTGATCCTCAACGCGGTCCTCGGCGGATGGCGGGGGTTCAGCTCCTTTGCGTCGGGCGGGTGGGAGCCCCGCGCGAACCGGTTGTACCGCGGCCTCGTCGAGGGCAAGCTCGCGACGGCGGTGCGGTGCGGCTTCGAGATGCGTCGGGACCCCTCCCTCTTCCGCGTGTCGGCGACCCTCGCGCCGGGCGTGGACCACGCCTCCCTCGAGGACAAGCTCGACGCGATCGTCGCCCGCTTCGAGGAGAAGCCGCCGAAGGCGACGGAGATGGAGCGCGCGCGGGAGCTCGTCCGCGCGTGGACGCGCTACGAGGCGGACGGCGTCGAGTTCCAGGGATACATGCTCTCTCAGCTCGATATCCTCGACTCGCGGGACTCATTCCCCACGCTTCTGGACGCGGTCGAGCGGGTCACGGCGGAGGACGTTCAGGACGCGGCCCGCCGGTACCTCAGGGAGCGGACCCGCACGATCGTCCGGTACCAGGCGGAGGGCGCGTCGTGATCCCGCAGCCCGAGCGGATCGAGCTCGAGGGCGGGGCTCGAATCGTTGTCGCATCGAACCCCGCGAGCCCGTTCCTCTCGTTCCAAGGAAGCCTCCCTGCGGGCGTCACCGCGGAGCGCCCGGACGAGGAGGGGATCGCGGGCTTCCTCTCCCGGCTCCTCTTGAGCGGGACCCGCACCCGGACCGCCCGCCAGATCGCGGAGTCTCTAGAGGGCCTCGGTGCGACGCTTGAGTTCGACATCGCGCAGGAGGCGCTTGTGTTCCATGGGCGGTGCACACGCCGTACCGCCGCGAAGGTGTTCGGGATCGTCGCGGACTGCCTCGCGAATCCCGTGCTTCCCGCGAAGGAGGTCGAACGCATCCGCGCGGAGGTCCTCACGGAGATCGAGGAGGACATGGACGACACGCAGACCCAGGCCGTCCGGGAACTCCTCTCCTCCGTGTATCCACCGGGCCATCCGTACGGGCGGGACCCGAAGGGGGACGCGGAGCGGGTGAAGGCGATCGAGCCAGGGCTTCTCCTCGAGCTCCATCATCGCGCCTATGGCCAGCAGGGCATGATCCTCGCCCTCGCAGGCGATGTCGACACGACGTTCGTGCGAACCTCGATTGCAAAGCCCCTCGACGCATTACCGACCGGAAACGCACCCGCGGCGTCGCCGCCGAACCCAGAGTCGGTTCCGCCCGTTACGAAGACCGTTGCGCTCCCGCACAAGTCCCAGGTTGACATCGCAATCGGACTCCAAGCGGTCCCGCGGAGCCACCCGGACTTCTACGCGGCGAGCCTCGCGAACCTCGTGTTCGGCGTGATTGGAATGTACGGCCGCCTTGGAGCGAACGTACGGGAAGAGAAGGGCCTCGCGTACTACTGCCTGAGCCGCCTCCGCGCGCTCCGTCATGGCGGGCACTGGTACATCCTCGCGGGCGTGAGCCCTGATCGCCTCGGTGCCGCAATGGCGGCGATTGCGCACGAGCTCGACCGCCTCCGAACGGAGCCGTTCACGGACGACGAGATTGAGGGTGGTCGACTGAACCAGATCGGCGGCCTCGCGGTCCGCCTCGACCGGAACGCGGAGGTCGCAAACACGTTCCACGACATCGAGTTCCACGGCCTCGAGCTCGATTTCCTCGAGCGGTATCCGGGCATCGTGAAGGCCCTCACGCGGGACGCGACGATCGCGGCCGCCGAACGCTACTTTCGGAAACGGGACTGCTCCGTCGCAATCGCGGGCCCACTCCCTGGAGAAGTGCCGAGCCTCTGAACGGTTCCCGTGAAAAGCCTTAAGATGGAATGGACGTTCGGCGCGCCGATGGGCACGGAAGTCCCGCTCTGTCGCGTCGACGAGCTCGACGACGGCGCGATGCGGCACATCGAGCACATCGGCTACGACCTCCTCCTGGTGAAGCTCGACGGACGGTTCCATGCGCTTGACGATGCGTGCACGGTCTCGTGGGCGATGCTCTCCGAGGGCACGATTGACCGCGAGAACCGGGCCGTCGTGTGCCCGCAGTGCAGGAGCGGGTTCGACCTCGATACAGGTCAGCCGAAGTACGGTCCCGCAAAATTTCCGCTGACGGTATACGAGACGCATGTCGTCGGCGACGAAGTGATCGTGAATTTCACATATTGACGCGCTCACCCACGAATCACTGCGCAAGGTTTATCAAGGTCGACCCGCTCGCAATCGTGTCCTCAACGCAGGTCGAACACGGCTCCCGCCTCGCGCGTCCGTGGCTCCGGCGCGTGGGGCGGTGATCCGATGACGGACAAGAATCAGCAATTCAGTCGGCTCTGGAACGAAACGAACAAGCAGAAGCGCGAGAAGTTCCGGAACCTGATGAAGTCGAAGCTCGGGGCCCGCCGCCTCTCCTTTAACGAGACGAACGCCCGCGCCTTCTTCAACGGCGACGCGTCGTCGATTCCGTCGGAGCGCGTGTACGACACCGAGCGCGGCCACCGTGAGGAGAGCTTCAACCGACCCCGGCGGTTTCCGCCTAGGCGGAGGCCGGGCGGCGGTGGCGGCCGACGGCGATAGGCCCGGTTTTCGATGGTCTGCACGGTCGAGCCGGTCCGCTCGCCGGTTGAAAATTGAAAAATGAAGGTTGGGGGCGTCGTGCCCCCTGAAATCGGATCTACCAGCGCCGGCGATCGCCGCCGCGGCGGTCCTTCGATCGATCCCGGGAGTGGTCCTGGTCGTCCGTCCCGAACGCGAAGCCGCGGGACTCCTGCCGGGGGGAGTCGAACCGGTTGAACCGGCGCTCCTGGGGGTGTTCCTGCGCGCTCACGTCGAGGGACGTGTTGACCTCGGGGACGTCCTGCTCGCTCTTCGAGAGCGTGCCGTACTTCCCGACGTTCAGGCGGATGTGTCCGCGAACGAGGGAGACGAACCCGTTGTCGATCTGGATCACGTCGTCCTTCTGGACGGCGGTGACCTGATCCTCCCACAGGGTCAGGATGACCGTGCCCGTTTCGTCCCCAATTGTGGCCTCAACGAGCTTCCGTGGGCTGCCGTATCTCGGCGTAATCTCTCGCTGCTCTCCAAGGCTGGCGACCTTCGCCAGCAGGTTTACCTGCTTCGACGTCGGCGTCAGATCCTTGACTTTCGTCAGTGGCTTCTGCTCTTCCATGGTTCTCACGTTTTGTTGTGTCGCACAAAGGCCTTGAGTCGCAAGGCGGTCGGAAAACTCCCACACGCGCGCGAATTCAGACGAATTGTGCGGTCGCAATGACGAGGCTGTAGTATATGAATCTTGGGATGCCGCTCCCGGCCGTGAACGAGAGACGATCCTCCAAGGTCACGAGGTATCGGCCTCCGCCATGCAGTCGGATTCTCCGACCGGTCGCCGGAGCGGATCGATTCCGCGCAGACTGTGGCGTCCCCTTCGAAAGGCAGATAACCCGTGGCGCGGTTCGTCACTCCGTGCGGGCGTCCGAATACGCGCAGCGGCTCGCCGCACTCGCGTCGAAGGGGGAGGCGTTTGCGGTCGCCACGGTGACGAAGACCGAGGGGTCGACACTCGCGAAGCCGGGATTCAAGATCGTCGTTTCCAAGGAGGGCGGCGTCGTTGCCGGAACGCTCGGTGGCGGGTGCCCGGAAGGCCCCATTGTGGAGGTCGCGAAGACTGCAATGCGGGACGGGGAGCCGAGGGTTCTGCGGGTTCACCTCGTCGACTCGGCGGCCGCGATCAAGGGAACGCTTCTTACGCCGAAGAAAGATGAAATCTACGTCGAAACGAATTGCGGGGGGACGCTGGAGGTGTTCATCGAGCCAATGTTACCTACGGAGCGCCTTGTCCTCATCGGCGCTGGCGGGAAGGACGACATCGAAGAAGCGTTGGTCCATCTCGGGAAATCGCTCGGATTCCGCGTTGTCGTCGTCGACCCTGCCCCTGCACTCTCGGAGGCGCCGGACGAACTCCTTGAGACCGAGGACCTCAATGCAAGTTCGCTGAAGATTGGCGAAAGGGACTACGTGGTCGTGCTTACAAAGGGGGAGCGGGACGTGGAGGTCCTCTCAGCGCTCTCGAAATCGAAAGCGAAATTCGTAGGCTTGCTCGCGAGTCGCCAACGCCTTCGTAAGGACTTCGACGACCTGCGGAAATCCGGCGTGCGGGAGGACTTCCTCGCGTCCCTTCACGCTCCGATCGGACTCGACATCGGGGCGAAGACGCCCTTCGAACTCGCGCTCGCAATCCTCGCCGATGTCGTCGCCACGAAGTACGGAATGGACTTCCCGCACAAGCCCCTTGAAGGATGAGCGTCCGCCGATTCCGAGCGGGACCCGGGACAAACTATTTAGCGCGCTCAGGCCGTCGTCCGTCGGGGAGGATTCCCAGCGTCGTCCGCTCGGGCGTTCGACGAGGGAATTCGATACGAGTCAGCGGGAAAGCGCCATGATTTCGGCGATCGTGCTCGCGGCGGGGACATCTTCGCGGATGGGACGGGCAAAGGCGCTCGAGCCCCTGGCGGGCCGCCCTCTTCTCCATCACGTTCTCCGGAATCTCGAGGCCTCTCAGGTTGGAGAGATTGTCGTCGTCCTCGGCCATGAGGCGGACCGGGTGCGCCGAGAGACCCCGCTCGCGGACGCGACCGTGGTCGTGAACCCCGACTACGCGCTGGGGATGAGCACCTCGCTCCGTGCGGGGCTGCGCGCAATTCATTCTTCGGCAGAGGCGTTTTTCGCAGTCCTCGCGGATCAACCCCTCGTCTCTCCCGCGACCTTGGACGTACTGATCGCGCGGCGCGAGGAGTCGAACGCGAGGATCTTGATCCCCACGTACACCGGAATCCGCGGGAATCCCGTGCTTTTGGACCACTCCCTCTCGGGGGAAGTCGAGGCGATTACGGGAGATCAGGGGTGCCGCGCCATCTTCGGCGATTACGCCGACGACATCCTCGAAGTCCCGGTCGACGATCCGGGGGTCCTCCTCGACGTCGACACGCCGGAGCAGCTCGCCCGGATCGAGAGCGCGATTCGCGACGGCGAGACCCTCGCGGATCTGGTCCAGGAGTTCATGCAGCCTCACCACCATCGTCCGACCGCGCTTCGGGAGCGGAGCGGGATGCGCCCTCGGACGGATGTCGCCGCGCTCGGGGAGGAGCTCCGGAGGCGGGGCGAGCCCTTCGTCACCGCCGTCGTCGTCCGCACGGTCCGCCCAACGTCCGGGAAGCCGGGTTACAAGGCGATCATCCGGCCCGATCGCGAGGTGATGGGCTGGCTCGGCGGGAGCTGCGTGGAGTCGGCGGTCCTCACGGAGTCGATGGCGGCTCTACGCGACGGTCGGCCCCGCCTCCTCCGCCTGACACGGGAAGCCGGCCTCCGACCGCCCGAGGAGGGCGTAGTGGAATATGTAATGGAGTGCCATAGCGGGGGCGCGATGGACATCTACCTCGAACCGCACGTTCCGAAGCCGAAGCTTCTCGTCGTCGGGGATTCCCCTATCGCCGAAGCGCTCACGTCCCTCGGTCGGCTGCTCAGCTATCACGTCGTCGCCGTCGCGCCGCGGGCAGGGCCCGAGGAGTTTCCCGATGCGGACGAGGTCATCTCCGATCTTAGCCGCCTCGCGGAGCTCGCGACGTCGGAAACGTACGCCGTCGTAGCGACGATGGGAAAGTACGACGCGTCCGCGGTCCGTGGGCTCGCGACGTCGCAGGCCGTGTACGTGGGCCTCGTGGCGAGCCGGAAGCGTGCGGGCGCCCTCCTCACGGAGCTCCGGGGCGAGGGCGTCTCGTCCGAGGCCCTCGAACGGGTCCGAAGCCCGGCGGGACTCGATGTCGCCGCGCAGACGCCGGAGGAAATCGCCCTGAGCATCCTCGCGGAGATCACGCGCACGCGCCGAGCCTCGTCGCCTGTACGCGAC
>Ga0209109_10001900_pt1 | contig 11420 bp, 8 predicted proteins | sample Rifsed10ft2_FD_184004 | JGI IMG/M metagenome (GOLD analysis project Ga0209109, IMG submission 184004) | Soil microbial communities from Rifle, Colorado, USA - sediment 10ft 2 (version 2) | ecosystem: Environmental > Terrestrial > Deep subsurface > Rock core/Sediment | place: Rifle, Colorado... | reverse complement strand
CGCGAACGGGGGAGGGTGGCCGAAGGCCGGGTGGGGGTAAAACAAAAACCGCCAGCCGAGGCTGGCGGTTTGCCGTGACCAGTCGTGAGGCGCGCTCACGCGGCCAGTGCAGGAACGGAGCCTCGGCTCCGGCCACGCATCGGCAGGCGGCGCATCACCATCGAGAAAGAAAGTCGCAGCGTGTTCATGCCGCTATTGTAGCACGGTTGTCAAGATGTGCGAGACCTCGCAGGTCTTGGAGACCTGCGAGGTCTGGCGAAGTTATGGGGCGATCTGCGGCTTGATCTCTCTCCACGTCTTCCCGCCGTCGGTGGTGTGGACGAGCGCGATAGCATCACCCGTTTTCGCCACGGCCCACACTTCTTGCTCGCTGATGAAGTTGAACTGGCCGTCCCAGTTGACCGATCTGATCTTCGTCCAGGTTTGGCCGCCGTTCTGTGTCTGATACAGATCGCGCGGCGCGGTGGGGTTGTTCGGGTCCGTCGCCGTCAACGCCCAGCCCACGTCCGGGTTGATGAACGACACCTCACTCGCGGGCAACGAGCTGGAGCGCCAGGTCCGTCCGCCGTCCGTGGTCGCATGCAAAAAGCTCTCCACCCGCAGAGGGTCAGCCGTGAAAAGGAGACACTTCATAGCCAGCACGGCAGATTGCGGCGAGAAAAATGTGAGCGCATACGTGCCGCACCCGACGTCGTCGCGCTTGAACAGGTCGGGCTGATCAGCCGGCGGCGGGAGTTCGACGAATTGCCACGTGCGCCCGCCGTCCGTCGTCTTCTGCAAATACGGCGCGCCCGGCTGGACGCCCTGACAGTCGCCCGTCACCCAGCCTGTGTTCGCATCCACAAACACCATACTGTTCTTACCGCAACCCTGTGGGAGATTGTCCTTGAACGGATCCACGACTCGCTCCCAGTTTTGACCTCCGTCGGCGGTGGCAAAGACAAACACGTAGTCGTGCATCATCCCGGCATCCACGTGTACCAGGAGCCAACCGTTCTGCGCGTCCACGAACACCAAATCGGAGGGCGAGTAGAAGGCCGCATCGGTCATGTCGAGGGCTGCGCCGGATGTCCACGTCTGCCCGGCGTCGGTGGTGCGCCAGACAACAGGCGAAGAGACCGCCGGCCCGGCCGTGCGGTCGTAATACGTGACCCACGCCGCGCTCGCGTCGAGGAAGAATGCGGTTGCCCCTTTGCCGAGCGGCGCGCTGGGGTCATTGTTTTCGGGCGGTGTCACGTCGCGCCACGTCGCGCCGCCATCCGTGGTACGAAACACATGATCGTCGGGGTCGCCGACACCTCCTGTAGCCATCGCCCACCCCGTGGTCGCGTCGAGCATGTGGATGGCCGTCACCGTCACCGGCTGGCCCACCGTGAGATGCGCGATGGGACCAATAGCAGGCCCGCCGGTTTCCGGCGTCGAGGCCGGAGCGGTCGGGCTGGCCGCCGGGGTCGCCGTCGAGGGCCCGGGGCTGGGCGACAGGGGCAATGGGGTCGCAGGGGCGCGTGTCGGGGGCACCGGGCTTGGGGCGAGCGTGGGCGCGCGCGTCGGCAAGGATTGAGTTGCAGCGAGGGTCGGCGGTTCGGTGGCAGGTGAGCCGCAGGCCGTCAACAACACGGCCGCCATCATCACCAGCCAAGCACTTCGAGTCAGCATTGGATGGCCCTGGGCTTTTACCGCTTCGTCTTCTTTCTGGCAGCCGTCTTCGCCTTCGCTCTCGGCCTGGCCTTCGCTTTCGAGGCGGCGCGCCGACGAGAGGGCGCGGCCTTCTTCACAAAGATGCTCAAGGGCAGATACGCCGACACGATCCAGTTCGGCGCGTCCACGATCTCGCTGATCTTCAAGTCCACTGCCGCGCCGCACAGGCAGTAGGCCTGCTCGCGCGTCATGTTGTGCTCGGAGGCCAGATAGTCAATCATATACCGCACGGCCTGCTGCGCGTCCTTGAACAGGTCGGGGCCGTGCGCGGTGGTGACGAAATAGCCGCCCTCGTCGGCGACGGTGAGCTTCTTGCCGGGCGGCGTGGTGAAGCGCAGCTCGGGGACGTTTGCGCCCTTCATCAGATGGAAGCGCAGCGTCACCGTCATCGGCGTTTCGATGCCGGTCCCATTCACCTCGCCGTCGCCCTGCGCCGAGTGGCAGTCGCCGCACGAGAACAGCGCGCCGGGGGCGAAGACCGGGAAGAGCACTCTGGTGCCGGGCGTGAGGTGGCGGATGTCAATGTTGCCTGCATTCTGGCGCGGCGGGATAGTGTTCACCCGCCCCGGCTCTTTCGGCCCGACGCCCATGACGCCGCAGAACGGCTCGTAAGGGATGACGATATCGTCGCGGAAAATGCAGCGATTGCCCGTCAGTCTGTAATGATGCAAATACGCATTGGGAAAGTCGTCGCCGAGGAGGCCAAAGCCGGGGATGACGGCGTTCCAACCCCAGCCCTTGTGCTCGAGGCTGACGATTTCGACGCCCAGCCCGTCACCGGGCTCCGCGCCCTCCACGTACACCGGGCCGGTGAGAGGATGGATCACGCCAAAATCGAGATGGGCGACCGCGTCGTGCGAGGACTGCGGCGTGACCTGCTTGGCCGAGGCCTCCAGCGTCTCGAACACGACCCTGTCGCCCGACCGGATGCGAAGGCGCGGCGGATACGAGTTGTCCCAGAAGGCGTGAGGCTTAGTGTCGTCAAGGTGATGAGTGGCCATGGATTTCTCTCCTTGTATGAGGGTGATGAGTGATCAGTAATCAGTGATCCGTTCAATGCTGACCGTAACGGATGCGCGGGTCTACGAGGCCCTGCACCACGTCAATCAGAATGCCGCTGAACACGACCATCAGCGAAGTAAAGATCACCGTCCCCAGAATGAGCGGGACATCTACAGTTTCGATAGCCTCCACGGCCAGGCGTCCGAGGCCGGGCCAGTTGAAGACGCGCTCGACCAGCACGACGCCGCCGATGAACCACGGGATGTCCATGCCCGCCATGGTGATGATCGGGTTCAGCGCGTTGGGCAGGGCATGCCGCAGGACCGCGGCGAAGTACGCGCGGCCTTTGGCGCGGGCGGTGCGCACGTAATCCGTGGCGAGAATGTCGAGCATGCTGGAGCGCATCATGCGCGCATACCACGCCGCGCCGCCGAGGCCCGCGGTGAGCGCGGGCAGGACGAGATGAACGGGGCTGCCCGCTCCGCCGAGAGGAAAGATGGGGATGAGATAGCCGAACCAGTAGAGCAGCAGCAGCCCCAGCCAGAACGGCGGGGCCGAGACCCCGATCAACGCGACGAACATCCCCACGCGATCCGCCCACCGCCCCCGCGCCACGGCGGAGGCAATCCCTACCGGCAGCCCGATGGCCAGCTCGACGAATATCCCGCCGAGTATGAGCGCGAGCGTGTACGGAACCCGGCTGAGGATCAACTCGGTGACGGCGATCTGCTTGCGGTACGAGAACCCCCAATCCCCTTGCAGCACCCGCCCGATGTAGCGCGTGTACTGCACCCAGAAGGGCTGATCGAGGCCAAGTTCGTGCCGGATGCGGGCCACGGTGTCCACCGTGGCGCTCGGCCCGGCGTACATGCGCGCGGGGTCGGCCGGCAGATAGTAGATCAGCACAAAGGTGATCAGCGAGATGCCAATCAGCACGGGGATGGCTTGCAGGATACGGCGCGCTAAGAGAGTCCACATGGCGAGTCAGTCAGGTTCCTTGAGTTCCTTCAGTTCCCCCGCTTCCCGAGCCGGGAAATCAGGGGGCGGATGGAACTTGTCACAGCGTTCCACGCTGCGTCGGGTCCAATGCATCACGCAGGCCGTCGCCGAGCAGGTTGAAGGCGAAGACGGTGAGCATGATGGCGAGGCCGGGGAAGATCACCATCCACGGCGCGGTGCGATAGTAGGATTGTCCCTGTTGGATCATGCCCCCCCAGCTCGGGGTCGGGGGCTGGACGCCGATGCCGAGATAACTCAAACTGGCTTCGAGCATCACGTTGGTGGCGATGCCGAGCGTGCCCCAGACGATGATGGTGGGGACGAGCTGCGGGAGGATATGGCGGACGAGGATGAACAGGCGGCCCGCGCCGAGGGCGCGCGTCGCCGTCACGAAGTCGCGCTCGCGCAGCGCGAGCACCTGCCCATACACCACGCGCGCGATCCACGTCCAGTACACCACGCCGATGACGAGGATGATGATCCACAAGTTGGGCTTGAGAATCGCCACCAGCGCCATCGCCAGCAAGAGAGTCGGGAAGGCCATCATCACGTCGGTGAAGCGCATGAGCAGTGTTTCGAGCGGGTCGCCGAAGAATCCGGCGACCGAGCCGATCAGCGTCCCGAGCGTCACCGCCAGCGTGTTCGCCAGCACGCCGACGATGAGGCTGACCTGCGCGCCGTAGAGGATGCGGCTGAGCAGGTCGCGCCCGTTCGCGTCGGTGCCGAGGGGGAAGCGTGCGCCCCCATCGGTCAGCAGCGTGCTGGGCATGGGCTGGCCATCGGGGGTGAGGCCGTCGCGGAATTGCTCGGAGGGATCGTGCGGCGCAAGGGCGGGCGCGAAGAGCGCGGCGAGCGAGATCAACGCTACGAGCATCCCGCCGAGCATCGCCGTGCGGTCGCGCCGCAGGCGTCGCCAGATCAGGCCGAAGTAACTCACCTCGCCCGGCGCGATCGCGCCGGGCGAGGCGCCTTCCGGCGATAGATCGGCGACTCTCCGCCGATGAGGATCGAGCTGGGTGATATCCATGAATCGGGGTAGGGGCTATTACCAAATCTGTTTACGGCGACATCCACATCGTCTCGTACGAGAAGAGGTGCTCGGGATGCGTCAGGGTCGGCTGGCCGTGCAATTTTTCGCTGTGCGCCACCGTGTACTGCCCGTTGATGACGGGCACCCAGACCGCGTCGTCCATGAGCGCCTTGAACAGCGGCTTATAAGCCTCGAGGCGCGCGCTGCGATCGGTCATGGCGAGCAGTTCGACGCTCTTGGCGTGAACTGCCTCGTTGCAGTAGCGCGACCAGTTCCAGCCGCCGGGCACGTTTGAATCGCACCCGAGGATGGGCGCGTAGAAGTCGTCCGGATCGGGATAGTCCTGCGTCCAGGCCAGGCCGCCCGACCAGACGAGCGGAGTCCGGCCGTTGCCCGCGTCGTCAATCACGTTCGGCGCGGCGAGGGTGTTGATGGTCAGTTTGATCCCGACCTTCGCCAGGTCCTGCTGGAAGGACTCGCACAACTTGGGCTGCGGGTCCACCGCGATGCACTCGATGCTTGTCTCGAAGCCGTCCGCGAACCCCGCTTCTTTCAACAGTTCTGTGGCCTTGTCGGGGTTATAGTCGTAGCCCGTGTAGCTGGCATCGTAGCCGGGCATGAGCGGCGGGAGCACCTGGTTCGCCACCGTGGCGCGGCCATTGAGCAGTTGGACGATGCGCTGCTTGTCAATGGCATGGTTGAGCGCCTGCCGGACCTGCACGTTGTCGAACGGCGGCGCGGTGACGTTAATGGCGATGTAGGTGGTGTTCACCGTCGCCTCGATTTCGATGCGGTCTTTCCAGGCCGGGTCGGCAGTGATGCGCGCCCAGTCGGCGCCGGGCGGCGGGTCGCCCATGATTTGGATTTCGCCCTTCTCCAGCCGCAACAGCGCTACGTCGGGCGCAACGCCGACCTGAATGGTGATCTTGTCAATGTACGGCCGGCCTTCGAAGAAGTAATTCGGGTTGCGCTCAAAGGCCAGAAACTCGCCCGACTTCCACTCCTTGAGCATATACGGGCCGGTGCCGGTCGGCTTGTGGCCGAAGTTCTCCCCTTCCTTTTCGACTTCTTCCTTCGGCACGATGAAGGCAAAGTTGAGTGCCATCTTGTTGAGGAAGGTCACGTCCGGGGAGGCCAGCGTGAACTGGACCGTGTTCGCGTCGAGGGCCTTGACGCCTTCGACCGAGGTCGCCGTGCCATCCATGAACTCTTGCGCGCCCTGGATGCCCACGAAGAACCCGGCCCCTGGGCTGCCGGTCTTGGGGTCGAGGACGCGCGTGATCGTGTATACGACGTCGTCGGCGGCAAATTCGCGCCCGTTGGTGAACTTGACGCCCTGGCGGAGTTTGAAGGTGTAGGTCAGGCCGTCGGCGCTGACGCTGGGCAGGCTCTCGGCCAGGCGCGGCATGATCGTCGTGCCTTCGTCGTAGTCGAGCAGGCCGTCGAAGACCAGCTTGATCGCCGGCCAGTTCGTCCAGTCGTAGCCGATGGCCGGGTCGAGCGTGGCCAGGTCGTCTTTGTAGGCGATGATCATCTCGCCGCCTTTTTGCGGGCCGGTCGCCTCTCCTCCCTCGGTGGGGGCAGCCGTCGGCTGCGCGCCCCCGCGGCACGCGGCGAGCACGGTCGCAAGAATGACTAACAGGCTGAATAGGACTCGTTTGTTCATCGGCGTTCTCCTCCTTGAGAGAACAGGCTGATCAACGTTGGGGTGCGGATGCGCGCCAAATCTTAGACTGTTCAGTGACGGGACCTCCTTTCTCTACCGCCTGCGAGGAGCAGGTGCAGCTTGCTTCGAATGCGCATCTGCCGGACTGTCACACTCTCTGTCACCGCCGGGGGGTGAGGAGTATAACACGCCTGCGGCGGGGAGAAAAAGCAGGTTTTCAGAACTTTTCGGCCACGGGGATCAACACGTGGTCGCCGACGGCAACGGTCGCCGGCTGGGCCTGCGCCAGAGCGCAGTAGAAACCACGCAGGCCGCCGTCCAGAAATTGAAGGGTTTCTTTGATGACCGCGGCCTCCGTCACATGTGTGACGAACCCGCTGAACGGCCGGCACGGCGCGGCGACTTGATTGACGCGCAGCCACACGGGCGAAGCCGCGCCCGCCGGTTGAATGGCAAGGCCCCCGGCGATGTCCTCCAGCTTCATGATCCTCTCCGTCTCGATCAGGATGTTTTCTCCCGCGCAGCCATCGGTCACGTGATCGCCGTAGCGCGCGCGGATGGCGGCGTAGTGCACGGTGAAGCCCACAGACAACGAGTTGACGCCGTCGCTGTTCCGGGTCTGCGGGTGATCCGCATGGTGAATATCGAGCAGGATCGCGCCGTCCGGCAGACGTATGAGCGCGCCCTGCGGGGTAAGCGTCAGCTCGTCCACCGCGAGAATTGGCGCGGGATCGTAAACGCGGTTCGGCTTCTCGCCCAGTTTGAGCGGGGAGCGTTGGATTTGCAGGCGGACGATTTTGCCCAGAGGGTGCCGAGCTACAGATGACATGCAACCATTCTCCTGCTACCCCAAAATCCCAATCGCCAGTCCGGCACCTATAGCAAACCTACTATGAAGTCCGTGAGGCCTAAACAGAAGCGACCACAGCCTCTAACGTTTCAGCCCGCGCGCGCGCATCCGCCTCCGCCAGCGATTCCGGGGGCAATTGTACCGACACTTCATCGAAGAGGCGGCGGGCCTTCGAGCGAGTGGCATACTCGCTGGCCGGATGATTCAAGATGAACGCCAGCAGTTCGGCGGCGCGGGCGGTTTCGCCGGTTTGGGCGCGGAGTGCGGCGATGCCCGTCAGACTATCCAGCATCACGGGCAGGTCGTGCCGCCGCATCGCGATTTGCAATGCCTGACGGTAGTGCTCCAGCGCTTCAAGCGGGTTGCGCTGGGCCAGGCGTAAGTCCCCAAGCCGGATCAGCGCATAGGCCCAATCCGGCACGAGGCCGAGGCTCTCCTGCAAGGCCTGCTCGGCCCGCGCATCATCGCCCACCGCCAGCGCCACGCCCGCCACGTGTTCCAGAGAGATGGCAATCGTAAACGCCTCGCCTGCCGCGCGGCGTAAGGCCAGGCCTTCCTCAAAGAGACGCTGCGCCTCTGTGTAGTCGCCTATGTCGTAAGCCACCAGTCCGAGGTTGTCGAGCGAACCCGCCACGCCCTGTTGATCGCCGACCTCTCTGGAAATCGCCAGGCTTTCCTGATGCAAGCGGCGGGCTTCGGCGTGGTCCCCCATCCGGCGGGCCACGTACCCGGAATAGTCCAGGCTGAGCGACGTGGCCCAGCGGTCGCCGAGGTCGCGCGAGATGCTCAGGCTGTCTTGATAACACTGCCGCGCTTCCGCATATTCCCCGGCGTGATGAGCCAGTTCGCCCAGCCAGTTGAGGGTGCGGGCCGCGTTCACGTCGTCGCCGATCTCACGTTGAATCTGCAACGCCTCTTGAAAAAGGCTCCTGGCCCTGGATACATCATCTCGCCCTTGCGCTCCCCAGCCGAAGGCGGACAGTATCTGGGCAATGCCCCAGCGGTCGTTTTGCCCGCGATAGTAAGCGATGGTTTCCTTCGCCAGTGATTGGGCTTCGGCCACACCCGTCACGGCCCCCACAAGTAGCGCCTGGAGACTGACCAGCGCCAGTTCACCACGCGCACGCTCCGTCCCGTGGCGGAAATCTTGGACGTGGCGGCGCAGAACGGCGAGGCTCTGTCGAAAGCGTTCCTGCGCCAGCAGAAAGCGACCAAAGTGACCGCTGAACCAGCCCTGCCACGCGAGCAGTCTGCCCACGACAATGGCCCCCGCCTCCGTGGCGTCGGCCTGTGGCTGAAGGGCCGTCAACGCCTGCTCCAACATTTCCGTGACCTCTTGAAAGCGGCCGCGCATGTCGCAGAACCAGCACAGGCCGTCCAGGTATTCAGTCACCCTCGCCGCATCTCTCTGCGCCACCGCCCAGCGCCACCCGGCCCGAATGTTTTCAATCTCCGCGCCGATTTCCTCCAACGCCTGTTTCTGCCCGTGTCCGCGCAGCGACGATTCCCGGGCGCGCACGAATTCGGCGTAGTGCGCGCTGTGCCGGGCGAACGTCTGCGCTTTGTCCTCCGGCGCGGCGTCGAGTTTTTCTGCCGCGTACTGGCGCAGCACCTCATGCCATTCGTAGCGGCCGCCCCGATGATAGAGCAGTGACTTGTCTACCAGCGCCGCGAGCAGCGGCAGCGGCGCGCCCGCAACGGCGAGCGCGGCCTCGCGCTCGAACCCGCCGTGGAAAACCGAAAGCCGCCGAAAGGCGTCCTGCTCCGGCGCGGTGAGCAGGGCCCACGAATACTCGAACACCGCTCGCAGACTCTGATGCCGCTCCGGAACGTTGCGCAGAGGCGTGGTCAGGAAATCCACACTGCGCTCGATTTCCTCGGCAATTTCGCGGCACGAGAGTGTCTTGACCCACGCGGCGGCCAATTCCAGAGCAAGCGGCAGACCCTCCACCAACTGGCAGATGCGGATGACGTGCGGGCGCTCAGCCTCCGTGAGCGTGAACCCGACCACAGACCGGCGCGCGTTCTGCACGAACAACTGCACCGCGTTGTACGCTTCCATCCGTCCGGCCTCGCCGAGAGCCTCCGCCCCTTCCTCGGGCGGCTCGAGGGTGGGTACATGCATCCCCCCAATTGTCAGCACCCACTCCTCCTGCAAGTTGAATCGCTCGCGGGAGGTCGCCAGGATTTTCACCTGCGGCGCGGCGCGCAGAGCATCGGTCAACAGGCTCACGCCGGACAGGAGGTGCTCGAAGTTGTCCAGCACCAATAGGATGTGCTTCTGGCCCAGGAAGTTGAGCAACTGCCGTTTCTGCATAGGCTGGTCGTCATCCATGGTCTGGCTGAAGAACGAAAACCCGACGGCGTCGGCGATGGCGGAGACGATGAACGCGGGGTCGCCGACCGGCGCGAGCGGCACGAAGAACACGCCGCTGAGGAACGCATCCATGTGCGCTTCCGCTGCTTTCAACGCGATGCGCGTCTTGCCAACGCCGCCCGGGCCGGTGAGGGTCAGGAGGCGGCACTCCGGGTTGGACAGCAACGCGGCGATTTGGGCCAACTCGTCGGCGCGACCGATGAAGCGTGTAAGTTGAGCGGGAAAGTTGTGCGCGGGTGCGGTGGAGAGCGGGGCCACGGGAGCCTTCTCCGCTGTACCCGTGCCCTCCTGCTCCCCTGCCCGAATTCTCTCGTACAGCGCGGTCGTCTCCGGCTGCGGGGCCGCGCCCAACTCCTCCTGCAACACCCGGACGCATTCCTGATATTGCCGCAGCGCCGCGCTGCGCCGACCCGCCTGCTCATACAGTTGCATCAACCGGCGATGCGCGGCCTCGTTCAACGAGTCGAGCACAAGCCAGCGCCGGGCAAACGGGAGAGCGGCTTCTGCCTTCCCCTGTTCACTGTGACAACGGACCAGTGTCTCCAGCGCGCCGGCCAGGTCGCGGCGCAGGCCCTCGGCCTGGAAGAAGACCCACTCGTCGAAGCCGGGTGCGTCTTTCAGGCTGAATCCGGCCAGGAAGTGGTCTTGATAGAGCGTGGCGGCCTCGGCGAGCACGGGCAGGCCGGTCGCGCAATCCCAGTTGGCCTTGCGGCATTCGGCCAGCAGCGATTGGAACTCCGCCACATCCAGCCACAGAACGCGCCCTGAGCCTGTCGAAGGGTCGGCGTCCTGGATCAGGCCCACCGTCTCGCGGTCCGCGAGCACCCACCCCTCCCCCACCGCCTGATTGATCTCCCACAGGGTTCGGCGCAAATAGGCATATGCGCGGCTCTGGTCGTAATCCGGCCAGAACAACGCGGCCAGCGCCTCGCGGCTGTGGCTTTGCTTCGTTACGGCGAGGTAAGCCAACAGCGCGAGGGCTTTGCGGCGGTCGGTTTCCACGGGTGCGCCATCCAGCTCCAAACGAGGCGGGCCGAACAGGCGCAGGGTCAGGCGGGTCACGCGGTAAGTATCTCCATCGGAGCAGGATTATATACCCGGCGATGCTATCGGTTTGCCACGAATTCCACGAAGACGGGCAAGGTCACCAGCATCCATGCGTGCCAAATCGCGCGGAGCGATTCGTGGCCGATCTCTCCCGAAACGCCTGCCGAAACGCCGCTTGAAACGGCTTAAGAAACGAGCGCGCAACGCGCGGGGGCTAAAGTGGGGTCAGATTGAAGGAAAGGAGACCCAGCCATGTTCGCCAGCGACAGCTTTCTGATCAGCCAGGTCTACAACGAATCTAGGGCCTCCCGCGCGCTGCAACAGTATCGCATGGCGCGCCTGCGCGGGCAGTTGAACCACCTATGGTCGGCGCTGACCGGGCGCTCCCGCAGCCTGCACCGTCTTCCCAAGACAACGGCTGGCAGGCAGCGCTTTGCCGGATTGCAGGCCGTGCCTCTCCGCCAGATTCGGGGAACGGAAGGACGCGCCGACGACTTCGACCGCGACTTCAATCCGCTGACCGACCACACCCGGGCGCGCTGGCTGAGCGTGTTCACGGCGTGGGAAAAAGATGTGGCACTGCCTCCGGTGGAGTTGATCGGCGTGGGCGAGAGCTACTTCGTGCGCGACGGGCATCACCGGATTTCGGTCGCGCGCGCGCTGGGGCAGGATTACATTGAAGGGGTGGTGACGGTGCGGGAGTAGACATGTACCGCCAGAACGTCTCTACTGGCCCACCAATCTCTCCGCC
>Ga0209109_10001899_pt1 | contig 11422 bp, 5 predicted proteins | sample Rifsed10ft2_FD_184004 | JGI IMG/M metagenome (GOLD analysis project Ga0209109, IMG submission 184004) | Soil microbial communities from Rifle, Colorado, USA - sediment 10ft 2 (version 2) | ecosystem: Environmental > Terrestrial > Deep subsurface > Rock core/Sediment | place: Rifle, Colorado... | reverse complement strand
TGGTTAGCCCGTCGATGGTCATTTTGATGGCTACCTGATAGTTGGAAAGGTTTACCAGGTCGGTTTGCAAGAATACCTCGGCGAATTCCTTAAACAGTATTTCTGCATCCGAAGCTCCAACGGCAAAAGAAACAATGGTCCCGGCATTTCCCAGGATTGCTTTCTGGACCTCTTCGGGAATTTGGGCCATATACTGGTTGGCCAGCATGATATTCAGGCGGTACTTTCTGGCCTCGGACATGATTTTGATAAAGCTTCCCGTGGCGAAGTTCTGAAACTCGTCGACATATAAGTAAAAGTCTCGTCTCTGCTCTTCCGGCATGTCTACCCGGTGCATTGCGGCGAGCTGTAATTTGGTGATTAGCATCGCCCCCAAAAGGGCCGCGTTATCCTCCCCGAGTCTTCCTTGGGAGAGATTAGCCAGAAGAATCTTGCCTTGGTTCATGACATCGTCAAGTTTGATTGTTGATTTGGGGTGGCCGATGACGGTTCTTATTAGAGGGGAGGTGACAAACTGCCCGACCTTGTTAAGGATGGGGGCAATTGCTTCCTGCTGGAGTTTTTCCGTCATGCGGTTAAATTCATCCAGCCAATAGGTCTTCAGAGTCGGGTCTTGGATGGTATCGACCACTTTGGCTCTAAAGTCCCTATTGGTTAAAAGCAGGGGAACGTCTTTTAGGGTAGAGTTGGGGTACTCGGCCAGGGTCATTAACGAGTTTCTCAATATATATTCGAGTCTTGGTCCCCAGGAGAAACCGAAGATTTTGTTGAATATGGAAACGATTCCGGATACCACCAACTCCGCTTCCTGCTTATTGGTTACCTCCAGAGGGTTAATCACGATGGGGAAGTCCTTATCGGCCGGGTTAAAGTAAATGACATCTTGCATTCTGCTTTTGGGAATGTAGTCCAGGATAATCTCGCAGAGGTCCCCGTGGGGGTCAACCACCGCCAAGCCCCGGCCTTTTTTGAGGTCATCAATCGCCATGTTGGCAATGAGGGTTGATTTACCCGTTCCCGTTTTTCCTATCGTCCAGAGGTGGCGCCTCCTGTCAATGTCCTTTATCCCGAAAGTCGCGTCCTTGTTTTTATAAAGAGTCTTGGCAAAAAAGTTAATATGGGCCTTGGCATCTTCCCCCTCTTCAAAGGCGGTAGGCAGATTTTCCGGGGGTTCGGAAAGAACCGCTTGTCCCCAGGCAATCGTGGGAGTTTTAATCATCTCCGAAGGCAGATGCCAAATGGTTGCCAGCTCAACAATGTTGAGTATCTGGTTATCGGAAACTTTTCGGGAGAGAAGGTCTTGAGAGGGGGCCTTGCGGTTAAGAAGAGATGCCCCCTTGCTCTTAAAGGAATTCCCGTCGGCTCTTGTGAAAACACCGAAAGCCGAGACCAGTGCCTTTCGGGTTTCATTCGTATTGGCTGCAACCCTAACGGATACCCTGAATCCTGGGTAAGAAATTTTTTCTTTAATCACATTTTGGTCGGAACGTGGGGAATAACCGCCGTCTTCATTCTTGGTGCCTTTTTCGGCGAATGATGCCCCGGCTCCCTGCCAAGACCCTCCGGCGGACTCAAGCGCCAGCTGCACCAAGGCTACATCGTCGGGGCTGGCTTTGGACAAAACCGAGAGAATGGAAGCCAAAGGGTCAATGTCCGTAAAGTTGGCATAGGTGGCCAGGGGATAATAACTCCCGTTTCGAAGGCCAAGGCTTGTTACCAAGAGCTGCTTTTGGGCGATGGGGTCCTGAACCTTTTCGATGATCAGGAGGGGATAGTTGGATTGGATTTGAGTGGTGACGAAGGGGGCAATATCGGTGTCACAGGTAATCAGAAAGAGAATTTGCTGGTTGACCAGGGCTATTTCCAAGGCCAAAGCCTGTGCTTTGGTCCCGGTAAGTTTCTGAAAGAAAGAAACGGAATTAATTTGGGTTAGGGCCGAAAGAAAAGTCTGGGAAGCCTCGGGAGTAACCTCGATATTACGGGGGAGCCTCAGAAGCAGGGTGGTCAGGTTTTGCATAGCTAAATATATTATATAGAGCTATTTGAAAATTTGTAGTACACCCTCTCCGGATTGGATTTCTCCGCTCCGGAGAGGGTAGGGTCTTGCACTTACGGTGTTACGAAAGCATTGTGGTCCTTGTCGACCAGGAAGTTGTCTCCCTCGTCGATGGGATTATCGGCGCAGTCCTCGATTCTGAAATCGTAGTAGCCGGGGGCCAGCTTGAAGAACCCATAGGTCTTTGGCTCGATGACTTGGTTTCCAAGCCGATCTTCACCCCAGTTCGAGGTGCCGTGAACTCGGACGAACACGAAGCAAACGTCGATGCGCCAGTTGTTCTTCAGCGAGACTTCGACCAAGGCTACCGGGGTCGGCGTGGGCGGGGCAACGCGGGGCTGAACCTGGGAGAGGTCTCCACTGGTTGTTCCCAAATCGCCCCAAACCCAGCATTCGGTATTGCCCACGCGGACTACCCACCAGAGAACGCTCCAGGAGGAGTCGCTCTTGCCGACGATGGGTACCGTCTGGCCGTTGCCAATGCCTTCCACCAGCGGGTAGACAGGACTCGGACCGGCCCGGCAATTGGACAACTCCGTGGCCGTAAAGGCCGCAGGTACCAAAGTCGGGGTGTCCGTCGGGCGGGGAGTGTCGGTCGGCGCAGGCGGTACGGGCGTGTCCACGGCCGGTGCCGGGGTTGCTGGGACAACGATGGTGATGACTTGCGGCGGAGTCTGGGCCGGAAAGCCGAGATCCATGCTACAAGCCAACATCGCCACCGCCAGAACCACAACTACCAGAACAGGAACTACAATTCCTTTGGGTTTCATTTTTCCTCCTTTAGGAAGAAACCCCTTGCGGCGGATAGTGCAAGATGTGAACGAGCAAACGGGGCAGCCGATAGGGTAGGAATATCCGGGTGGGCGAGCAAGGGATCGAACCTTGGACCTCGTTCTTATCAGGAACGCGCTCTACCACTGAGCCACTCGCCCGGGAATGCCATAATTTAGCATAATTTTGCCTCAAAAACAATTTCGGTGTATATTGGGACACGCCGAAATCGCCCTTTTAAAATCCTGGAGGGGAATAATGAACCGCTGGCTCAAAATCGGATTGGTGCTGATCATGCTTTTGCTGCTTTCCTTTATCGTTAATCTCTACCTACTTGGCGCGAGCGTCAAGGAATTAAAAGGGGAGATTTCAACTATGAAGGAGAGACAATCCCTAACCTGGTTTAACCAGATGATTTTCGAAGGCCAGGTCAGGGGACTTGAGAACTCATCCCTGGTTGTGGTGGGCCATCCAAGCGGGAATGGCTACTACCTTACCATCGGGGAAATCATTGAGGATATGGGTATCGGTCCGTATGAAGCCAATACCTATGTCAATGTCGATGCAGGGGAGCCCCTGACGGTAGTTCTACGGGACGGTCAGGGAAACGCAGTTGACGCGGCGATGTTGGGCCAGCTTGACCCGGGGGATTTGGTGGTGGCCTGGTATTCTGAGGCTCCTTCGGCCGCAGAAACATCTCCCGATGACTGGAGATTGACGGTAAGCCACTGGACCGAGAAAGGCTTGATGATAGCCATCGAGCATTTCACCGGTGGATCGGGGTAGACTTGGGGGCAAGTGCCTTTGTGCGAAAACAAAGGTAACTGCCCCCGCTTGATTTTATAACACCTATAGGATATACTTCAGCATCCGATTTTATCGGAAATTCGCACCTAAAAAACTCAATCCCCAAAGGAGGGAAAGATGAACAGCTCTTATAAAGGCGCGGTCTTAGTGATTGGACTCGGCGGTATCGTCATGGCCATCTGGTTCTCGGCTTTGCTGGTCCAACAGAACAATCTGAAGGATCACCTGGGCCAGCTCGAGGCCGACCTGAGAGAGACGAATATCGCCTTTGTCAATCACGGAGCCACCGTCATCGAGCCCCTGAAGGTAAGGATCACTTTTCTGGAAGCGAGGGTAGACATACTGACGGAAAAGGCATTGGCAGATGAAACCTTGGTTGATCGAGATGAGGAGCTATTTCTCTTGGCGGTCAAGACCCTTTCCTACCGGTGTCGGGACCTTGGGGGAGATCATCCCGAACAGTGCATGACGGGCTTTTGGGTATATGTACCCAGCCTTAACGATTACTGTTTTGTGCCCGCCGATTGGTACCTTCAGCATAAGTACAACAAAGAGGGTGCAATCAGCGATCTGTGCGGGGGTTAGTAGAGTTTTGGGGGCAAGTGCCTCATTTTCGACTTCGTCGAGAGTGAGGATTACTGCCCCTGTTTTATTTCCAAAGCCCCCTTGACGCGTCTTTATATCCACGATATAATGTCCTTTGCAATTGAAGCAAAATTAATGATAAGCGTAATCAATATTTCAAACTAAACACGCAGGGAACTGCGTGGAATAAACACGCTTTTAAATTAAACCGGCTTCAATGGCCGGTTTTTTAGTTGCACCTTATAAGTTCGGAGTAAACCCAGGGCCCGAAGTTTACCCGGTTTGAACACCTCATTTGCAATGAGGAGGCAGAGGGTTCGACTCCCTCCGGGTCCACAGTGGTTATCGGCGAGCCCCGAAATGTTTCGGGGCTGTCCAATAACCATATAGCCTTGTACTTTAAAATCTGAAGAGAAAGGTCGTAAGTTTCACAAACGCAGACAGTGGATACCTTGGTCTTATCTACCGAAGAAGGACGTACATGGTCGCGAAAGTCGTCGGGGAGCTGCCACGAAGCTTTGATCCGGCGGTGTCCGAATAGGGAAACCTCTCATTTATGAGGCTTTCCTGCCAAGCGTCCCGATTTATCGGGACTATTAACGGGAAAGACGGGAACCACCCCAACTGAAACATCTCAGTAAGGTGAGGAAGAGAAAACAATGTGATTGCGCAAGTAGCGGTGAGCGAAAACGCAACAGCCTAAACCCCAACTTGCTCCGCAAGGAGTTTGATGGGGGGTTGCGGGACTTCAATGTGAGACCGGCTTTGATAGCGGAATGGTCTGGAATGGCCAACCAAAGAGAGTGAAAGTCTTGTACGCGAAATCAAATCCGGCTCTAGAAGTATCCCAAGTACCACGAAGCACATACTTTGTGGGAATCCGGGGGAACCATCCTCCAAGGCTAAATATAGATAAGGACCGATAGTGAACTAGTACCGCGAGGGAAAGGTTAAAAGAAGGGTGAGACACCCAGTGAAATAGAACTTGAAACTGTTTGCGGACAAACCGAGAGAGTGCTCGTAAGAGTATGATCTCGTGCCTATTGAAGAATGAACCGGCGAGTTGTCGTCCTTTTCTAGTCTTACCATTTATATGGGAAGGCGTAGGGAAACCGAGTCTTAAAAGGGCGTTTAGGAAAGTGCGGCAGACCCGAAACCAGGTGATCTAACCATGAGCAGGGTGAACCTTGATGAGAATCAAGGGGAGGCCCGAACCCGTCTGGGTTGCAATCCGGTGGGATGACTTGTGGTTAGTGGCAAAATACTAATCGAACCTGGAGATAGCTGGTTCTCCCCGAAAGGTCTATAGGGACCGTGGTAGGAAATAGCGTATTGGGGGTAGAGCACCGAATGGGTAGGAGAGCGCAAGCAATTCTACTCAATCGAACTCCGAATCCCAGTGCGTGTTTCTACTAGACAGTCGCATCGGGCTAAGCTGATGCGGCGAGAGGGAAAAATCCCAGACTTTCGTCTAAGGCCTCTAAATCTACTTTAAGTTTGAAAGGAAGTTCTCTTTCTCAGACAGCCAGGAGGTTGGCTCAGAAGCAGCCACCCTTTAAAGAAAGCGTAACAGCTCACTGGTCGACGGGAGGGGGCGCCCAAGATTCACCGAGGATTAAAAGTAGTGCCGAAGACAAAGATGCACCGCAAGGTGCGTGGTAGGGGAGCGTTCCGTCTGCAGTGAAGCAGTTTTGTAAGAAACTGTGGAGCGGTCGGAAGTGAGAATGCCGGTATGAGTAGCGTACAACTGGAGTGAGAATCTCCAGCACCGAATACCCGAGGTTTCCGTCGCGAGGTTCGTCCTCGACGGGTTAGTCGGCACCTAAGGCGAGGCCATTTGGCGTAGTCGATGGATGAGCAGTTAAAATTCTGCTATTTGGTTTGAATCGTTATTAACTGGGGGATGACTTGGATGGATAATTGGAGCCAGTTCGTGAAGTCTGGTGCAAGCTGTTAAATAGTATCAGGTGGAAAACCCCTTGATATGATTAATTGAGCAGTGATGCAAAGTCCTACGAGAGTGGGGTAATTCCGACAATTTCAACCAATAGAAAAAGTCTCGCAGTGAGAGTCAAATCAAGCCGTACCGCAATCCGACACAGGTGGGTTGGTCGAGTAGACTAAGGTGAGCGAGAGAAGAATGTTCAAGGAATTCGGCAAAAAATCTACCCGTAACTTCGGGAGATGGGTTGCCCATCGCAAGATGGGCCTCAGCAAAAGTTTATTTGTCGACTGTTTATCAAAAACACATGTCCCTGCGAAGCCGAAAGGCACGGTATAGGGGCTGACGCCTGCCCAGTGCTGGTAAGTTAAGGGGAGGGGTGAAAATCGCAAGATTTTTGCTCTGAACTAAAGCTCCAGTAAACGGCAGCAGTAACTATAAATACAGTTGTAGTTACGTAGGTTAAAGTGTGAATCCTACCGTCTACAGAAAAATGACGCAAAAGTTGACTATATGCTGGAAAAACTCTGTATCCGAAAGTACCAGAAATGGTGACAATCTTATCGGTGGAGCCAATCAGCAGGAAAGACTTCTCATTTAGAGAAGAATCCTCAGAGACTATACGTCAGCTGTTAAATTTCGTGAATTTAACAAAGATATAGTCCGATCTCACAAGCGATTGTGAGTCTACGTAAATTATGAAATCGTAGCATGTAACAACATAAACTGTTCTACGGTGAATAATCGTTGCCGTAGTAAAATGTGGCTAAATGCTGGAACATCTGAGTATCCAATACTAGTTGACATTCGGGTTTCATTCGGTTTATGATGAATCTAATGTTGACTGATAATGTATTTGGTGCAGAAAATCAGCAGGAAAGACTCAAAACAACGGGTTGGGTAGTAGGATTTATCGATGGAGAGGGCTGTTTTTCAGTCTCTCTTCATAAGAATCCAACTACAAAACTTGGTTGGCAAATAATGCCAGAATTTGTAGCGACCCAAGGAGAGAAAAGTCTAGCATCGCTGAAGAAACTTCAAAGTTTTTTTAGTTGCGGACGGATATTTGTGAATCATCGGTATGATAATCACAGAGAGAATCTTTACAGATTCTGTGTCCGTTCGTTTAGAGAGCTAGACGAAAGAATTATTCCCTTTTTCCGGGAAAATGAACTTCAAACCGCAAAGAGCAGAGATTTTGACATCTTCGCTCAAATAATCGGCTTGATGAAAGAGAAGGAACATTTAAGGAAAATGGGAATTAAAAAAATAATTGCCTTGGCTACGAAAATGAATACTGGTAAAAGAAAACAACAGTTTTGAGAATCCTCAGAGAACACACGCCATAGCCTTAAAAAGGTAAGATATGTTCCCGTCTGCATGGCGACATGCAGGAGCAACATTTACTTGTTGCCCGTAGTTCTGACTTTGTCAGAATGAAGATTTCAAGCGAAGTTCCTTGTCGGGTAAGTTCCGACCCGCACGAATGGCGTCACGAGCAAATAACTGTCTTGAACTTTCACTCGGCGAAATTGCGTTGGCTGTGAAGACGCGGCCTTGTTCCACCTGGACAAAAAGACCCCGTGGAGCTTTACTGTAGTTTGGCATTGATTTGTGCATTCTGATTGTCAAGAGTAGGAGGGAGAGCAATCGACAATGTGACACCTCTCTTTGGAATGTGGCAGATCTTACCCGGAAGCCTTGAATACAGGTTTGGGAAAAGTGTCAGATGGGCAGTTTTACTGGGGCGGTACCCTGCAAAAGTGTAACGCAGGGGTACAAAGGTTGGCTTACTACGGATGGAAATCGTAGGCAAAGCATAAAGGTTTAAGCCAGCTTGACTGCAAGGCCGAAGGGCCGAGCAGGTGCGAAAGCAGGTCTTAGTGATCCTCCGATGGGCAATGGGTGCCCACGGAGCTTAACTGATAAAAGCTACCCCGGGGATAACAGAGTAGTCGCGCCCGAGCGTCCATAGCGACGGCGCGGTTCGCTACCTCGATGTCGGCTCATCATATCCTGGCGCTGGAGAAGGTGCCAAGGGTTAGTCTGTTCGCCTATTAAAATGGTACGTGAGCTGGGTTCAGAACGTCGTGAGACAGTTGACCTTGATGACATATCAGGGTGACAATCTAAGCTGTCTCTCCCTTTAGACGTTTTGATATTCGAGTAGAAGTTTTCTTTTTGTCCTAACTGAATGAAGGGATATAAATCTGGCTATATGCTGGGAACTCTCGTTAATTTCGGCATACTAGTATATAATAATATTACTAGTAACAATTGCTGAACTGAGATTATCAGCAGGAAAGACTAGGTTATATGTCTTTTTCGGATGACTATCTTGCAGGCTTTGTTGAAGGTGAGGGAATGTTCTATATAGGAATTGTTCCTTCCAAAGAAACCAAAACAGGCTGGCAAGTAATCTATTTCTTTAAGGTTTCTCAAAACCCCGCCGGAAGGCAGGTGCTTGAAGAGCTTAAGAATAGGTTATCTTGCGGCTATATTAAAGCCAATAGTCAGACCGATAGAACCGATAAATCGCTTGCATATGTTGTAAGAGATTTACCGAGTTTAAGAGACAAAGTAATTCCATTTTTTAACAATAAACTAATTGTTAAAAGGGATGCTTTTGAAAAATTCAAACAAGTTTTAAGCCTTGTTAATGATAAGAAGCACCTTGAGAAAGAGGGAATACAGAAAATTTTAGATATTGCTTACTCAATGAATACCCAAAAAAGAAGGGTAACAAAAGAGCAAATTCTGAAATCATATATAAACTAGAATCCTCACAGGCCATACGCCAGAGTATGCATCGCATACAAGATATGGTCGGATCTCTATGGCGACATAGAGCTAACTATAATGTCGGACTCTATCCGGTGGAACCGTTGAGTTTTGAAGGGAGTTGGCCTCAGTACGAGAGGACCAGGCTGAAGGAATCCCTGGTGTGCCGGTTGTCGCGTCAGCGGCAACGCCGGGTAGCTATATTCCTAAGGGATAACCGCTGAAAGCATCTAAGTGGGAAGCCCACCCTAAGATTAGAACTCGTTATAGACCCCCGAGAGAACATCGGGTTAATCGGCTGGCGGTGGAAGGCGCGTAAGCGTTTAAGCCTACCAGTGCGAATCGGTCGAAAGACTTACGAACTTTTCTCTTCAGATTTAAAAGTACAACAGACTTGTGTTGAGAGCAGCGTTCTGGTGATTTGTGCGAGGTGGAACGACCTGATCCCATTCCGAACTCAGAAGTCAAACGCCTCAGCGAGGACGATAGTTGTCCGGCAACGGACCGCGAAAATACTTCATCGCCAGAACAGTGCTCTCAACAAAAATAGAAAGAAGGTCATGATCAGTGAGCAAAAAAACATCAAGTAATTCTTCCCCTAAAACCATGGCGGAGCTTCTTGCCATGGCCCAACATAAAGTCAGGGCATTTTCCACAGGTCAAAAAATAAGAGCCAAAGTGCTTTCCAAAAATTCCAAGAGCGTTATCCTAGACGTTGACGGCAAAGGAGAGGGGATTGTGGCCGAAAAAGCCTTTGTCGAGGCCAGAGACCTGATAAAGACCCTTAAAGTGGGGGATGAGGTAACGGCCACCGTTTTGGTCCCCGAAAGCCAGGACGGAACGGTTCTTCTTTCTTTAAGACAAGCGGCATTTGATGCATCCTGGGGCAGACTCGAGACAGCCAGAGAGGCGGGAGCCCCGGTTGCGGTTTTGGGCAAGGGGGTCAACCCTTCGGGGGTAACGGTTGATGTCGAGGGAGTTCTGGGCTTTATACCCGGCTCCCAGCTGGGGCGCGAGGCGGCCAAAGATACAAACAGCCTGATAGGGAAGTACTTCAAGGCTGTTATCTTGGAGGTCGATAAACTTTCAAACAAAGTAGTTCTTTCCGAAAAAGCCGTATCCGAGGCGGAGGATATCAAAAAGGCCAAGGTGGCCGTGGCCAAGATTAAAGAAGGGGATGTCTATGAAGGGGAAGTCACAACTGTTGCCAATTTCGGCTGCTTCGTCAAGCTTGAACTGGGCAAGGATACGGGAACGGTTGAAGGCCTGGTACATATTTCCGAGCTTTCCTGGGGTAAAGTGGCCCACACCTCGGACGTTGTTTCGGAAGGAGACAAACTAAAGGTTAAAGTCCTGGGAGTAAAAGACGGCAGAATCTCCCTATCAATTAAGCAGGCTCTTAAAGACCCCTGGGAAGAGGTTGAGGAGAAATATAAGGTTGAATCGAAAGTCACTGGCAAGGTGGTTAAAGTTTCGGACTTCGGTGTCTTTATCCAGCTGGAGCCCGGAATCGAAGGCCTGGTACACATTACCCAGATTCCTCCGGGGAGAAAGTTTACGGAAGGAGACGAGGTCGACTGCTACATTCAGGATTTGGATACAAAAGCAAAGAAAATGTCTTTGGGATTGGTTTTAACCTCCAAACCGGTTGGTTACAAGTGATGTCGTTTGATATAATACTCCATTATGACAGAACAGCTCTTACATCCTTCTGCGGGCAAATTTGAAAGGGACGGCCTCCCCATTAGAGTTTTTGAACCCAAATTGGATACCTTAATTGATGCAACAGCCAGACAAATTGCAGGCGAGGGGGAAGAAGGGATAGATAAGGCTTACCGAGCTAGAGATAGTCTTGCCAGGAATGCATTCAAATACAGATTTCTGGCAAGATCAGGTAGGCGTGAATTTATAAATTTGGCTGATACATATACATTTTTAAATCAAGTTGCTTGGGAGGCAATTGAGAGGGCAAAAGAAATACTTGTGGCTGAAGGGAGAGATGCTGTATCCCAATTGAGAAAATTAAGAGAAGAACCAGAAAAGAGATCCACCGACACTTCACAAAATCAAGGTATATAATACCTTTTGATGGCCAAGACCCACTCCCAGTTTGTCTGCCAGCAGTGTGGTTATTCTCAGGTCGGCTGGGCAGGCAAGTGTCCCAACTGCGGCAGCTGGGGAAGTCTGGTGGAAACCGTCATCAAGGATGAAAAGAAGGTTTCCCGGAAGCAACAAACCAGCGGCAATAAACCGGTAAGCTTATCTTCAGTTCCTTCCCGCAAGACCTCAAGAATTACAACCCGAATTTCGGAATTGGACAGAGTCCTCGGAGGGGGACTGGTGCCCGGGCAGGTGGTTCTAATTGCGGGAGAGCCGGGAATAGGCAAGTCGACCCTGCTTCTACAGCTTACGGACAAGCTCGGAGGCGCCCTCTATGTTTCGGGGGAGGAATCCGCCAGTCAGGTAGCCATCAGGGCCAA
>Ga0209109_10001893_pt1 | contig 11431 bp, 10 predicted proteins | sample Rifsed10ft2_FD_184004 | JGI IMG/M metagenome (GOLD analysis project Ga0209109, IMG submission 184004) | Soil microbial communities from Rifle, Colorado, USA - sediment 10ft 2 (version 2) | ecosystem: Environmental > Terrestrial > Deep subsurface > Rock core/Sediment | place: Rifle, Colorado... | reverse complement strand
GATAACCAAGCTAAAACCGTTTCATTTTATGAAGGCAAAACTGCATGGCCAAGATTGCATGATTTCCAGAACAGGCTATACAGGTGAAGACGGGTTTGAGATTTTTTTTGATTCCTCAAATAATATGTTATGGGAAAAGCTGCTATCTGATGGCCAGATATTTGGTATAAAGCCGGCAGGACTTGGAGCAAGAGACATTCTAAGACTTGAGGCTGGAATGATGCTTTATGGAAACGATATTGATGAGAGTGTAACTCCGCTTGATGCTCCCCTAAAGTGGGCTGTAAAATTTGAAAAAAATTTCATTGGGAAAAATGCCCTGGAAAAAAACAAACCGCAAAAAAGGCTATGTGGTTTTGAAATTGTTGGCTTTAAAAGAGTTGCAAGGCAAAACGATCAGATAATTTATGAGGGAAAAAATGTCGGAAGAGTAACAAGTGGGACCTTTTCACCAACTCTTGCAAAGTCGATCGGTTTTTGTTATGTTCCACCATACATGCAGTTTGGACAAGACATTCAAATTTTAATTGGTGGAAAAAATTATGATGCTAAACTAAGATCTACAAGGTTCTACAAAAAACAATAGCGTTTTTTTATGGCATATTAATGAGGCTTAGACATGACTGAGAAACGTTTTACGCAGGACCATGAATGGGTAGAACTGTCTGGCGACATTGCAACAATTGGCATTTCAAAGTTTGCGCAGGATCAGCTTGGAGATATTGTTTCGATTGAATTTCCTACGATTAATAGTAAATTCAAGCAAAAGGACGCAATGGCAATAGTTGACTCTGTCAAGGCATCTTCTGATATTTACTGCCCTATGGATGGAACTATCATTGAGGTAAATGAGAATCTCGAAGATCATCCTGAGCTCATAAACAAGTCGCCATATGATCAAGGTTGGATACTAAAACTCAAAGTTTCAGATATTTCTCAGTTTGAAAATCTAATGACACAACAGCAGTACGAGAAATTTGTTGGAGAAAACAAAGGTTAGAACCTAATGAATTACATTCCACATACAAAAGAAGACGTTACTCAGATGTTAAAGGAAATTGGGGCATCATCAATTGATGAGTTAATTGAGGATTTCAAGCCTCACATTACTAGTCCGTTAAAACTACCAGAACCTATGAATGAGATGCAGCTTGTTTCCTATTTTTCTGAGTTAGCTGAGAAAAACAAGATCTTCAAATACTTTGTTGGGGCTGGAGCCTACGATCATTATTCTCCTGCAGTGGTAGACCATTTGATAAAAAGAGGCGAGTTTATGACAGCATACACGCCGTACCAGCCAGAAGCAAGCCAGGGAATGCTTCAGGCAATGTACGAGTTTCAGTCATTTATCTGCCTTTTAACAGGAATGGATGTTTCAAATGCATCGCTATACGATGGAGCCTCTGCCTTGGCTGAGGCTGTTTTGCTTTCTTCTTCGTATACCAAGAAGAGGCGTGTCTTTGTTGATAGTGGTCTTAATCCCAATTACTATGAGGTTCTAAAGACATACTGCAATGGCTCTGATTTGGAATTTACAAACATAATAGATGAAAATACTTGTTGTGTAATTTCGCAGAATCCTGACTTTTATGGAAACATAAAAGATCTAAAACCATTAGTTGAAAAAGCACATCACAACAAGGCACTGTTTATCACTTGTGTAAATGAGCCAACATCTTTGGCACTCATAAAACCCCCTGGAGAATATGGTTCTGACATTGTTGTAGGCGAAGGTCAATCATTTGGAATTCCACTAAGTTTTGGTGGACCATATCTTGGATTTCTTGCCGTCAAAAAATTTTTGCTAAAAAAAATTCCTGGCAGAATTGTTGGAATGACCGAAGACAAAAATGGCAACAAAGGATTTGTCTTAACTCTTCAAGCTCGAGAGCAATATATCAGAAGGGAAAGAGCAACAAGCAACATAACAACAAATCAGGCACTGCTTGCACTTGCTGCAACCATTTACTTGGCAACAGTTGGAAGAAAAGGGCTTGTTGATGTGGCAAAAAATTCCTACTATAAGGCACATTTGCTTTACGAAAAACTGCAAAAAGTTGGCTTTAAGGCTTTGAATGAAAAATACTTTTACAACGAGTTTTGTGTAAAAACTCCAAAAGCTGCAAGCAAGATTTTCTCTCAACTTCTTGAACAAAATATTGTTGGCGGATTAGTAGTTGATGATGAAAAAATGATTGTATGCTGCACAGAAAAAAACTCTACAGTAGATATTAACGCTTATCTTGAGGCACTAAAATGAAGCTCATTTTTGAATATGATCAGCAACCAACAGAACATGTAGAACAGATACAAACACAGCTTGATCTACCAATTGAACTAATACGCGATAATCTTCCCCTTCCAAACGTAAATGAAACAGACATTGTACGACATTATACCAACTTATCAAAGAAAAATTTTGGAATAGACAACAACCTGTATCCTTTGGGTTCCTGCACAATGAAGTACAACCCAAAGGTAAGCGAAGAGTTAGCAAGACTCAAAGGATTTGCATCAATTCATCCACGCTCACCTGCCGAATATTCTCAAGGCTCCTTAGAGGTAATCTGGGAATTACAGGAGGCATTAAAGGAAATTACAGGCATGGACGATGTCTCACTTCAACCTTCTGCAGGATCTCAGTGTGAGCTTTTAGGGATTATGATAGCAAAAAGACATTTTGAGAATAAAAATGAAAAAAGAACCAAGGTTATCATTCCAGATTCGTCTCATGGTACGAATCCGGCAAGCGTTGCAATGTGCAAATTAGAAACAATCACAGTAAATTCAGACTCTAGAGGAAACATGGACTTTAACGAAGTAAAAAAGAAGATTAGTCCTGATGTTGCCCTTGTCATGGTAACAAATCCAAATACACTTGGTCTTTACGAAGAAAATCTTTTGGAGATAAAGGATCTGGCACACGAAAATGGAACATTGATGTACTGTGATGGTGCAAACATGAATGCTCTTCTTGGGATAAGCAGACCAAAAGAACAGGGCTTTGATATGATGCATCTTAATTTACACAAAACCTTTGCAACTCCTCATGGTGGTGGCGGTCCTGGAGCCGGTGCACTTGCAGTTAGATCATTTTTGTCAGATTACCTACCAGTACCGAGAATAACAAAAAAAGATAATGAGTTTAGGTTGGATTACAAAAAAGAAAAGTCGGTAGGCAAGGTTCACTCGTTTTATGGAAATTTTGGAATTTTGGTTCGTGCGCTTTGCTACATAAGGATATGGGGAAATCAGATAAGGCGCGTTTCAGAAAATGCTGTACTAAATGCTAACTATCTTTTTGCAAAAATTCGTGACAGTTACTATGTTCCATACGACAGAAGATGTGCACATGAGTTTGTCGTATCTGCAAAAAACATTCCAAACGGCAGAACAATTGATATTGCAAAAAGAATTTTAGATTACGGTTTTCATCCACCTACAGTGCATTTTCCTCTAATAGTCGAGGAGGCACTTATGATAGAACCAACAGAAACTGAGAGCAAGGAGACGTTGGACAAATATGCACAAGTTCTTGTAAAGATCGCAACTGAGCTAAGAGAGAATCCTGAAATTGTAAAAGATGCCCCACATACTGAACCTAGTAGGCTAGATGAGGTCAAGGCGGCAAGGCAACCAAACTTGAGATGGTCTCCCCAATAAATAATCAAAACAATCCAAATTCTGTATCTGTCAAGCGATGTTTTAAGTTCGAAAAGATGGTATGTGTTGATTTAGTTTTTGACAAAACCACGAACACAATACAATCAATCAAAATTACTGGAGACTTTTTTTTGCATCCTGAAGAGACAATAGATTTGATCGAATCAGGAATTGTGGGAACAAAACTTGAAAAAGATTTGGTAAAGAAGAAGCTTGAATCGCTCTTATCAGGCTGCGAGTTTTATGGTTTTAGCATAGACTCGCTTTCAGACGCAATAATCAGATGTAAGGAGGCAGATTACCATTAAATTTCAACAAGTCAAGATTCTAGAGACAGGTAACAACAGTGGCTCGATGAATATGGCAATTGATGAATATCTTATGACACACGTGACAGATACGCCAATTTTTAGGATTTATGGGTGGTCAAATCCATGTGTCTCGATAGGATATTTTCAAAGCATCGAAGACATTGATTTTCAAAAATGCAGAAATGAGGCAGTTGATGTTGTAAGGAGAATAACTGGAGGCGGCTCTGTTTTTCATGAAAGAGAGCTGACATATTCCTTTGTTTCAAGAAAATATCCTGCAAAAATAATAGACTCGTATCAAGAGATTTGCCAGATTATAGTATCTGGGCTTAACACACTTGGCATTGATGCCAAATTTTCTCCCTTAAATGACATAACAGTAGATGGAAAAAAAATCGGAGGAAATGCGCAAACAAGAAAAAATGGAGTCCTTTTACAGCATGGAACCATACTGCTTGAGGTGAACAAAGAAAAAATGTTTTCGTTACTAAAGGTTCCAATAGAGAAAATCTCTGATAAAAAAATTTCTGATGCAAAATATCGAGTTTCTCAAGTCTCAAAAACTTTTGATCAAGTTGCAGAGGCCTTAAAAGATTCGTTAAAACTTGCATTAGATTGTAAAACTATTACACTCGAACTAAAACAAAACGAGTTAGAATCATGCAAAAAGATAGCCAAAGACAAGTACTCCAACCCCGATTGGACTCTTAAACGGTGATTGGACAAGCTTTATTGGATATTCTCTTTGAGTCATGACAATGTTTGACGCAGTAATTATTGGAGCAGGCCCAGCTGGATATACCTGTGCATTATCTGTTGTTGCAAATGGCGGAAAAGCATGTATTGTTGAAAAAAACGGCCTTGGAGGAACATGCACACAACGTGGTTGCATACCTACAAAGTACCTGCATTCTATGGCTGATATAATTAGAAGGGTAAAAAACGCAAAAAAACATGGAATCAGCTCTTCAATAGAACTAAACTATACAGAAATGAAAAACGGGATGCAAAAAAGCGTTTCAAAGCTTGCCGATGGAATCAAGATGCTGTTAGAAAAGAAAAATGTTGAAATCATTCATGGTACTGCCATGATAAAATCAGCAAATGAGGTAATTGTAGATGACAGGGTACTTTCTACAAAAAACATTGTAATTGCAACTGGAAGTTCGCCAATTTGTTTGCTAGGACAACGATTTGGCGGCAAAATCCTGTCTTCAGATTCAATTTTTGAGATTGAAACTCTTCCAAAATCAGTCGTTGTGGTTGGCGGTGGCTATAGCGGATGTGAGTTTTCTGCCATCTTGAATGTACTAGGTTGCAAGATTTGGATTGTTGAAATGGAAAAAAGATTGCTCCCAACTATTCCTGAAAAGATTGGCAAAACTGTGGAAAAATATATGAAATTAGACGGGATAAATCTGATGACTGGTTCAAAAGTTGAAAAAATTGATCAAGATTCAGTTTATGTAAACGGTGAAAAAATCCAAGCTGAAAAAGTTCTGATATGTATAGGCAGAAAGGCAAACATCAATCCAGATGAGCTAAAAAATATTGGTATAGCTCATGATGACAAGTGCATAATAGTAAATGAGAAAATGCAAACAAGCATTCCAAACATCTATGCCATTGGTGATGTTACAGGAAAGTTTGAGCTTGCTCACGTAGCTGCAAAGCAGGGCGAAGTTGCAGCAGACAACATCATGGGAAAAAATTCTACGATTGATTATTCTGCCATTCCAATGTGCGTATTTACATTTCCAGAGGTTGCTTTTGTTGGAAATTGTGAAGGAGAAGGCAAGAGTTTTCCTCTTATTGCAAGTGCAAAGGCCACCTGCCTTTCAGAAACTCGTGGATTCATTGATGTTTTTGAAGAGCATGGAATTATTTCTGGGGTGATAATAGTTGGACCACATGCAGGCGAGGTTCTTGGCGAAGCTACACTTGCGGTAAAACAAAAGATGAAGTGTTCTGAGATTATAGATACAATTCATGCCCATCCTACTTTATCAGAGGCATTTGTTGACGCTACAAGAATGACTGAAGAAAAATCCATTCACATCTAAGGGAAATAACTGGTTATTTTTGATGAAAAGGGGAATTGAACTAGGAATAAACGCAACACTCTCTTCAATACAAAAAGCTGCACAGATAGCAAACCAAAGCAAAATAGACTATTTTTTTGTGCCAGAGACCAATCCAGCTGTTATGGGAGTAGATGCCTTTGATGCCTTGGAACAAATATCCAATGGAAAATGTGATATGGTTCTTGGAACCGCAATTGTAAATGTATTTTCAAGAGAAAAAGAGCGAATTTCTCTTAAGGCAAATAAAATTTATGAAAAAACCAATGAAAAATTTGTTCTTGGTATAGGAACTAGTGCGCCTGTAATTGTTGAAAAATTGTGGAATCTAAAATTTGAGCACCCACTTTCTAGAATCATTGATTACACAAAATACTTGAGAGCAAATTTTAAAGGAAAAATATTCTGGGCGGCAGTTGGTCAAAAGATCACGCAACTTGCAGCTCAAAATGCAGATGGAGTAATATTTTTTTTAAAACCAAGAAAGCAAATTATTTCTGATATACAAAAGATTAAGAAAATCATCTCATCTGCTGGAAAGAGTTTTGACGCCTTTGAGATAATATGTATAGTTCCCACCTATGTTGACTCAGGGAATTTCAAAGCCGCAAAAACAACCTTGGCAAAATATATCGGAGCAAATGAGTTTTATTCAAATCCATTATCAAAAGAATTTGAAAATGAGGTAATGGAAATCCGAGAAACTTTCAAGAAATTTGGTTTAGCAGAAACTATTGAGAAGGTAAGTGATGATCTTGCAAAAGAACTTACAATATGTGGTACCCCTACACATTGTAGACAGATGTTAGATAATTTTCAGGAAGAAACAGGATGTAAAACTGTAATTGCTGGATTTGATCTTCCAAAAGAAGGGTTTGATTCAACATTCTTTGAGAATTTAAAAAAACTGTTGGCTATGATGTGAAATGGCTTCAGTAGAATTATCACAAATATGCATCAACTATCCTATGTTTTCCTATTCAATAAAAGAAATTGTAGATGATTTTCTACGACCAAAATTAGATAGGCAGGTACGAGAATATGTCAAAGAAAAGCTAGGAATCGATAAAGTTTTCAAAATATATGATTTTGATAGAATAGATTTTTCAAAAAATGATTATCTTGAACCAGATGTGCCAAAAAACGAACTATTCCTAAAAACTGCAAAAGATCTTTTGAAAAAGTCAAAGCAAAAATCTGGAGATATTGGTATGCTAATTACAGTAAATGACAACAATCAGTTTCTTGATCCTGCTCCGACAGTTGAGCTTGTAAGCAAACTTGGTTTGAACGAAGATGTAAGAACACAAAATATGCAGGGACTTGCTTGCTCATCATTTTCTGAAGCATTACTGAATTCTGCAGGTTATTTTCAACTAAATGGAAAAAGCAATTCAATGGTCCTAATAGGTTCTATGTATACAGATTGGTTCTTGGATAGACTAAAGCAGACAAAGCTAGTCTCAATGAAAAACAGAGCAGACATTAACAACCTAGTATATTTTCTTATTTTTAGTGATGTTGTCGGAGGAACGATATTATCAAAAAATGACAAAAATAGAATAGCAAGTATTGACTCTAATGAGATTTTCTCATGCAAGGATTCAAGAAAAAATGGCTACAAAAAAGCATCTTTGAAGCTTTCGCCAAACAAAAAGAATAGAATAATTTTTGATATGAATCTTGATTCAAAGGTTCTTAAAAAAACTGTTGGCAATTTATGTCAAAAAAATATCAGACAGGTAGAAAAGAAAACTCTAGACGAATATAGAAAAATCAAGGTTTGGGGTTTGCATACTGCAGGTGCAAGATTTCTTGATTATATTACATCAAAATGTAATATTTCAAAAGAAAAAGCTGCATTATCATATTCTTTGATGAAAGAAACTGGAAATACAGGCGCTGCCAGTTCTTTACAATTTATACATGAATCAATAAAGCGAAAACTTCTTCTCAAAAATGAAAAAGGTTGTTTTATTGATTATGGATGGGAAGGTTCCAACATTATTCTTTTTAAAAACAGAAAGTAAATTCAAAATTTAGGATTTATCCAAACAGCGAAGACAAACCTTCCATGGCTTGTTCTTCAGATTTTGCGCTTGGTGTTTCAGCTTCTTTCTTTCCTTCTTTCTTTGCTTCACCTGCGCCTGAAGCTGCTGGTGCTGCTGCAACCGCTACTGGTGCTGCTTTAATGGCTTCCTCGATGTTTACATCTGCCAATGATGCAACCAGAGCCTTTACTTTTGCTTCGTTAGATTCAGATCCTGATGCCTTTACTATGCTAGCAATGTTGGCTTCGTTGATCTCCTTTTTTAGTTTGTGAAGCATTAGTGCAGCGTAAACGTATTCCATTGTATCGACTTTTTCGGATGGCATAATATAAAACTATGGAGAAAATGAAACGAAATTTCTAACATTAAACAAGAATTTTCAAGCTTCTACAAACAGAGTACAAATGTCTTTTCAGATTCTTATCATATAGTGTTTCCATTCTTTGTCGTAGAATTCTTTTTGCTTGGTCTCGTTCAGAATCGTCTGGCAACGAAAGAACATTATTTATCAATTCGGGTATTGATTCACGTATCCAGCCATCAAGAACAGTATAGACTTTTGGCGGAAGTGATATGACTAGATCTGAATCCAAATCCAATACGTCAGTGTAATTTTCATGCTCAACTCTGTAGATAAAAGCAAGAATGCAATTTTCTGGGGTTGGAGTCTTTAAAATTTCAATAGAATGTGAGCCTGCTTTATTTTGTGAGATTTTATTTTTTAATCCAACTGGATTTACTATTAATCCGTTTACACCAATTTTTGAACCATCAACACCACTAACTACACCAAATATGATGTTTCTATATTCGCCGTCTTGTTTTGATGAAAATACATAATCGCCTTCTTTAATTGCTTTTTTCTTGCCAAACACAAAATGCAGTCTATCTATATCGTATTTAATTTATCGTAATCGACAATTCTTAATATCAGTCGATTAAAGAATTTCCAAGATGGGAAAAAAAGAGATTCTTGAAAAATTTTCAGCAGATCCAGATAGATACTACAAAGTTAAATTATTTGATGAAAAGGGATTTGAACGCAAATCATGTGCAACGTGCCACAGATATTTTTGGACAGTTGATGAAAAACGCACAAACTGTCCTGATCATTCTGATGATACATATTCGTTTATAGGAAATCCACCAACAAAAAAGCGGTTTGATTATACACAAGTATGGAAGGAGGTAGAGTCATTTTTTGTAAAAAATGGACATACCTCAGTCAACAGATATCCTGTTGTTTGTAGATGGCGTGATGACTTGTATTTTACAATTGCATCAATTGTTGATTTTCAACGTGTTATGGGCTCAAAAGTTGTCTTTGAGTTTCCTGCAAACCCACTGGTTGTTCCACAAACTTGTCTTCGGTTCAAGGATTTAGAAAATGTTGGTGTTACTGGAAAACATTTTTCTAGTTTTTGTATGATTGGACAGCACAGCATTCCAAATGATCATGGATACTGGAAAGACAAGTGCGTTGATTTGGATTATCGGTTAGTAACCGAACAGTTTGGAGTTGACAAAAACGAGGTTGTCTTTGTAGAAGATGTTTGGGAAGGAGGCGGCTCTTTTGGCTCTTCTCTAGAATTTTTTGTAAAGGGACTTGAGCTTGGTAATGCAGTGTTTACTGAATTTCAAGGAGATTTATCAAATTACAAAACACTAGACCAGAAAATCATAGACATGGGAGCAGGCCTTGAGCGATTTGCGTGGATTACAATGGGAACTCCTACCGCATACGATTGCTGTTTTGGACCAATAACTGGCAACCTAATACAACAGGCCGGAATTGATGCAAATCCTGAACTTTTAGTTAGATACTTTACCGAAATTGCAAAGAATCTGGAACGATTTGGAGATTTATCTGAGGTTAGAAAAACTGCAATAAAGTCAGCAGGAATATCAGAAGAACAAATTAAAAAAATCATAACGCCACTTGAAGGAATTTACTTGATTGTTGATCATGTCAGAACACTAATTTTTGCAATATCAGATGGGGCTTTGCCAAGTAATGTAGGTGGAGGATACAATCTTCGAATAATGCTTCGAAGAATAATTTCCACAATGAATAGGCTTGGGCTAAAATTTGACATGAATGAGATTATCGACACACAAATTGATTATCTTAAAAAAACTTATCCAGAATTAGAAAAAACACGAAAAGATGTCAAGACCATAATTGAAATTGAATCAAGCAGGTATTATAGCTCAAAAGAACGAATGCAAAAAATTGTGAGTAGTCTGAAACAAAAACCGACAGTTGATGATTTAATCCGGCTCTATGAATCAGATGGAGTAACTCCAGATTATCTTAAGGAAATGAAGGTAATTTCTGAAATTCCATCTACTTTTTACACTAAACTATCAGAGCTACACCAGTCAAAGAAAAGCGAAAAACAGGAGCATCTTCCATTAGAAGGCCTTGCAGAAACTGAACTTTTGTACTATGATAAGGATCCCAGAGAGTTTGATGCCAAGGTCCTCAAAAGTTTTGACAAGTATGTTGTACTAGACAGAACATCATTTTATGCAAGAGGTGGTGGACAAGAGCCAGACCATGGAAAAATTGCTGGATTTGATGTAGTTGATGTAAACAAGCATGGCAACGTTATAGTACATGAGCTAAAAGGAGGCATTCCAAAAGAAGGAGAAACTGTTTCATGTATTGTAGATTCAAAGAGAAGAGACGGGGTTACAAAACATCACACCAGTACACACATTCTAAATTCTTCTTCTCGAAATGTATTAGGTTCTTGGGTTTGGCAGCACTCTGCGTTTAAAGAAGAAGACCATGCAAGATTAGACATTACACACCACTCTGCTTTGACTGATGATGAAGTTGCAAAAATTGAGGAGCTGGCAAACGCCAAAGTAAAAGAAAACATTCCAGTAACGATTCAAAATTTTGATAGAGGAACAGCTGAGCAAAAGTATGGGTTTAGAATTTACCAGGGAGGAATTGTTCCAGTAAAGTCAGTACGAATTGTTTCAATTGCGGATTTTGATATAGAGGCGTGTGGTGGAACACATGTAAAGAGTACAAAAGATGTTGATCTAATCAAAATTACAAGAACAAAAAGAATTCAAGATGGTGTAGTTAGATTAGAGTTTGTAGCTGGAAAAGCAGCACAAGAATATGTTAAAACACATGAAGCGGAGCTTGCAAAGGCATCAGATGAGCAAGCAGCAAAAGAACAAAGAGACAAGCTAAGAGAGGAAAGAAAAGAACAGGCTAGAGAAAAAATTCCAGTCTTGCTTGAGCAAATTTCTCAGACAAGTGAAGGCAAGATAGATGAGATTTCTGTTTCTGGTGGAAAATTTT
>Ga0209109_10001892_pt1 | contig 11432 bp, 9 predicted proteins | sample Rifsed10ft2_FD_184004 | JGI IMG/M metagenome (GOLD analysis project Ga0209109, IMG submission 184004) | Soil microbial communities from Rifle, Colorado, USA - sediment 10ft 2 (version 2) | ecosystem: Environmental > Terrestrial > Deep subsurface > Rock core/Sediment | place: Rifle, Colorado... | reverse complement strand
GCGGCACGCCCCCCACCCCCAGCGCCAGGTCCAGCGCCAGCGATCCCGTCGAGATCGTCTCCACCGCCAGGTGCGTCGCCTCCCCCAGCCGCATCACCGCCCCGTCCCCGTACTGCTTGAGGATCTCGTTGATGGCCCTGTCCAGAACGCCCTGCTTGTCTCTGCCCGCCTCATCCTCGATCTCTCGACTGGGCCTCGCCGCTCGTGCCATGACTCCCTCCAGGACCTAGACCGTTTGTTCGACTTTAGCACATTCGTTCTGTTTGTCAAGGACCGTTTATTTCAATCGACACGCTCTCGGTCCGTCTGATGACCCTCCCCTATAATGTCCCTCGGATGCACGGCCCAGCGGATTCCCGACGGCGAAAGCTGCGCCTCCCCTCGCTGCACCGCGACCTGGGCCTCCAGCTGCTCGCCGTCTACTTGCTGTTTGTCATCCCCGTTTTTGCGGCCGGCATCGCCTTCGACGCCTACAGCAGCGGTCGATTGCGATCCGACGCCGAGGCCTCAGATTTGGCTTTGGCGCGCGCCATTGCTCTCGAAACCGATGCCCGGGTGCGCGACGCCGTCGAGGCTGTGCGCCAGCTGGCCACGGACGACGGCGTCCGATCGAGCGACCCTCAGACCATGCAGGCCCTGTTCGCGGATATGGCGCTGGCCCGCCCCGACATCAACCTGATCTACCGCCTTGGCCCGGACGGGGTGATGCAGTTTCACCACCCCGTCGGGCCTGGTTCCACCGTCGGCGACGACTTCTCCTTTCGGCCCTACTTTCAGCAAGCCCGGGCCACCCTCGGACCGGTGGTCTCCGACGGGCGCATCTCGCCGACGACAGGCGAGCCCGTGGCGACGACCGTCATGCCTGTCCTCGGAGAGGCAGGCGAATTTCAGGGCGTCGTCGCCACGAACATTGCCCTGCAGAGTCTCTCCGAGACCCTGGCAGCGATCGCCGCCGAACGCTCGCCGAGCGAAAGCTTCCGGGTCAGCATCATCGACTCGGCTGGACAGGTCATCGCCGAGCCGGACCCAGCCCGACTCCTTGCGGCGCGTGGCGATGAACTCCCGGTGGTCGTCGCGCGCGTTCTGGCCGGAGAAGAAGGCACCCGCGTCGGGAGAGCCCCGGCCGGGGAGGAGTGGCTCCACGCGTACGTTCCGATCCCATCCGCCGGATGGGGCGTGATCGTCGAACGGTCGGCCGCCGCCGCCTTTGCCTCGGCGCGGGCGTTTCACGCAGGCTTGCTGGCGGCGATCGGGATCTTCGTCGCCGGCGGTCTATTATTCTGGATCACTCTCTCACGACGAGTCATCCAACCCCTGGAGCGCCTGGCGGCTTTCAGCTTATCCGTGGGTCGGCCTCCGGGGACGCCCCGCCCCGAGCGGGAGGTCCTCGAGCTTCTGGCGGCCCGCCCAGACCAGCTCGGCAACCTGGCCCGCAACCTGGAGCGGATGGAAAGGACGATCGAGGACCGCCTCTTGGAGTTGTCGACGCTGCTCGACACCAGCCAGGCCGTCGTTTCGACGCTCGATTCGGCCGTCGTCCTGGATCGCATCCTCGAACAAACCAGCCGACTGATCGGAGCCGAGACGTGCGCCATCGTCGCCCTCGACCGGTCGTCCAATACCTTTCGGGTGCGCGCCAGCCGCGGCCTGTCCCAATCGTTCATCGAACAAGTGCGCATTGACCCTTTGGCGCCCAACTCACCGAGCATGCGGGCGATCCGCACCGGAGAGCCGATCCAGGTCAGCGACACGGAAGGCGATGCGAGCTACGCCGCCTTCCGCGAACGATCGCGGGCCGAGGGCTACCGCGCCTTGCTGGCCGTTCCTCTGGTCACGCAGCACGCCCCGCCGGCAACCCTCGTCGCCTACCACCGTGAACCGCACGCGTTTACCGAGCGAGAGGTGCGGCTGGTTTGGAATTTCGCCAATCACGCCGCCATGGCCATCGAGAACGCCGCCCTCTTCGCCCGCAGCGATGAGCAGCTCCAGGAACAGACGCGCCGGCTGGAAGCCCTGGTCCAGAGTCTGAACGACGGGCTGATTCTGGAGGACCTCTCGGGCCGGGTGCTCTACGCCAACCGCCGTGTGTGCGACCTGGCGGGAATCGCCCCCGACGGGGTCACCGCCCACCATGGAGCGGAGATCCTGGCGCGGCTCGCCGCGATGGCCGACGATCCCCAGGCGGCCCTGGAAGGGCTGGAGACCGCCCTGCGCTCTGCCGCCCCCCAGACCATGGCTTTCACCCTGGCACAGACGCCGCGGCCCATCAGCTTGCGCTTGAGCACGTTCGCCGTCACCGACTCGGAGGGAGAGATCATCGGGCGTGGCGAGATCCTGCAGGACCTGACGCGCGAGGCAGAGCTCGACCGCATGAAAACCTCCCTCGTGGCCACCGTGTCGCACGAACTCCGCACGCCTCTGGCCGCCATCAAGGGCTACGCCAGCACGCTCCTGGCGCCGGATGTCTCCTGGGGGCCGGAGGCCCAACTCGAGTTCCTTCAGGTCATCAGCCAGGAGACCGACCGCTTGAGCAACCTGGTCGACGACCTGCTTGACCTCTCCCGCATCGAAGGCGGGAGCCTCAACGTCGTCCGCCAGGAATGGTCCCTCGCCGAGCTCGTCGAATCGGCTCAGGCCAACGCCTACCCATCGGTGGGGGACAGGCTGCGAATCGACATCCCGCCGGATATGCCGACCCTCCAGGTTGACGGGCGGCGCATCGAGTCGGTGCTCCGCAACCTGCTGGAGAATGCCGCGCAATATGCCGGCGACCGGGCGGACGTCCGCCTCACGGCGGTGCGCCAGGATGGCCTGGTCGTGATTCGGGTCGAAGACGACGGCCCAGGGATTCCGGAAGGCGAGGCGGGGCGCGTCTTCGAGCCCTTCATTCGACTGGACGACGCCCGGCAGACGAGGACGTCGGGCGCCGGGCTGGGTCTGACGATCTGCCGTGGTTTCGTACAGGCTCACGGCGGCCGGATTTGGCTGGAGCGTCGGGAGCGCGGCGCGTGCATCGCCTTCTCCATTCCGGTGGTAGGAGAGGTCGATGCCTGAGCAGCAGGTGCTGGTCGTCGATGATGAAGCCTCGCTGCGCGAGTTCGTTCGACGGAATCTCGAGGTACGCAGCTACCGTGTGGCGACGGCGGCCAACGGGCTCGAAGCGCTGGCCCTGTTCCAGGCGCAGGCCTTCGACCTGGTGATCCTGGACCTGATGATGCCGCACATGGACGGCCTCGAAACCACACGCCGCATCCGCCAGGCATCTCTGGTTCCGATCATCATCCTGACCGCCCTGGGCGAGGAGATCGACAAGGTGCGGGCGTTCGAGATCGGCGCCGACGACTACCTGACGAAGCCCTTCGGCGTCGAGGAGCTCCTGGCCCGAGTGCGAGCCGTCCTTCGCCGGGCGGCCTGGCACGAGGCCCCGATGGAAGCCGGCCCGGCCCGCCTGAGTCGCAGCGGGATCGAGCTCGACGTCGAACGGCATCGGGCGACCGTTCGGTCGGAGCCGGTCGAATTGACCCCCATCGAATTCAGCTTGCTCCATTTGCTGATGCGGGAGGCCGGCAAAGTGCTCACGCCACGCGATTTGCTGCGGCGCGTGTGGGGCCCGGAATACGGAGATGAAATCGAGTACGTCCGGGTGTACATCGGCAGACTGCGGCGCAAGATCGAAACGGAGCCCGACGCTCCGGAGCTGATCCTCACGGAGCGTGGCGTCGGCTACCGCTTCGCCACAGAGCACGCCGTCTAGCCGCCTCTCCGGCGCAGGAAGCCCGCGCCGCGCCCGAGCCGATGAACGATCCCGGCGGGGCCGACCTTCCGCCACCCATTCGGCCCTCTTCGCTCCGATTTCGTTTCGCCGGTATTTACGTTCCACGCCCCCCATTTAGGCCCTGTTCACCTTCGTCGATCACACTTCCCTGGGGTGCCACCTGTCCTTCCGGTGAGGGGAGGAGGGTTGCGACAAGTTTGTATTTCGAAGAATCCGAGCCCCAACCCCGGAATCCACAAGCGAGGAGAAACGTCCGATGAAGACCCTGCGCATCTCCGTGCGGGTCGGCATGCTGCTGGCCATGTTCGTCCTGGCCGCCTGTACGCCGGCCGCCATCCCGACCGAACCGCCGGCGCCGCCGCCGGCCGAGCCTTCGAGCGAAGAGCCGATGGCGACGGCGGCCCTGCCGCCGGAAGAGATCACGCTCAAGATCGGCTTCACCGTATCCCAGACCGGAAGCCTGAACGTCGAGTCGACCCGCCAGACCAACGGGCTGACGATGTGGATGGACCAGGTCATCGCCGCCGGCGGGATCCCGATCGGAGACAACCAAGTTGTCACCTTCGAAGCCGTCTTCTACGACGACGAAAGCAACAAGGATCGTGTTCAGGAGCTGTATACCCGGCTGGCGACCGAGGACAATGCCGACTTCCTGATCAGCCCGTACTCAAGCGGCCTGGCGGACGCCTCGGCGGTGATCGCCGAGCAGTACGGCAAGATCATGATCACCACCGGCGCCGCCTCCGACGCCACGTACACCAAGGGCTACACCCTCGTCTATCAGGCCTACACACCGGCCAGCAGTTACCTGACAGGCGCCGTCGACAGTCTGATGGCCCTCGATCCGGCGGTCAAGAAGATCGCCTTCGTCCACGAGAACGACAAGTTCTCGACCGACGTCGTCACCGCCGCCAAGGTTTATGCCGAAGGCTTGGGCTACGAGGTCGTCCTCTTCGAAGGCTACGACACCGGGACCACCGACTTCGGCCCCTTCATCAACAAGATCGTGGCCGCCGGCCCTGAGGCGATCATGGGCGGCGGGCACTTCCAGGACGGGACGACCTTTGCCCGCCAGCTTTCCGAGAAGGGCGTCGCGGCCAACTACATCGCACTCCTCGTCGCACCTCCCGAACCCACCTTCTCCGAGCTGGGCGACGCGGCTCTCGGCATTGCCGGCCCGAGCCAGTGGGAGCCGCTGGCGGAGTACACCGCCGATGCCGCAGCCGCTTCCGGGATGGAGTGGTTTGGCATCAGCAGCGCCGACTTCGTGGATGGCTACGTGGCGGCCTTCGGGGAGGAACCTTCCTATCACTCCGCTGGAGGCTACGTCGCCGGTTTGATCCTGCAGAAGGCGCTGGAGGATGCCGGATCGACCGACCCGGCCGCCGTCACGGCCGCCCTCGACGCCCTGGATGTGCTGACGTTCTTCGGTCATATCAAGTTCAACACGACCGCCGAGGCCCACGGCCTGCAGATCGGACACAGCATGGTCTTGATCCAATGGCAAGACGACGGGTCCGGCAACCTGATGAAACAAGTCATCTGGCCGCCTGAGGGCGCCACCGCGGAAGCGATCTATCCCATCCGGTAGGTTCTCGCGGGGGCCACGCCCCGCGCCCATGCGCGGGGCGTGGCCCTCCCCCCGAGGCGGAAACGATGCTTGAAACCCTGCTGGCCTCCCTGACGGACGGCATTCTCCTTGGTTTCGTCTACGGGCTGGCGGCCATGGGCCTGGCACTGATCTGGGGGGTGATGAACGTCATTAATCTGGCGCACGGACCGATCATCGCCCTCGGAATGTTCGGCGCCTACTTCCTCTTCACCTCCTTCGGGATGAACCCCTATCTGGCACTCCTCCCCATCGCCGTGCTCGGCCTGCTGCTGGGGATGATCGTGTACGTCCTGGCGGTCCATCGAGTGATCAACGCTCCCCATCTGTCGACCTTGTTGGCGACGTTCGCCGTCAACATGATCATCATCGGCCTCGGCACGGCGGCCCTGACGACCACGCCGCGCAACATCGACTTCAGTCTGGGCAGCTTTGTCGTCGGCCCGGCGACGATCCTGTGGAACCGGCTGGCGGCGGCCCTGGCGACGATCGTCATCGCCGGGCTGCTGTACCTCTTCCTGCAGCGGACCCGCCCGGGCAAACACATCCGGGCCGTGACCGACAACCGGTCCGCCGCCGAGTTGATGGGGATCCCGTCGTCGCGCGTCCTGGCGCTGACCTTCGGGTTGGGCTCGATGCTGGCCGCAGTCGCCGGCGGCCTGATCGCCACCCTCTTTCCATTCAATATCCTGTCGGGGGGCGGATACGAGCTCAAGAGCTTTCTGATCGGCGTGCTGGGGAGCCTGGGAAACCCGTTCGGCGCCCTGCTCGGCGGCCTGATCCTGGGTGCCATCGAAGGTCTGTTGCCCGGCTTTGTTCCGACGACGTGGGTGCCGGTGTTTGAGTTCGTCTTCTTTGTCCTGATCCTGCTCTGGCGGCCGAACGGCTTGTTGGGGGCAAGGCGATGACCGCGCTGCGCCACCCGGGGTTGTGGTTGTCGTTGGGTGTTCCGGCGCTCATCGGCCTGTGGCCCATCGTGACCCAAAACGCCGCCAACCGGGAGGTTGTGTTCACCATCCTGATGTCGATGGTCCTGGCCTCCAGCCTCAACATCTTTCTCGGATACACCGGCTACGTCAACTTCGGTTCCATCGTCTTTTTCGGCTTGGGCGGCTATGTCGGGTTCTATCTGATGAGCGCCCAAGGTGTCTCGCTGGTCCCCGCGATCCTGGGCGGGGGGACGGCCTCGGGGCTGCTGGCGTTCGTTCTGGGAAGGGCGATCCTGCGGCTGCGCGGCGCTTACTTTGCCCTGGCGACGATCGGCGTGAACGAGGCGGCGCGCGCCTTCATCAACAACTTCGTTCCTTTCGGTGGTCCGATTGGCATGTCGCTCAATTTCGCGGTCTACACACAGTACGGCGGCGCCACCCATGCCCTGTGGTTCGCCTACCGCCTGCTCCTGATCCTGACCCTGGGCGTGATCCTGGTGAGCTTCCTGGTGAAGACCTCGCGCTTCGGCCTGGGGTTACAGGCGATCCGCGAGAACGAGGACGCCGCCGAAGTCATGGGCGTGGTCGCCCCCGACGCCAAGACCTGGGCCTATGTCCTATCGGCGATCTTCCCGGGGATGATCGGTGTCCTGTTCTTCTTCAAGAACGGGAACGTCGAGCCGGGCGACGCCTTCCGTCTGCACGCCTCGATCGAGACCATTGTCATGGTGATGCTCGGCGGCGCCGGAACGGTCTTCGGACCGTTGCTGGGGGCCGGCCTGTACCAGCGCCTGCGCGGGCTCCTGCTCGTCTCGCCGATCTTCAAGAATGTCCAGCTGGTCGTCGCCGGGATCTTGCTCCTGCTGATCATCCTGTTCGTGCCGGCCGGGGTCGTCGGATGGCTGCGCCAGCGCTTTCCCAGGCTGCGGAGGGTGCTGGAATGATCCTGCAGACTCTCGGGGTCAGCATGCGGTTCGGCGGCCTCCAGGCCCTCAACCGTGTGACGATCGACCTGCCTGAGGGACAAATCCTGGGTCTGATCGGGCCGAACGGGGCCGGCAAGACGACCTTGTTCAACGTCATCAACGGGATTTATCCACCCAGTGAAGGCCGCGTGGTCTTCCTCGGCGAGGACATCGCCGGACGGCGGCCCTACCGTCTGGCCCACATGGGTTTGGCCAGGACCCACCAGATCGTCCAGCCGCTAACCGATCTGTCGGTGATGGAAAACGTCATGGTCGGAGCGTGTTATGGGAGGGAGAGGCTCGGACTGAGCGCCGCCCGCCGAGTGGCGGACGAGACGCTGCAGTTCGTCGGTCTCGGCGCCCGTCACGAACAGATGGCCGGAAGTCTCAACGTGGCCCAGAAGAAGCGCCTCGAGTTGGCGCGCGCCCTGGCCGCCCGCCCGCGTCTGCTCCTGCTGGATGAGGTGCTGGCCGGGCTCAACCAGACGGAAATCGCCTCGATGGTGCAGACCGTGGCGGAAATCCGTCGCCGGGGCGTCACGATCATCATGATCGAGCACGTGATGCACGCCGTGATGAACGTTTCCGATCGGATCGTGGTCCTGGACTATGGCGAGCAGATCGCCGAGGGCACGCCGAGCGAAGTCTCCAAGGATCCAAGAGTGATCGAGGCGTACCTGGGCGACCCGGACCTTGCAGCCCGCCTGACCGGCTCGGTCCGTTAGAGGAGGTGGCGAGTGGCCATGCTTGAACTGCGCAACCTCACGGCCGGATATGGTCAGGTTCAGATTCTGTGGGACGTCGACCTTGCCCTCGAGCGCGGCAAACTGACGTCGCTGGTCGGCGGAAACGGCGCCGGCAAGACGACCCTTTTGCGGGCCGTCATGGGCAGCATTCGGCCGTGGGGAGGATCTGTCGCATGGGAGGGGACAGCCATTACCGGACTTCCACCGTACCGTAAGGCCGGGCTGGGTCTGGTTCTCGTCCCCGAGGGCCGCCAGCTCTTCCCCCGGATGACGGTACTGGAGAATCTCGAGATGGGGGCTGAGAACCCCCGCGCCCGCAGGAAGATGACCCACAACCTCGAGCGCGTGTACACGATGTTCCCCCGCCTGAAGGAGCGCGCGGGTCAGCGCGCCGGAACGCTCAGCGGCGGGGAGCAGCAGATGCTGGCCGTGGCGCGCGGCTTGATGGCCGAGCCGGAGATCTTGATGATCGACGAGCTGTCCCTGGGCCTGGCGCCGGTGCTTGTGTTAGCCTTGTTCGAGTCCTTGCTTCGACTGAAGGCCGATGGCTTGACCATGCTGCTTGTGGAGCAGAACGTCCGCATGGCCCTGACCGTCAGTGACTATGCCTACGTCCTGGCCGAAGGCCGGGTCGCGTTCGAAGGGAAGGCCAGCGAGGTCGCGGAAAACCCGGAGGTCAAGAAGGCCTACCTGGGCATCTAGCGCGGGGCGGCGAGGTTGGCGCACAGGGGTGTAGGTCGGCGCAGAGGTCGCCTGATGGCCGCAGCCGGCGAGCGCCAGCACCACCGGCCGAAGGCAACTTGCTTCATGATCCTCCCAAACCGACCCGGAGACGTTTTTCTCGCCGGACCGGCAGGCGGAATCGCCTGAAACCCCGCAGCCTACAGGGTCGCGCCACGGAAGGGGCAGCCGCCGCCGACTTCATCGACATGACCGAAGGCGCCGAAGTCCTCGTCATTTGAGCCTTTGGCCGACGGCGAGGCCGCGGGAGGCATGCGGCGTCGCCCGCTCCCACCACTGTCCGCCTTGTGGCGCGCCCGTGGGTGTGCTAGGCTCCAGTCGATGCAAGCGCGGCAGACACAGAGCACAGGCGACAGTGCGTGGCAGGTCGTCGTCATCGCCTCGGCCGCCGTCTTTCTGTCCTACACGTCGTGGGTCGGCTTCAGCCGCCCCGACCCCAGTCAATCGGAGCTTGTCGGCAGCCTGTTGTTGATCGCCCTGGCCTCCTTGGGGGCGGCGGCGGCCGCGGGGTTGGCGCGGCGGGCGTGGTTGTCTCTGCGGTTGCGGCGGGCGTGGTTGTCCCTGGCCCTGGCCAGCGCCACAAGCGCGGCAGCGGAAACCCTGTGGTTGGCCTTCTCCCTCCAAGGGGTCGATCCGTTTCCCTCCGCTGCCGACTTCTTCTACCTCCTGTACTATCCCTTCTTCCTCGCCGGCCTGCTGCTGCTGACGACCCTCCCGACGGACCGCATCGACAGGCAGGTGCTTTCCCTCGACTTGGGCATCGCCCTGGCGTCGAGTTTCATCGTCTGGTGGTATTTCGTCCTCTCCCCCCGGATCGCCGCCGGCGGTGGGGACCTCTCGGCGTTCGTTGCGATCGCCTACCCTGTCGCCGACGCCATCCTGCTGGCGATCCTGATCGCGCGCGTCGAGCTGACGTGGCACGGCCCCGTGCGGTCGGTCTACCTGCTCCTGCTCGCGACCATCTCCGCCACGGCCGTGGCCGACGTCCTGTTCGCCAACTACGAAGCCGAGGCCATCCTCTACGACGTCGGCCGCCTGAACCCGCTGTGGTGCCTGTCTTCCCTGTCCTTCCTGCTGGCGGCCAGGACCGAGCATCGCCTGGCCGCCACCGGCCTTCCGCAGGATCTTCCGACCGGGCCACGACGACGCCTGGCCTGGATTCTCCTTCCTTACCTGGGCATCGGCGTCGGCGCCGCCGTTCTGGTGGGCGCGACCTTCCGTTCCCCCGCCACCTCGCCGATCCTCCTTCAAGGTGTGGCGGTGGGGATGGTGGTCCTGATCCTGCTTGTACTGGTGCGGCAGTATCTGGTGCTGCGCGAGAACGTCGAGCTGCACGTCAGGGCCGCCCAGGCGGCACTCACCGACGAGCTTACCGGTCTGTTCAACCGCCGCTACTTCGACCGGTTGCTGGAACAGGAAATCAAGCGGTCGGAGAGGTTCGGCCACCCGATGGCGGTCTTGGTGCTGGACATGGATGATCTGAAGGAAATCAATGACTCCTTCGGCCACGCCGCCGGGGACGAGGCGCTGCGATCCCTTTCGGAGATTCTCCGGATTCAGCTGCGGGCCGTGGACCTGGTGGCCCGCCTCGGCGGCGACGAGTTTACCGCGTTGTTGCCGGAGACGAGCCTGGCCGCCGCCGGTGCGGCTGTGGCCCGGCTCGAGGCGGCGATGAGGGCGACCCGGGTGCGCGGGCGACGTCTGCGCGCCAGCATCGGGATGGCGGGCTACACTCGCGGGATCACGCCCTCGCAGCTCATGGAAGAAGCCGACCGCGATCTTTACCGAGTCAAGCTTGCCCACCGGGAAGCCTCGGTCGCGGCGAAGGGGTGACCTACCTCCGCAAGCACACCATCCTGCCTTCGGAGCACGGCGCGTGGATCTGGTGGATCGGCCCGCTGCTGATCGGCGCAGCGGCAGCCGGATCGTGGTCGACCGACGTCCTCGTCCTGGCGGCCGCTGCCTTCGCGGCCTTCCTCCTGCGCCAGCCGGCGACCATCCTGGTCAAGGTCGCCAGCCGCCGCCGGCCGGCACGCCAGCTGGGCCCGGCGCTGGTTTGGGGGGTCGTCGATCTGATCCTGCTCGCCTCGGCGGCGGCCGTCCTGGTCGCCCGCGGGCACGCCCAGATTCTGGTGCTGGCGGTCCCCGGGGCGCTCGTCTTCGCATGGCATTCATGGCTCGTGTTCCGCCGAGAAGAACGCGGCCAGATGGGAATCGAGATCGTCGGGGCCGGCGTCCTGGCCCTGACGGCGCCGGCCGCCTACTGGGTCTGCGGCGGGGCGAGCCCCGTCCTGCCGTGGCTCCTATGGCTCTTGAGCTGGCTCCAGTCGGCGGCCTCGATCGTGCTGGTCACCCTTCGACTCGCCTATCGCAAGCTGCCGGCGATGCCGAGGCTGGGCCAGCGGACGCGCGACGGCCGGCGGACGTTGCTCTATCACGGGTTCAACGGGCTGCTGGCCGTAGCCCTGGCGCTGGCGGGCGACATCCCGAATCTGATGGCCGGCGCCTTCCTGCTGATGCTGGTCGACGCCATCGCCGCGGTGGCTCGCCCGCCGCTGGGTCGACCGCCGACGAAGATCGGGGTTCGGCAGCTGATCGCCAGCGCCCTGTTCGTATTGCTGAGCGTCGGCGGGTTCGTATCATGATGGTAGGGGCGGGTTTGAAACC
>Ga0209109_10001890_pt1 | contig 11440 bp, 11 predicted proteins | sample Rifsed10ft2_FD_184004 | JGI IMG/M metagenome (GOLD analysis project Ga0209109, IMG submission 184004) | Soil microbial communities from Rifle, Colorado, USA - sediment 10ft 2 (version 2) | ecosystem: Environmental > Terrestrial > Deep subsurface > Rock core/Sediment | place: Rifle, Colorado... | reverse complement strand
GCTTCTGAAGAAGTATGCCGAGGAGGTCGGGTCACTTCAAAAGGTTAGGAATGATCTGGCGGAGCAAATCAAACTCATCAAGAAGGAGCCTGGCGACCCCGGGTGGATGGTCACCTCGCTCGGCGTACTTTTCATGCTGGATGGGGAAGTAGAAGGCACCAGGTGCGCAGCAATCACTAACAGATTCCAACTAATTCAGATGGGTAAGGCACCCCTCGAACAAGGGATATTGAGTGCGTGGGCAGCCCAAATCAAGACCCTTAAGAAACAGATCGTGCGGACGTATGCGCTAGGAATGATAGTCAGTGTGAATCTGATCGACAAAGACCATCCTAGGAAGAAGCCCCAAGGATGACCAGTAGACTCAAAGGGGATTTAGGTTGAGTTGTGTTATTCCTTCGACAACCAGATTCCTCGAAAAAGTTCTGAAATCGTCCTCTAGGGCGCGCCACTTTTTTTCAATCACAGCGTTGAGTTTTGGCCACCCTTCCCGCAAAATGCGCAGGAAGGATGGGCCACCCGCCTCACGCCCTGGCGGAAGCGGCCTGCTCCGAGCAGCATCGCTCTTCCACCCGCTTCCACAAGTCGGGTCTATTTTCGGCATGTGTGTTATACTTAGCGCTCGGTGTCAAGAAGTCGGAATGCGTCAGTGCCTTCCGGGCTGCAGTTTACGGCCTGCCTCACCTGACTTCATCCGGTTCCCCATCGGCGTTTCCAAGCGATCTGAATCCGGCTGGGTGCCGAGACACCTCGCGAGCGGCGCAGCAGAGAGTTAAGGAGAGAAAGAGAATGAAGAATCTGTTTGTCGGCAACATGAGTTTCCAGACTACGGAAAGCGATTTGCGGGCGCTGTTCGAAGCGTTCGGGCAGATCACACGCGTCCACATAGCGACGGACCGAGACACTGGTCGGGCCCGCGGCTTTGCTTTTGTGGAAATGGCCAATGACGAAGAGGCAGCCAAGGCGATTGCGGCTCTCGACGGAAAAGAGGTTGGCGGGCGCAACCTGAAGGTGAACGAAGCACGCCCCAAAACGGAACGGAGCGGGCCAGGGGGCAGTGGCGGCCGCGGCCGGGGCGGATTCTCGAACGAGGATCACCGCGAAGCCGCGCGCAAGCCGCGCGAACCCCGCTGGTAGCGTCAGACGATGCCTTTGCCGGTCGCGACTTTGTTCGCGCCCCATCCTGATTTCAAGGAGACCCCATGGCAACGCGGTCGAGAACCACGTTTCAAAAGCGCCAGAAGGAAATGAAGAGAGTGGAAAAGCAGCGCATGAAAGCCGAACGGCGTGCGCAGAGAAGCCTCGCCAAACGCGCGGCAAACGAAGCCCCGAACGAAAACGTAACCGTGCCCGCCGAGTCTGAACCGCAAAGCTGATTGGGGGGCGGCTTCAACGAAATTGACCCATCTGTGGAATATCAGACACAGTCTGGGCCAACGGAAGAGTTCTGAAATCGTTCCCTAGGGCGCGCCATCCCTTTTTTCGTTTGATATCCAACAACTTGGAGAGATACCCTTCTGTGTGTTTAGAACCCCATGCTCAACCTGATTCTGACGGCTCGGATCATTACGGAAAGAGACCACTTTCTGTCCGAGGGACCTTAGACTGCAGCCGCCGTTTCGCAGGAGATACGAGAGCCCACGCACGGAAGGGGGAACGGGAAGATTTGAGCACCGAACGGTGGCTGTCCTAACTTGATATGTACGATCGGCGTCAATTCCTGAGAATCCTAACTGCATTTGCGCCAGCAACCGTTATCACTTTACTTGGCGCCCGCTCACTCCCAGAGAAACCACTGACAGTGCGCTCAAAAGACGGCACGCGTATTGCGTTTGAATGTCAGGGATCCGGGCCCGCTCTGCTTCTGGTTCACGGCGGCATGGGTGACCATAGCCGTTGGGAACGGGTGTTGCCTGCATTTTCCGCTCGTTTCCGTGTTTGCGCGATGGACAGGCGAGGTCACGGCCAGAGTGGTGACGCTCAAGAGTATTCCTTTGAGAGAGAATTTGAAGATGTTGCAGCGGTGGCTGATTCGTTGAACCCACCGGTTTCCGTGATTGGCCATTCCCTGGGCGCCATCTGTGCAGCCGAGGCAGCCTTGCGCACGCAAAACATCGATCAGTTGGTCCTGTATGAACCACCGTTTCCGGTGGGTGGCCCCGTAACGGACCTCACGGTTCTCAGCAGGTTTGAAGATCTTGTGCGAAGAGGTCAGAAGGACGCAGCGCTAGAAATGTTCCTGCGTCACATCGTGAAGCTATCCGAGACTCGAATCGCCGCGGCGCGGAAGAACCCAAGCTGGACAGCACGTGCGCGCACCGTTGACGTACAGGTCCGGGAAATACGGGCGCTGAATGCCTACGAATTTGTTCCGGCGAAATTTGGGAAGCTGACGATTCCGACGTTACTGGTGATGGGCTCTCAAACGGCTGGCCATCACCGCCCCGCGATTGAGGCTCTTGGTCACGCGTTGCCAAACTCAAAGCTCTCAGTTTTACAAGGTCAGGAGCACGACGCCATTGAAGCAGCCCCCGAGTTGTTTACAAATGCAGTTCTGGAATTCTTGAAATCCCGTCCGGCAAGCTAAGCAACCTCAAAGTTCTGAAATCGTCCCCCAGGGCGCGCTACTCTTTCGATCAGTTACGGCAATCGCTTGACGGCTTGCGGCTGACTGTGGCGGAAGTTGTAGCGGAAGCATGTTTTCGACCAAGTCTAAGAGTGCGCTTGGCGTAATCGTCCACGCTCACTGTGGCTAGCTTGGCCTTGGGGCACGGTTCCTGGCGCAAGCCGGAGCTGAGGTCTAGGGTTCCTGCGCTGGCTTATGCTTCCTACCCGGGCTGGACTTCGGCGAATGTGCGATACGATATTCATCGAGTTCCGCGTCGCCGATGGAGTAGTGAGGTTTCAGCGGATCGTCGGCGTTGGCAAGTTCTCGCTGCAGTCGGTGAGAACAGATGTCGGGAGCGTCTTGATACCGCGCGCGTTGGGACAGGAAGGCCTGGTTTGAGATGGTCAGCTTGACTTCCCGTGACTGATCCGCTGTCGTCCCTCTGACGGCAAACGTGTACTCCCGCACGTTTGCCTTGGCTTCAAAGCCGATATATGCGACGTGGATCGCGGCGCTCATTCGTTCGCCTCGTGAGGCACTCTCGGTGAGCCTTGCGGTCGCTCCGGACGCGCAAGGCGGAAGCGAGCCCGCCCGAAGCGGGCTCGCCTTTTCCGTTGACTACAGGGTGATGACATCTTCCGCTTGCAGGCCCTTCGGACCCTTGCAAACTTCGAACTCCACCGCTTGACCGTCATTTAGCGACCTGTACCCCTCCGCCTGGATGGCGGAGAAGTGTACGAAGACGTCCTCGCCGGACTGGCGCTGAATGAACCCGTAGCCCTTGCTGGCATTGAACCACTTCACTGTTCCTTGTTCTTTCAACTGATTCCTCTTTCTCTTTTCGTGTCTAAGCTATTTGGTGTCTCCAGTCCCATCTAACGGGTGCCTTCAGCCGCCAAAAACGAAAACGGCTGCAAGTGGTGTCCCTGCAGCCCCTCTCTACAAATCCAAAGGTTTTACAAGAGCATCAAACGCACCCCGACACTAGCATGACTTGGGCGAAGCTCCTACCCCTATTTTGCTGTTCTGTCGCCCCCAGATTCCTGCAATGGGTTAGAAGGACAACCAGCGCGTTACTGGTGAACAAAGATTGCATGGAGCATGCGCAAGAGTGCTATAGAATTAAAGTTTCAGCGCGCATCGAGCTCGCAATCGAGAATCCCGATAGGGAGGAGTTCTGTCTGCATGCAGCCTACCGCCAAGACAGGAAACAACCAGCGAAATCGAATCACGGAGAACGCCATTGGTTCAGAGCGCCACGCTCCCGCCGACGGCGGCAAGCTGATCGTGCTGACGGCACCGCTCACCGAAGCGATTGACCACGCCGGTTACTTCATCCAGATGGCTCTGGCGTCGCTGCCGCAGTGGATGGAGTTTGTGCTAGACATGAAATATCCGAAATGGCGCGAGGTAGAACGCGACGAGGACGGCTCGGCGCGATACATGCCCGCCGGGGTGCGCGTACTGGAGAAATCGCTGCTGCGCGAATTCGGTTCTGAGGACGTGGTGGCCTGCTTCCCCGACGACCTGGATCGGTTTATCGGGCCCAATACGCGCGTCGTGGCCGTCTCCACCCACAACCCGCTGGGCGTCACGTTTGCGGCAGGCGTGTACGCCTCCATTCTCGGCTCGTCGAAAATGCCGCTGAATTCGATCTACGCCCGCGCTATGTTCTCCAGGATCAAGCTGAGTCCCTACCGGAAGAATTTCCGCGTAGTAGTCGGCGGATCGGGGGGCTGGCAGATCACTCAGACCAATACGTTTGACGAGCTGGGCATCGACTGCGTCGTTGAGGGCCGCAGCGAATCGCTGGACACCCTAGCGCTGTTTCGCAAGGCCATCGCGGGGGAAACGCTGCCGCGAGAAATCACCGTGGGGCATCCCACAACGCGCGACGCCATCCTGTTCCCCGACCGGCGCACCACGTTCGGTGTCGTGGAAATGACCACCGGCTGCGGGCGCCGCTGTAATTTCTGTGCGCCGGACCTGAACCCGCAGATCGACTTGCCCAAAGCGAAAATCATGGAAGCGGTCCGAGCCAACGTGCGGCACGGCAACAAGCAGGTCTCTCTTGCCACCGAGGACATGTTCATCTGGGGCCAGGTGCACACCGACACGCCGTTCTTCTTCCCCAACCGCGAAGCGCTGGTGGACCTCTATTCAGAAATTGTGAACACGCCGGGCATCGAGCAGCACGTGCTGAGCCATTGCACGATAGCGCCCTTCGTCGTGGACCCGGAATTGATCCGGCAGCTTTCCGATGTGCTGCTACCGAAAAGTCCGATCCATCTGCCGCGGCTCAGCACCCACCCACAGAAAAAAGCTCTATGCCCGCTGATCGGGCTCGAGACCGGCTCGGTCCGCATGGCCAAGCAGATCATGCCCAGCAAGGGCATGCCGTTTTCCATTGACGATTGGCCCAGCATAGTCCTGGAAGGCCTGCGCGTGGCCAACCAGAACAACTGGTTCCCCATGATGACCCTGATGGTGGGCAACCCCGGCGAAACCGATCAGGACGTCCGGGAAACGCTCGATCTGGTGTACGAGATAGAGCGCCGCGGCCTGTTCGCCTTCCTGGTGCCTTCCATTTTCACGCCGTTGCACGACACGCGCATGGAACATCAGACAGGCGTCACCCACACCCGCCAACTCCGCCCCCTGCAATGGCAGCTCATCATGGGGTGCTGGAAGATGAACCTGCGCCCGGGCCAGTATAGCTGGTGGGGCCCCATGGCCTGGCGCGTCGGATCACTGTTCCTGTGGCTCTACCGACTGCGCAAACTGAACGGCCCCAATTTCACCTGGCCGCTGATGATGTTCGCGGGCTTGGCCCCGGAAAAAATCATCCAACGCATGGGCAAGGCTTACGTCGGTAAGCCGCTCGTGACCAAGAGCCGCCGGGAACTGATCGCTTCGCTGCGGCCTAACTACCTGCAATACCTCCGCGGCGATAACGGCGATTTGCCCGAAGGGTTTAGCCGCCCCGCCCTGGGCCCCACTGGCCCAAGAAAGATTGACTTCGAGCCGGCAACACTGAGTTCTGAAATCGTCCCCTAGGGCACGCCAGCCTCAGCGAAGAGCGATGCACAGAACCATAACGAACCTGAAGGTCGGGGGTTCCCTTCGGGCCTTAGGCGACGCTTCCCGACAAATGACGCCGGGACGCAAACTGCGCGCAGGGCAAATACATCCCTCCGGTCTGCGCGCGGCAAGCCGGGCGCACCAAGTCCTCCTCAGACTCCCAGGAACTCTCCGCCCCTGGGACACAGCGCTCTCTCAACAATCTTTAGAGGGGTAAGACGTTGCCCGGTCAAGCCACGGTCGGGGACAGAGAGTCCTCAGGCGTAGGGGAGATTCTGCTGCACGTTCGGCCAGCGACCCGGCGCGTACACGGGCCTTCGGCGTCCTAGTCTTCGCCCGGACTCGGCGGGGCAGGAGGCCGGGCGTCCGAGTGCTTCAAACTTGGGGCACCATCCTGGGCAAACGACTGCCCTTTTGCTGGTTGAAACGGCAGTTTGGGACCTAGCCCAAGAGTTTTCTCACACGGCTTCCCAACGCAAGAAGGCCAGTTCCTACAAGCAACAGGGAAGCGGGTTCAGGAACGTAAGTGACTCCTGTTGGCAAAAGCAGATCAACACCGCTAGGCCCGCCACAACATTCGAAAAACTGAACCTCGAAAGGGTGTACCCCAGCGGTGAGAAGCGCGCTACCTGAAACCACAGCGGGCCCGTGCGCGCCCCCATCGTCAACGACCAGTAAGCCGTCGATAAACAGCAGGCTACCGTCGTCGGAATCCAGCGTGAATGTGTAGAGACCTGTAGCTGGGATAAGGAGCTGACCGAACATATCCGCACCGAAATCAGGGAGCGCAAATGGGTGCCAAGCATATCCGGTGCCGGTTGCGAACATGATGTCGGGCGACGTGAAAGTCCCAACCAAACCGCTGTAGGGTGTGCCGCCGCCGACAAGGCTGTGTCCTGAATACACGTTTACCGTAACGAAGTTGTCGGCAAGGCACGGAAGAGCAAAACAAAGCACGACCGCAAGTGCGGCCAGAATCTTTTTCATCTTTGTCCTCCAAGGGCCTTTGAGGGAAAGGGGCACGGTAGGGTTCTCATACTTCAGCCCCCTACATTTCGTTTATGCACGCACGGTTCCAATGGGGGCGACCGCCGTAACAGATTGAAAATACGGTGGTTGCCAAGGACTCTCGTCTCTCGGCAGGGCAGCGAAAGTGATAAGAGCTGCAACTTGAATGCAAATCCCTTCACCCAGGCGCTCCAGTTCGGAGAGTTCCAGAAGTAGGGCGGGTGGGCGGTCGGCAAACAAGATGGCGGGTTTCAGAGGCTCGGCAGTAACAGTTGGGCCTCCGGGTTTCTAGCAGGAGGTGGCTCTGTTGACATCCCGGCGGCAGGGCCGGGAAGCACCGCCGTCCCGGCGGCTTTGGCAGTCCAGGCCAGCCCGAGAGCCGGCAAGATGCCGGCGCTACGCTCGTTCGGGCCGGCGTGCAGCCCTAGCGCGCACCCCAGTTCGGACGATCTCAACAGAGCCGCAGGAGGTCTAAAATACTGTCTGAGGGCGCGTTATGCCTAGGCTAGGCGGCCTTCCGCAGATATCCCCAACCGGGTGGCGTGATCAGATGCGGAAGAGGACTGATTGGCGCTTGAAGACGCCAACTGCCACCTTCATCTCGGGTGAAACGCCGCTGGTCCTTGACAAGACCATCGGCCAAAAGGGTCAGATCCGTTGCAAATCGGCGATGGTTCTCTCATTTTGCACGTTGCCGGTATTCAACGTGGACTTTGGCTCAAGCAACAACACGTGCGCCTCTTCTTCGGCAATGGGCAGATGTTCGACACCTCTCGGAATGATCACAAACTCGCCCTCTTCCAGCCAGATGTCGCGATCTCGCAGTTTAATCAGCAGCTTCCCCTTCACCACCAGAAACAGCTCGTCCTCCGCCTCGTGATGGTGCCAGATGAACTCCCCCTTGAGTTTTACCAGCTTGATGTAGGAGTCGTTCAGTTCACCGGCAATTTTCGGACTCCAGCAGTCGTGGAAGAGGCCGAACTTCTGCGCGAGGTTGACTTTCTCCATGATGGGCTCCTTGTCAGGTGCGGAAGAGGACCGATTCGCGCTTGAAGGCGGCAACCGCAACGGCCAATGCAGCGAGAGCGTACACGCAGGAAGAGCCGAAAATGAGCAGGATCAGCCCCCAGGGATAGTTGCCGGTGAGAATCTCCTTCGACACCAGGCTGGTGTTGAGGATGGGGATGAGCGCAAGCTTTACGTTTAGCTCGACGCCGGGGAGCAGCGCGGCGATCGCCGGCAGGATCACCACAATGACCAACGGCTGGATGTAACTCTGCGCCTCTTTGTAGCTTCTGGCCAGCAGCGAAAGAGCCAGCAGTCCCGCTGAAAACATCACCGCCAGCGGCAGCACCATGAAGAACACCGCCGCCACCCCCTTGCCGCTGATGACAAAGGACAGCCCACCCCGACCCCCACGACCCAATTCCTTCATCGCCTGCAAGGGCAAGGAAAAGGTGGCCGCAAAAGATGCGAGCGACAGAACCGCAGTCGCCAGCGAGGCCGTGAACACCATCAGAAACTTGCCCGCCACCAACTCCGTCCGCCCGACCGGGCTGGCCAAAATGGTTTCGATGGTGCCGCGCTCCTTTTCGCCTGCCGTCAGGTCCATGGCCGGGTACATGGCCCCGGTCAGGCAGAGAATGATGATGAAATAGGGGATCACCCCGCCCAGGACGGTGCCACCCACCTTTTCCGGCGAAGCGACGTTCTCTTCCTTGCTCTCAAAAGGTTCGAGCACCGCCGGCGAAAGCCCGCGCGTGGCCAGACGGTTTTCCACCACCCGGTCGCGGTAGTCGCGCAGGATCTTTTGCAGGCTGCGCAGGGCAAAGGTCGAGCGCAACTCCCCCGCGTAGTGATACAGCTTGACGGTGATCTTTTCGGCGGCGTCGCCCGTGGCCAGCCGCTTCTCAAAGTCGCGAGGGAACTCGACCGCCGCGCGCAGCTTCTTGTCGTTGATGCGGGCGACGTAGTCCGCGGCCGGCGGCATGACCTCGAACCCGGCGGCTCTACGAATGGTTTCGGCCAGGGTGGGGGCGTGATCGGCGCCGAGGAGCATGATCGCCGATCCTTCTTTCTGCGCCTTTTGCATGAGCTTGGCCGCCAGCGCGCCAAACCCGATGGTCATGAGCGGGAAGAGCAGGATGGGGACAACGACCATGGAGATGAGGGTGCGGCGGTCGCGCAGCGAATCAACCAGTTCTTTGCGATAGACGATGCCGATGTTCGAAAGTCTCACGCCGATCCCTCCACCGTGCGCACGAATATATCCTCCAGGTCTTCGAGGCCAGTGCGCTGCCGGAGCGCGCCCAGGGTGCCCTCGGCGAGCAGGGCGCCGTCGTGGATGATGCCGATCGTGTCGCAGAGTTTCTCGGCTTCGCTCATCACGTGCGTCGAGAAGATGACGGTCTTGCCGCGGGTTCGGCAATCGCGGATGAAGCCGACGATGGTGCGGGCCGTCATCACGTCCAGGCCGAGGGTGGGCTCGTCGAAGATCATCACCGGCGGGTCGTGCACCAGGGTGCGGGCGATGGAAACCTTCTGCTTCATTCCGGTGGAGAGTTTCTCGCAGCGCCGGTCGGCAAACTCCCCGATTTCGAGCAGCGCCAACAGCTCATCCAGCCGGCGCTTGAGGGCGCCGCCGTCGAGGCCGTTTAGCCGCCCGAAATATTCCACCGTTTCCCGCGCCGTCAGACGCCCGTAGAGGGCGGTGGCGGTGGAGAGAAATCCGACGTTTGCGCGCACCTTTTCGGGCTGCTCCTTGATGTCGAAGCCGGCTACCCGCGCCGTGCCGTCGCTGGGTTGGAGAATGGTGGCCAGCAACCGCAGGGTGGTGGTCTTGCCCGCGCCGTTGGCCCCGAGTAGGCCATAGATCTGCCCGGGCTGGCAGCGGAAGTTGACCCGATCAACGGCGCGGATCTCGCCGCGCTTGCGGTCGCGGAAGACTTTCGTAAGGTTCAGGGCTTCAATCATGCTTTCTCGCCGGATATACGAACCAGGATTACCGGTGTTTCATCACTCTTCATTTCCACTGCCACACTTTTTTTCGCGAGAAGGTGAGGCGCGAAGCGTATTCCCGCCGCTTGCGTCTTGTCAACCCTGCCTGCGCCGGAAAGGCATCGAGTCCACGCAGCGCTGGCGAAGTTGCGCTGTTTCGGTCGAAAGCGACGAACAGGTGGGCGCCGACACCCCTGCCCACACGCTCGGTGACCGGGATGCGCGTTCTGAGACAGGTTTTCTGGCGGGTTTATCGGCCGGCAGACTTCTTGGCGAGCTTGATCGGATCGATCGATTCGCCCTGATTCCCGGTCAGCCGTCGCCAGCCTTCGTGATCATGGCGGTCGATCGCGCCCTGGAGGTAATTCTCGCGCTCGAGGGGCGAGAGCATGCTCAGGCCGGAAGCCATGATGGTTACCGTGTCATTACATTTCGGACAGAAAACGCGAAGCTTTGTAAACTTGGCCACGTGCCATTGTCTCCTGCTTTGAGTTGCGAAAAGCCGCCCATCATAGCATGGCTCGGCCAATGTGGGAAGGGCTTCTGTAGGGGCAAGCTTCAGCTTGCCCTGTTATGCGCTCGCCCCGTTTTCGGGCGGCCTGAAGAGCCGCCCCTACAGGCAGGTCCAAGACGGACCCCACCTTCGCTGACAACCGGTCGCGGTCGTGCTATATTTTGGTGATGGCGGTGGGCGTAGCTTAGAGGTAGAGCATCGGGCTGTGGACCCGAGGGTCGTGGGTTCGAATCCCATCGCCCACCCCAGCAAAGTCCGCCCGAGGCGGACCGGTTGCGCCGCTGCCCTGTTGCGCCAGCCAGATTGATGGTCCAGCCCTTTTGCCTTTCGCATGGGAGGAAAGCATGAGACGAGTTGTTATTGCGCTGCTGTTGGTGTGTCTTGCCGCGCCTATTGCGTCGTCGCAGGTCAAACGCGCCATCACCTTTGAAGATTTGATATCGTTCCAGCGCATTGCCGATCCTCAGATCTCACCCGACGGCAAAAGCGTTGCTTTCACCGCCACCTGGTTTGACCTGGAGGCAAACCAACGCCATGCCGACATCTGGCTCGCCCCCATGGAATCGGGGCAAGCCGGAGGCGAGCCAAGACAGCTCACCCGCAGCGGCAAGCGGGACGAGCGGCCGCGTTGGTCGCCCGACGGCAAGACCATCGCCTTCCAGTCGAACCGCGACGGCGAGTGGCAAATCTATCTCATCAACGTTGGCGGCGGCGAGGCTCGCAAGCTCACCACTATCTCCACCGGCGCCACCGACCATGTCTGGTCGGACAATGGCCGGCTCCTGGCCTTTGCCTCCGATGTCTATCCTGACTGCGCCGATGACGCTTGCAACAAAAAGCGCGGCGAAGAGACCGAGAAAAGCAAGGTCAAGGCAAAAATCGCCACCCGCCTCCTCTATCGTCACTGGAACGCCTGGAAGGATGGCCGGCGCACCCACGTCTTCGTCGTGCCTGCCGAGGGAGGCACCCCCAAAGACCTCACGCCGGGCGACTACGATGCCCCCACCTTCTCGCTGGGCGGCCCCACCGGCTATGCGCTTTCACCCGACGGCAAAGAGCTGGCCTACGTTTCGAATCACGATCCCGTCGAGGCCACCAGCACCAACAGCGACATCTGGATCGTTCCGACGACCGGCGGGCAAGCCCGCCCAGGACAAAGTGACGCATATCCCCAAAAAGATTTTGGCGGGCAAGCCCGCCCAGGACAAAGTGACGCATATCCCCAAAAAGAT
>Ga0209109_10001883_pt1 | contig 11453 bp, 10 predicted proteins | sample Rifsed10ft2_FD_184004 | JGI IMG/M metagenome (GOLD analysis project Ga0209109, IMG submission 184004) | Soil microbial communities from Rifle, Colorado, USA - sediment 10ft 2 (version 2) | ecosystem: Environmental > Terrestrial > Deep subsurface > Rock core/Sediment | place: Rifle, Colorado... | reverse complement strand
GCCCCTCTCCCGCTTGGAAAAGAGCCAAACGGGAGAGGGGGGGTGAAGGACTGAAAGGTAAACGATGGCGACCGTACAACTAGAAGTTCATCATGTCACGCGCGTGGAGGGGCACGGCAACATATTGATTGACGTGGCCGGCGGCGAACTGAAACGCTGTGACCTCGAGATCATCGAGACGCCGCGCTTCTTCGAGGCGATGCTGCGCGGGCGGCCCTTCGCCGAAGCATCGCACATCACTTCGCGCATTTGCGGCATCTGCTCGGTCGGTCACGCCACGACCTCGCTGCTCGCCACCGAGGCCGCGCTGGGCGTGGTTCCTTCCGAGCAGACGCAGCGGCTGCGCCAGCTGAATTTCCTCGGCGAGATTCTCGACAGCCACGTCCTGCACGTGTACATGCTCGTCGCGCCCGACTTTTTCGGCGCGGGCAGCGTGTTCCCGCTGGCCCGCAGCCACCCGGAGGTGGTGCTGCGCGCGCTGCGCATGAAGAAGCTCGCGGGTGACCTGTGCGCCATGCTCAGCGGGCGGCACACGCACCCGATCACCATGGAAGTAGGCGGGTTCACACATCTGCCCACCGCCACTGAGCTGGAGGCGATGCGCGCCCGTCTGGAGGCCGCCCGCGCGGACGTGGACGCGACGGTAGAGTTGTCCCAGTCGCTCACCCTCCCGGCCTTTGAGCGCGAGACTGAGTACGTGGCGCTGCACAAGCCCGACGAGTACACCTTCATCGGCGGGACGATCACGACCACCGACGGCTTCCGATTTCCTGTCTCCGACTATCGCGAGGTCACGAACGAATACCTGTCGCCGCACTCGACGGCCAAACATACGCGCCACCACCGCGACGCGTACATGGTCGGCGCGCTGGCGCGGTTCAACGTCAACCACGACCAACTCCATCCGCGCGCTCGGGCGGCGGCCCGCGCGCTTGGCCTCAAGCCCATCTGTATCAACCCGTACATGAACTCGGTAGCGCAGGTGGTCGAGATTGTCCATTGTGTCGAAGAGGCCATGGCGCTCTCCGACGTGTTGTTGAAACGCGGCATTGTGCCGGAGGCGCCGCCGAAGGTGGAGGTGCGGGCGGGGGAGGGTGTGGGCGCGTGCGAGGTGCCGCGCGGCACGCTCTACCACCATTATCGCGTCGGCGACGACGGGCGGATCACGGGAGCCAACTGCATCATCCCGACCGGTCAGAATCTGGCAAACATCGAAGCCGACATGCGCGCGCTCGTGCCGCAGATTCTGAATCGCTCGCAAGACGACATCCGGCTGGGGCTGGAGATGCTGGTGCGGGCTTACGACCCGTGTATCTCGTGCGCGACGCATATGCTGAAAGTGACGTTCGTGTGAACGAGGAGGTGGGGGCGGGCCTCGCGCCCGCCCATATCCGGGCAGACGCACGGGCAGGTGCAGGACCTGCCCCTACGTTGATATTAGGTCTGGGCAATCCCTGGCGCGGCGACGACGGCCTCGGCCCGGCAGTGATCCGCTGGTTGCAAGCGCGCGGTCTGCCGCCCGGTGTGGTGGCGGTGGACGGCGGCACGCCCGGCCTCGAATTGGTCTTGACATTGGCAGGCGACCACAAGGGTCGCCCCTACCGCCGGGCGCTGATTGTGGACGCCGCCGACCTCGGGCGCGCGCCGGGCGAGTGGGTGCGTTTCACCCCGGAGCAGGCCCGACTGAAGAAGGGCGACGTGCATCTGTCTCTGCATGCCGCCGGTCTGGCCGAGGCGCTGGCACTGGGGGAGGCGCTGGGCACGCTGCCGAAAGAGATGGTCATCTTTGGCGTGCAGCCGGCAGGCGTTGATTGGTCACCCGCCCTGAGCGCCGCGGCGCAGGCGGCGGTGCCTATCGTCGGCCAGGCCGTGTTGCAAGAGTTGGAGGCTGTGTAGCTTATGGCAAAGATTCTGATCATTGACGACGACCCCGACATCGTGCTGGCGGTGCGCCTGTGTTTGCAGGGCGCGGGCCACGAGGTCTTTGACGCGCGCAACAGCGCCGAGGGGCTGCGCAAGTTGGAGGCGATCAAGCCCGACTTGATCATCCTGGACGTGATGATGGACAGCACGACCGAGGGCTTCCAGACGGCGCTCAAATTGCGCAGCCCCGACTCCGACTCGCCGCTGGCCGCTTACCGCCGCATCCCGATCGTGATGCTCACCGCGCTGCACTCGACCACCGACCTGCGCTTTGCGCCGGATGAGGATTATCTGCCGGTGGACGTTTTCATTGACAAGCCGATTGACCCCGATCGGCTGATCAAAGCGGTGAACGGGCTGCTCGTCAAAAGCCGATAGAACGAAATCAGGAGTCTGAAAGTATGTAGATGACGACTCCCTTCGACACCCCTGACCGATACGGCGCGCCTGTGGATCTGATCCAACACAGCGCGCGCCTGATTCGTATGCGCTGGCTGGCGGGATTGGCCGTGCTGGCCGCCACGCCGTTCAGCGTCTACCTCCTGCGCGTGCCTCTGCCACAGGCCCTCTACGTGTTGGGCGCCGTCATCCTGGCTTATAACGGATTGCTGCTGTGGGTCTCGCGCCGGTCGGGGATGGGCCGGGCGCGGCTGATGGCCGGCGCGCAGTTCGCGTTTGATTGGCTGGCGCTGGCGGCTTTTGTGCACCTGACCGGCGGCGTCGAAAGCCCGGCGATGTGGTTCTTCCTCTTTCACATCCTGCTCGCTCCGATCCTGCTGCCGGGACGCGCCACCTACGTATTCGCCGGGTTGGTGATCGCGGCGGCGGCCGGGGTCGCCGGATTGGAGGCGGGAGGGTGGTTGCCCCACTATCGCGTGATCCCCGCTCTGCCCCCCGACTTGTATCGCCATCCCCTCTACGTTGCCGGGCTGCTGGTCTTCTTCACCATCACCGTGCTGGTCAGTGTGGGCCTGATGGTTCCCGTCGTGCGCGAACTGCGCGAGCGCGAGCGGCAGATTGCTACGCTGTTTCAGGGCATCCAGGCGCTCTCGAGCAGCCTGGATTTGCCGCGCGTGCTCGACGAACTGGCGCATGGCGTATCCCATGCATTGCGAGCGAAAGGGGCCTCCATCCGCCTGTTGGACGAGACGGGCAAGCGGATGAAAATCGCCGCCGCGTATGGCTTGAGTCTGAAGTACTTGGAGAAAGGGCTGGTTGAGGTCGAGCGCAGTCCGATAGATCAGGAGGCGCTGCGCGGGCGGCCCGTGATCGTCCAGCAGGCCGCGCGGGATGAACGCCTCCAATATCCGGCCGAGATCGAAGCCGAAGGCATCCGCTCCATCCTGTGTGTGCCGCTGATCGGGCGGCGCGGCCCGCTGGGGGTGCTGCGCGTGTATGGGCAGAGACCGCGCTTCTTCACCGCAGAGAACGTCAACTTCGTGATGGCCATCGCGCGGCAGGGGGCGACGGCCATCGAAAACGCGATGGCCTACGGCGAGCTGCGGCGCACCGACGAGATCAAATCGCAGTTTGTGCGCGCTGTGACGCACGAGCTACGCGCACCCGTGGCCGGGGCGCAGAGTCTGTTGCGCACGGTGATACGCGAGATGGCCGGCGGCCTGAACGACCTTCAGCGCGATGTGTTGGGCCGTCTCTCGGATCGGCTGGACGCGCTGCAGTTGCTCATCAACGATTTGCTCGATCTGGCCTCCGGCAAGGTGGAGGGCCTGGAGGCGAAGTTGCTGCCGGTGTCTGTCGAGGCAGCGGTGCTGAGCGTGATAGATCGGCTGTCCGGTCAGGCCGAGGAGAAAAAGATTGACTTGCAAGTGAACTACGTGCCGCGCGGGTTGACGGTGATGGGGAGCGAGGATGGATTGGGACGGATCTTTCTCAACCTGATCGGCAACGCCATCAAGTACACGCCAGCTGGTGGGCATGTCACAGTCACCCTCGAGCAGAGCAGCGACGAGGCCGTCATCACCGTGGCCGACACGGGCCTGGGCATCCCCGAAGTGGACGTAGCGCATCTTTTTGATGAATTTTATCGGGGTAGCAACGTCAAGGAGGCCGGGATTCCCGGCACGGGCCTGGGCCTGACCATCGTCAAGGATTTGGTCGAGCGGTATGGGGGACGCCTTTCGGTGCAGAGCAGGCTGAACGAGGGCACCACGTTCACGGTTGTGTTGCCGTTGGCAGGTTAGCCTGACCCGTGGAAGCGCGTGACAAAAATCATGACACTTTCCATGATGTCACATGATATATGGCACTAACCCACAATGTAATATCGTGACATTATTCACAATGTAGGCCTCGTTTTTGGAGGCTTCTCTCTCCATCGGGTTAATGGGATTGCGATGGCAACCTACTGCCGCCGCAGTCTAACTGGGATGAGAACGACCAAGCGTATTGCTCCCTCACATTCTCCGCCCCCCGCCCCTAAGGAGGTGTCCCTTGATGACAACAACTGCTATTGAAGTTGAAATTGAACGCCCGGACCTCCCGCCGTTGCCGCAGCCTCCCATCGCCGATCTGCGCTTTCTGGAGGAAGTGGCGGCGGCCACGGCCGGTGTCTCGCGCCTGGAGATGTGCATCCAGTGTGGGACCTGCGGCGGCTCCTGCCCGCCCTCGGCCGATATGGACCATACACCCCGCCAATTGTTTGCGATGATCCGCGCCGGGATGCGCGACGAGGCCCTGCGCAGCAACACGCCCTGGATCTGCGTCTCGTGCTACCACTGCGTGGTGCGCTGCCCGCAGGGCGTTCACATTGCCGACGTGATGTATACCCTGAAGAGCATGGCGATCCGGGCCAAACTCTACAAGGACTCTACCGCTCCCGACTTCTCCCAGACTTTCGTGGACTTCGTCGAGAACTACGGGCGCAGTTTCGAGTTCGGCCTGGCCACGCGCCATTACCTGAAGCACTACCCGCTGCGCCTGCCCGGCATGGTGCCGAAGGGCTTCGGCATGCTTGCCCGCGGGCGCATGGATCTGACTCCCCACCGCATCGAGGGCCTTGATCAATTCAGAGCCATCCTGGCGCGCGCCAAAGAACTGGAGGCGGCATCATGACGAAATATCTCTTGTATCCCGGCTGTTCGCTGGAGAGCAATGCCCGGGCCTACCACGACTCGCTGATGGCGATCAGTGGGCCGCTGGGCCTGGAGCTGGAGGAGATCCACGACTGGAACTGCTGCGGCGCGACCGAGTACGTCGGCATCAGCCTGACTCCGGCCTACGCGCTCATCAGTCGCAATCTCGCCCTCGCCGCCAAGCAGGCCAACGGCACGCGCACCGTCGTCGCGCCGTGCAGCGCCTGCTACCTGAACCTGGCCAAGGCCGACTACTACATGCGCGAGAGTCCCAAGTTGGGCGTGAAGGTCAACACCGCGCTCGCTGCCGGAGATATGCATTACACACCCGGCTCGCTCCAGATCCGGCACCTGCTCGACGTGATCATGAACGACATCGGGCTGGAGACCGTCAAGCGCGGTGTGGTGCGGCCGCTGACCGGCCTGCGCGTCGCGCCCTACCTGGGCTGCATGGTGCCGCGCCCCGATTACGAGCACCGCTGGTCGAACCCCGAATACCCCACAGAGTTGGATCGTGTGCTGAAGGCGCTGGGCGCGGAGGTGATTGACTTCCCGTTGAAGACGCACTGCTGCGGCGGGCACATGACGCAGATCGGCCCGGATGTCGCCTACGAGTTGATCCGCCGTCTCGTCCACGCCGCCGCCGAGTACCGCGCCGACATGATGGTCACGCTCTGCCCGATGTGCCAGTTGAATATTGACGCCTACCAGGGCGAGATGAACCGCCACTTCGGCACGAACTATCGCATGCCCATCCTCTTCTTCACGCAGTTGATGGGCCTGGCTTTTGGCAAAGAGCCAGAGGAACTCGGCATTGGCAAGGAACTGGTGAATGCCCGCGCAGCGCTCGCCCGCATCGGGGTCGAGGTGCCGCCCGCCGAGGCGGCGCCCGCGCCCCGCAAGCCGCGCCGACCGAAGGAAGCCCTGCCCATGCCGCACATGCCTGAAGATATGGAGGTGAACCAATGACCTCGCCTGAGAATTCCAGCCCGACCGAACGCATCGGCGTGTACGTCTGTCACTGCGGCACCAACATCGCCGGCACGGTGGACGTGGAGGACGTGGCGCAGTGGGCGGCCGGCCGCCTCAAGCATCGCGGCGTCGTCATCGCGCGCGATTACAAGTTCATGTGTTCCAGCCTGGGCCAGGAGATGATCGAGAAAGACATTAAGGAACTGGGCCTGACCCGGGTGGTGGTGGCCGCCTGCTCGCCGCACCTGCACGAGCAAACGTTCCGCACCGCCTGCAAGCGCGCGGGCCTCAACCCCTACCTGTGCGAACTGGTTTCGATCCGCGAGCAAGTCTCGTGGGTGCACACCGACAAGGTGGCGGCGACCGGGAAGGCCAAGGCCGTGCTCTCCGGCGGGGTGGAGCGCGTGTTGCACCACGAGGCGTTGGAGCCGCTGCGAGTTCCGATTCACCCGGCGACGCTCGTGGTCGGCGGCGGCATCGCGGGCATCCAGGCCGCGCTCGAAATCGCCGACGGCGGCTTCCCGGTCATTATGGTCGAGCGCGAGCCGTCTATCGGCGGGCACATGGCCCAGTTCGATAAGACCTTCCCCACGCTCGACTGCGCGGCCTGCATCCTCACCCCCAAGATGGTGTCGGTGGGCACGCATCCCAACATCACCCTGCTGACCTACAGCGAAGTGACCAAAGTGGATGGCTACGTCGGAAACTTCACCGTGACGGTGCGCAAGAAAGCCCGCTGCGTGAAGACCGACCTGTGCACGGGCTGCGGCGTGTGCCAGGAGAAGTGCCCCAAGAAGATCATAGACGAGATTTACGAGGCCGGACTGGGCTACCGCAAAGCGATTTACGTGCCATTCCCGCAGGCGGTGCCCAAGTATCCGGTGATTGACCGCGAGAACTGCACCTACTTCCAGAAGGGCACCTGCAAGGCATGTGAAAAGTTCTGTCCGACCGGAGCGATTGACTTCAACCAGGAGGACGAGTACATCACGCTTCAGGTGGGCAACATTATCCTGGCGACCGGCTACGATTTGTTCGACCCGCGCCGCATCCCGCACTACGGCTACGGGCGGCTGGCGAACGTGTTCACCAGCCTGGAGTTCGAGCGGTTGAGCAACGCGGCCGGGCCGACCAACGGCAGGATCGTCCTGCGCGACGGCGTGACGGTGCCGAAAGCCGTCGGCGTCGTCCACTGCGTGGGCAGCCGCGACCGGAACTACAACAACTACTGCTCGGCGATCTGCTGCATGCAGAGCCTGAAATTCGCCCACCTGGTGAAAGAGCGCACGGGCGCGACGGTCTTCAACTTCTACATTGACATGCGCACGGCCGCCAAGGCCTACGACGAGTTCTATCAGCGGGTGCTCGAGGAAGGCACGCTGTTTGTGCGCGGCCGGGTGGCGGAGGTGACCGACGCGGCCCGCCTCGCGGGCGAAGAAGGCAAGCTGATCATCCAGGTCGAAGATACGCTGGCCGGAAAACAGCGGCGCATCCCGGTGGACATGGTGATCCTCTCGGCGGGCATGCAGCCGCGCGCCGACGCCAAGGAGGCCGCCAAGCTGTTTGGCATTTCCTGCAGCGCCGACGGCTGGTACATCGAGAAGCACCCGAAGCTCGACCCGGTCGCCACGATGACGGAGGGCATCTTCATCGCGGGCTGCGTGCAGGGGCCGAAGGACATCCCCAACACGGTGGTGCAGGGGGCGGCGGCGGCGGCGCGGGTGCTCGGGCGCATCCAGCAGAAGGAGATCGCGCTGGAGCCGATCCGGGCCAGCATCATCGAGGCCAGATGCTCCGGCTGCCGCATCTGCAACAACCTGTGCCCGTTCAACGCCATCCTCTTCCACGAGGACCGCATGGTCTCGGAGGTCAATCCGGCGCTATGCCAGGGCTGCGGGACGTGCGTGGCCGCCTGCCCGGCGGGCGCGATCACCGGCACCGGGTTCAGCAACGAGCAGGTTCTGTCGCAGATCGAAGGCCTGCTGATGCTCAATCTGGACGGTGGGCGCAGAGTGGCCGAGAAGGCGGAGGCGGTACTCGCCTAACGGAACACGGAACACGCAATACGTGTTGCATGGTGCGTGTTCCGTAGGAGAAAAACCATGACTGACCAAGAACATTTCGAACCTGTCATCATCGGCTTCACCTGCAACTGGTGCAGTTACCGCGCGGCAGATTTGGCGGGCACGGCCCGCATGAAATATCCGCCCAACGTCCGGCTCATCCGGCTGATGTGCTCCGGTCGGCTCGACCCCACCTTTGTGCTAAAGGCCCTCTCCAGCGGCGCGGACGCCGTGTTGATCACAGGCTGTCACCCCGGCGAGTGCCATTACCTCGAGCAGAACTACAAGGCCCTGCGGCGCTATCTGCTGCTCCGGCGGACGCTGGCGCAGATGGGCATCGAGCCGCAGCGCGTGAAACTGGTGTGGGCCAGCGCGGCCGAGGGCGCCAGACTGGCGCAGGAGCTCACCAGCCTGGTCGAAGAAATCCGGGCGCTTGGCCCGCTGAACTGGCCCGCGCGAGTGAGCGGCAACGGCCATCTGCCACAACCTGAGATTCAGCCCGAACTGGAGGAGGTGGCCGCATGAGCACCAACGGAACCAAGCCCAAGTTTGCGATGTACTGGGCCGCCGCGTGCGGCGGGTGCGAGATCGCCGTGCTCAACATCCACGAGAAGATTCTGGACGTGGATGCGAACTTCGAGGTGGTCTTCTGGCCGGTGGCGATGGACGCCAAGTACAAGGACGTCGAGGCAATGCCGGACGAGTCCATCACGCTGACGCTGTTCAACGGCGGCATCCGCAACAGCGAGAATGAAGAGATGGCGCACCTCATGCGGCGCAAGTCGAAGATCCTGGTGGCCTTCGGCTCGTGCGCGTGCGAGGGCTGCATCCCCGGCCTCGCCAACCTCAGCACCGTGCAGGAGATTTTCGACACGGTTTATGCCACCGTCTCCACCGACAACCCGCAGGGCCTCCGGCCCCAGTTCCATTTCGCCGCGCCTGAGGGCGAGCTGCGCATCCCGGCGTTTTACCCGGTGCTGAAGACGCTCGACCAGGTGGTGAAGGTGGATTACTACATGCCGGGCTGCCCGCCGGAGTCTCACCAGATTGCGGCGGTGGTTGACCTGGTGATCAAAGCGCTGCACGGCGAGGCCCAACTGCCCCCGCCCGGCGCCGTGATCGGCGTGGGCAACTCGACGGTGTGCGACGAATGCCCGCGCAAGCGCAACGAGAAGACTATCAAACAGTTCGTGCGCATTCAGGATCTGCAAGCGCCCGACCCGGCGCTCTGCCTGCTGGAGCAGGGTATCCCTTGCAACGGCCCGGCCACGCGCAGCGGCTGCGGCGCGCTCTGCCCGCAGGCGGGCGCGCAGTGCATCGGCTGTTACGGCCCGGCGGAAGGCGTGCTGGACTTCGGCGCGCGGTTGATGACGGCCTTTGCCTCGGTGATTGACAGCCAAGACCCCGACGAAATCGAGCGCATCCTCGACGGCCTCGTGGATCCGGCGGGACAGTTCTACCGGTTCAGCCTGCCCGGCTCGTTGCTGAGGGCCGCGAAGCCCGCGTGGAAGGGCAATGGAACTCGGGGGAACGGAGGCACTGAAGGAACGCGCGTTCCTTCAGCCCCCGCCGTTCCCGTGAAAGGACGATGACCATGCAACGGATAACGATTGACCCGATTACGCGCCTCGAGGGGCACGGCAAGATCGAAATCTTCCTCGACGCGGAGGGCAACGTCGCCAACACCTACTTCCAGATTCCCGAGCTGCGCGGCTTCGAGCGCTTCTGCGTGGGGCGGCCCGTGGAAGAGATGCCGCTCCTCACCAACCGCATCTGCGGCGTGTGCCCGGAGGCGCACCACATGGCCGCGGCCAAAGCCGCCGACGCGGTCTATCACGTTGACCCGCCGCCCACGGCGAAGAAACTGCGCGAGCTGCTGTACAGCGCCTTCTACGTCACCGACCACACCACGCACTTCTACGCCCTCGCCGGGCCGGACTTCGTCATGGGGCCGGACGCGCCCGTGGCCGAGCGCAACATCCTCGGCGTGATCCACAAGGTCGGGCTGGAGATCGGGGGCAAGGTCATCCAGTGCCGCAAGTACGGGCACACGGTCGTCGAGATGATCGGCGGGCGGAAAGTCCACCCCTGCACTTCGATTCCCGGAGGCCTGACGAAAGGCATCACCGAAGAACAGAGAGTAGAGATCGAGAAGATGGGCCGCTGGGCGATTGAGTTCGCGCAGTTCAGCCTGAAACTCTTCAACGACATCGTGCTGGGCAACAAGGCTTACGTGGATTTGATCCTCGGCGACATCTATTACCATCGCACCCACTACATCGGCATGGTGGACGAGAACAACAAGGTGAACTTCTACGACGGCAAGGTCAGCGTGGTGGACCCTGACGGCAACCGCCTGGGCAAGTACGCCCCACCCGAATACCGTGACTGGATCGCCGAGCGCGTCGAGCCGTGGACGTATCTCAAGTTCCCGTACCTCAAGAAGGTCGGCTGGAAGGGGTTCGTGGACGGCAAGGACTCGGGCGTGTACTGCGCCACCCCGCTCTCGCGCCTCAACGCCGCCGACGGCATGGCCATGCCGCTGGCCCAGGCAGAGTACGAGAAGTTCTACAGCACCCTCGGGGGCAAGCCGGTGCATCACCGCCTCGCCACGCACTGGGCGCGGTTGATCGAACTCCTGTACGCCGCCGAGCGCTGGGTGGAGCTCGCCACCGACCCGGAGATCACCTCGCCCAACTTCCACAAGGTTCCCACCGAGAAGCCGACCGAGGGCGTGGGCATCGTGGAAGCGCCGCGCGGCACGTTGACCCATCATTACTGGACCGACGAGCGCGGCGTGCTGACTAAAGTCAACCTGATCGTGGGCACGACCAACAACTACGCGCCTATCAGCATGTCCATCAAGAAAGCGGCAGAGGGCTTCATCAAGAAAGGCGTGGTGGTCAACGAGGGCATCCTGAACCGCGTCGAGATGGCCTTCCGCGCTTACGACCCGTGCTTCGGCTGCGCCACGCATTCCCTGCCGGGGCAGATGCCACTGCAAATCACCATCCACGACGCGAAAGGCGAGGTCGTCGAGGTTCTGCAGCAGAACTGCTGAACTTGCCGAACGGCGAACGACCAGAATTGAAAGACGAACGGCGGAACCTCGACGCGCCTGGCCGCGAGGTTCCGCCGTTCGTCCTTCGTCTGTCTGGGGCAGACGAGCGAGCTCGGCTGCGAGGTGGCGCTCGTCGGCATTCAACCGGCGGACACGACGATGGGCGCGCCGCTTTCGCCAACAGCGCAGGCGGCGGTCCATACGGTGGCGCAAGCCCTCGCCGAACTGCTGGAAGACTTAGCGCCGGAGAAGTGACGGATTGCCGCCTCAAAGGGTGACCTTTCCCACTGGCCTGGAAGCCATTGCCGGCTTACATTGAGTTGACCGAGCCTGTCGCCGCCG
>Ga0209109_10001882_pt1 | contig 11453 bp, 8 predicted proteins | sample Rifsed10ft2_FD_184004 | JGI IMG/M metagenome (GOLD analysis project Ga0209109, IMG submission 184004) | Soil microbial communities from Rifle, Colorado, USA - sediment 10ft 2 (version 2) | ecosystem: Environmental > Terrestrial > Deep subsurface > Rock core/Sediment | place: Rifle, Colorado... | reverse complement strand
GCGATGGAACGCGCGATGTAGCCGTACGCCATCGGCTCCCGGTGCCACCACCATCCAACGGCGTTCCCCGAGACCGACAACCAGCCGAGAAACGTCGCGCGCCACGCCGGGGACGGCGGGAGATAGAAGTCGAGCGTGAACAGGTGGCCGCCCGGCCGGATGACGCGCGCCAGCTCGGCGATTGACGCCCGCCAGTCCGGGGTATTCCGCAGCGCGTACCCGGCGGTGACCGCATCGAGCGAAGCTGCCGCGAAGGGGAGCGCGCTGATGTCTCCCGCGGACACCGTCACCCGCTTGGCCGGTTCGCGCTCGCCGCGACCACGAGCCAGCGCGAGCATCCGCGCGGACACATCGGTGGCCGTGATGTCGAGGTCCGGCCGCGCGTTGTTGAGCGCAAAAGCGAGATCGCCGGTGCCGGTCGCCACGTCCGCGACCGTACCATCGCGTGGAATGGCGCCTCCGGCCATCGCGACCAGGGTGGCCTTCCACCGCCGGTCCATGCCGAAGGAAAAAACCCTCGTGAACGAGTCGTACCGCGGAGCGATCAGGTCGAACATCGGGGTCACGTATGCCTGACGGAGCCCGGGGTCGGCCAGGTGGCGTTCCACGTCGAGCTCTCGCAGTGATCCGGGAGGGTTCATTGCCATCGTGTGACTTTGGCCCCGACGTGATTGGCGATGTGTCGAACGCGTGCGGCGTCGGTAGTTTACTGCTCCACCTCAACGCCTGCTCACGCCTCACCTGATGGTGTCCATTTATTCTGCAACCGCCGCCGCCGGGCCAGCCACGGCGACCGCGGAACAGCCCTCACCGGTCGAAACCACGCCGGTGGATGAGCAGTTGTGGGCCGTCATTCTCGCGGGCGGCATTGGATCGCGCTTCTGGCCCCTCTCGTCGCCCGAGCGCCCCAAGCAGGTGCTCGCTCTGGTGAGCGAGCGGCCGCTGATCGCCGAGGCCGTCGCGCGACTGGAACCACTCGTGCCTTACGAACGGATCCTCGTGGTCACCAGTCGCGATATCGCCGGCCAGATACGGGCGGCGATTCCGATGATCGCGGAAAGGAATGTGCTCGTGGAGCCTCGACCGCTGGGCACCGCGGCATCGCTGGCGTGGGCAGCCGGTGAGATCCGTCATCGGGCGGGACCGGATGCGATCTTCTGCTGCCTGCACGCCGACCTCGCCGTGGCCTTTGTCGACGCGTTCCGTCACGTGCTTCGCGAGGCGGCTCGCGTGGCCGCGACGGCCAACGCGCTTGTTGCGGTCGGCGTTCAAGGCACCCGTGCCGAGACCGGTTTCGGGTATCTCGTCCCCGGTTTGCCGCTACGCGAGGATCTACCGCTTTCCGAGGGTGGGCCTTGTCATGTGATTGCATTCGAGGAGAAGCCCGCCCGTCCGCGCGCCGAGGCCCTCATTCGTGAAGGCGCACTCTGGAACAGCGGCATTTTCGTCTGGCGCACCCGCGTGATCCTGGAAGCGCTGGCCCAGCACTGCGTGGAGATCGGCGGCTCGATGTCGAGCCTCGAGACGCGTGATCATGACGAGTTCGTCAGCGGCGTGAAATCGGTGTCGATCGAGCGCGGACTGCTCGAACGGTGCAGCGGCCACCTGGTCGTTCTGCCGGGCGAATTCGGCTGGGACGACGTTGGCACCTGGGCGGCACTGCGGCGCGCGCGCGAGCTCGACGACACCGGGAACGGCGCCTCGGGCCGTTCGCATTTCATGGACGCCAGCGGCAACGTGGTGCACGCCGAGGGCGCAGCCGCGGTATTGTACGGCGTGGATGGACTGCTGGTGGTGACCCTGCCCGGACTCACGTTCGTGACGACCGTGGAGCGCGCGGCCGACCTCAAGCCTCTGCTCGACTCGCTGCCGCCCGACCTGCGGCGCCCCGGTCGTCCGCATGGCCCGTGACGCCTAACGCTGACGCATGAAACGAGTGCGACGGCCGGCCGTAGTGCTATCCTGATGACATCCGTCCTGCCGGCCAGCCCCGGTTCCCGCCAGTCCTACTGGGCCGCGACCCGATCGCCACGGTACAGCCTCACGTTCGCGGTGCCGCTGCTCCTCCTGTACGAAACGCTGGCGGTGGCGCTGAACCAGGGCACCGGGGTGGGCATCCGCAACGGCGCCGATGTGCTTCTCCGGAGCCTCGCGGCCACACTGCTCGGGGACCGCGGCCCCGTGCTCTTCGGCGGACTGGTCGCGCTGCTGCTGATTGTCGTGGCGGTGCGTGACCTCCGGCGCAGTTCGGGCGGCCTTCGCCCCCGGTTGTTCGTCCTCATGCTCGTCGAGTCGGCACTGCTGGCCGTCGTCTTCGGATTCGTCGTGGGCGTGGTGACGGCGCAGCTGGTGAACGCGTTGCCCCTCCTGACCATCGGGCAGGCCCACCCAATGGAGTGGCCCGTCGTGCTGATGGTGTCGTTAGGTGCCGGTGTGTATGAGGAGCTCCTCTTCCGGGTCCTTCTCGTGTCGGGCCTGCTGCTCGCGGCCCGCGCCATCCTCGGCCTGGGAACGGTTGCGGCCTCGATCTTCGCGGTCACCATCGGCGCGCTGATCTTCTCGGCGTTCCACTACATCGGTCCTTACGGCGATCCGCTCGACCTGCCGTCGTTCGTGTTCAGGACCATCGCCGGCCTGGCGTTCAGCGGGCTGTATGTGACGCGTGGTTTCGGCATCACGGCGTGGACGCACGCGCTGTACGACGTCTTTCTCCTGGCGGCGCGCGGCTGACCCACGCTCGGCGCGAGCGGTAACTTCCGGGTCCGCAATCCTCCCCGGACGTGCCGGGGTGAGAACGATCAACTCCTCCCTCGCCATGAATCGCCGTTCCGTCCTTCCTGCCACGTTGCTGTTCGCCGCCTGCGTACGCGCCGGCGCACCGCCGTCCACCCAGCCTGCAGCCGCTGCGTCGTCGGTCGCGACGATCGAGCGCACGCGAATGCTGCTCTCCGCGCTGGCTGACGACTCCATGGAAGGGCGTCGCGTGGCGACGGCCGGCGAGGCGCGGGCGGCGCGGTTCATCGCTGCGCGGCTGCGCGAGGCCGGAGTCGAACCCGCCGGCGACAGCGGGTATTTCCAGCGGTTGCCGATGGCCAACACGACCACGCGCACCCGAATGGCCAACGGGCAGGAACGCGTTCGCACCGGTGCGGCGGTCCTGCCGACTTTCGCCGACCTCGACACGGTGCCGGCAGACCGGCGCCTGACGAGCGTCAACGTGCTGGGCGTGTTGCGAGGCTCCGATCCGGCGCTGGCGTCCGAGGTCGTGATCGTCGGCGCTCACTTCGATCATGTCGGCATCCGGCCCGCCGTGAATGGCGACTCGATTGCGAACGGTGCGGATGACGATGCCTCAGGGACGGTCGCGGTCATCGAGGCCGCGCGCATCATCGCCGCCGGCCCCCGCCCCAGACGCACGATCGTCTTCGCGGCGTTCACCGGCGAGGAGGCCGGGACACTGGGCGTGCGCTGGTATTCCCAGCATCCGATCATGCCGTTGGATCAGCACGTCGCCGACGTACAGGTGGAGATGATCGGTCGTCCTGATACCGCCGCCGGGGGCCCGGGCAAGGCATGGCTCACCGGATTCGAGCGATCGACCATGGGAGCCACCCTCGCCGGCGCGGGTTTGCCAGTCGTTGCCGATCCGCGGCCCACGCAACGGTTTTTCGAACGGAGCGACAACATCGTCTTTGCCCGGCTTGGCATTGTTGCCCACACCCTGTCGTCGTTCAACCTGCACGCCGAGTACCACACCGTGAATGACGAAGTGGAGCTGGTGGACTTCGCGCACATGTCCGCGATGGTCAACCTGACGGCGCGCGCGGTGCGATTGATTGCCGACGGCCCTCGACTGCAGTGGAATCCGGGCGGTAAGCCGTGAGCTGATGAGCGCGGGTTTTCCATCTCGAATCCCCCATCTCCCATCTCCCCTCTGCAGCATGCGCTTCGAAACCCTCTGCGTTCACGCAGGCACCGGACCTGACCCGGTGACCGGCGCCATCACGCTGCCCATCCATCTGTCGACGACCTACGAGCGCGACGCGGACGGTGAATTCCGCCGGGGCTTCAAGTACGCGCGCGACCTCAACCCGACTCGTCAGGCGCTCGAACGGGCCATGGCGATCGTGGAGGGAGGAGCCGCCGCCCTCGCCTTCGCGTCCGGACAAGCGGCCACCGCGGCGGTTTTCCAGGCGCTGCAGCCCGGCGACCACGTGGTCCTGCCGGACTCGGTCTACTACGGCACACCCAGGCTCGTGAACGAGATGTTCGTGCCCTGGGGGTTGCGCGCCACCACGGTTTCAATGAGCGACCTGTCCGAGGTACGCTCCGCGGTGCGCGACGGCACTCGACTGATCTGGGTGGAAACGCCGTCCAACCCGCTGCTCACCATCACCGACATCGCTGGCGTCGTCGCGATCGCCCGCCAGGCCGGCGCGATGGTGGTGGTCGATAACACGTGGGCCACACCGGTGGGACAGCGTCCCCTGGAACTCGGCGCCGACATGGCCATGCATGCAAGCACCAAGTATCTCGGCGGCCATTCCGATGTGATGGGGGGCGTGCTGGTGGCGCGCGAGGACAACGAGTTCTTCGCTCGCGTCCGCTCCGTGCAGCATACCGCGGGCGGAATCGCCGCGCCGTTCGATTCCTGGCTTGTGCACCGTGGCATAAAGACCCTCGCCTGGCGCGTGCGCGCGCAAACCGCGAACGCGACCGCCGTCACAACCTTCCTTGCCGCTCATCCCGCGGTGGAAGTCGTGCACTATCCCGGACTCGGCTCGCATCCCGGCCACGACGTGGCGGCTCGACAGATGCGCTTGTTCGGGGGGATGGCCTCGTTCCAGGTTCGTGGCGGACGCGCCGAGGCGTTGGCCGTTGCCGGGAAGTGCAAGGTATTTACCCGGGCTACGAGCCTGGGCGGTGTGGAAAGCCTCATCGAGCACCGCGCGTCCGTGGAGGGAGCCGCAACGCGCGCCCCGGAGAGTCTTCTCCGGCTGTCCATCGGGCTCGAAAACGCCGATGACCTGATCGATGACCTTGGCCGTGCCCTCGCGTAGACGCATTCGATACCGTTGGGAACGCGGATCCGGGGCACGGGTACACGGGCCCGCAGGCCGATACGTTGGGCCTGTCTGCCGCGTCGCTAGTGCCGTTCCAACCATCCCGCCAAGTTGGTTCCAAGCCGGCTCGTGTCTCTGAGCCTTTGGCGAAACAAGTTGGAACGGCACTAGATATCAGGACCGTCCGGGCCCGCGGCGGCCCGGGTGTCTGCTGTTACCGAGCAGCTCTATCTGAACCGACGTCCAAGGGAACCTCGTGAAGCGATTCATACTGTTGGCGCCGATCATTGCACTCGGCGCCTGCAAGGACTCTCCGACACAGCCGCTGACCCAGACCCCGGCGGTGGTGGCGATCACCACGCCGCAGACCATCCTGGTCGTTGGCAGCACCGTCACCTTGACCGCGACGGCCTTCGATCAGAACGGCAGGAAGATCAACAACGCCACCATGGAATGGAGCAGCCTGACGCCAACGGTCGCCTCGGTCTCGGCGTCCGGTGTGGTCACCGGGGTGGCGACTGGCCAGGCGACCATCGAGGCCGAATCCTCAGGGCGAACCGGCTCAGTGACGCTCACCGTCGATCCTGATCCGTGCACGAATCCGATTGCGCTTTCCGCCGGTCAGGTTCGAGTGCTGCCCGGACCAGGCGCCGTCGCTTGCGTGACACTTGCGCCCACGACCAGCTCGTCGGACTTCCTGTTCATCACCGCGAACGCCGAACAGGCTCAGGACAACACCGGATTCTATTCCGTCGTGCTTGCCAGGGGCGACGTGGCTTCAATGGCTGCCGCGGTCCGGGCGATGGTCTTCGACCCGCAGGCATTTCTCGAGTTGCAGGCGATACAGCAAGTCGACGTCACGGAGGAGAGGGTTCGAAGTCAGGAGAGAGCGCTCTTCCGGCAGGTTCGTCCGGCGGTTCGTGATGCGATTCGCCGCGAACCGCAGGCCGCGCTTTCCGTGTCGAGTGCCGCCGTCGTGGAGGGTGACACGATTGCGATTCGCGTCCCGGACCTGAACAGCGCCAACCTCTGCACGACCGGGTACAAGGAGATTCGCGCCGCGGTGAAGAAAACCACGGCCCACGCAACCATCGTTGAGGATGTCGCGGCGCCCAGCCCGGGCTTCTCGCCCGCCGACTATACCGAGATCGGCGCCGAATTCGAATCGCTGGTCTATCCGAGCGACACGCTCTACTTCGGCCGCGAGACCGATCGCAACGCCGACGGGCGCGTGACCATTCTGTACACCCCCGAGGTGAACCGCGCCACGCCGACTGGCGCGCAGGGCTTCGTGGCCGGGTTCTTCTGGGGCGGCGACCTGGTGAAGAAGTCGGAGTACGCCGAACTCGGGATCCCGTGCCCCCAGACGAACGAGCAGGAAATCTTCTACATGCTCGTCCCCGATCCCGCCGGGACGATCAATGGGAACCCGCGTTCGGTGTCCGTCGTCAGGCAGAACACGCGTGGCACGATCGCGCACGAGTTCCAGCACATGATCAATCAGGGACGCCGCCTGCTGAACACCGCGGTGGACAGCTCCGAGACGACCTGGCTCAACGAAGGGCTGTCGCACTTTGCCGAGGAAGTCGTGGGACGGGCCAAGCGCGGCTTCACGGACTTCCAGAAGCTTTCATTCAACGACGTCAACCCGACGCCAGCGTCGGCTGACGACTACAACGCGTTCTTCCGGCAGAACCTCGCGCGGTACCGAAGCTGGATGCAGCGGCCCGATACCTCGTCGCCGACGTCGAATACCTCACGCAATCAGCTCGCGCCACGCGGCGCGGCCTGGATGTTCCTCCGCTATGCGGCCGACTTTCACAGCGGCGGGAATCTGAGGTCGTTCCTGCGTGGCATCGTGAGCGGTCCGGACATCGGACTGCGAAACCTCCTTCAGCACTCGAACGGGGCACAGTTCGACGATCTGCTGAGCGGCTGGCTGATCAGCCAGTTCACCGATGGGCTGAACATCCCCGGGCTCCCGGCCCGGTATCAGATGCTCAGCTGGGCGGTGCGAGACAACATGGCCGCGGTGAACAGCAATGTCTTCCCGCTGCTCGTGACGCCTCTGCCGGCGACCGTCGAAACCAAGTCGATTTCCGGCTCCGGGAACTACTTCCGCCTGACGCGTGTGGGTCCGTCGCCCGAGACCACGTTCCGCATGATGGCGCCCAGTGGTTCGATGGTGGGGTTTGCCGGGGCCAGGGTGTACGTGGTGAGGATCAGCTAAGAGGCAGCGATGAGCAATGAGCGACAAGCGATCAGCGACAAGCGATCAGGCATGACGTCCACACGGACGCTGTTTTAGTCCCTGTTCGCTGATCGCTGATCGCTAGCTCTCCCTCAGTGCCGCCATCGGCGTCTCCCTGAAAACGTCGCGGCCGGCCAGGAGGCCGATCGAGACCGTCAGGAGCAATAGCAGTCCGGCAATGGCGCCCGCTTCGAGGAACGCCGGCTCGAATGGCCGTTCGAACACATAGCGCAGCAGCAACCAGGCGCCTCCGAACGACAGCACCATTCCGGCCAGGCTGCCCAGGATGCCGAGCAGCGCGTATTCGCTGAACAGGATGCGGGTGATCTGGCGCCGTGTGGCGCCAAGGGTCTTGAGCAGCACGCCCTCGCGCACGCGATCCCTCCGCGTCGCCGACACCGCCGAGAACAGCACCGGTACCGCCATTGCCAGGCTGAAGATCGCCAGGAAGCGGATCGCCGTCGTGGCCCGGTTGGAAATCTCCGCGACGGTCCGCCTGACGAGCGACAAGTCGAGACTGGCGACGTTGGGATAGCGTCGCACGATATCGCGCTGGAGCGCCGCCACCGCCGAATCGTCAGGCGCCATCACGAGTGCCGCGAAGGTCTTTGGCGCCCGCTCCAGTGCCGCCGGTTCGAACACCGCGAAGAAGTTCAGCTCGAAACGCTGCCAGTTGACCTCGCGCAGGCTCGTCACGACGGTCGGCACCTCGAGTCCCTGTACGTTCCACGTGATCGTGTCGCCCAGTTCCGCCCCCATCGCGTCGGCGACTTCTTTCTCCATGGATACCTGTGGCACGCCGCCTGGCGCCGTGGGTTGGTCACCGAACCACTTTCCGGCGAGCACCTTCTCGGTTTCGCTGACCTCGCTCCGGTACGTCGATCGATACTCGCGACGAAGCGCCCACGGACTCTCGCGCCGGGTCGTATCGGCCATGATGTCGGTTACTGATCGTCCGTTGATGGCCGCCACGCGCATGGTCACGATCGGCACGCGTGCCGCGTACTCGCGCCCCTGCGCTGCGACCACGGAGTCCACACCCTTCACCTGGTCATCCTGGATGTCGAAGAAGACCAGGTTGCCCCGGGCGTTGAACTCGGCCTGCCGGAACGTGGCCAGCAGGTTCGACTGCACCAGGTAGAGTGTGGAGACGAGGAAAGCGCCGAAGCCGAGCGACAGGACCACGCTTCGCGTCTGGTTCCCCGGCCGGTACAGGTTTGCGACACCCTGCCTGACGACGTAGGGCCACCCGGTCCGGAGCGCGCGGCGCGCCGCCAATGAGAGGACCGCGGCGCTGGCCGCCAGGACCATCAGCGCTCCGGCAATCCCGCTGCTGAAGGCGAAGACCTCCTTCAGGTCTTCGGCGCGGGTCGCGGAAAGTCCCACCACGGACAGGGCCACGAGCAGGTTCACGATCATGCGGGGCGGGTCACGCCACCAGCGGCGGGCCGGCGATCCGTCGTCGGTGCGGCGCAGCGCCTGGAGCGGCGAGACGCGCCGCAGGGCGATCAGGGGCCGGAGGGCGAACGCCAGCGCGATCCACAGGCCCAGCAGCATCCCCATCCCGATGGCCCGTGGCTCGAGGCGCACGGCGACGTCAACCGGCAGGACGTCGTTGAGGACGCCCGGCAGCAGGAACTGGATCAGGACGCCTAACGCGGCGCCGATGGCCGCCCCGAGGAACCCCATCACCAGCGCCTGGGTGATGTAGATCGTCATCACCTGGCGCGTCGTGGCGCCAAGGCAACGCAGGATCGCCACGGTGTCGATCTTTCGCATGACCCATGCATTCACGCCGCTGGCCACGCCGACGCCCCCCAGCAGCAATGCGATGATGCCGACCAGCCCGAGAAAGTTGGAGAGTTCCGTAATGCCTTCGGTGATGTTCGACTCCTGCTGGCGGATCGTGCGCGCGCGGAGCTGCGCTGAATCGAGCCTGGCATCGAGAGATTTCACCATCGCATCCGGATCGCCCGACGCGAGTCTCGCATACGCGTCGTACTCGCCACGGCTCCCGGTGATCAGCAGGCGTGTGGCGGCCATGTGCTGGTCCGACATGAACAGGCGAGGCGCCATGGCGCCGGCAATGCCCGGATCACCAGGAACCTGGTCAAGCGCTCCGATGATCTCGAAGGTCTGGTAACCAAGCGAGATGGTATCGCCGACTCTCGCGTCGAGCCCGATCATGAGCGCGGGATCGAGGAGCACGTGCCGGCCATCGTGCAGCCGTTCCCACTGGCCGGGCGGCCGCGTGGTGATTCTGCCGTAGAGCGGGTACGCCGTCCCGACCGCGCGCACCTGAGCCAGCCTGGTGGCGTTCGTTCGCGGCGCGTAGGCCATCGAGGCGAACGAGGTCTGCTTCGTTATCGTGGCGCCGCGCGCGGCGAACTCGTCGAGCACGGAATCCGTGGCCGGCGTCCAGCCGCTTCGCACCGAAAAGACGATATCGCCGCCGATCAGGGCGCGTGACTGCTCGCGGACGGACCGCGTGATGTTCCCGGCGAAGGAGTCGATCGCCACCAGGGCCGCGACGCCGAGCGAGATCGATGACATGTACAGCAGCAGCCTGCGCCGCGTGCTTCGTGATTCGCGCCAGGCGAGACCGAACAGCACGATTCGTGATCCGGAATTCGTGACTCGTGACTCGGTGGTGCGTCCGTCGGCGCTCATGCGTTGCCACCCGCGACAGAATGTGCGCCCGCGCTCTCGCCCGCCGCCCGGCCCCCGTCGCCCGTCCCGTCGGTATCCTCGACGACCACGCCGTCAGCAAGCTGGATCAGTCTCTGGGCGCGACGGGCCAGCGTCAGGTCATGCGTTACGAGTACGATGGTCGTGCGCGACTCGCGATTCAGTTCCTCGAGCAGTTCGAAGATGCGACCACCGGTTGCGCCATCGAGGTTCCCCGTGGGTTCGTCGGCGAACAGGATGGCGGGACGGTTGGAGAACGCCCGCGCTATCGCCACGCGCTGCTGTTCCCCCCCGGAGAGCTGCGTCGGCAGGTGATCGAGCCGGTCGCCCAGTCCCACGCGCTGGAGCAGCTCGGTAGCGCGGCGAGAGGCTCCCGAATCACCGCGCAGCTCGAGCGGTACTTGTACATTCTCGAGCGCATTCAGGGTGGGGATCAGTTGAAAGCTCTGAAACACGAACCCAACTTTCTGTCCGCGCAGCCGCGCGCGCTCGTCCTCGGTCATGGCGGTGAGGTCGGCGTCGTCGAGCAGCACGCGTCCCCGCGTCGGCGTATCGAGCCCAGCCAGGAGGCCGAGGAGGGTCGTCTTCCCGCTTCCTGACGGACCGACGATGGCGACAAACGTTCCCTGTGGAATCGAAAACGACACGTCTCGAAGCACCGTAAGGTGGTGCGAGCCGCTGTCGAATTCCTTGGTGAGGCCCTGAGCGACGAGCATGCGAATCGGATTGATGTCGTTGGCTGTGCGGTGTTGTATCGCGACCTTGTCCCTTTCGGGATGTGGGGCCGAATCGGGGAAAGATACGCCGGTGGATACAGCGGCCGTTGGATCTTCGGCGGCGCCGGTCAATGCCTCATCGGCAGGAGTCGATCGCCGGCCGGCATTGCTGCTTGTCGGCACGTCGCTGACCGCTGGCCTTGGCCTCGATGCGGACAGCGCCTATCCGGCGATTCTGCAGCGCAAGCTGGATTCCGCCGGCGTCGCCTATCGAGTGGTGAATGGCGGGTTCAGTGGGGAAACGTCGGCAGGCGCGCTTCGTCGCATCGAATGGCTGCTGCGTGACTCGGCCCGAGTGGTGATGATCGAGACCGGTGCCAATGACGGACTGCGCGGCCAGGACGTCGATTCCACGCGCGCGACTCTTCGTGCGATCGTCCGTCGCGTGAAAGCCGTCCTTCCGGACGCGACCGTGTTGCTGGCCCAAATGGAATCCCCTCCGAACCTCGGTGAACGCTATACGACGGCGTTCCGGGTCATGTTTCCTGTTGTCGCGCGGGAAGAGGGAGTAACGCTCGTGCCATTCCTCCTGGCGGGTGTCGCTGGCGTACCGGCCCTGAATCAGGGCGACGGCATCCATCCCAATGAGGCCGGTTCCAGGATTGTGGCGGATAACGTCTTTCGGTCGATACTGCCGATCCTTCAAAGGCGATAAGGTCTGATCAAGCGAACGCG
>Ga0209109_10001877_pt1 | contig 11470 bp, 9 predicted proteins | sample Rifsed10ft2_FD_184004 | JGI IMG/M metagenome (GOLD analysis project Ga0209109, IMG submission 184004) | Soil microbial communities from Rifle, Colorado, USA - sediment 10ft 2 (version 2) | ecosystem: Environmental > Terrestrial > Deep subsurface > Rock core/Sediment | place: Rifle, Colorado... | reverse complement strand
CCCAGACACTGCTCCCAACGCCACGCTCTCGTCGGGATAAATCTTTCTCTCCAGTCTTCCCACCAGCTGGTAATACATCCGCCGGTGAAGGACGCGCGGCCACGAGGCCGCGTGGCTTTCCTTGAGCTCCAGCTCCTGGCTGAGCCTCGATAGCAGCTCGCCAAAAACCACGTGGACCAGGATCGCGTCCGCATCCCGGCAATTGATTCCGTGGGAAAGAACTAGGTCGTAGTCCACACCGTACTCGTTCCGATCTCGCTCCCTCTGTCTCTGGTTGGCCCGCATCCACCACAGAAATTTCCCCACGTGTGGCCCGGGCGCCTCCGAGACCCGGTGCCACCAGATTCGCCCCGGACTTCGCTCCGGCTCTCCTGCAGCTCCTCCCCTTCCGCGATACTCCTCCACCCCGCCCACGTCCTCCACTCGCTGGCAGTACAGGTGCACCTCGTAGCCGTAGTCCCGCGCCAGCCGCTCCACTTGCTCGCTGGCAGCGCGCTCCGTGCCGTGTTGCTTGTCCAAAAAGGGGGAAACAACTGCGATGCGGGGAGGATCTTCGTTCAACACTCGATCTCTTCTGGCCTGCTTCTGGCCCTGCCTTAAAGCTGCGACGCCGCCACGGCCGCCTCGCTCTGCCCTTGCTCCAGCAGTTTCGGCAGGCGGAACAGCACCCCGAGCAGCAGCCACAGGTACGCATTCAAAACGAAATTCTGATACGGCTGAATGCCCATGTACGTAAACGGCACCAGCAACAGCAGCGCAAACCAGAAAATCGCAAACGCCACCGGGAAAAACACTGTGCCGCGCAGACCCCGCACCACCTGCCAGCAGGCCCGCAGCGCCGCAAACACCCACACCAGCCACAGCAGCAGCCCCAGGATGCCCATCTCGACGACCAGCGTTCCGAACCCGCTCTCCACTCCGATTTCCAGCGGCTTCTCTCCCAGCCACCGGCTCACGTACTGCACGCCCAGCGAGGAGGTTCCGATCCCGTATCCGTACATCCAGTCTTCATGCGCAAAGGCCTGCTCCAGATTCTTAATCGGGTAGCCCCACGCCCGCCAGCCCACTTCGGACGCCGGACTGTCCGGCGACAATGTCTCGGTGTAGAACGCAAACCGCGCCCCGATTGCTTGGGGGTAGAACACCAGCAGCACCACCACGCCCACTGCCGCCAGCAGGAACGCTCGTCGGATTGCCCTCACCGACCGGTAGGCCTGGCCCCACTTCCAGGGCGCGCCCCACAGGAACGCTGCCGCCATCACCAGCGCACTTGCCCCTGTATAGAGCAGTGTCCCTCGCGCCCCGCTCAGCACGATGGCCGCGGTCACCAGACCGATCGCCAGGAAGATCAATTTCCGCCCGCGCATCGTCCGTAGCAGCAGGTAGCCGGCCGCTCCGAACCCCAGCACCCACATCAGAAACAGGTACCACGCAAATCGTCCGTCACTCACGAACACCGACGTCGGCCGGAAGATCACCTGCCCGGTGATCGGGGAGACCCGCTGCAGCGTAGAAAGCAGTCGCAGGTCCGGCACCAGCTCTGCCGGGTTCAGAAAGCCCGGCCCCGCGATCGCCTGGATCGACCCCAGCAGCGCGATCACTCCCGCCAGCCCCATGTTGATGTACAGGAACGGTTGGATGTCCTTCTCCTCCCGCAGCAGCGCATATCCCACCCACATCAGCGGGATATAGAAGAAATACAGCTTTGCGCCCAGCAGCCCGTACATCAGGCTCGGCGAGTTCGTGTTGAACACTTGCGCGATGCCCAGCCACAGGAACAGCATCAGCGGCAACAAGAACTTCGGCCGGAAGCTCAGCTCCTTCCCCTTCCGCCACGCGAGGAAAAACGCCAGATACGTTACCCCCACCAGCACGTCCTTGCCGAAATAGACCACCATGTTGTTGCCGAGGTATTTCCGCACCAGGTCCTCGAACAGCAGCCACACGATGAACAGGTAGAACCCGGTCCGCCAGTCCCGCAGAATCGTCAGCACGATCATCACGCCGACGATCCCCAGCGCCGTCAGCACCAGCCGGTCTGATGCTCCCGTCAGGATCCAGCCCGCCAGCAGCCAGGTAATTCCCACCAGCCCGCCCAGCAGCAGGATCCCTCGCAGCCGCCGGTCTTGCCCAATGCTAGCTTGGCCTGTACTCATTCCCCCGTCCCCCGGCGTTCCAGCACAAGCACGTGATTGTCTCCGGTCAAGCACTCTCCTCCCAAGAAAAGAGAGAGCCCTCGCATCGCCCATCCATACCGCGCCCTTGTCAGTTGGAACCCACACGCCGGGAACAAGTAGTGCTCCATGAGGCGCATTCCCGACCGTGGCAGGTACTGCCGCTGGAGCAAATCCCAAAATATCGGTGAGATATGCGTCGGCTCGCTCTCCGCGTCCATCATACGGATGGTGCCGCGCAATAGAAACTTGACCCGTGCCGGCGTGCTGTCCACATTGGGCGTAGTCAGCACCGCCACCCCCTTCGGCTTCAGAAGCTGCCCTATACTACGTAGAAACCCAATCGGACTTTCGACGTGCTCGAGCACCTCGATCGCCGTCACAAGGTCAAACTTCTTCAGTCCCAGCGATTCAGCGAAGTTCGACTGATTTAGGTCCTGCTCGACGAATTGAACATCCGCACCATAGCCTTTGCGATTCAAGTCCACCGCCAGCACATCACAACCAAGCCCTCGCAGCCGCGCTGCCAACTCGCCAGTCCCAGCGCCTAGGTCTACCGCTCGCGCACCGCGAACCGCGAGGCGCGGCAAAACGGCCTCCACGACAAAATCATGCAGACCCGCATTGGTCGTGGTACCTAGCAATGAGAACTCCCACCTCCAAGCACGTCATCATATGCGGCAAAATGACCGTCAATCATACGCTGGACACTAAAAAAATCGATGGCTCGCCGCCGCCCGAGTGTTCCTAACCTAACGGCCAGCCCACGCTCATCAAGCAATTGCTCTAGGCGTTGCCTCAACGCCCCGGCATCGCCTGCCGGAAAAACCAATCCCGCTTCTCCCACAACTTCGGCTAGAGCTTCACCCCCCGTAACAACCATTGCTCTACCCTTCATCATCTGTTCGGCCGCCACCAACCCGAACACCTCTCCACCCAAAGAAGGCACCGCCACGCACAACGCCCCCGCGCAGACTCTATTCACTTGTTCCTCGGCAAGCCGACCCCGAAAGTTCACTGCCTCTGCCATACCCAACTCCTTCGCACGCGCCTCCAGACCCTTCCGCTCTGGCCCATCTCCAATTACTTCCACCCTCAAGTCACGCCCACTTTGCCTAACGCCCGCTGCTGCTTCCAAGAGCGTGCCTACCCCTTTGGTGGTCACCAGCCTGCCCAGAAAAACTACATGTGGCGGATCGGTTGAACATGGCAACACGCAGTCCGCCTCTCTTTCCGGTACACCGTGAAAAATCGTTCGAACTCTGTCTATCTTCAGAAGGTCTGCCAGCCATTGCGTCGGCGCAATGTGCAAGCTAGCCCTCTTGGCCAGCCAGCGGCGCAAAAAGGTAAAGAGCCATAACTTCGCACTAAAGACCGTGCCTGATCGTTTATTGCATCGAAGGCATTCCAGGTGATGCCCCGCCATGAAATGGCCGGGGCAAGGCGTCTGAGAAGGCTCATAAAATAGCTGCCCGTTTGGACAAATCGCCTGGAAGCCATGGTGCTCCACGACCACCTTCTTTCCAAGGATCCACCCCATGGCCATCGGCATGACAGCTGGGCCAGCAATGTGCATCAAATCCGCCATCACGACTAGCTTCCACAATCTGACTAGCCCCGGTTCTCGAACAACAACATACGGCAGACCTGAATCGTTGAAATCCCCACGCTGCCGCTGCGTGACAACCGTGACCTTCGCGCGGCCGGCTAGTCCGGCGGCCAGCTCCGCAACAACGTTTTCAACCCCGCCCACCGAAGGGAGGAACTCATGTGCGTAGACCAAAATATTCATTTCCCATTTTTCCTCAGCACGCCGACCCCTCGGATCACCCGCGCCGTTCGCGATTCCACTTCCCGCGCAAACTCCGGGAAGGCCGGATTCCACAGCGCGTCATCGGCCAGCAATACGCCCCCCGGCGGAGATGATCGTAGGCCGCCCGGAACTCAAACCCCATGTGCTCGTAGGTGTGCAGGCTGTCGTGGATGAATAGTTCAAGGGCCATAACCCATGACGGAAAGCCGAATATCAACCCGAGTCCTGGAAGCACAGCTGCAGGATTGTGTGAGGGGCAATCATCTCTTCTGTCATGCCGTCGCAGAAGTAGTCCTCTTCCGGGTCGCGGCTCGGGTTTTCAACATACAGTGATGTTATCCTTTGTGGCTCCACGCCAAACCATTCTGCCGAAGCGCTGCACCGACCTTTTGCACCTTCTCGTGAACTTCAGGCGTATTCACGCGCAGGCAGAGAAGCGTCGTTCCCTCTAGGTGCTTCACCGGCAACTCTCGACTCAGCTCATTCCAGAAATGTGTCGGCCCCTCCGCGCTCCCGTAATCGTGCCGGAAAATCACGCCGCCCATTCCCACCACCTCGAACGCCAGCGCTGTCTCCACCACAAGCCCGTCCAATTCGTCGCAAGCATCGCAGAACACCACACCCGCCGTGCCGCGATACGGCGTCGAGTCCCATGCGCGCAAATCCGTGAACACCTGTTTGATTTTCTCCCGGAGGGGATGCTCCCAATAAAAGTAACCTACGTAATTCGTAGGAGGCGTCGGCGGAAAGTTCACGGTGACGACTTCTCCGCCTGGCGGAACATGTAGCGCGAAGTTCAAAGCTGTCCGTCCTTCCGCTGTTCCGAACTCCACGACTAGTTCCGGCCCCAGTTGACGCACGACGAACGCTAGGATTATCAATTCGTGCGGATGCGTGCTGAGGTCGCGCGGAAACGGATAGAGCACCTCCGGCGAACGCACGAAATCAATCTCCGGAAACAACTCTTCGACACGAATCGACGGCACCCGCAGATCATTTCGCCACGCCAACCTGCTCCACATCCACGGCAGTCCATACCCCGTGTACAGCCGATGCGTGTACGTCACATAGTCCGCCGCCGGGCCGACGCCACTTCGCAGCAGCACGCGCAACGCATTCAGATTTACCGCGCCGAGCCCTTTCAGCAACCGTCGCGCTCCCGCGAGGGGGTCCATATTCGAATTCATCGAGGCACCTCAAGCACAACCAAACGACAGCCGGTTGCGCGCGTTCTGCAGGAACCACTTCACGACGCGCTCCCTGCGCGTTGTTCCGACTTCCGCCGCACCGCTCGCTCGATTCCATCTACAAACGCTTCCAGGTTTTCCCGCGGCGACCACGTCTCCATCCGCCGCCGCGCCGCCGCGCTCATCTCCGCCAGCCTGGGGCGGTCCGCCAGCACATTTCTCAAAACTCCCGCCAACGCCTGCACATCTCCGCAGCGGTAAATGAACCCCGTCTTCCCCGGTTCAACCAGGTCAAACCGCCCGCGGATCTCATCGCTCAGCACCACCGGCCGCCCGCACAGCATCGCTTCGCACACCACCACCGGGCACGGGTCGTATTCGCTCGGCAGCACAAACAGGTCCGCCGCGCTGTACGTCGCCGGCAGCCGCGACTGGTTCACAAACCCCAGCCAGCGCACTCTTTCGGCCACTCCCAGCGCAGCGGCCTCTGCCTCCAACTCCGCCCGCATCGGCCCTTCCCCGGCCATCACCAGATACGCATCCGCCACCCCGGCTCGCGCAAACGCCCGCAGCACGTCTTGTGGCCTCTTCCACGGTTGCAGCTTCGCGCAGTAGAGCGCCACCGGGCTCGACTCCGGCACGCCCCACTCGCGACGCACCGCTCCCCGGTCCACTTCCGCCGCACGCTGCGTCCACCATTCGTTGTCCACCGCAAACGGCGTCAGCGCGATTCGCTCTTCCGGCAGTCCGATGCTGCGCATCAACTCTGCGCCCGCTGCCGACCCCACCAGCGCCACATCCGCCATTCGAAAAATCCGCGGCGCCACCAGCGGCTTCAGCCACGACTTCCACCACCGCGTATCTCTCGGACGCAGGGACGTCCCGTCCGTCCCATACACCAACGCCTTCCCCGCGCTCCGTGCCGCCGCCAGCGCAATCCAGAAGCTCGCATACGCATAGCCGGTATAAATCACCACCGCGTCAAACCCGCCCGTGCGGATTAGCTTCCACAATCCCGTGTTCACCAGCCCGAAAAATCTTCCCAGCCCCGGACGCCGCGCCTTGTTGGGCACCTGCACCCACCGGTATCCTTCCAGCAGCGGCACGTCCCAGCTCACTGGGACGCCAAACTCCGGGTCCACTCCCGCCTCAGCCCCTTGCAGACTGCAGTACGCCACCAGCGCGTCCACGCGCGGGTCCTGCGCCATCAGCCGGAACTGCGGCGTCGCGTACTGCACCGCATGAGACGCAATCAGCAGCACCTTCAGCCGCCGCTCGCCCTCGCGTGGCTCTCCGACTCCCTCGCCCCTGCGCGGCTCTCCCGCTCGCTCGCCGCCCGCTGGACGCACTTCCGTCCCTGTAGCAGGCACAGTTGTCCCGTCCGCAGGACGCACTTCCGCCTTCGCACCAAGCGCACTCTCTTCTCTGTTTTCCTGGAACGTCCGGGTCATTCGGACCGCACCTGTCTCGCCCCCACGCGTCGGGTGCCGCTCTACTTTATCACCGTCCCCTCATTTCCGTCCCCACCACCTTGTCTTGACGTCCTCCTGAGTCCCGGCCTTGCCGGGACGAAGGATCCCTCCGTCGCCGATTCACACATCCCTTAGTTCTTTGGCCGTTCCGCCACAAAAACAAAAAGGGGCCGCATCTCTGCGGCCCCTTCGTCTCGTTTCAGTCTTGTCTTACGATCCCACCGTCAAATTATTCGTCACTGAGAACACGCCGGTCACGCCGTTGGCTCGAATGCCGGCGATGTTCTTGTCCATCTCTGTGTTCACCGTGCCCACCAGTGTCACGTTCCCGTTCTTCACGATGATGTGGATCGAATCCACTGCGCCCACGCCGTACCGGAACAGCGGGCTGTTTTCCGCGTACAGCGTCCGGTACACCGCCCTCCGGATTCGGTCGTCGTTCGGCGAATTCGGCAGCACTTCGATGTTGTTCACCACGCTGCCCACGCCTTCCAGGTCCTTCACCACCGCCTCCGCATCCGACCGCAGGCTCGGCCGCGTCACCTGGCCTTCCAGCGTCACCTGGTTGCCCTTCAGCTCATACCCCAGCCAGTCGAACACCGAGTAGTACGGCAGCATGATCAGTTCCCGCCGGACCTGGTCTCCCAGGCTCCGCGGTTTCTTGTCCGCCATCGCACCCGGTACGACCACGGCTAGCGCCACCAGCAGTGCCAGCGCGGCGACCATGATTGTTTTGTTGAGATACATTTGTGCTCCTTTCTCCTTCAGGGGTGAGCGGGACTCTACCACCGTTCCGCCTGGCCCTTCCACAAATAACCTATTCCCTCGCCATCCCGTTCTCTCTTCGCCCGTTTTCGCGTACCCTTTCCCACCGTGCGCTCTCCCAGCACCCGTGACCGCCTCTTCCTTCTCCTCCTTCTTGGCCTTGCCGCGGCCCTGCGCTTCGTCGGCCTCGACCGCCAGCCTCTCTGGCTCGACGAAGCCACCTCCGCCTCTTTCGCCGCGCGCCCCTTCTGGGACTGCCTCTTCGCCGAGGTCCAGCATCCCCCGCTTTTCAACGCCCTGCTTCACTTCGTCGTCTCCGCCTTCGGCTCCTCCGACTTCGTCCTCCGCGTCCCCTCCGCCCTCTTCGGAGTCGCTTCCGTCGCAGCCCTCTGGTTTCTCGCTCGCCGCCTATTTCCTTTGATGCCGGCCGTCGCTCCAACTGCCGCCTCGCTCGCTGCCGTCTCTCCCTTCCTTATCTACTACTCGCAGGAGTGCCGCAGCTACTCCCTCCTCATGCTTCTCTCTCTACTCTCCATGCTCGCCTTCCTCCGCTTCTCTCGCGGCGACGCCTCCCGTGCGCCCGGCTCCTCAGTCTCGCTGGCCCTCTACGCTCTGCTCTCCGTCCTGCTTCTCTATACCCACTACTTCTCCGTCTTCGTCCTCCTCGCAGCAGAAATTTTCTACTGGCGCTTCGTTCGCCTGCGTTCTCGCGCCTGGCTTCTTTCCCGCCTCATCACCGCACTCGCATTCGCCCCCTGGGTCGTCTGGGTACTCAACCATCTCGTACTCGAACGCCGCGAATGGCTCGGCTCCGTCTGGCTCCGCATCCCTTACGCCCTCCTCCGCTATCTCGACGGCTACGGCATTGCCGCCCCCGATCTCATCCGCCTTTCCGCCCCGCTCAGCCAGCTCCTCCGCGAAGAAGCCGCCGCCGTTCTCCTCACCCTTGCCCCTTTGCTCTGGCTACTCTTTCTCGGTGCCCGCCGCGCCGCCCGCGACCCTGAGCAACGCACCCACTTCGCTGGGCTTCTCCTCCTCCCTTTCGTCCCTCTCGTGCTCCTCTCTCCCTGGCTCAAGGTCGTCCACGAACGCTACCTCTCTTTCCAGGCCCCCATCGTTCTCCTCCTAATCGCCCTCGGCCTCGTCACTCTCTCTGGCCGCCGCCGCCTCTTCGCCACTCTCGCCTGCGCCGCCTCCTTATCTTTCTCCCTCGCCGCCTACTACGCCGCTCCCGCCAGCGCCCTCGGCTACGATTTCCGTTTCGGCAAGGAAGACTGGCGCACCGCCGCCTCCTTCGTCGCTTCTCAACAACCCGACGTTGTCCTCCTCGCCCCTGCCTATCTCGAACTCCCCTTCGCTCGCTATTGGAACTCCTCCGTTCCCGCGCTGCTCCTTGGCATCCCCGAAGGCTCCGGCACTCTGCCCGACCTCGGCTCCGCTCGCCGTGTCGTTCTCGTCCTTTCCCACGGCGGCTCGGCCGAGGACCGCCTCCGCACGGCGCTCGACGCCCGCGGCCGTCTCACCGCCGAAAAATTCCTTCCCCGCTCCGCCGGCATCCGCATTTTCGTGTACACTCTCCGCGATTCCCGGTAGCGCCGGCGGCCCGCCGGCATTTTTCACGCTCTCTCTGGACCACACAGCTTTCGAAGAGGAATGGCCGCATGAAAAAACTCTCCCGCCGTCAATTCGCTCAGCTCGCCGGCGCTGCCGCTCTCGCTACGCCCTTTGCGCCCGCCGCCGCGGCTCATGTAGGGGCCGGCTTTAGCCGGCCCAGCGCCGATCAACAATCCGGCGCCACCTCATCACCCGAGCCGAAATTGAAGCTCACGCCCGACCAGGAAGAGCGCGTCCGTCAGGCCGTCGAGCGCCGCGATCGCCAGCTCAACGCTCTGCGCAGCCGCACGCTGCCTTATAGCCTCGAGCCCGCCTTTGTCTTCGCCGTCCGCCAGCGCCCCCGCACCGGGCGAAAGGGTTGAGTCTGTCATTCTGAGCTCCGGCCCGCCGCGGCGGGCGATGCCGGAGCGAAGAATCCCTCCGGGATTGATGTCCGCACTCGGAGGTTATGTAGCGCCGGCCTTCAGCCCAGCAGGATTTCTGAGTTCTCGGAGGGTATCAAATGTTGAGTGACGACATCCTCTATCTCACCGTCCACGAACTCTCCGCCCAACTTCGCGCCCGCAAAATCTCTCCGGTTGAGCTCACCCAGTCTTATCTCGCCCGCCTCGAATCGCTCGGCCCCAAACTGGGCGCCGTCGCCACGCTCACCGCCGACCTCGCTCTCCAGCAAGCCCGCGAAGCCGAAAAAGAAATTGCCGCCGGACGCAGCCGCGGCCCGCTCCACGGCATTCCCTACGGCGCCAAAGATCTTCTCGCCACTCGCGGCATTCCCACCACCTGGGGCGCGCCTCCCTTCCGCGACCAAGTCTTCGATTTCGACGCCACCGTCGTCCGCAAACTCCGCTCCGCCGGCGCCATTCTCGTCGCCAAACTTTCTATGATTGAGCTCGCCGGCGGCGGCGGTTATTCCAGCGCGTCAGCTTCTCTTCAGGGCCCTTCGCGCTGCCCCTACAACCTCGACCACTGGGCTGGCGGCAGCTCCAGTGGCCCCGGCGCCGCCGTTCCATCTGCACTCGTGGGTTTCGCCATCGGCTCGGAAACGCTCGGCTCGATCATCACTCCCGCGGCTTTCTCCGGCGTTTCCGGCCTGCGTCCCACCTACGGACGCGTCAGCCGCTACGGCGCGATGGCTCTCTCCTGGACCATGGATAAGCTCGGCCCGATGTGTCGCAGCGCCATTGACTGTGGCCTGGTCCTCAACGCCATTGCCGGCCGCGACCCCTCCGACCCCACCTCGCTCGACTCACCCTTCGCCTGGTGGCCGCCGCAGTCGAAAAAAGGCAAGCCCCTCGCCAGCAAGCGCATTGGAGTCATTCAACCCGACTTCTCCCGCGGCGGCGACGCCGAAGTCGCCTCCGCCTACGCCGCCGCGCTCGACGTCCTTCGCGGCCTGGGCGCCACGCTCGAAGAAACCGTCTTCCCCGACTACCCGTACGGCGCCGTCGCCGTCACGCTGTACTCCGCCGAAGCCGCCTCCATCTTCCGCACCTTCATCGAAAGCGGAAAAGTCATGGAGCTCCTCAACGAGCCGCAGAAAATCGGCCTCGTCGCCGCGCTCTCCATCCCCGCGAAAGACTATCTCGACGCCTTCCGCCTCCGCGCCGAGATCCAGCCTGCGCTCGGCAAAATGTTCGAAAAGTTTGACGCCATCGTCGCCCCCAGCCGCAATACGCCCGCATCGCACATTGACGCCGACCTCATGGGCGCTCCCGCTCCTCGTCCCGCCGATGCGCCCACAGCTCCTCCCGCCGAAGCCCAACGCCCCACAACGCCCCCCGCTCCTGCACCTGCTCCCGCGACAGCTCCGTCCACTCCCCCTCAGCCCTCCGGCGATACCCGCAACACCATCGGCTCCTCCAACATCGCCGGCCTTCCCGCTCTTTCCGTCCCCTGCGGCTACACGAAAACGAATCTCCCCATCGGCATCCAGTTCGTCGCCGACGCCCTCCGCGACGACGTCTGCATCGACTTCGCCGCCGCCTACCAATCCGTCACCGACTTCCACCGCAAGCGCCCCTCTTTGTGACCCCTGCCTCATTTCCCTACTCCCGACTCCCTTTCTTCCGTTGAACTCCCTCCTACCCTGTGCCAGAATCCCACCTGTTTTTTCGCACTCCTTAGGGGACGCATGCATCTCCCAATCTGGGCTCTCATTCTGTCTTCGTCTGTTCAGCACCGCTCCCGCCTCCGCAGAATCGCTCTGGTCCTTCTTGCCCTCCCCTTCTGCGCCCTCCAACTCCCCGCCCAATCCACTTCGGCCATCCCCGCCAGCGCAAGAGAACTCTTCACCCTCGCCACCGCTCGTCCTGACTTTTCTCCACTCTCTCCTCTCACCCTCCCTCCGAGTCCGCGCATTGCCGACACAGATCGCGCCGCATTTTCTCCGGCCACCTCCGGCATCATGCAAAACTCCCAGCCCTCCTGGCGCACCGAGCGTTTCCA
>Ga0209109_10001873_pt1 | contig 11489 bp, 10 predicted proteins | sample Rifsed10ft2_FD_184004 | JGI IMG/M metagenome (GOLD analysis project Ga0209109, IMG submission 184004) | Soil microbial communities from Rifle, Colorado, USA - sediment 10ft 2 (version 2) | ecosystem: Environmental > Terrestrial > Deep subsurface > Rock core/Sediment | place: Rifle, Colorado... | reverse complement strand
GGCGCGCGTGCCCCGCGCCCTCCCAGTAGCGCGCCGACCAGTCGAGCACGCGCGCCTCGTCCCAGCTGAGGAACGCGTCGCGCGTGAGCGAGGCGATGTCGTAGGTCACCGGCCCGAGAACCGCGTCCTGGAAATCGAGCACGCCGGGATTCGGATCGCACAGCATGAGATTCCTCGGCATGTAGTCGCGATGCACGTACACCTGCGGCTGCGCCAGCGCGCTCGCCACGAGCGCCGCGCACAGGCTGTCCCAGGACGCGCGTTGCGCCGCGCTGAGCGCCCGGCCCAGGTGGCGTCCTACGTACCACACTGGAAACAGCGCGAGCTCGCGGCGCAGGAGCGCCTCGTCGTAGGGCGGGAGCATCCCGGCGCGCGTCGCGAGCTGCCACTTGATGAGCGCGGCGATGGCATCGCGCATGAGAAGGTCGGCAATGTCGTCGTTCAGCGCGTCGAGGTAGGTGACGGTGCCGAGGTCGGTGAGCAGCAGGAATCCCTGGTCGAGGTCCTGCGCGTGCACTGCGGGCGCGTTCACGCCCGCGGCGCGCAGCAGCTGCGCCACGTGCACGAACGCGGCGCCGTCCTCGTGCCCGGGCGGCGCGTCCATGGCGATGAAGCTGCGCCCGTCGGGGCGCGTGACGCGGAAATAGCGGCGGAAGCTCGCGTCCGCGGAGGCGGCGGCGATGGAAAACCCCGGGCCGCCGAGCGGCCCGGCGAGCCAGCGCCTGAGCGCAGCGAGCCTTTGATCCACGGGTTGCGTTGCGCCTGGCGCGGAATTGTGCGATTTTACACGTACATGCAGCATTTCCCAGCGGTCCAGCGAGCCGCCCGAGTCGCCGGCTGCGTTTTGCTGCTCATTGCGCTCGCCGCCGTCGCGCAGGAGCCGGCGAAGGAGCCGGCGACCATCGACGCGCAGTCGATCGAAGGCATCTCGGGCCTGGAAGTGACGGCGCGCGGCGGCGTCGAGTTCCGGCAGGGCGATTTCGAGGTGTACGCCGAGTACCTCAAGTTCAACCGCGAGTTCGGCCGCCTCGAGGCCGAGGGCGGCGTGCGCGTCGCGCAGGGCGCCGACCGCTTCTTCGGGTCGCGGCTGCGCTACGACACGACCGACGACACCGGCGCGCTGGAGCAGCCCACGTTCATCATGCGGCGCAAGCACACCGCGCGCGGCGGCGCCGAGCGCATCGATTTCCTGGCCCGCGGCCGCTATTTCCTGCGCGGCGCGCATTTCACCACCTGCGAGCCGGGCAACGACGACTGGCGCATCGAGTCGAGCGAGCTCGAGCTCGACTACACGGAGGGCGTGGGCGTCGCGCGCGGCGCGCGCCTGCGGTTCTTCGACACCCCCATCCTCGGCACGCCGTACTTCAGCTTCCCGCTGGAGGACCGGCGCAAGAGCGGCCTGCTGCCGCCGCACTATGCGCAGACCTCGCTGCGCGGGGGCGAGCTCACGGTGCCGTTCTACTGGAACATCGCGCCGGAGCAGGACGCGACCATCACGCCGACGTTCATGTCGAAGCGCGGCGAGCAGCTGAAGACCCAATACCGCTATCTCGGCCGGCGCTTCAGCGGCGAGGCGCGCGTCGAGTACCTGCCCGAGGACAAGCTGCTCGGGCGCTCGCGCACCGGCTACTCGGTGCAGCACGAGCAGCGCTTCACGCCGGCGCTCACCGCCAAGGTGGACATGAACCATGTGTCCGACGATACCTATTTCGTGGACCTGTACAGCGACGTGCGCCAGGTCTCCACCGGCAACCTGCAGCGCGACGGCTACCTGCAGTACGCGCGCGACTTCAGCGGCACCGGCATCCGGCTGCAGGGGCGGGTGCAGCGCTTCCAGACGCTGCAGGACCCGCTCGCGCCGATCGTGCCGCCCTACCACCGCGTGCCGCAGCTCAACCTGGAGGTCACGCGCAACGACATGGGCGGGCGGCTCGATGCCGCGCTGCCCGTCGAGTACGTGCGCTTCACCCACCCGACGCTGGTCGAAGGCGAACGCAGCACGGTGAATCCGGTGCTGAGCGCGCCGCTCACCGCCCCGGGGTACTTCCTCACGCCCAGGCTCGGCGCGCGCCATGCGCGCTACGCGCTGAGCCGCACCGCGGCGGGCCAGCCCGAGCGCCAGACGCTCAGCGTGCCCTGGTTCAGCCTGGACGGCGGGCTGGTGTTCGAGCGCGGGGCCGACTGGTTCGGCGAGGGGCTGACGCAGACGCTCGAGCCGCGCCTGTTCTACGTGTATGCGCCGTACCGCGACCAGTCGCAGCTGCCGCTGTTCGACACGGCGCTGGCGGACTTCAACTACGCGCAGCTGTTTTCCGAGAACCGCTTCGTCGGCGGCGACCGCTTCGGCGACGCCAACCAGATCACCTGGGCGCTCACCTCGCGCCTGCTGAACGAGCGCGGCGAGGAGCGCCTGCGCGCCACGCTCGGGCAGCGCTACTACTTCGAGGACGAGCGCGTCGGCCTGACCTCTTCGTCGGCGACGCGCACGTCGACCGAGTCCGACTGGCTGGCCTCGGCCGGCGGGCGCCTCGGGCGCTGGAGCTTCGACGGCACGATGCAGTACAACCCGCGCGATTCGCGCACCGAGCGCTACGGCCTGCAGCTGCGCTACGCGCCGGAGACCGCCAAGGTGCTCAACTTCAGCTACCGCTTCAACCGCGCCGACCTGCGGCAGTGGGATCTTTCCGCGCAGTGGCCGGTCCAAGGCGGCTGGTATGCGATCGGACGCTACAATTACTCGCTGCGCGACCGGCTCGTGCTGGAGGCACTGGGCGGGTTCGAGTACAACGGCGGCTGCTGGGTGTTCCGCGCGGTGGCGCAGCGCGTGCAGGCAGCCACCGCCGTGACCTCGAAGGCGATCCTGTTCCAGCTCGAATTCAACGGCCTCGGCCAGATCGGCTCCAACCAAACGGTGAACCTTTTCCAGCGCAGCGTCCCGGGCTACTCGGTGACCAACCCGCGCGACCGGTCGCTGGTGCCACCGAGCCTGCAGCCGCAACTGCCCTTCGAGCAGGCGTACTGAATGGCGCGGCGCGCGGCCTGCCTGCTGCTCCTGCTCGCGGCGCTCCCCGCCGCGGCGCGCGACGCGCTGCTCGTCGACCGCGTGGTCGCCGTGGTCAACAAGGACGTGATCACGCTGACCGAGCTCGCCCAGGGCACCGAGCGCGCCGCGGCCGAGCTGCGGCGCCAGCGCATCGCGGCGCCGGAGCGCGCCGTGCTCGAGCGCCAGGTGCTGCAGCGCCTGGTGCTGGACAAGGCGCAGCTGCAGCTCGCGCAGAGCACCGGCATGCGCGTCGACGAGCTGCAGCTCGACCGCGCGGTGCAGCGCATCGCGCAGAATAACGGTCTCGCGCTGGCGGAGTTCCGCCGCGCGCTCGAGCGCGACGGCGTCGACTTCGAGGGCTTCCGCGCCGAGCTGCGCCAGCAGATCCTGCTCTCGCGCCTGCGCGAGCGCGAGGTAGACGACCGCGTGCAGGTGAGCGAGACGGAGATCGACGCCTACCTCGAGGAGTACCAGGCGAGCCTGGCGAACGCCGTCGAGTACGACGTGGCGCAAATCCTGGTGCGCGTGCCGGAGCAGGCGCGACCCGAGCAAGTGGAGCAGGCGCGCGCGCGCGCCGCGCGCGTGCGCGACGAGGCGCGCGCGGGCGCCGATTTCGCGCGCCTGGCGGCAAGCGATTCGGACGCCGGCGACGCGCTGCAGGGCGGCGCGCTCGGCTGGCGCGCGCCGGGCAGGCTGCCGGAGCTGTTCGCCGAGGCGCTGCGCGAAATGCAGCCGGGCGCGGTGAGCGAGCTGCTGCGCAGCCCGGCGGGCTTTCACGTGGTGAAGCTGCTCGGCCGGCGCGGCGCCGGCGACGCGGCGCCGGTCACGCAGACGCGCGCGCGCCATATCCTCGTCAAGTCGAACGAGATCGTCTCCGAGGAGGACGCGCGCCGGCGCCTGCTGGCCTTGCGCGAGCGCATCGCGGCGGGCGCCGATTTCGCCGAGATGGCGCGGCTGAACTCCGAGGACGGCACCGCGGCGCGCGGCGGCGCGCTCGGCTGGGTCTATCCCGGCGACACGGTGCCCGAGTTCGAGCGCGCGATGAACGCGCTCGCGCCCGGCGAGCTCAGCCAGCCGGTGCGCACGCCGTTCGGCTTCCACCTGATCGAGGTGCAGGAACGGCGCGCCGCCGACGTGAGCGCGGAGCGCCAGCGCCAGCTGGCGCGCCAGGCGCTGCGCGAAAGGAAGGCCGACGAGGCCTACCAGGACTGGCTGCGGCAGCTGCGGGACCGCACCTACGTCGAGCTGCGGCTCGAGGAGCGCTGAGCGTGGCGACGATCGCCCTCACCTCGGGCGAGCCGGCGGGCATCGGCCCCGAGCTGTGCGTGGCGGCGGCGCGCGTGTTTCGCGGCGCGACGCTGCGGGTGATCGGCGACCGCGGCATCCTGAAGGGCTGCCCGCGCGTCGAGCACGTGCCGCTCGCGGTGCCGCGCAAGGCGGGCAGGCTCGACACGCGCAACGCCGGCTATGTCTTGCAGGTGCTGGACCGGGCGATCCGCGGTTGCCTGTCGGGGGAGTTCGACGCCATGGTCACGGCGCCCGTGCACAAGGGCGTGCTCAACGACGCCGGCTTCGCGTTCACCGGGCACACCGAGTATCTGGCGGCGAAGGCGCGCGCGCCGCACGTGGTGATGATGCTGGTGGGCGGCGGGCTGCGGGTCGCGCTCGCCACCACCCATCTGCCGCTCGCCGAAGTGCCGCGCGCGATCACGCGCCGGGGGCTGGTCGCGACGCTGCGCGTGTTGCATGCGGATCTGAGGAAGCGCTTCGGCATCCGGCGCCCGCGCATCCTGGTCGCGGGGCTGAATCCGCACGGCGGCGAGTCGGGACACTTCGGCACCGAGGAGCGCACCACGATCGAGCCGGCGATCGCCGCGGCGCGCCGGCTCGGCATCGCTGCCGAGGGCCCCATCCCCGCGGATACGCTGTTCGTGCCGGCGCGCCTGAAACGTGCCGATTGCGTGCTCGCCCTGTACCACGACCAGGGCCTGCCGGTGCTGAAGTACGCGAGCTTCGGCCGCGGCGTCAACGTGACGCTCGGCCTGCCGTTCGTGCGCACCTCGGTCGACCATGGCACCGCGCTCGACATCGCGGGCAAGGGCCGCGCCGACGCGGGCAGCCTGCTCGAGGCGCTCAAGCTTGCACGCAAGCTCGCATCGCCCGCGTAAGCGGTTCGGCCAGCACTTCCTGCACGATCCCGGGGTGGTGCGTCGCATCGTCGCGGCCATCGCGCCGGCCGCGGACGATTTCATCGTCGAGATCGGCCCCGGCGAGGGCGTGCTCACGCGGCCGCTCGCGGCGCGCGCCGGGCGCCTGGAAGCGGTCGAGATCGACCGCGACCTCGCCGCCGCGCTGGCGGCGGAGGGCATCAAGGTGCACGTCGCCGATGCGCTCGAGTTCGACTTCGGCCGGCTGGCGCCGGGCGCACGCATCGTCGGCAACCTGCCCTACAACATCTCCACGCCGCTGCTGTTCCATCTCGCCCGGTATGCGCAGCGCCTGCGCGACCTGCACTTCATGCTGCAGCGGGAAGTCGTCGAGCGCATGGTGGCGCAGCCTTCGACGCCGGCCTACGGGCGGCTTTCGGTGATGCTGCAGGCGCGCTTCCGCATGCAGAAACTGTTTCGCGTGGCGGCGGGCGCGTTCCGCCCGCCGCCGAAGGTGGAATCCGCCGTCGTTCGGCTGGTGCCCCTCGCCGAGCCGCTGGACCGGGGCGTGGAGCGTTTCGCCGACGTCGTGCGCGGGGCCTTCAGCGCCCGGCGCAAGACGCTGCGCAATGCGCTCGGGCTCGCCCCGGAGGACTTCGCCGCGCTCGGCATCGACCCGCGGCTGCGTCCGGAGAACCTGTCCCCGCAGGACTACGCGCGCATTGCGCGGCGCACCATTTCGACAGTTTATTGAGAACCGGGAAGCGCGCCGAGTACAATCGGCTCGCACCCAGACTCGAGGAGACGAATAGATGAAAGCCGGGAAACTGCTCATGCTGCTCACAGCGGCCGCCCTGGCGGGCTGCCAGACGATGTCGGATGAACCGCTGCGCGCCTCCGCGGGCCTGGAGCCGACCAAGGGGAACAAGGCCATAGGCGAGGTGAACTTCGAGCAGATGGGCGGCAAGGTTCGCGTCACCGCGCAGCTCATCCGGCTGCCCGCGAATGGCGAATTCGGCTTCCACATCCACGAGGTGGGCGACTGCAGCTCGGGCGACGGCATGAGCGCCAAGGGGCACTTCAATCCGTACGGCAAGCCGCACGGCCCGCAGGGCGGCGAGCACCATGCGGGCGACATGCCGAATCTCAAGTCCGACGCCAAGGGCAAGGCGAAGCTCACCGCGGACCTCGACATCGTCACGCTGTCCCCGGGCCCGGCGAGCATCATCGGGCGCGCGGTGATCGTGCACGCCGATCCTGACGACTACAAGACGCAGCCCACCGGCAACGCCGGCGCGCGCCTCGCCTGCGGGGTGATCAAGGCGAACTGAGCAGCGAACTCAGGCTTGAACGCTCTGCCGGGCGAGCGCCAGCCACTCCCGCTGCGCGTCGCGATAGTAGCCCGGCATGCGCTCGGCATTGCGCAACATGCGCTGGAACACGTTTCGCGCCTGCTCGGCGCGGCCGGTGCGGGCGAGCAGCGCGCCATAGCGCCAGCGTCCTTCTTCCCCCGGATAGGTGTCGGCGAGAACCCCGTACTCGGCCAGGGCGTCCTCCACCCGGCCCATTTCTTCCATGCTCCTCGCCAGCACGAGGCGGACCTCATTGACGCGGAACGCGGGATGCGATTGCCGGAGCTTGCGCGCCAGCGCTGCCGCCTCCTCGCAGGTCTGCGCATGCAGCAACGCGCTCGCGAGACCGAGACGGATATCGGGGTCGTCCTCGTGGAGGCCCGTAAGGCAGCTCCGGTACAGCGACGCTGCCTCCGCGTACATGCCCCGGTCGAAGCACTCGCGCGCCAGCGCAACACGGTTGTCTACGCTGCCGCAGGCTTCCACGTCGGCCACCCGGGCGCGCAGGTCCTTTTCGGGATCGAACGCCTTGACGATCGATCGCACCGCCTTCTCGGCACTGCGGCTCTCGCGCGAGGCGGGAAAGACCTCGACGAAGTAATACAGGACGCACCCGATCACCGGGAAGGCCATGATGATGAACAGCCACCAGTACGGCCGCCCCGTCCTCAGGGCGTGATAAGCGAAGCATAGCTGGATGAACAGGACGACGGCGCCGATCACCGGCATCGCGCACCTCCGAGTACCGCGATTCTTGTTCGCGTACGGCGTCGATTAGACACCGGCGCCGAGGCCGGTGGCATGCGACCCAGGCGTCAAAGGAGGTAAAACCGGTAACTCGTCACGCGACGGCCGCCGTAGGGGAAGCCGCCGGACCCTACGACCGCCCTTTGCGCTCGATGAACTCGATCTTGTAGCCGTCCGGGTCCTCGACGAAGGCGATCACCGTCGTGCCGCCTTTGACCGGACCGGCTTCGCGCGTCACTTTCCCGCCCTTGGCGCGCACCGCCTCGCAGGTCTTCGCGGCGTTGTCCACCTCGATGGCGACGTGGCCGTAGGCTGAGCCGAGGTCGTACTTGTCCACGCCGTAGTTATAGGTCAGCTCGAGCACCGAAGCCCGCGATTCGTCGTCGTAGCCGACGAACGTGAGCGCGTACTTCTGCTCCGGACGGTCGGTGGTGCGCAGCACTTTCATGCCCAGCACTTCCGTATAGAACTTCACGGAGCGTTCCATGTTTCCGACGCGCAGCATGGTATGGAGGAGTCTCATGGCCCGAGAGTCTACAGCGTCCGCTGCTCGCCCTCGATCCAGGCCTCGGCATCGGCGCTGATCTGTTTCGCATCGCGCCCCGCGGTGGGGATGGGCGGCCCGATGCGCACGGTCACGTTGCCGGGGCGCTTGAGGAAGGCGTTGCGCGGCCATAGCCGCCCGGCGTTGTGCGCCACGGGCACCACCGGCACGCCGCACTGCGCCGCCAGCCAGGCGCCGCCCTGCTGGTAGGCGCGCTTCTCGCCGACGCGCACGCGCGTGCCCTCGGGAAAGATCACCACCCAGAAACCCTGCGCCAGGCGCTCGCGCCCGCGGCGCGCGATGTCCCGGAGCGCCGCGCGGCCGTTGGCGCGGTCGATGGCGATCGGGCTCATGAGCGCGAGGCCCCAGCCGAAGAACGGGATCCACAACAGCTCCTTCTTCAGCACCAGCACCTGCGGCGGGAAGATTTCCTGGAAGGCGAGCGTCTCCCAGGCCGACTGGTGCTTGGCGAGGATCACCGCGGGTTTCGCGGGCAGGTGCTCGCGCCCTTCCACGGTCCAGCGGATGCCGCAGAGGGCGCGCGCGAGGCGCACCACCAGGCGCGACCAGCCGGAAATGATGCGATAGCGCGCGACGCGCGGCAGGGGGAAGGTGGCGAGCGCGATGAGCGCGTAGGGCGGCGTGACGACGACCAGCGCCAGGGCGAAGAGCGCCGACCGGAGCAGCGTCATGGCGCGCACTTCGCGGCGAACGCGGCGAGGTCGGCGAACACCTCGGTGCCGGGCGGCAGGCCGCCGGCCGCGCGCGTCTGCTTGCCCTTGCCCGTGAGCACCAGCACCGGCCGCGCGCCGACCGCGGCCGCCGCCTGCAGGTCGCGCAGCGCGTCGCCCACCACCGGCACGCCCTCCAGCGGCGCGTTCATGCGCCGGCCGATCTCGAGCAGCATGCCGGGCCTGGGCTTGCGGCACTCGCAGTTCGCGTCGCCCGCGTGCGGGCAGAAGAAGATGGCGTCGATGCGCCCGCCCGCCTGGTGCACGGCGCGCTGCATGGCGTCGTGGATCGCGTTCAGCGTGGTCATGTCGAACAGGCCGCGTGCGATGCCCGACTGGTTGGTGGCCACCACCACGCGATGGCCTGATTGCGTGAGGCGCGCGATGGCCTCGAGGCTGCCCTTGATCGGCTTCCACTCCGCGGGCGACTTGATGTACTGGTCGCTGTCGTGATTGATGGTGCCGTCGCGATCGAGCACCACGAGCTTCATGCGGCGAGCTTGGACAGGTCGGCGATGCGATTCATGGTGGCGTGCAGCTTGCCCAGGAAGCCGATGCGGTTCTGCTTCACGCGCTCGTCCTTGTCCATCACCAGCACCTTGTCGAAGAAGGCGTCGACCGGCGCCTTCAAGGCGGCGAGCGCGCGCAGCGCCTCGGTGTAATCGCCGGCCCGGAACGCGCTCTCGAAGCCGGGCTGGACGGCGGCGAACGCCTCGGCGAGCCCGGTCTCCTCCGTCTGGGTGAACAGCGCCGCGTCGAATTCCGCGGGCACGCCGTCGGCCTGCTTGAGAATGTTGGCGATCCGCTTGTTGGCCGCCACGAGGCTGGGCGCCTCGGGCAGCAGGGCGAAGGCACGCACGGCGTCGAGCTGCTTCGGGATCTGGTCGAGGCGCACGAACAGATGGCCGAGGACCGATTCGATCTCGTGCGCGCGGTAGCCGCGTTCGCCGAGGTAGCCGCGCATGCGCTCGCGCACGAACAGCTCGACCTGCGTGTGCGCCTGGCCGATGTCCTTGGGCAGCACCTGGTAGGCGGCGTTGACCAGGTCGTGCAGCGACACAGGAAGCGCGCGCTCGACCAGGATGCGGATGACGCCGAGCGCCGCGCGGCGCAGGCCGAAGGGATCCTTCTCGCCGCTGGGCTGCTGGCCGGCGCCGAAGAAGCCGGCGAGCAGGTACAGCTTGTCGGCGAGGGCCACCGCGCAGCCCACCAGAGCCTGCGGCAGCTCGTCGCCGGCGAAGCGCGGCCGGTAATGCGCCGCGATGGCCTCCGCCACCTCGGGCGGCTCGCCGTCCTGCTGCGCGTAGTAGCGGCCCATCACGCCTTGCAGCTCGGGGAACTCGCCCACCATGCCGGTGAGCAGGTCGGCCTTGGAGAGCTCCGCGGCGCGCTCGGCGAGCTGGTCGTCGGCGCCGAGCGAGCGCGCGATGATGCCGGCGAGAATCTTCATGCGCTGCACGCGATCGAGCTGGCTGCCGAGCTGGTGGTGGAATACCACCTTGGCGAGCAGCGGCACGCGCTCCTCGAGCCGGTGCTTGCGGTCCTGCTCGAGGAAAAAGCGCGCGTCCTCGAGGCGCGGGCGCACCACGCGCTCGTTGCCTTCGACGATCGGACGCGGGTCCGCCACGCGCATGTTGGAGACGATGAGGAACCGCGGCAGCAGCGCGCCGCGCGCGTCGAACAGGGGAAAGTACTTCTGGTTCTGGCGCAGGGTGAGCGCCAGGCACTCGTGCGGGATGTCGAGGAACGTCCGGGCGAAGGCGCCCGTGTACACGCTCGGGTGCTCCACCAGCGCGGTGACCTCGGCGAGCAGATCGCGGTAGGCGCCGAGCCCGGCGCGCTGCGCGGCGGCCTCGGCCTGCAGCTGGCGCTCGATCTCGAGGCGCCGCGCGTCGAAGTCGGCGATGACGGCGCCCTCCTCGCGCAGCTGCGTTTCATAGCCGTCGGCGTCGCGCAACGCGATCCAGCCCTTGGACATGAAGCGGTGGCCGCGCGTACGGCGGCCGGATTCGAGCCCGAGCACGCTGCCCGGCACCACCTTGGCGCCGTGCAGCATCACCAGGGCGTGCGCCGGGCGCACGAACTGCGCCTCGCCGTCGCCCCAGCGCATCAGCCGCGGCGCCGGCAGCGCCGCGAGCGCGGCGGCCACCTTCTGCGCCAGGACATCCGCGAGCCGCGCCCCCGGGACCGTGCGTTCCACCGCGTAGACGAAGCCCTTGGAGGTCTCGAAACGCGTCAGGTCCGCCTCCGCCATGGCGTGCTTGCGTGCGAACCCCGCGACCGCCTCCGGCGGCGCCTTGAGCGACGGTCCCTGCACGCGCTCGCGCGTGTCCGCGGCCCGTTCCAGGACCTGCGTGATCGACACCGCCAGCCGCCGCGGCGTGGCGAAGAAGCGCGCGACGCTGTCCCCGGTGCGCAGGCCGCTGCTCTCGAGGTCGTTGGTCAGGTGATCGCGCAAGGCCCGCCCCAGGGCCTCCAGCGACTTCGGCGGCAGCTCCTCGGTGAGCAACTCGACCAGCAGCGTTTCCGCCCGCGGCGGGGCAGGGGACTTGCGCGCCATCGCCCTAGGGCCGGCCCATGGCGAGCGGGAAGCCGAGCTTGTCGCGCGACTCGTAGTACGCCTGCGCCACGAGGCGCGCGAGCGCGCGCACGCGCGCGATGGTGGCGGCGCGCTCGGTGACCGAGATGGCGCCGCGCGCATCCAGCAGGTTGAACGCGTGCGAGCACTGCAGGACCCGCTCGTAGGCGGGGAGCGTGCACTGCGCCTCGATCAGGCGCCGCGCCTCCGCCTCGAACTCGCCGAAGTGCCGGGTGAGGAGCTCCGTGTTGGCGAGCTCGAAGTTATAGCGCGACTGCTCCACCTCGTTCTGGTGGGTGACGTCGCCGTAGCTCACGCCCGGCGTCCACACCAGGTCGAAGACCGAC
>Ga0209109_10001870_pt1 | contig 11497 bp, 12 predicted proteins | sample Rifsed10ft2_FD_184004 | JGI IMG/M metagenome (GOLD analysis project Ga0209109, IMG submission 184004) | Soil microbial communities from Rifle, Colorado, USA - sediment 10ft 2 (version 2) | ecosystem: Environmental > Terrestrial > Deep subsurface > Rock core/Sediment | place: Rifle, Colorado... | reverse complement strand
CGGCACGAGCTGATGAAGGGGCCGACGATCCGACGCGGGGCACGGGTCGGCGGCGGCGCCGTCCTCTGTCCGGGGATCGAGATCGGCGAGGAGGCGTTCGTCGGCGCAGGTGCGGTCGTGACAAGGGATGTGCCGCCGGGCGTGATCGTCGTCGGGAACCCCGCGCGCGTCCTCCGCGACGTCCCGGCCGGGGAGTTGCTCAGCCCTTGATGATTGTGAGCCGGTAGCGAGTCGCGCCGGGGCTCGTGATTCGTACCTGGACGTAGTACGTCCCACTCACGCGAGGTAGGTACGAGAGGTACTGGCGCGAGCCGACACGGGAGGAGGTGCGGACGCGGAAGCGGGAGTCGGCGACGCGGTCGATGGAGCGGGCCTGCGGCAACCAGAACGCAAGGCTCATCTCGATGCTCGCGTCCGATCCGGTCAGCCCGACGTACACCGCCTGGTTCCGTTCGAGCCGGATCGCATAGACGTCGTCCTGGTCGTCCCAGAAGTCGACGTTCGCCTGAATCCGGCGATTGGATCCATAGGCCGTGTACGCGCGCGCACCGAGGTCGTCGTTCGTCTCGTAGAAGTCGCGCTCGGGGAGCCGCTTAGCGAGAGCGGAGATCGCAGCGGCAACGTCGAGCCGACCCCAACCCGAGTAGGCGTCGCGGCCCGGCGCGCACGCGGAGCAGCCCGTGCTGGCTTCGAGATCCACCGCGCTGGACTGGAGGATCCTCGTGACCTGCTCCGGCCGGAGCGTCGGGCGAAGGCTCAGCAGCACGGCTGCCGCCGCGCTCACCTGCGGTGCGGCGAACGACGTCCCCTGCGCTTCGCGGTACTCCTCCGGCCCACAGCTCGAATAGCCCTGCTCCGTGCACGCTGGGAAGCGGGCCGTCAGCGGCCGCGGGAGGATGGAGACGATGCGCAGCCCCGGCGCGGCGATGTCGTTGTAGATCCGGTCGCGGTTCGAGAATGCCGGGATCCCGCCCGTGTCGTTCATCGCGCTCACGCCGAGCACGTGTGGGAGCGCCGCCGGATAGCTCGCGTACTTCCACGGGCTCGCCGGGGCCTGGTCCGAGTTCCCGACGGCTGCGACGACGACCACGTCGTTCGACACGGCGTAGGCCACCGCATCGGCCTCGAGCCGCGAGTAGGTGTCGCGGTCGGGGTCCAACGGATCGCGGATGCCGCCGAGGCTCATGTTGATCACACGCGCGCCGTTGTCGACGGCCCAGCGGACCGCCTTCGCCTCGGCCTCGACCGGGATCTCCCGCGACTTGGTAACCACCTTCGCGACGAGGAGCTGGGCCGACGGGGCCAGCCCGGCGATGCCGACGCCGTTGTCGACGCCCGCGCCGATGAGGCCCGCCACGAAGCTGCCGTGGCCGAGCGAGTCGACCCGCGCCGACCCGCCCACGAAGCTCTTCGCGTCGAGGATCTTGCCCGCGAGGTCGGGATGCGTCGCGTCGACGCCCGAGTCGATGACGGCCACCGGAATCGCCTCGAACGACGGAAGGGTCGGCCACGACGCGTAGAAGCCGCTGTACGAGAGGTACCACTGCTTCGAGACGAGCGGGTCGCTCGGCGTGAAGGCCAGATGGCGCGTGACGAGCGGCTCGACGTATCGGATTCCGGAGATGCCGCGCAGCGAGACGCCGGCGGGCAGGTCCACGATGAGAGCCGGGATCGGACTGAGGCTCTCGGGTCGGGAACCAGTTCGTCGCTCGACGGCGGACGAGACGACGCTCGCGTCCGCTCGAGGCGAGATCCCGACCGCGACGCGCGCGGCGTCGGCAGCCGTCGGGAAGGCGAGCATCGAGCTCGCAACCAGCACGAGGAGGGCGGCCCGTCTCATCCTGCGATCTGGAGCACCGGGGACGTGCCAGCTGCGAGACCGGCAGTGGCGGAGATCCGCGCGCGGTACGTGCCGGGCGGGACGACCGTGTCTAGCTCGAGCGCAAACGCGCCCGACGCATCGACGGTTGTCTCGCCGAGCGTGACCCACGATGAGCTCTTCCGCCGCTCGATCGCCACCACGGCTCCGACGAGACGAGGCCGCACGGTCCCACTGAGCGTCACGGGATCGAGCGCGCTTGGAGGCGTGAGCTGGATTCGCGGCGAGACCTGGAGCAGCAACGCGGGAGACGCGCCTCCCTCGGCCTCGAGCCGATACCGCGTCGTACGCGCAGGCCTGACGTCAACGGTCACCACACCGGTCTTGTCGAACGTGACCTCGCCGGCCGGCGACCAGGCAGCGCCGTCGGGTGACGACGCGAGGTGCGGTGTCCCGAGCCCGCGCACGAGCCCGCCGAGGCGCGCCGCCGAGCCGAACGCCAGGGCTCCGGTGGCCTGCCTGTCGAGTCGGAGAACGCCGAGCGTGATCCACGTCGAGCGAAGCCCGAGTGCCGTGCGAACGAGCGAGGCCGGAACGGTCTCTGAGTCCCCCGTCGTCTGAACGACCAACGAGCGAAGTCGGCCCGATGGCGTCGCCGCGCCGGTGACATCCACGACGCGCGTGTCCACGCCGAGCTTCGCCTGCACTGTGCGCGCACCCAGGAGCACCGGCCCCCAGCGGTAGTACGGCGAGGCCTTGTCCCACGGGTCCGGGCGGGAGACGAGGTACGGAATGCCGACACCGAACACGTCTGCTGCACTCGCCGTCTTGCCCCCCGACGACGAGAAGTAGTACGTCGTGGCGACCTTCCCTCCGTAGAGCACGACCTCTCCGGCTGTCTCGGTGACGGCCTTCGACGTGGGCACCTTCTCGGCGGCAACGCCGAGGTAGACCTGACTCCGAACGTCGGAGTAGAGGTCGAACGGCCTGCCCTTCACGAGGTTCGCCAGCGCATAGGAACGCGCAGCGACGGCTTGCGCCTTGAGCGCTTCGGTAGGCCAGTTGGACGGAACCTCCCCGGCAACCACGCCCTGGAGGTAGCTCTCGAGCGCGACGACGTTCACCACACGCAGGAACTCGCCCTGCGAGACGAGCTCGAGCTTGCCGCGGTAGAGTCTTCCGTCGAGCGCGAGAGGGGCCTTCCTGCCCGGCCGAACAACGAGCGGTGGTACGGCTGTCGCCGTTCCGGGCCCCGCCGCCGACGGGAGTGCGAGGTCGGCGCGCAGCGCGAGCGTTCCTTTCGCGAGCCGGTACGTCATACCCGTAGCGTCCACGGCCGTGAACGGCACCGTCGACGAGATCGTCACCGCGCGGCGACCCTCGGCGAGGAGCACCCTCAGTTGCCTGCGACCGGCCCTCCCGATCTCCGTGCCGGTGTAGTAGTGCGCGAGGATCTGGTCGTACGTGCGCCCCGCGAGAGCCTGCCCGTAGGCGCCGTACTGACTCATCCCGACGCCGTGGCCGTACCCACGACCCGACACGATGAAGACGGCCTCGCCGTACACCGCGGGGGGCGTCTGCTGCCCAGACGCCGAGGCGGCGACGGCGAGAAGTGCTGCAGTTGCGGCGAGAAGTGCGCGCACGACGACGTCCAGGGTAGCTCCGCAGAGTTACCAATCTGTGTTCTCGGCCGAAACCGGAAGGCCTTGAGCTCCGTTACCTGCTCGCAGCTACTTCCACGCCGATTCCTCGACCGGAGCGCGCACTTTCAGCGGCTCCCACCAGTCCCGATTTGCCTCGTACCAGGCGACCGTCTCGGCGAGTCCCTCGTCGAAGCCGCGTGAGGCAGTCCAGCCCAGCTCGTCGCGGATCTTCGTCGCGTCGAGGAGGTAGCGCCGATCGTGGCCGGGGCGATCCGGAACGATCTTCTTGAGCGACGCCGGCTTGCCAGTCAGCGCGAGGATGCGATCCGCGATCTCCTCGATCGTCGCCTCGACGCCGGAGCCGACGTTGTAGGTCTCCCCCGCGCGACCGTCGCGGAGCACGAGGTCGATGGCCTCGCAGTGGTCGAGGACGTGCAGCCACTCACGCTTGTTCTGCGTCGATGCGTACATCGGTAGCGGCTCGTCGTCGAGCGCGTTGGTGGTGAAGAGCGGGACGACCTTCTCCGGGAACTGGTACGGCCCGTAGTTGTTCGAGCAGTTCGTGATCGTCACGGGAAGGCCGAAGGTCTCGAAGTACGCGCGCACGGCGTGGTCGGCACCTGCCTTCGACGCGTTGTACGGCGTGCGGGGCCGATAGGGCGACTCCTCGGTGAACACGTCGTCGGTGTCGAGCGCCAGATCGCCGTACACCTCGCACGTCGAGACGTGGTGGAACCGCTCGACGCCCGCAGCCCGCGACGCGTCCAGGAGCGTCTGCGTGCCGAGCACGTTCGTCCGGAAGAAGCGCGTCGGGTCGACGACCGCAAGCGAGTTGTGCGACTCGGCGGCGAAGTTGACGACGACGTCGATCTCGTTCTCGCGCAGCGTCGTCTCCGCGAGCGCGCGGTCGCAGATGTCGCCCTCGACGAACGCGATCCGCTCCTCGACGGGCGCGAGGCTCTCACGGTTCCCCGCGTATGTGAGCAGGTCGTAGACGACGACGGGGTCGTCGGGATGCCGTTCGAGCCAGTAGTGGACGAAGTTCGAGCCGATGAAGCCGGCGCCGCCGGTGACGAGCAGTCGCATCCGCGGAAGGCTAGCCGTCCATCTGAGCGAGACACGCGCGGAGTCCCTCGCGCCAGTGCGGCAGGCGCGGCGCACCGGGACGCCCGCTGCGGAGAACCGAGTAGGCCGGCCTGCGAGCCGGGCGCTCGAGCTCGGCGGTGGAGATCCGCCGTACCCGCGTGGGAAGACCCGCCTCCTGGAAGATCGCCTCGGCGAAGTCGGCCCAGGTGCAGTCCCCATCGGCCGCGATGTGCCAGGTGCCCTTCGGAAGATCGTCGTCGACGAGCTCTCGGGTCGCGTCGGCGAGATGCCCGACGTAGGTCGGAGAGCCGCGCTGGTCGTCGACGACGGCGACCTCGTCGCGCACTGCGCCGAGCCGCAGCATCGTCCGGAGGAAGTTGTGCCCCGTCGACCCGAACAGCCACGAGGACCGGATCACCCACGCGTTCGTGCCCGCGGCTGCTTCGCCGTGAAGCTTCGTGCGGCCGTACGCGGACATCGGGTTCGGCCCGTCAGATTCGACGTACGGAGAGCGCTTGCGTCCGTCGAAGACGTAGTCGGTCGAGTACGTCACGAGTGGCGCCCGAAGCGAGGCCGCGTGCGCTGTCCCCGCGATGTTCACGGCCGCCGCGCCCTGCGGATCGGCCTCCGCGCCGTCGACGTCGGTCCAGGCCGCGGTATGCAGAACGAGATCGATTTCGCCTTGCACGACCTTGGTGCCCAGCGGCTGGGTGACATCCCAGTCGGCGTGGGCGAGCGCGAGGATGTCGTCCGCGGCAAAGGCCTGCTGGAGCGCACGGCCGAGCTGGCCGCCCGCGCCCGTGATCAGGACTCGACGGCGGCGTCCCGCGCGGACAGGATCGGGGTGCTCGAGCTCCATAGGTGTGCGACGCGCGGGTCGTTCCAGGCGATGGTGTGCTCGTCCGGATCAGCCGGGTCGTACTCGACCGTGACGTGGTAGCAGAACAGGATGTCTGTCAACGCCTCGAACCCGTGCGCATGGATGCCGGGGATGTACACGGCTATCGGGTTGTCGTCGCCGATGTCCTCCGTGAACGTTTCGCCGGTCGCGCGGTCGAGCACAACGACGCGAGCACTTCCCCGAACACAGGCGAAGAGGTCGTCCTGACCGCGCTCGTGATAGTGGAGCCCACGGACGACACCGGCGCGGGAGAACGAGAGGTTCGTCTGCCGCATCGGCTTCGGCAGCGTGCTGTCGCGCCGGAGCTCGCAGAACCAGCCGCGCTCGTCCTCGAAGCGCCGAAGCGGAATACGGGCCACGCCTTCGATCACGCCGCCTCCCGCTTGTTTGCGCCCGTCTCCTCGATCCGCCGGCCGATGTCCGCGAGGTGCTGCCAGTGCTTCCCGGCGTCTTCCCACCAGCCGTCGACCTCTGTCGCGTCGAGGCGGCCGGCGAGGGCGTAGTAGCGATTCACGTCGGTGATCTCGAGCTCGCCACGTACGGACGGGCGCAGCGTGGCGATGACGTCGAACACGTCGGGGGGGTAGCAGTAGAGGCCGACGACCGCGTGCCTCGTCGGTGGAGCGTCGAACCTCGTGTCCACCACTCCGGCCTTCTCGACGATGTCCGTGACCTCGCCCTCATCGCCGTAGACGACGACGCCGAAGTTCTCGGGATCGTCGACCTCCTTGACGAAGATCCGCGCGCGCCCGGCGCTCTCGGCCCAGTCGTGCAAGCTCGCCGACTGCGCGAACTCGAAGATGTTGTCGCCGAGCACGACCACGAGCGGGGCGCCCGCCGCGAAGTCCTCCGCCATTCCGACGACCTGCGCGATCCCCCCGGGCTCGGTCTGGACCTTGTACGTGAGATCGAGCTCGAGGATCGGGTCGCCGCCGCCGCGTGGTGCGAGCCGACCGTCTCCCAGCAGGTCGATCATCTGCCCCGCATGGCCCTTCCCGGTGACGAGGAGCACCTCGTGGATCCCCGCGAGCTGCAGGAGCTGGAGCGGGTAGTAGATCATCGGCCAGCTGCCCACGGGCAGCAGGTGCTTGTTCGCGACGCGCGTGAGCTCGCCTAGGCGCGTCGCCTCGCCGCCGGCGCAGATGAGGCCCTTCGGCTGCACGCGGGGAGACTAGTGCTTCTCGCCGTAAATACGGTCGTGATTCGCCGGCGAGAACCGAGCAGGCCTAGGACGCAGGGAGGGCCAATATTCGTGAATATTGGCCCGACTGAGGACGACGGCATGCGAAGCGTTCGCAGCCTCGCGAAGCGTGACCGTATTTACGGCGGGGAGCACTAGAGGCTGGCTACGGCCGCTTGCGCTCGCGCTTCTGCCACGCGCGCCGCGCTGCGGCCTTGCGCTCGCGCACTCCGGGTACCGCTCGAACGGCCGCGATCCAGACGTAGAGGGCGCTTCCGAGCAGGCCTCCGATCACCGCCAAGAGCCGCTTCGGATGGAGGGCGAAGAACAGCAGTGCCCGCACGCGGGCGATCGTAGCCGACATACTGGGGAGCCAGATTCGAAGGAAAGGTGGTACAGCGAATGGCGAAGACGAAATCGAGCCCGGCACTCTCGACCGATGCGCTCAAGCCGTACGTCCAGCGCGCGATGACGGACCCGGACCTCCGCGAGGATCTTCTCGCCGCATTCGTCGCCGCCCGTGGCCTCTACGGCCAGATGGCGAAGGGCCGCGGGATGAAGGGCAAGGCGGAGAAGGTCTCCGAGAAGGACTTCCAGAAGCAACTCCAGACGCTCGTGAGCGACCTGTCGGAGGCGTCGGAGAAGCTGCAGGGCAAGGCCAAGAAGAAGGGTCACAGGGCGCGAAACCGCGTTCTCTTGCTGACCGGCGTGACGCTCGGCGTCCTCTACAACCCGTGGACGGGCGAGTCGACGCGCGAGTGGATCATGGATCGCATCGCCGGTGGCAACGGTGATGGCCTCGAAGAGCTCGAGGCCGAGCTCGACGCCGAGGCCGATGCGGCTACGGCCGACAACGGCTCGGAGCCGTAGGAGCAGCGCAGGATCGGGATCCGCGTTCGCGCGGGTCCCGGCCGCTGCACACTCGACCTACCGGGCAAGAGCCTTCTCGAGGGCGCCCGGAACGAGCCCGCTGGTCGCCGCGATGTCGTCCGCTTCCAGCAGTACGGCGCCCGGCGGCGGCAGCGTCACGCTCCCCGGCCCCGTGGGAACGTAGATCCTCCCTGCCGAGAACGAGATGTCGTCGGCGCGCCGCCACGCGAGCAAGATCGAGTAGGGGGCGACGACGCCGTCGTAGCCCAGGCCCGCCATCGCCGCCGGATGAATCTCGAAGTGGAGGTGCGGGGAGCCTCCGTCCGCGTCACCCGTATCTCCGACGAAACCGACGACGTCGCCCGCCTGCACGCTGCGACCTTCGACCGCCAGCGGGGAGTAGGCGGAGAGGTGCGCGTAGTAGAACTCGTTGCCCTGGGTGTCGCGTAGCCAGAGCCGGTAGCCGCCGATCCGGTTGAAGCCGATGGTGTGGAGCGTCCCGTCGGCGACGGCGAGGAGCGGCGTTCCAGCTGCCGCGAAGATGTCCTCGCCGTGGTGCCAGCCGCCGGGGACGTTCGGCCGCGGCCCGCCGAAGCTGTCTCCGAACGACGCAGTTCCGTACACGGGGAAGACGAAGCCGCCCGAGGAGAGCCGAGCGGACACGTCGGGAGCGACCTTCACCGGGCCGCCGGCGACTTCGCCGCCAACATCCGGCTCAGGCGCGCGTGGAAGCCGGTCCGGGCGCCCGCCGGAGGTGGTCGGACGGTCGGCTCCGGCTGGCGTCGGCGGTCGCGGTGGCGCCGAGAGGTCGGCGACCGAGATCGCCTGAGCGCTCCCGATGACGATCTCGCTCCCTGCGGGGAGACCACCGTGCTCAGCGCTCAGAAGAATGCGAAGCGCCGTCACCGACGCCTGCGCGCCCGGTGGGCCGGCCTTGCGGCTGCCGCTGTCGCTCGAAAGGACGGTCAGCGTTCCCCAGTCATCGAGGGACGCGTTCCCCGGCGCACTCGGAATGTCGCGTCCGAGCGCGCGCAGTCCTTGGACCTCTGACGCCTTGGTCTCCGCGCCCACCGAGCGGGCACTCGCCCCCGCGGAGACGGACGCCGTGACCTTCCCGGCGACGATCTCGCCGTCGAAGAGCGAGACGACGATCGCCTCGGCGAACGACTGCGTGGCAGCCGCCGCACCTGGCGATGCGAAGACCGCAGCGCGCGAGCGACCGACGCTGACGACCGAGCCGTCGGCCGGATACTGGAACGACTGGACGTCGGCGGTCGTCGATGTGGGCCACGCGAGATCCCCGAGCAAGACAGCGTCCTGTCCCGGGATGGTGATGCGGAGGAGAAACGCGCTCGCACCCGTCGTGGCGCTGCGCGGCGGCGGCGCTGCGGCGGCGAGGGTTGCCGACGCAACGAGCGCGGCGGCGACCGCGACGGCAAGGCGGATCACTGCGACTCAGGGTAGCGCGGTGTTCTCCGGCGCGTTCTCCAGACGAGCTGGGCCGCAACGCCGAACAGGAGCACGGCGAAGAGGCGCCGCAGCGTGCTCTCCGGAAGCTCGGTCACGACGCGCGCCCCGACCTCCACTCCGGCGATCGAGACGAGGCCGACGATCACCGCCGTTCGGGCGCGGAGGTTCCCGTACCGTCGCTGGCTCAGCGTTCCCGCGACGACCGTCGGAAGGATTGCGAGGAGCGACGTCCCCTGCGCCTCGAGCTGATCAAGACCGAGCACGACCAGCGCGGGTACGAAGAGAATGCCGCCGCCGACGCCGAACATCCCGGCGAGGACACCAGCAGCGATGCCCAGGAGGATCGCGAGGACGACGGTTGTGGCACTCATGAGGCGAGCATCCAGATGCCGACCCCGGTGAGCAGCACGGCAAAGCCGTACGTCACCGTGCTCGTACGAACGCGCTGCTGCCAGGCCGTGCCGGCGAGCGCACCCGCCGCCGCCGGGAGCCCGAGAAGAGCTGCGTAGCCGACGTCGACCTCGCCTCGGAGGGAGAAGACCACGACCCCGGCTGAGGCAGTGATCGCGATCGCGAGAAGGGACGTCGCGGTCGCTGCCCTCTCCGGAAGGCCGGCGACGAGAATCAGGAGCGGGACGGCGATGACGCCACCGCCGACCCCGAAGAACGCGGAGAAGACCCCCGCCGCGAGCCCGATGGCGACGAGGCGCACCGACGTATCGTACGAGCATGGCCAGTCGGGTCGGCCTCGTCGTCGTGCTCGTCACTCTCGCAGGAGTCTCCGTGGCGAGCTCGGTTGCGCGCCAGCCGCCGACCGGGACTGCGATGTACGTGAGTCGCCACGACCCTCGCCTCTGCCCGAGCCCGCACTGTGGCGGCTACTGGGTCGCGATCGCGAACGGCGCGGGCACGCGCTGCGCGGACGGGCTGAGACGGGTCCGCTGCTACGTCGCGCGAGCGGTCGACGCGAAGCGTCGACCGCTGGGAGCAGGCATCGTCGACGACGCACTCGTTCGCGGCGCGATCGACGCGTGGCGGGGCTCATTCGAGGGCCTGGATCAGCTCGTCGTCGTTGCCGTCTACGCGCCCGCCGGCGCCGCGACCGTGAGTGGCGGCTACTACCGGGTCGTCGACACCGGAGTTCGGTGCGTCCGAGCTCCGTGCTTCTCGTTCCGCGCGACGCAGGTCAACGGCTCGACGCGAACGACGATGTCGAGCGTCGACCTCGCCGCCTCGCGCGCCACTGCCGGCGAGGTCGCCCGTGCGCAAACGGCGCTCCGTTCGAAGAACGGGCTCTACGCACGCGGACGGTTCGCTCGCACACCCGACGGCGGCACGGTGTTCCGCGCTGTTCGGCTGTACCTCAGAGCAGCGTAGCCTCGCGCCGGAGCACGTCCCACGCGAGCCGCACGTCGTCTTCGGTCGTGCGGAAGTTGCCGACGGCGAGCCGCAGCATGTAGCGATCATCGAACCGCGTGTGCGAGAGGAACACCTCGCCCGAGTCGTTTACGCGCTCGAGCAGCCGCTCGTTGTCGTCGTCCGAACCGTCCCGCCGGAAGCACACCAGCGAGAAGTGCCTGGGTGCCGTCACCTCCCAGCCGGGCTCGTCGCGTACCCACCCCTCGAAGAGCTCGGCGAGCCGGACGTGCTCGCGGATCCTCTGCTGCAACCCCGAGCGTCCGTAGCAGCGCAGCACCGCCCACAGCTTGAGCGCACGAAAACGGCGACCGAGCGGGATGGACACCTCGCTGAGGTTCACCGCGTCGTCGGGCGAGCGGAGGAACTCGGGAACGAGACTGAATGCGTTGCGGAAGACGTCCTGGCGCCGCGTCCACAGGACGGAACAGTCCATCGGGACGCCGAGCCACTTGTGCGGGTTCACGCCGATCGAGTCGGCCTGCTCCCAACCGGCGAGGTGGTGGCGGAGCTCGGGGAGGATCGCCGCCGAGCCCGCGTACGCCGCGTCGGCGTGAAGCCATGCCCCCGCAGCCGCACACCACTCGGCGATCTCGGGAACCGGATCGACGGACGCCATGCCCGTCGTCCCGATGGTCGCGATCACGGCGCAGGCATCCTCTGCGCCGAGCAGGTCGGGGCGCAGGCGGAACTCGGCGTCGGTCGGCACCTTCCGCAGCTCGAGCCCCAGGAGCCGCGCGGCCTTCTCCCCCACCGAGTGCGCGTGCTCGGACACCACGAGGACACGCCGGTCCGGCTGCAAGGAGCGGGCCGCGATCACCGCAGCGAGAACTCCGGTGGAGGCCGTGTCCTCGATGTGCCCGCGGAACTCCTCCGGCAGGCCGACGAGCTGGCGAAGCCAGTCGACGGCCAGCTCCTCGAGCTCCTGGAGCGCAGGCGAGGTGCGCCAGAGGATCCCGACCTGATTGAGCCCAGCAATGAGGAGCTCCGCGAGAACGCCCGGCTCGGAGCCCGTCGTCGCGAAGTAGGCGAAGAAGCGAGGGCTCTGCCAGTGCGTCAGCCCGGGCATGAGCACCCGGTCGAGATCGTCGAGCACGGCCGAGAACGGCTCC
>Ga0209109_10001868_pt1 | contig 11503 bp, 11 predicted proteins | sample Rifsed10ft2_FD_184004 | JGI IMG/M metagenome (GOLD analysis project Ga0209109, IMG submission 184004) | Soil microbial communities from Rifle, Colorado, USA - sediment 10ft 2 (version 2) | ecosystem: Environmental > Terrestrial > Deep subsurface > Rock core/Sediment | place: Rifle, Colorado... | reverse complement strand
GCATGCTCGAGCACGAGTGGGAGCACACGCTCGAACTCCGAGCCCGCCTCGAAGGCTGAGCCTCGCCGCGCTGCCGCCACACGCTCGAACCTCATCTCGGCGCTCAGCAGCGCCAAGGAGTTCGCCATCGCGGCCCGGACGCGCATGCCCGCGTGGTCCTTGCTAGGCTGCCCAGGATGATCGGGGCGAAGATCGCATGATCGCCGAGGGCCACACCCGCCAGGTCGGGATCCTCGTGTTCGACGAGGTCGAAGTGCTCGACATGGCCGGGCCGTTCGAGGTCTTCTCGGTCGCCTCACGCCTGATGCTCCGGCAGCGACCCGCCGAGCCGCCGCCGTTCGGCGTCGCCCTCGTCTCGGCCGATGGCGGAACGGTCCGCGCCCGCGGCGGCCTGCGCCTGACGCCGGACCGATCGATCACCGACGCGCCGCCGTTCGACATCGTCGTCGTCCCGGGCGGGATCGTCGACGCGCCAGAGCGGGACCCGATCGTCACTTCCTGGGTCCAGGAGCGCTGGACTTCCTCCGCGGTCGTCGCCTCGATCTGCACGGGGGCCTTCGTGCTCGCCGCCGCCGGGCTCCTCGACGGCCTCAAGGTCACCACCCACCGGGAGGACCAGGCGGTCCTCGCTCGACGGTACCCGGCCGTTCGCGTGGTGGGGGACCGGCGCTGGGTGGACCACGGTCGGATCGCCACGTCCGGCGGGATCAGCGCGGGGATCGACCTGAGCCTGCACCTCGTCGGGCGGTTCCTCGGCATCGGGCACGCCCGCGCGACCGCACACCAGATGGAGTACGACTGGCGCGAGTCACCCGCTGGCTGACCTGCGGGGTGTCCCCCGAGTGGTGGGCTCGGAGGACGGCTCCTGACGCCGACCGACCGAGCGGCGCCGCGGCGAGCTCATGGAGCAGGATCCCCGAGATCGACCGGGCGGGCCTATGCATGTCGGCCGGTCATGCGGGCGGCCGAGCCCACGCTCGTCCACCGCTCGATGAGGCCTCATCGCGAGGTGGTTCAGCGTGGAATCGAGGGCTCGGATGCCGGGGGGGCATGCGGCTGGTCACCCCGTACACGGCATTCCCAAACGCCGGCCGGTCGCGCACACTGGTGGGCATCTCGCCCTGCCGCCAGGCAGATGGGAGACGAACGGGGCTGGCCGATGCGTAGTCTCCAGCGACTGAGCCTCCGCTTCAGGATCGCCGGCGGCGTCCTCGCCGGGCTGGTGGTCCTCTTCTCCTTCTTCGGCTTCCTCGCCCTCCGTACGATCGACCTGAGCATCGACGTCGCGCTCGAGGATCGCCTCCGCCTGGCGCAGATCAGTGCCGCGTCTGTCGATGAGCTCCTGGAGCACACCGCCCGGCAGCTCGAGAGGACGGCCGCCTTCGTGGCAGCCGGGCCGACAGAGGAGGAGGAAGGGCAGGCCGCGCACGTCTACGATCTGCTCAGTGAGTTCGATCGGATCGTGCGCCTGAGCCCGGAGGGCCGCGTGCTATGGATCGTCCCGCCGCGGGCCGACGACGCCGGCTGGCCCTTCACGGAGGACGCGGCGGTCCGGGCGGCGCTCGGTCGCACAGAGACCAGCATCGTCGCGCCCTCACGGGGGATCCCGGCGGATGGCCTGATCGCGATCCTGGTCACGCCGCTCGATGGGCAAGACCGCTCCGCCGGCTTCCTGGCCGGGGAGCTCCGCGCCTCGCACGCCGACGTCAACCTCCTCTCGCTCCCGCAGAACGAGGGCTCGGTTCGCTCCGAGATCGTCGACGCGGCCGGCTACATCGTCGCCCGATCCGGCGACGGAGAGCTCGAGCGGCCGGACGAGCACGTCGCGATCCTCGCCTCGATGATCGCCAGCGGACGACCCGGGACGACGATCCACCACCTGGGGGACGGCGCCGACCACCTCGTCGCCTTCTACCCCTTTCGATCGCGCCCGGGTGGCGTCGTCGTCGAACAGACCGAAGACGCCGCGCTCGCGATCCCCCGGGAGATGCAGCGGACGATGCTCGTCTACGGTATCGGCGCGCTCCTCATCGCCTCGGCCGCCGCCTGGCTCCACGCCCACTCGGTCGTGCGCCCGATCCGGCGCCTCACGGGGGATGCCGCGCGAATGGCCTCCGGCGACCTGGAGAGCCCGATCGCGGTCTCCCGCGACGACGAGATCGGGGAGCTGGCCCGCCGCTTCGACGAGATGCGCGTCAAGCTGAAGGCCTCCCTCGAGGAAAGCGCCCGCTGGGCGGAGGAGCTCGAACGCCGTGTCGACGAGCGGACACGCGAGGTGGAGGAGAGGAACCGTGAGCTCAGCGCCCTCAACCGGATCCGGCGCCAGCTCCTGGCCAAGACGATCTCCGCCCAGGAGGAGGAGCGCAAGCGCCTGGCGCGGGAGCTGCACGATGACTCGGCGCAGACGCTGACCGCCGTCCTGATGACGCTCAAGACGGCCGAGGACGCGCTCCCCGCCGCCTCCCACGGCGCGCGGCAGGCGATGGACCGGAGCCGCTCCCAGCTCGAGGTGGCACTGCGCGAGATCCGCAAGGCGATCGTGGATCTGCGACCGAGCGCCCTCGACGACCTGGGTCTCGCGGCCGCGGTGCGCTCGTACGCCGACGAGCATCTGCGCCCGCTCGGCATCAAGGTCGCCCTCGAGATCGGCGGCGACGAGCAGCGCGCCACGGGCGCCGCGGCGACCGCGATCTTCCGGATCGTCCAGGAGGCCGTCAACAACGTCGCCCGGCACTCTGGCGCCCGGCGGGCCAGGATCGCCCTCGAGTTCGGTCCCTCGGCCGTCCTCACCGTCGTCCAGGACGACGGCGCCGGCTTCGATCCAGAGAGTTTCCGGCAGCCGCAGGAGAGCGGGCGCGGCCTCGGCCTGCTCGGCATGCGCGAGCGCGCCGAGCTCTTCGGTGGCGACGTCGAGATCGAGTCCGGCGCCGGGCAGGGGACGTCCGTCCGCGTCCGGATCCCCTACCCGTAGGAGGGCACGCCGTGGAGGGGATCAGGGTCCTGATCGCCGACGACCACACGCTCGTGCGGGAAGGGCTGCGCGCCCTCCTGGAGGGGCAGGGTGGCTTCGACGTGATCGCCGAGGCCTCGAACGGGCGCGAGGCGGTCGATCGCGCGATCCAGATGCGGCCCGACGTCGTGCTCATGGACATCGGGATGCCGGAGCTGGATGGCCTGGCGGCGACGCGGCGGATCACCAAGGTCAATCCGGCGATCCGCGTCCTCGTCCTCACCGTCCACGAGACCGAGGACTACTTCTTCCGTGTCCTGGAAGCCGGCGCCCACGGCTTCCTGGTCAAGGACGCCGCCTCGACCGAGCTGGTGGCGGCCGTGCGAGCCGTCCACCACGGCGGCGTCTACCTCCACCCGCCGATGGCGAAACGCCTCGTCGAGGAGTACCTGCAGCGGATCGGCAGCGGCGAGGAGCGTGCCGCCCACGCCATGCTGACGCCGCGCGAGCGCCAGATCCTGGCGCTGATCGGCGCCGGCCACACCAACCAGGAGATCGCCGAGCAGCTCTTGCTCAGCGTCAACACCGTGCAGGCGCATCGGAGCCACATCATCGACAAGCTCAACCTCCACAGCCGTGCCGATCTGATGCGCTACGCGGTCCGCGTCGGTCTGCTGCGGGAGCCTCGCTAGCCCGGCGCCCGGCGGGTCCCACTTCGGGGTGACGCCGAGCGCCGGCGGTGCCGCACCATCGCGGAAAGACACTAGTGCGAGGCGCTCCTTTTCCTTCACATCTGCTCAGTTGGCCTGATGTGCCCGCCGACCGGCGAGGTGGACGATGGTCCCGAGATGGACCTCGAGGAATCCGAGCGGGCGACGGCGGACCGGGACGTTGATCCCGGGGAGGCGATACCTCCGTACGCCGTGACGGACGGATCGCAGTTCGGCCGGCGCCGCTTCCTGCGCGTCCTCGGACTCGGGACGCTCGCTGTCGTTCCGGTGCCGATCCTCCCGGAGCTGATGCGCGTCGCCGGCCTGGCCGAGGGCCAGCCCCACCAGGGCCACGACATGGGCGAGCCGGCGCGCGCGCGCGACGGGCGGATCCGCCAGTGGACCATGATCATCGACCTCCGCTCGTGCGACGGTTGCCAGAGCGTCGGCCAGCCGCCGCGCTGCACCGCCGCCTGCATCGAGGGCCACTTCGCGCCCGAGCCGATGGAGTGGATCGAGGTCTTCGAGGCGGAACTGCCGGGCGGCGGCACGCAGTTCATCCCGACGCCCTGCCAGCAGTGCCAGAACCCGCCCTGCGTCAACGTCTGCCCGGTCGGCGCCACCTTCTCCACCCCCGAAGGGACGGTCCTGATCGACCAGGAGCGCTGCATCGGCTGCCGGATCTGCATGGCCGCCTGCCCCTACGATCGGCGCTTCTTCAACTGGGGCGACGCGCCGATCCCGCCGGAGGCGTTGCTGGCCGATTACTCGCCCGAGCACCAGGTCCCCGCCAAGAAGGGGACGGTCATGAAGTGCGACTTCTGCCCCGACATGGCGCGCACCGGGACGCTCCCCTATTGCGTCCAGGGATGCCCGAACCGGGCCATCTACTACGGTGACCTCGAGGAGGACGTCGCCACCAACGGCAGGGTGGTCGTGTCGGCGTCACGCTTCCTGGCGGAGAACGACGCCTACCGGCTGAAGGAGGACCTCGGCACCAAGCCGCGCGTCTACTACATCCCCGGCCACGGCGAGGCGGTCGGGCGCGACGTCTTCACCCCCGACCGGCAGCCGACCGAATGGCCCTGGATGGAATGGGCCGAGGGGGCCGTGACATGGCAGCGCTGAGCGAGTGGCACGGGCGCCTGGAGGAGACGGCACTCGCGCCTGTCAGGCGGACCGGCTTGCGCTACTGGGCGCTCGTCGCCTTCCTGCTCGCCGTCATCGGCTGGGGCGCCTACGCCTACTCGGTCCAGCTCCGCGACGGCCTCGTCGTGACCGGGATGCGCGACCGGATCTCTTGGGGCCTCTACATCGCCACCTTCGTCTTCTTCATCGGCATCAGCCATGCCGGCACGCTCATCTCGGCGATCCTGCGCGTCTCACAGGCACGCTGGCGGACGCCCGTGACGCGGATGGCCGAGTTCATCACCGTGGTCGCGCTCGTCTGCGGTGCCTCCTTCGTCATCATCGACCTGGGTCGCCCCGACCGCGTCCTCAACGTCTTCATCTACGGCCGGTGGCAGTCGCCGATCATCTGGGACGTCCTGGCCATCACCACCTACCTGACGGCCAGCATCACCTACCTCTTCGTCCCGATGATCCCCGACCTGGCCCTCTTCCGGGACCGGCTGGCCGGTCGCACCTCCCGCTGGCGAGGTTGGCTCTACCGCGTCCTGGCGATCGGCTGGAACGGCAGCGCCGCGCAGCGGCGCTCCCTCGCATCCGCCATCGGCGTGCTGATGATCCTGATCATCCCGATCGCCGTCTCGGTCCACACCGTCGTCTCGTGGATCTTCGCCATGACCCTGCGGGTCCCCTGGAACAGCGCCCTCTTCGGGGCCTTCTTCGTGGCCGGGGCGATCTTCTCGGGGATCGCCATCCTGATCATCGTGATGGCGATCCTGCGCCGCGCCTACCACCTCCACGAGTACGTCACGGAGAAGCACTTCGTCAACCTCGGCTTCCTGATGGCCGCCTTCGCGGCGATCATGATCTACGCCAACATCAGCGAGCTGCTGGTCCACGGCTACAAGCTCGAGGAGGGGGTGGAGTTCCATTTCCGCCAGATCTTCCTGGCAGAGTTCGCCCCGCTCTTCTGGTTCTATCTCCTGGGCGGCCTCGTCGCCCCGATCGTGATCGCCCTGCTCCCCGCGACCCGGAACATACGCGGAATGGTCGTGGCGTCCGTCCTGGTCACGGTCGCGATGTGGATCGAGCGGTACGTCATCGTGGTGACCGGACTGCACGTCCCGCTTATGCCCTACGAGCCGGCCAGCTACGCCCCGACATGGGTGGAGTGGTCGCTGCTGGCAGCGGGACTCGCCCTCTTCGCCCTGCTCATCACCGTGTTCACCAAGATCTTCCCGATCATCGCGGTCTGGGAGGTGGCCGAGGATCACGAGGCGATGGTCGGGGCACCCGGCGCCGCCCGGCGCGCCGCCCGACCCGCCGCCCTGGAAACCCAAGACGTCTAGCAGGAGAAACCGGCCCATGAACGTGATCACTCGGCGCACCATCCGGACCGCGATCGGCTTCTTCGCGGTCGGAGTCCTTGCCCTCGCCCTGGCAGGCCCAGCCATCGCCTCGCACATCCACGTCCGCGCCACCGTCCCCAGCGAGATGACGGTCGGCGAGATGGTCCGCATCCCCGTCGCCCTGCAGGAGGCAGACGGCGCGCCACTCCGGGGGACGACCGTCGTCTTCTATCTGCACGCAGTCTTCGCGGGCGTCACCGGAGAAGCCGAGATCGGCCGGGCGGTGACCGACGAGAACGGCGTCGCCACCCTCGCCTACAGGCCGCGCCTCGCAGGGCGCCACGAGCTTCGCGTGGAGTACGTCGCGCCCGCCGAGGGCGAGGTCGAAGTGGTCAGCACGGCCTTCGAGGTCACCGGCGGCGAGCAGCTCTACCGCTCCGCGCCCGGCATCGACGTCCCGGGCCTCAACGTCGGGCTCCTCATGGCGGTGGTCACGACCGTCTGGTCGATCCTCCTCTGGGTAGCGCTCCGGCTCGTTGCGATCTCGCGCGCGGGCAGTGAGGTCAGGACACCCGGGCCCAGTGGGGCACGATGAGCCGTTTCTTCGTCCCCCTCGTCTTCGTTGGGGTCATCAGCGGCCTCGCGTTCGGCCTGATCGTCGGCGTCATCGCGCGCAGCCCCGAGACGCACGCCAACGTGCGGCCGGAAGGCTTCGACCGGACGCCGATCATCTACGTGGGCGAGGAGATCCCCTTCGCGGGCATCGGCCTGGCCGACCCCTGGCTCGTCACGGATGTCGATCAGGCCGCGCGCGGCCGGCTCCTCTTCCTGAGCAACAGCTGTGCCGCGTGCCACGGCCTCGGCGGCCAGGGGGGAGTCGTCGGCCCCGACCTCGACCCCGGCGAGCTGACGCTCTCGGAGCTCCGGCGCGAGGCCCGATCCGGTCCGAAGGGGATGCCCAACTTCATGGAGGAGGTCATCAGCGACGACGATCTTGAGGCGATCTACGCCTTCCTTGAGGCGACCCGACAGGGAACCTCCATCACATCCGACGGGTTCACGTCGACCCCCTAGCAGGAGGAACAGAGATGGGAACGCTGCGCACCAGGCTCCTGGCCGGGATCGCCATCGCCGGCCTCGCCGCCGCGGCCTGCACAGCCGCCGCCACGCCGACGCCGACCGAGGCACCCACCGCCGCACCGACCCAGGCACCCACCGCCGCACCGACCCCGATGCCGAGCCCGAGCCACGAGCCCGGCGGCGACGTGATCGCCTTCGAGGCCGCGTCCGCCACGATCGCCGTCGATGGCGACACTTCCGACTGGAGCGCCATCGAGGGCGCGACGGTCAAGCTGGAGCAGATCCGCCTCGCCAATCTTCCCCCGGCGCAGGCGGCCGAGATCAAGTTCGGGCCCCTCGACCCGGTCGACGTGACATTCAAGGTGGCCAATGACGGCAAGAACGTCTACGTCCTCCTCGAGGTGCCCGGCGACTTCGACTACGACCCGGCCAACCACAACCTGTCGGCCTCGGTAGCCGTGATGTTCCGCGTCGACGAGCCGGCCGCGCCGCACATGGGCGCCGAGGAGCCCGAACTCGACAAGAGCCTCGGCATCGTCGACATCTGGCACTGGGAACTCGATTGCGGCCCCGGCGCCGTGTCGGGCGGCAAGGGCATCGCCGGCGGCGACGATCCCGCCTGCAACCTCGACGACGAGTACTCCACCACCCCGGAGAACCGCAAGGACGACGGCGGGGGCGACGTCGTGAACGCCGCCGCCGAGAACGGCCTGACCGGAGTCTGGGAGCACACCGGGCGATCGTCGGGTGCCGGCGCGCCCGGCACCTGGATCTTCGAGTTCTCCCGGCCGCTCCAGACCGGGGATCCGCAGGATGGCCAGTTCGCCAGCGGCAGCACGGCGTACGTCGCGCTCGCCTTCTTCGACCCCAACGAGGGCCCCGAAGGATGGAGCGACGCCGGGCACCTGCAGAGCGCCTACAGCGGCTGGATCGAGGTGACCCTGAGGTAGCCGCCCACCCGGTCATCCGCACTCACCGCCGAAGGCCCCCGCGCCCCTGGGGACATCCCCGCGGCGCGGGGGGCGGCTCTCTCGGAGGTGCTGGGCGGGCAGACGAACCCCTCACCCCACGAGCTCGACGCCGGCCCGCTCACATGCTCGCCTGAGCCGGTCGTCGACGGTGGCCAAGGCGAGCCCGCGCCGCGCCGCAAGGGCGAGGTAGGCGGCGTCGTAGGCGGTCAGATCGAGCTGGCGCGCCAACTCGGTCACCTCGCCCAGCGCAGCGTCCAGCGGGACCCCCTCAACCTGCACGGGCAGCGATACCAGCAACTCCCGGACGTGCGACAGGTCGGCCAGAGCGAGGCGACCTCGCCGCTCCGCGGTGCGGAGACCGTTGGCGACCTCGAGCGGCCAGATCGCCGGGGCCAGAGCCTCGTCGTGCTCGAGTCGATCGAGGACATGATCTGCCAGCTCGGATGCCTCGTCGGCGAAGCACCAGGCGAGGGCCACCGAGGCGTCCACGACGAACACTACCGGCGGCCCTCGTCGATGAGCTCGCGGAGTGACAGCCCATCGCGTGGGTGGGCCCGGCGGAAGGCACGTAGACCGGCGATGGCCTCGTGCGCGGTCAGCGTCGGGCGCGTCGAGGCCGGCGCGAGCACCGCGATCGCGACGCCGTGCTTGGTGATCGTGATGGCCTCCCCGTTGGCCACGTCGTCGAGCAGCCGGGGAAGGTGGGTCTTCGCTTCGTAGGCGCCGATTCGCCGCATGACTCCTCCATCTGGTCTGAAACCAGTCTACCTGCGGACAGCGGCGAGACCTCACGAGCGCTGAGGACGCCACCCGGGGACTCGTTCGTCCTGCCGGATGCGACCTGTCGTGGCCCGAGAACGTTCGTCGGGTTGACGGTTCGCCGACCGGCAGGGCATCCTCTCCGCAGGCGACAGGTGCCCATCGCCCGTTCTCGACCGCCCGAGCCGCAACGCCATGGGAGCCAGCCGCATGTCCAAGCGCCGTCCCCGAACGACCGTTCGGGTCCTGCTCGCCGCGCTGCTCCAGGCCAGCTTGATCAGCTCGGCCGGCGCGTCGATCGTCTCCGCCCAGGTCCCGCTGGTCCCGCTCACGACCGACCAGGTAAGCCATCGCCTCGCCCGCGAGGTCTTCGGCTATCTCCCCTACTGGGAGCTCGACGGCGGGATCGACGCCTACTTGCGCTACGACCTGCTCTCGACGATCGCCTTCTTCGGGGTCGGTATCAACTCGGACGGCTCGCTCGACACGACGACGTCGGGCTACAGGGCCTACATGAGCGACCTCGCCACCCAGATCATCGAGAAGGCGCACGCATACGGCATCCGGACGGTCATCACGTTCCAGTCGTTCGGGACGACGAAGAACGCGGCGTTCCTCTCGAACGCTGCCGCCCAGGCAACGTTCGTCGAACAAGCGATCGCGCTCATGGCACTGCGCGGTGCCGACGGCGCGAACCTGGACGTCGAGGGTCTCCAGGATACGTACTTCCCGGCCTATGGCGCCCTGACCGGAGCCCTCAGGAGCGCGGCGATGGCGGTCAACCCGATCGCCACGATCAGCGTGGCTACCAATGCCAACACATCGGGAGCGAAGATGGCCGCCGTCGCCGTCGCGAACGGCGCCGATCGGGCGTTCCTCATGGGCTACAACTACCGGACGTCAGGCAGCAACCCGGTGGGCTCGATCGATCCGCTCGTGCGCGCCGGGGGCGGGCTGAGCCTGTCGACGAGCCTCGATCTCTACGCCTCGTACGGCGTGCCGCTCGACCGCGTCCTGCTCGGGATCGGGTATTTCGGCCGCAGCTGGCCGACGGTATCTGCCGACCTGCGCGCGGCGCGCCAGACGAACACGTCCTTGTACGGCAGCTCTCAGGTCTTCTATCCGCGGACCCTGCCGGCCTCGGCCAACGCTGCGACCTTCGACTACGACCCGGTCGAGCAATCGGCCCGACTGACGAAGTTCGACACAGGCCGCAACACCTGGGTCCAGACCTACTACAACGACCCCGCGACACTGGCGGCGAAGATCGGGCTGACCAACCAGCGGAACCTCGCCGGCATGGGGATCTGGGCCCTCGGCTACGATCGTGGCCAGCCGGGTTACTGGGAGGCCGTGGCCGATGCCTATGCCGCGCCGAAGATCACCTCGGTCACGGTGATGCCGGCGACGCCACCGCCGAACACGATCCCGACGCCCGGCCTGACGAACTCCTCGAACGTCCTCGTCGACACGACCTGGCAGGACGGCGGGGCCCAGACGACGGAGATCCAGTTCTCGAACGACGGCCTGACCTGGTCGGGCTGGCAGCCGATCGCGCCTTCCCTCCCGTGGGCGCTGACGCAAGGCGCCCCGGACGGCCCGCGGGCCGTGTACGTCCAGATCCGGGGAATGAACGGGGCCGTCTCGCAGGCGGCGACGGCTGCGGTCGTCGTCGACACGACCGGGCCGATCGCGAACGCACCGTCTGCCGCCATTCCGGTTCGCACGACCGCCGGAGCGACGGGGCCCGGTGACGTCCCGGTGAAGATCGCCTGGAACGCCACCGACGCGACGAGCGGCGTGTCGTCCTACCTGCTGGAGATGAGCCTCGACGGCGCTCCCTACGCTCCCCAGGCACTGCCGTCGTCGGCCGGGGCGGCCGCCGCGATGACCTTCAGCACGGGTCACGACTACCGCTTCCGGGTCACGGCGACCGATCGCGCCGGCAACGTGGGCCCGCCGGCTGAGAGCGCGCCGATGAGCGTCGCGATCGTCCAGGAGTCGGCATCGGCCGTCCGGTACTCGGCCAGATGGCGAAAGGTATCCTCGAGCAACGCCCTCGGCGGGACGCTGAAGTACGCAACGGTCAGCGGGTCGACCGCGACGTTCAGGTTCACCGGCTCAGCGATCAGCCTCGTCGGACCGCTCGGGCCGGGGCGCGGGGCCGCGAAGGTCCTGATCGACGGCGTGGCTGCCGGCGCGTTCAACGAGTATGCGACGTCCGGGCGGTCGCGCCAGGTCGTGTATTCACGGACGGTCGCGCCCGGCCCGCACACGATCACGATCAAGCTGGCCGGCACCGCCGGCCACCCGCGGGTCGATCTGGACGCGTTCGTCGTCCTGAAGTAGGCAGTCGATCCGGCCACGCCTGCCGGCCGCCCAGCTGTCGCCTACTGCACTATCCGGCTGCGAGCACGGGAAACGCCCCCGGCCAACGGGTAGCGCGCGCCGACTACCTCGCGCGCCGCTTCTGGGCGGGGATGACCCGGGCGCTCCCGGCGGTGGGCCAGAGCGTGCTCTCGTGCCCGTCGTCCCAGAGCACCCGATAGTGCGTCC
>Ga0209109_10001867_pt1 | contig 11506 bp, 7 predicted proteins | sample Rifsed10ft2_FD_184004 | JGI IMG/M metagenome (GOLD analysis project Ga0209109, IMG submission 184004) | Soil microbial communities from Rifle, Colorado, USA - sediment 10ft 2 (version 2) | ecosystem: Environmental > Terrestrial > Deep subsurface > Rock core/Sediment | place: Rifle, Colorado... | reverse complement strand
TTGAAAGTACCCAAATTCACTAATCGATTTAAAGACAAATTATGATTAGTACGATTGTATAAATCTTCTTTTTTAAAATACAAAGCGCGGTCAAAAATCCGTGGTTTGAATAAATTTTCCGGATCTATAATGGTAAAATCATTGTATTTTTTGATGGAATTATAATCGGGTTTCAAACTATCAGAGCCAATTGTATAGTTTGGATAAACAATAATTCTGTTAATTTTAAATGGTGTCTCTGCCAGTTTTGGAGTTTCATCTTTTACTTTTACGATAAGGTCCACCTGATGATCAGCTACGGTACTATCTACTTGTACTTTGATATAATCAGGGTTAAAATAAAAATATCCTTTTTCTTTAAGCCTGGCATCGATGCGAACTCTTTCTTCTTTAATTACATCAAGGCTGTATCCATTGTCTTTTTTTAATAAACTTCTGCGGCTAGTTCTACGGATTGCAATAGAGATTACAGAGGAATCCGTTGGGAATTTTACTTCTCTGATTTTATATTGTTTTCCGGGTTTTACAATATATTCCGCGGTTACTTTTTTACCATGTCGGGTGGAATCTGCTTCGGTTTTAGTGTTAAAATAGCCACTGTTTTCAGAGAAGTTCTGTAAAACACTTTTGTTGTATTCCAAATCTACTTGGCTGTATAAAACGGGAGGTTCGCCTACCTTAGTTTTCAACCAGTGACGCCATCCTTTTTCTTTTTTGGGTGTTCCAGCTAAATTGTAGATATATAATTTAGGACGTAATCCCAGAATTGAAGAATTTGGTTTTGGTCTAAGAGTACTTTTTAATGCCGTTTTTAATGCTTTTTTCTCTTTCTTAGTTGTTTCTTTTCCTTCCACTTTTACTGTTGCACCAGTGTAAAGCAGTTCTCCTTCAGGTAAAAATTTGGTGTTGCTGCAGGAAGCGGCAAACAATACTAAAAAAAGGAAATATAGTAAATGACTCTTATTCATTAGTTTTATTATTTATTAAAAAATTAAATTATTAAGAAAAACCCAACTCATCAATTTTCTTAATTCCGTAATAGTTCAAAAATTTTTATTTATTTTTTCTAGCTGCTTTTCTCGCTTTACTTTTATTAAATAATTCCTTGAATTTATTGTAATCCAATGTTATTATAAAAGCAATTCCAGTTTCTACGACTTCACCTTGAAGCGCTACTTGATATTTATTGATGCGGTACGCTCTTATTTTATACCTTCCATCTTTTGAAAGTTGGTAATCCAAAGAAACATCTCCGGCGATATTATTTGCATTTTGATTGACTTGTTGCGGACCTTCAATTCCAAAGCTACTTCCAACAGTAACTTTCAATCGGTCGTTTAGTAGTTTTTTAGAAATACCAACATTCAAATCAGTTCTGTTTGCTCGTTGCCCCGTTGTATAATCGTCAGAAGTATTTAAATCAAAGTTAAGTTCTACACCGCTGATTAAATCGCCTGCCAAATTATTTAGTTGTTGTGATAAAATTTTACTCACACTTTCTCTGGCTAACGAAGAAACATTTGCTCTTCCTGCTTCACTTGCAAATGGATTTTCTCCAATAAAACGATTCAGTAATAATAAGGCAAAAACCTGTTTGTTCAATTCATCCGGCTGTTGACGTAATTGAGTCAATTTGGCTTGGGTAGTATTGATAATTTCTGTCGAAACACTGTTATTTCCATCTGGCAAAACGATGTCAAACGAAATGATAGGTTTCATTAATTCACCAGTCATTTTTAATCTGGTTTCAAAAGGAATTTTTTGTTTATATGTATTTCTGACTTCTGCAGTTACAGCTCCTAATTGATCATTTACTAAATCAATTGGTGGCGCCTCTGTTTTATAAATTGCTGTAATGCTAATATTTGCGGTAGTTGGTTCTCCTGTCCAAAGAATATAACTTCCTGATTTAATGTCGAATTTTCTTTTAATAGAATTGAAATTCATTTCATAACTTCCTTCTTTTAATTCATATCGACCGGTCAATGTAGTTTTTCCGGAAGGATCAATTCCACCATTCAATTGTGCTTCTCCTTTTAATTTTAGGAAATCTCCGTTGGCTTTGTCAATAACCAGCGATAATTCGGCATTTTTATCGATTTCAATATTTACCGAAGCATTGAATCCTTTAATCTCTGATTCACTAGTTAATTCTGCTAGAGCAAGATCGCCCATTAATTGTGGATTGTCCTGATCAATAAATTCAACAATACCTTCTCGATCAGCAATTGATGGATCTGATTGCGGAATAACAACAGTAAATTTAGTGTCCTTGTTAATTTTGATATTTCCTTCCACCACAGGATTATCAAAATTTCCTGATATTTTTAAATGATTGTCTAAGTACAAATCGCCATAATACAAAGCATTGTCTTTCGCTTTAGAACTAATAGCTTTAAAATTATCCGCATCCAGAGACAAATCAAAACCAAAATTGCTGAAATTAGCACTATTAATTTTCCCATTAATGGTTAAAGGATTGTCTTTTTCATCTTTAATAATGAAATTATTGAAAAGTATCGCATCGCTGGTAAATACAATTTTATCATTTGCAGACTTGAAGGATGAGTTGAGTTTCGTCGCTTTGAAACCAATTTCATTGAACTGCAATTCTCCAATTACTTTAGGCTGGGTTGTATTCCCTGTTATTTTGAAATTGCCACTAAAAAATCCGGTGCTTTCTTTAATGTTGTCTAAAGTAAAACCCTGAATACTTTTCAAATTCAATTTTTCAATAGCCAGATTCATATCAAAACTACTGTTAGTTGTATTGTAATTTCCGTCTAAATTGACTTGGTTTCCCTGACCTGTAATTTCAATTACGGCATCATATCTATTGGCGAAAGCATTATTAATTTTTATGCTAACATTACCAACGGTATCTTTTTTGAAAGTGAAATTTTCAATATTTAAATCTGAAGTAAAAAGGGGAGATGTACTTACATTTTTAACTAATGCGTTTCCATTTATTTTACCGCTCATTTGTAAATCCTGCTTTTCAACCATGCTGGTAATGGTTTTGATATCAAAATCCTTGAAATCAATTGCGATTGGAGCATTAGTATTATTGGATTGTGATTGAATTCGGATGCTGCTTCCGTCTTTACTCAATTCGAAATTATCCGCGTAAATTCCTTTTCTGCCAAAACGAATTAAATTATCTTGAGATATTTTCCAGGATTCATAGTTAAGTAGCAAGTTAGCCGGATCAAGACTTACTTCGTTATTTCCGTTTGCTGCCTGCAGCGTTCCGGCAATCAAGTATCTTTCTACTTCTTTTACATCTTTTAACTGCAACGTATAATCCAGAATATTGTTTTGTACTTTCCCGGAAATATTGGTGTAAGGCAACTGAATTTGTTTGTTTTGAATGTCGTCTACAATAAAACTATAAAGAAGCGCTTTATCTTGAGTGTCAACTTTAAGAACGGCATTTGTAATCGTATTTTCTCCGTAAGTCAATTTAGGAATTGTACCGTTTAAAACAATAGAATCATTAATAGAGTTGTATCGTCCACTGATATTTATAGGTTCCAGACTTTTCAATTCAGGAATGAGTTTCAATAAAATAGGACTGTCTTTTACGCCAATTTTAAATTCAAATAGTTGTTTTTCGACAGCGATTTTTCTTGAATTTGGTTTGCTGTCATAATATTTTGCAATAGAATTAGATAATGCCGTTGCTATTTTTGAAAGCTTGTATTTTCCGTTTACTTCCCCATCCATAAACGGAGATTTCAATAGTAATGTATTTTTATCAGAAGTGCTGGTTGCAACTACGCTGATTGAATCAATTAAAAATTGTTCTTTCGCATTTGCAATGGTTATATTGTAGGCATTTGCGGTTCCGTTAAGATAATCCAGATTACCGGATTGGATATCAGCATCTACAACACCTCTTATTTTCAAAGGTCCGGCATGCAGATTTAGTTTTTCTAAATCAGCAATATCAATATTCAATTTTAATTTTCCAGTTGGATATTTGTCTCTAAAACTTCCGCTGCTAACTAAATCAAATTTCAGATTTGGATCTTTGGCAACAGCAGTCGCATTGAAATTTCCGTTACGAATGTTGCCGTTTACGCTTAAATTTTGATACGTATATTTATTGTAATACGCTTTTAGAATCGTTCCGTTCAGAGAAGCCGTAGCCGTTTTCAGGTTAGAACCACTTCCTTTTATGTTGGCTTTTAAAGTAACTTTTCCAATAGAATCGTTTTTAATAAATTTGCCTAATTCAAAATTTGTAAGTTCCATTTTGGCATCATATCGATCCTGATTTTTTATTCTTCGGTCGTATGTACCATTAATCTTTGCGTTTCCAAAACTACTTACCAAATTCATATTGGTATTAAAATTTTTGATAGTTCCTTTAAAAGTTCCCACCGCACTAAATTTCGAAGGCATCTGGATTGAATTAGGAATTGTTCCCGGAGGTATAATTCCGTTGAGATCTTTAGCTCCCGACTGCAAGTTTTTTACATTTAAATCAAAATACGCTTTATTGACATCTGGCAATCCTATAATTCTTCCGCTTGCCACCACTTTTGTAGTTCCAATACCACTGATTTCTATGGCTGGAAATGCAAAATTCTTTAATTTTCCAGATACTTTTCCATTTACCAGCAGAATCGAATTCTGATAACTCATGAAAGGATTCGTTTTTATTAAAATGGGAGCAAAAAGCAAAATATCTTTAATTCCCAATTTACTTTTCTTCAAATTAGCTGTAATCCCTAATTCCCCCGGATTTTTGACTAATGACTGGATAGAAGGATAACCTATTAGAATTTCATCTCTCAATTCTGTTTGAGGAGTTTTTAGGTATAATTTTTTAAGAAAAGCATTCTTTTTACCGTAGAAAAATTCAGCCTTAAATTCCTGAACGTTTAAACCGCTTTTGTCTTTAAATGTCAACGAATTTGCGTCCCCGGAAATATTTTCTGGATTGTAATAGAAGGAATCAACTTGTAGGTTTAACTTTGTAAAATCTAAATGGTTGTAATCAATACCGTCCTTTATTCTGTTAATATTATTATTGTCATAACGGAAGTTAACTCGCTTAAATTCGGTTTTAGTAACTTTTACTTCCCAGTTGCTTGGTTCGCCATTTGATTCTTTTTTTGCATTTGTTGGGTCAAGTTTGCCAAAAGCCAATTCGCCTTCAGCACCTGTCAAATCAATACTGTCAAATAATAATAATTGATTATTAAGATCAATTTTATTAATTTTAGCTAACAACTTTTTTAAATAAAAATTAGTTGATAATTTGGTTTCGTCACTTTGGTAATCAAAATCAATTTTAGCCAAATCAATTTCTCCCAGTTTTAATTTTAAGATGGATTCCGGTGCGTTTTTTATAGCTGCAACTTTGGTTTTATTGGATATTTGAACCAAACCTTGCTTTAATTTAAAACGTAAGCCATTAATTTTAGCTTTTGGAATTTCAAAGATCATTTTATCCAAATCAAACGTTTTTACTGTTGTTTCAAAATGATTTAGATTTGCATTTAAATCATTTTTTGTAACGGCATCATTATAATTGAATTTTATGCGGTCGAGTTTAATTTCCTCCACAGAAAATTGCATCGGAGGTGAATCGCTTTTCTGTTTTTCTGGCGAAGCAAAAGCCTTGAAGATATATTCAAAATTAAAAATTGCTTTTGAATCTCTATTTAAATTGGCAGTGATTCCTTCCAATTCCAAGGAATTGAGTTCAATTTTGTTGTTCATCAATTGGAACAGACTAATATCAGCCGATAATATTTCTCCGGCTAAAAGCGTGTCTTTTTTTTGATCCTGAAAATAAACACCTTTGAGTATTATTTTTTCTGGAAATCCAATTTTTAAAGTGTCTATAGAAACTTTGGTTTTAATTTTTCCTTCCAGATACGTTACTGCTTTTTCTTTAGCATAATTTTGAACAGAGGGAATTTGAAAAATTGCTATTATCAATAGAAACAATAGTACAATTGTTCCTAATGTCCAAAGGAAAATTTTTAAACCTTTCTTTAAATAGTTTTTCAAATGAGGTGTTTTTAAGGTTTTAAAAATAACCAATTTTAAACAGATTAATATTTTTAATAAAATGGAATAATCTACAAATATCCAAATTTCAAATAGAAAAACCTTATAAATTTGAGTCTAAATATTGTGAAATTTTTGGATTTAAATTATATAAAATTATAATTGCATTTAAATTTAAGGGTTTGTTATCTAGTGGTTTAACTTAAAAAAATCATGCGATTTTTTTTCTAAGTTTTATATTTTGGAATCTCATTAAAAAATTCAGCTTGTTTTTCATCCAATACTATTTCTTTTACCGCCATTAGCATCGCTTTGTTGGAGGTGAAAAGTTCGCGATTAAAATTAATGATTGTGGTTATATCTAAATTTTCAATTGGAGCTTGTTGCGCCTCGGCATAAAAATCATTTAGAGCGGTGCTGTAATTATTCTGTATGGAATCAAATATAGTCTGTAGTTCTTCAAAGCTTGCTTTTTTATCTTCAGAGAGGTAGGCATTCAACTGGAGGTATAGATTTTCGGTTTCTTTCCTATGATGTATGAAAAAATTATACTTGATCTCTTTTGACGAATGTCTGAGATTCGTAATATTTGTTCCAATGTCTTTCACGCTTTTTACGGAGTGCATGGAACTGCGTACGGCAGAAATAAGTTGGTTGAGTTCCGTCTGTTTTTCTCCTTCTAATTTTGTTCTCAGGGCCAAATAAAAAGCCTGTAACTCGCCCTGTAACTGTTTCAGAAATTCATATTTTTCTTCCTCGGTTTTCGAAAAGAAATTCCTTTTTTCATTGATATCTTTATAATCGGTGTTTTTTTCAAGCGAAGTTGTGTTAATTTTAAATAATTCCAAATTAAACAGCATCGAATTGTGAATGAAATATTTTGTTTCTCTTCGAAATAAATCCAACGCTGTTTCTGGTTCGTTGATAGAGGCATGTCCTATAAAAGCGGCCGTAGAACCATCTGAATCTTTAAAAAATCGTTCTAAAAATTTTGCGTATAAATCAAGTGTAGGAAGGAAAATTAGGATGGCGAGTAAATTGATAAGACTTGAAAAAGTCACCAGACCTATAAGCGAATCTTTGATATTGAAAACATCGGTAATCAACAATAGAATCGGTTTTAGAAGTATGAAAGCAATTATCGTTAGAATGATGTTGAAAAGAATATTGCCCAGCGCCACCCGTTTTTTTGAAGCATTGCCGCCTATGGCACCCAATACTATTTTGATAGTTGTACCCGTTTCGGAACCCAGTACAATTGCCGCTGCTGTTGGGAAATCGACAACGCCGGCATTCAAAGCGCTAAGTGTAAGTGCCATAGTAACTGAGCTGGATTGAATAACCATCGTGATGACAAATCCCAGCAGTAGAAAAATAATTTTTGGCATCGCTGCATATTCCGATATGTCAAAATGTTCTACCTGCGCTTCCATGGCCGTTTTCATAAAGGATAGTCCAATGAATAATAGCCCAAATCCCAAAAGAAAATAAGAAAGGTATTTGATTTTTTTGCGATTCCCGAAAAGAATCAGAAGAAAACCGCCAGCGCAAACAACCGGAAAGGCAATGATTTCGATATTTGTTTTAAAACCAAGTGTTGCCACTAGCCAACTTGCGAGTGTAGTTCCCAGATTTGCGCCCAGAATAATCGCCATAGCATTTTTCATCGTAAATACTCCCGCACCAACAAATGCCAACACCATGAATGAAACCATTGAACTGCTTTGTAGTATAGCGGTAACAATTGTTCCGCCGGCTACAGCGCCAATATTATTTTTTGTAACCCGCTGCAAAAAAAGTTTAAAAGTCCTGCCTGAAAGATTTTTTAATGCTTCCTCAATCAGATACATTGCAAATAGGAATAAACCTATTCCGGCGGCAAGCTTAAATATTGAATTTAGGTTTTCCATAGCAGTAAATAGACTTAAAGATAAGTAATTTAATTACATAATCGTTTTCAAACCATATTGACCCAAATCTGTTTTTATATTCTTAAATTTTTTACAATTTTTTAGGTGAAAATAAATTGGGAACAAAATCTTAAATTTGAGTGTCATTTAATAGGATTAACAATAATTAATTTTTATAACTTGTTGTTTATTAATGTTATATTTTTTTTGCCGTATTTTTTGGATATTACCCAGCATTGAAAGCCTCGAGATTAAATCCTATCGAAGCTCTGCGTTATGAATAAATAGCAATTGTGCCTTTATTGACTTTTTTTAAATCTCACAAATTAACAGGTTAATAATCAGAATAGTCTGTTGGGTATAAAAAAGCAATGTCAATGTGGGAAATGTTGTTTTTATATTTTTCCATGGCTATTAGTGCTTTCCATTCGGGCGAATCTGAAAAGGCTTTCCAGTGCGCATCGCGACTTGCTTGATCTGCAAAACTGGTCATATACATCAGGTTTGGCATTTTGGCACCCGAAATTACTTCGCCATAAAAAACGGGATTAAATGCAAGGCGGTCAAAGAGCTTAATTTCTCCGCCAGCATTAAACATATCGACTTTGTTTTTATAAATTGCTTCGGTTGCTGATTCGTAACTTCTTAATTCATATACTCTATTTGCTCTTGGACTATTCAAAACAGGAATTGTCAAAATGGGATGATCCGCAAATGCTTTCAACAAAACAGATTCGATACGCGCATAAGGTGCTTGCTTATAAGTCGCATTCAAATACGCCGTTCCTGCAGCCAAATAAATTTTGTCTTTTGCCAGTTTTTCTTCCAATGTAAGAAATTGTGAGAGGGACTTAAAAGGAATTAGTACTATGATTTTTTTTAGCGTGTCAGTAGAATTTGGTCTTGGTTTGAAAACCCCGATATTTTTAATTCCCAGTTTTTTCAGTGCTGGTAAATACGCTTCTTTTAAATATTTATCGGTGGTTTGAACTTGTTTTTCTGAATTGAAAACGTAAGTTTTGAGTTGGTAGAATTCCCTGGATTGAACTACGATTTTAGAGTCTGCCGTAACGATCGTAAAGCTGGTAAAGGCTAAGGCGATAATCACAAGGAATAGTAATTTTTTTGTTTTCATTTTTTGGTGTTCTGGTTAGGAATTAAATAGCATTCATTTTATAAAAGTATGAAAAAAAGAGTAGCTTTTTTAAGTATTCAAATATGGACTAAGAATTTGGTGTATTTTAATAAACAAGCAGCAAAATCGACTACTTTTTATTTTTTGTGATGCCTGTTTTAAAAAAGGAGATGCTAAAATTGGTATTTAAGTTTTGAAAGCAGTTCTGTTGTGAATTTATCTAAGTGTTTGAATTATAATTTAATATGTAAATTATTTTATTTTTTTAAACAGAAAAATGCTACCTTTATCTTTGATTTTTACTAAAATAGTCTTTTAACAATTTAAATTAATTAATTATGTCAACAGAAAATTTTTTAGTTTGGTTACTTTTAGGAGTAGTCGCAGGGTGGTTAGCTGGTCAAATTATGAAAGGTAGTGGCTTTGGCATTATCGGAAACATAATTGTTGGAATTTTAGGGAGTTTTTTAGGAGGCTGGTTAGGAAGCAGACTCGGTATAGGAGGGACTCAAACTGGCGGTTTTAATTTGGCAAGTATAGTAACAGCGGTTTTAGGGGCTATTGTGCTTTTGTTTATTGTTGGATTGTTTAACAGAGGCAGGACTAATACGTAGCAAAAAAATATTTGATGAATGCAAAAAAGTCAGTAGAACATTTTCTACTGACTTTTTTTATTCTTGATTTACAATTTTTTGGTTTTTCGTTATTTCAGCACTCGCACTGTCATATGATTAACGCCTGAAATTTTAAAAATATCCCCTTTCACTTGTATCGTTTCTCCAGTTGAAACCTGTCTATATTGTGTTGGGTCTAATAAATTGGCACGACTGATAGTCACTAAATAAATTGAATTGTCGGTTGCTGCTAATTTGGCGGTATAACCGTCTTTGCCTAATACGATTTCCTGCACTTTTCCAGTGGTGAAATCAGTTGTGTTTGCGTTCAGTAGCGGTGTGCAACTTACAGCCAGTGCTATTACTATTAGTAAGCAGCTGGCAATTTTAAAAAATTGTTTCATAAATTTAAAGTTCTAGAAAATCATTAGTTTTTGGAAAATTACGAATAGCGTCCATCGCTATTTCGGGTGTTGGGTTGGCTATTTTGCGCAGTTTGGTATCCATCCAGGCTCCATCTACGGTTATAATGGCACAAAGTTTATCTTCATCATTCAGGAATTCATGTACAATGGACCAACGAGAAGCATCGGGTCTCATTTTGGATATTTTGGTATGCATCACTATTTTATCCGAAAGCAGTATTTCTTTTCTGAAAACGCATTCTTCTCTGAATAATATCGGACCAAAATTCTGTGATCGCAAAACTTTCATCGTTAAACCCAGGCTTTCCAGAATTTCAATACGATGTTGAGCGCCAAAGTCATAATAAGCACTGTGACGTACATGAAAATTAGGGTCAAGATCAGACCAACGAAAAGATAATTCTTTGCTAAATGATGTCATTATTGTTTTATTTAAAAGCTGATTCCAAGATTAGGAAAGCACTATGAATTTTAAAAAATCGAAAATACAAAAAAAAGGAAGGAAGAAGCTAATAAGCCTTTATAATTTCGGAGGATTTTAACAATAATAGAATAGTAGATTTATACTACCTGTTCTAAAAGGAATGGTTGCCAATCTATCTGTGAAATTCGGTGTTTTTAAGTCATTCTCAAAACTAGTAATAATTTTCACTTGTGTTAGTAGCTATAAATTGCAAATCTGCACCAGAAAAATCATGTCTTTTTTTTATTTAAAAAATGAAAATATTAGTTTTTTTAATCAATATTTGGATTTTTATTTGAAAGCAAATTAAGTAGTTGGAGTCACAAACAGGCTGCTCGTGCCAACATGGGATAGAACAAATTGCGGGACACGAGCGAAGTGAACCGAGGAAGTAAATGGGAACTTAAAACTAAAGGACTGGCATTTAAAACTATAGTTGTAGTTTAAGGCCAAAATTCGACCAAAAATATCACCAAAATAGTGTCTAACTTTTTGGGGGCAGTCTATTTACTGGGGTTTTAATAAAAAGTGTCGAAATGCATTATTTTTAAAAATTCAAATAAAACCGCAATATTTTATGGTTTTCTTAAGAAAAACAGATAGGTTTGTGTCTTCACTATATGAAACCAGCAAAAAATTATTTATGAGATTTAACCAATTTATTTTAGGCGTATTATTTATGATAATAGGACCTTCAGTTATGAATGCCCAAACAATTAAAGGAACTGTGACGGACGAGAATGGGCAAGCTTTGCCTTATTCTAATGTTGTGGATAAAGCGACATCCCTAGGTGTGACGACGGACGGTAATGGTAATTTTGAAATTAAGTTAAACGGATTACCAGCTACGTTGACTGCAAAATATGTAGGATACCAAAATAAAAATATAGAGGTGACAAGTACTGCCGTCGCTATTGTTTTTAAATTAGACC
>Ga0209109_10001864_pt1 | contig 11518 bp, 6 predicted proteins | sample Rifsed10ft2_FD_184004 | JGI IMG/M metagenome (GOLD analysis project Ga0209109, IMG submission 184004) | Soil microbial communities from Rifle, Colorado, USA - sediment 10ft 2 (version 2) | ecosystem: Environmental > Terrestrial > Deep subsurface > Rock core/Sediment | place: Rifle, Colorado... | reverse complement strand
GGGGATCCAACTCGCCGCCAGGACGGCAACAGCGAGCACGGATGCCATTGCGACGTACGTCAGCGGATCGGTGGTCGTCACCTCGAACAGCATCGTCCTGAGCACTCGCGTCAGGGCGAGCGCCACCAGCAGGCCGATAGTGAGCCCGACCAGCGCCAGCACCGCTGCGTCGCGCAGGACCAGCGCCACAACGCTCCCGCGTTCAGCGCCAAGCGCCATGCGGATCCCGATTTCTCCCGTGCGCTGTGCGACGGCGAACGACAGCACGCCGTAGATCCCCATGACGGCGAGCGAGAGCGCGACCGTCGCGAAGAGTCCCAGCAGGACGGCACTGAAGCGCGTCTGCGCGCTGGCGGTGGCGACGCGGACCGACATGGAACGCACGTCGAATACCGGCGCGTGCGGCGCAACACGCCTGACGACGGCTCGGACCGCCGGCGCGAGCGCCGACGGGTTACCGGTCGCGCGCACGAAGATCATCATGCGGGACAGCCGCGCCTGACCGTACGAGATGTAGGTGTCCGGCCGCGCCGTGGAATCGATCGTTCCATAGCGAACATCGCCGACAATGCCGATGATCTCCGCGCCGGTGTGAAAGCCACCCTGATAGACGCCGACCCGCTTGCCGATGGGGTCTTCTCCCGGGAAGTACTGGCGCGCCGCCGCTTCGTTGATGATGACCACCTTCGGTGAGCCAAGCCGATCATTGTCACCGAACATCCGCCCACGCTTGAGGGGCACTCGCATCGTCCCGAACCAGTTCGGCGAGACCCAGTGGACGCCGACCATCGCGTTGCCCGTAGAGCTGCGCGGCCGGTCCGCGAAGGTCATGATGGTGCCGTTGCAGCCATTGTTGAGCGGCGGACAATCGGCGATCGCGACGCGCTCCACACCCGGAATCCCCCCGATCTCCGCCTGGAGCTGTTCGTAGAAGCCGGGCATGGAATCGGGAGCCAGAACACCCGGCGGCACGGACAGGCGAAGCGTGAGCACGTTGCGCCCGTCGAAGCCGGGGTCGACGTCGAGCAGGTTGCCAAGGCTCCGGATCATCAGCCCCGAGCCCGCGAGCAGCACGAGCGCCAGTGCGACCTCCGCCACCACCAGAGCACGACGGCTCACTCCCACGCGCCGACCGGCGCCTGCCCCTGAACTGCCCTCCTTCAGGTCGCCGACGAGGCTGGGCCGCGTCGCGCCTAACGCTGGGGCCAGCCCGAAGAGGAGGCCTACCGCCACGGTGACGACGAACGTGAACGCCAGGGCGCTGGCGTCGATCCGGATGGCCTCGAATCCGATGGCGCCGATGCCGCCGCCGAGACCCTGAACGCGGAGCGTCTCCTGCGGGTTCATGGAGCTCAGGATTCGCGTGCCCGCGACCGCCACCACCAGGCTGGCAACACCGCCCAGGAGCGCCAGCACCAGGCTCTCCGTGACCAGCAGCCTGACGAGCCGCCCACGTCGCGCTCCCAATGCCAACCGCACCGCGATCTCCCGCTTGCGGGCGACAGCGCGCGCGACGAGCAGGTTCGCGAGGTTCACGCAGGCTATGAGCAGCACCAGCGCCACGGCGCCGAACAGCACGAGCAGCGAACTGCGCAGGCCCGACCCGACGCGAATGGTATCCAGGGGGCGTGCGGCTGCCGTCCACCGATCCGGCGTTGTGCTGGTGGTCAGGGTCCCCGCCTGCATCGGAAACGCTTCGTAGATCCTCGGGCCAATCAGTTGTGCTTCGGCAATCGCCTGCGGGCCGGTGACCCCATCCTTCAGGCGACCGATCAGCGAGAACTCGAGCGACCACGGCTCGCTCAACTCCTCGGCCGCACGCGCCGAAAGATTGAGCAGCGCCTCAGCCCGTCCGGAGAGTCCGCGGAATCCCGGCGGCAGGACGCCAATGATCTCCCACGGCTGGTTGTTCAAGCTCAATGACTTTCCGACGACGCCGGGATCGGCGTTGAATCGCCGCTGCCACAGTGCATCGCTGATCAGCGCGACACGGCGCGCGCCGGCGCCGGCGTCGATTTCCGGCGGGAAGTCGCGTCCGCGTGCCACCGGAACGCCCAGTGTGGCGAGGTACTGCGCCGTGACTTCTTCCACTCCCACCCGCTCGGGATCGGCCCCGGTCAGAATCGTCTGGCTGGAGCTGTGTGCAGCCAACGTCGCGTAACTCCGCTGATTGTCCCGGAAGAACTTGTACTTCGGGTGCGACCAGGGCGCGGCGCCATCATCCCTTGATGTCTGAACGATGTCGAACAACCGACCCGGTTCGGGAAACGGCAGCGAACGAAGAAGCAGCGCGTCTACAGCCGAGTAGATGGCGGTATTGGCGCCAATCCCGATGCCCAGGGTGAGCACGGCGATGGCGGTGAATCCCGGCCGCGCCGCGAGGCCGCGGAAGGCGTACCGGATGTCATCAGCGAATTCACGCAGTCGTTCGCGCACGTCGAGCCTCCGCTCCTTGAGTTCAGCCGAATCGCCGAGTCGGTGTTCGGCGTCCGCGTACGTCCGCCCCAACCGGCGGATGGCTTCAGCACGCGCCGCCTCGGGCGACAGGCCGCGCGACGTCAACTGCGCAACGCGCTCCTCGAGGTGAAACGCCAGCTCATCGCGCATCTCCTGGCGAGCGAGCCGCCGGCTGAAGGGATCGAGATGAAACAGCCGCCTCGAATGACTCATTAGGACGTCAGCCGGTGCGAAGCGCCAGGATGTCCGCCAGGGCCCGCGCATAACGCTCGAGCGAGGCGCCTTCCGTCCGCAGCCAGGCGCGACCAGCCGCACGCATGCGGTAGTAACGAGCCTTTCGATTGTTACCGGTCACTCGCCACTCCGATTCGATCAGCCCGCGCTCCTCCATCCGGTGCAACGCGTAGTACAGCGCCCCGTCATCGACATCGACGGACCCATTGGACTGTTGTTCGAGCCACGTGACGATTTCGAAACCGTGCATTGGGCCCCAGGTGAGCGCCTTGAGCACGAGGACATCGAGCGTCCCTTTCAGGAGTGACGGTGAATCGGCCATTGATCCCCCCAGACGTTCCCATGAGACACTGGGGGGAGAGTAAGGGTTGCCGAGCGGCCGTTTCTCGATACGCACGGGGGCACTTTCCGGTGACAGCCGGACGGCTCGCCGTCATACCGGCTGGACACCCCCTCGCTCGAAGTGCCACCGTTGAATCGAACCGGCGGCTTGCCGATCGGTTGGCAAACTCTGCCGCTCGCGTGTGACACGCATCCTGTTGCACGCTTCGGGCAAGCCGCTGGTGGGGCGTGTGATCCAGTGGTCGTCCGGCAATGCGGCCATCGCCACGGTCACCTCCACCGGTCTCATCACGGCACAAGCGCCCGGCAGCGCGGTCATCCGGGCAACGTGTGAAGGGAAGAGCGGCACGAGCGCACTGACCGTGACGGCTCGTCCGCCTAACGCGGTGGTCGTGACACCCGCCCAGGTCCTGATTCAGCAGGGCCGCGCCTCGCAGCTCACCGTGCAGGTCCTGGATGATCTCGGGCGGGTCATCCCGGACAGCCCGGTAGGCTACGGGTCGTCGGACAACTCCATCGCCACCGTGTCGTCCTCGGGACTGGTGAGCGGAATCGCGGTCGGCAACGCGACCATCACGGCGACCAGCGGCGGCAAGACCGGCGCGGCGCAGGTGACAGTGACACCCATTCCCGTGGGGAGCGTTGTCGTGACCCCGCCGCACCAACGGTCACCGTCGGCAAGACTATCGCGCTGTCGGCGCGGGCCTTGAGCGAAACCGGTCAACAACTGACTGGCCGGGCCGTTTCCTGGTCGAGCGGCACGCCCGGTGTTGCGCAGGTCTCGGCCACCGGTGTCGTCACCGGCCGCATCGTCGCGTGGTCGAGCAGCGCGCCGACCGTCGCGATCGTCAACGGATCGGGCATCGCGACCGGGGTATCGACGGGCACGGCGAGCATCTCGGCAACGAGCGAGGGGAAGTCCGGGTCGGCGACGATCATCGTTGGCGTGCGAACGGTCACCGTGACTCCGAATTCCGTGACGATCGGGCCCTACGTGTCCGCCAAGCTGACCGCGGTGGTGCGCGACCCGGGCGGCGCGATCGCGAACGTGCCGGTGACCTGGTCGAGCAGCAACACCGTCGTCGCCCGGGTCGCGGCCGACGGAACAGTGACCGGTGTCTTCCCCGGCACCGCGATCATCACCACGACAGCGGGAACCGCGTCCGGGACCGCAACGGTCACCGTGAAGCTGGGAGGCTGAGCTACGGTACCCGAGGCGTAAGTTCGACTCGCTTTGCGCTTTGCGTTATGGATCAGGGTACATCGCCACCGGCAACTTCGTGATGCCCCGGTCCTTCTTCTGCTTATCGACCATCTTCGCCACGTCGGCCAGGAGCTTCTTCGCGTCATAGACGATGCCATCCTTGATCGTCCACTTCACGCCGCCGACCCGCTCGACCTTGCCGGTCTTGTCGTTCAGCCGGACGAACCCGTTCCCGTAGAGGACCTTCAGGTTCGCGATCGGATTCTCCGGTACGATCGCCATGTCGGCCAGCATCCCTGGCCGGACGACGCCGTACTCGATCGGCGTGCCTAACGGCCTGAAGATTTCCTCGGCCGCATGCATCGTCCCGGCACGGATCACCTCGAGCGGATGGAACCCGGCTTCCTGGAAGTTCTCCAGCTCCTCGATGTAAGAGAACCCGTACGTGTTGTAGATGAAGCCCGCGTCCGTCGAGGGCGTCACGCGGCCGCCCATGTTCTTGTAGTCGTTGATGAATTCCATCCACACCTGGTAGAACTTCTTCCACGCCACCTCGTCCCACGTCGTCCAGTTATAGAAGTAGGCGCCGTGATTCTCCCGGTTCGGCGTGTAGAAATCCCAGAGCGACGGCAGGGTATACGTCTCGTGCCATTCGGCCGTGCGACGTTTCACGAGGTCGCGCCCCGACATGTACGTCGTCATGGTCGGGTCCAGCGTCGCATCGTTGTCCTTCAGCAGCTTGAGGAACGCGTTCCACTTCTCGCTGTGCGGCGTCACCAGACTCCACTGACGCGCCACCTGCCCGAAGCGCCACTGCTCGTCGTTGTAGTTGTACGTGTCCGGATACGGCTGGATGGAGGTCTTGTCGTACATCGACTCGAAGATGCCGTAGTAGTGGGTGACCGCGCCCAGGCCAAGCTTCACCGCGGCGGCCGCGTTCATCTGCGCGACGCCGGTCTGCGCCAGGTGTGCCGTGGTCCCCATCCTGTTCTTCTTCGCTTCGTCGATCAACGCCGCCATGATCGAAGGTTCGTGCGCGCCCAGCTTCAGGCAGTCCACGCCCTGTGACGCCGCGAACCGGACCCACTCGCGTGCCTTCTCGGGATCCTGAATCGGCCCGCCCTTCCATCCTTCACCGCCCCCCATGCGGTGGCAGGAAACCAGCCGCGGAGCAGTGATCTCATTCTTTGCGCTCCTGGCCTTCTCCTTCAGCGACCATTCGAAGCCTCCGAAGGGAACGCCGCGGACGGTCGTGATGCCGTGGCCCAACCAGAGCTTGTAGACGTATTCCGCCTCGGGGGCTTTGGGGACGCCGCCCGTATGCACGTGCAGGTCAACGAAGCCTGGCAGCACATACATCCCCTCGGCCTGAATCTCGCGAGCCGGTCCCTGGGGCCGCCGCTGCTGGTCGATCGGCAAGCCGGGGAAACCCACGTCGACAATGCGCGTGATCCGGTTCCGCTCGACGACGATATCGACCGGGCCACGAGGCGGCGCACCCGTTCCATCAATGAGGGTCGCGCCACGGATGATCAGCCGGTCGAACGGCCCTTCGCCTTCAGCACGATTCGGAGCCGGTGCCGCGTCGCGTTCCTGGGCGACGGCGGGCGCGTTGAGCAGACCGATCAGGACAGTGGCCGCGGCCAGCGGCGACAGCGCCCGGAAGACTGGTGCGTACATGGGAATGGAACTCCGGCTCGAGGAAAACGGGATCGGTGGGACCAACCGGGAAAGACAGGCCCGGGGCGCCGGCAGTCAAGTATTGCGACTGGTGCGGAGGGCTGTCAGTGCTGCGTTCGAGCCGGAGGCTCGCCCTGACGCCAGACCAGGGAAGGTCACGGGTCGGAATCCAGGTGATATGTCTGACGGGCGCGCCGGAAGTAATCGTGCAGACGATGGCGGCGGAGACGAGACGCTCCAATATTTGAACGCAGCCGGGATCGGCACCCCACCCTACCCACCCCACCAGTAACGGCCGAACGCCGAAGGCAGGAGCCATGTCAGCGATTCCAGGCAAGTCGGTGCTCGCGGTTCTTGGAACCGCGGCCATCCTCTGCTGGACACCAGGAGCAAACGCGCAGGACGCACCGGTCCTGGTCGGGACCTGGAGTCTCAACATCGACAGGACCGAGCCGGCGAAGGACAAGGTCATCGAAGAGCCCGAGGGAACCGGCGCCGGTCGCACCATGCGCACGGGTCTTGGCTCGAGAGGCGGTGGCCGCAGCCGGGGCGGCGGTGATGGCACGACCGCTGGCGGCGGTGGAGGCGGCCGCGGAAACATCCGGCTGATCTTCGGCGGAATGATGATTGCGTCCAAAACCCTCAAGGTGACGCAGGCTGATTCGATCATCACGATCGAGGACGAGGACGGTCCGCTTTTCATCAACCTCCGCGCCGACAACAAGACGCTCACAGAGACACTCGCGAATCAGACGGTGCTGAAGACGAAAGTCCAGTGGAGGAAGAACGAACTCGTCGTCGAACGCAGCCATGATACCGACGGCTCTGCGCGCATGATCATGCGGGTCGACCCGAAGAACCCGAAGGTGCTCATCGTCGACTTCCATTATGAGCACAAGCGGCAGCGCCGGACGATCGATCAGCGGCGGATCTACGAAGCGGGGACGTGAACGGACGCTGGTGGCTGCTTGCTGCTTCCTGCAGGCAGCAAGCAGTAAGCAGTAAGAAGCTGTTTCTACTTCTCCATGACCGTCACCGCGCCCGGCGGGACCACCACGACCCGCAACGTCTGCGTGTGTCGTTGTCCGCCGACGTCCAGCACCACGCGATAGTCACCCGTCGCCGCCGATGGCGGCGCGCCGCCGGCCCGACCGCCTCCACCACCACGTCCGCCGCGACCGGCACCTCCACCAGCCGCGAGCGCGCGCGCCTGAGCCGTCGGACTGCCTGACGAGTCGGGCGCCGCCCGCGATTCCGCTGGCCGCGGATTGAATCCCGGCGGGAAACCTGGAACGTTGACCGGACCGGCGCCTTGTCCGCCAAAGCGCCCGCCACCTCCCCGGCCGCCGAACGCGACCTGCACGCCAGCCGGACTGGCGATGAGGTTCCACTCCACGCGGTTCAGTCCCGCGTTTCCCGGGCCTCTCAGCCGAGCGATGGTGTCTCCCGCCGCGTTGACGATTCCGACGCGCGCTGAATCCGCCGGGGCCGCCAGGCGATACGTGATGACCGCGCCGGACGGACCACCATCGACACGCCAGGCGCGATGCGCGCGCGGCTCGGAGGGTGGGGGAAGCTGGCCATACTGCAACGCGATCGGTGGCGCGAAGAGGTGCGACGACTTCGCCAGAACTTCGGTGCTCATCTGCTGGAGCGGCGCCACGTCGAGAATCATGATGCCGCGACCATGCGTTCCCGCGATCAGTTCCCGATCGCGCGGATGGATCTTCAGGTCATACACGGGGACTGTGGGCAGTCCGTTCCGAAGCGGGAACCACGACGCCCCCTTGGTGAGCGAGGCATGCACACCGAGCTCCGAGCCGACGTAGATCAGATTCGGGTTCACCGGATCCTCGGCCACGACGTACGCAGACCCGGGACGGTCGCTGGGAAGGCCGGCGGAAATGGAGCGGAAGGTCCTGCCGTAATCGTTGGAGACAAAGACGTACGGCTTGAAGTCGTTGACGCGATGGTTGTCGAACGTGACGTAGACCGTAGCCGTGTCATGATGCGACGGCGCGACCTTGCTGACGTGCGTGAGCGGCGGAACGCCGGCGAAGCGCCCGCTCAGGTCCTCCCAGGTGCCGCCGTCGTTTCTGGTGAGCCACACCTTCCCGTCGTCGGTTCCGACATACAGCATGCCGGCACGGAGTGGTGACTCATCGATGGTGATGATCGTGCCGTTTTCTTCGGCTCCGGTGGCGTCGCGCGTGATGCCGCCCGACGCGTCGGTCGCGACATTCCCTTCCGCGTCGAAGCCGCTGGAGATGCGCAGCCAGTCCGGGTTCTGCGCCGAAAGATCGGGCGAAATGGCCACCAGGTTCTCTCCGCGCTGGACCGACTTGAACAACTTGTTGGCCCCTGCGTAGTAGACCTGCGGGTTGTGGCGCGAGAGGATGAACGGCGTGTTCCAGTTCCAGCGGTTGGCCACGGCCGGGTCGGCCATCTCGGTGCGCATGCGCTGGCGGATATCGGCGATCTGGCGCTCCTGCTCGGGCGTCAAGGGGCGCGTGCCATCACCACGGATCTGCGCGATCTGTTGCCCGTACTGATTCACGGTCACCGTTCGCGGCCGGAGATTCGTCGTCTGGGCGGTTCCGAGGTTTCGCCGCGCGATGTTGCCGCCCTGCGACTCGTAGTAGACGAACTCCGGATTGAACGGATCCTGCGCGCTCTGCAAACCATCCGCCGCGAAGATCGCGAACCAGTCAGTCATCTGCAGCTGGCCGTTGCGGCGGCGAGAGATCCCGCACGACGTGCCGTTGTCCTGGAGGCCACCGCAGACGCGATACGGCACCTGGTAGTCGAAACTGATGCCGTAGAACTGGCCCATCGCCATGTTGTTCAAGCCGTCGTACGTGCCGCCCTTGTCGTGCGTCTGGAACAACCCGGCGTCGCCACCAACGATGAAATGATCCGGATCGTTCGGGTTGATCCACATGGCATGGTAGTCCTCGTGGATCCCGAGCATGCCCGCGCGCCACGAATAACCGCCGTCGTCGGAGATCTGGAAATCCACCGCCATTCGGTAGACGCGATTCGCGTTTCTCGGATCGACCCGGATCTGTGAGAAGTAGAATGGACGGTTGTTCGTGACGCTCATCCACCGCCAGGTGTTGCCGCCGTCCGTCGACCGATACAAGCCGCTGCGCAGCCGCTGCGGCTTCTCGCCGCGCACGCTGTCCGCCTCCACCATCGTGTAGACGATGTTCGGGTTGCTCGGCGCGATCACGACGCTGATGCGGCCCTTCGTCGTTTCCGGGAAACCGCCGCCCTTGACCTCGCGCCAGGTGGTCCCGCCATCGCCACTGCGCCACAGGGCTGATCCGGGACCTCCGCTGCGGAGGAAATGCGGACCGCGCACGCGCTCATAGCTGGCCGCGAAGAGCACGTTCGGATTGCGCGGATCGATGGCGATGTCGATGAACCCCGCCTTGTCGCTGATGAACTTGCTCAGCGTCCAGGTGCGGCCCCCGTCGGTTGTCTTGTAGAGACCGCGCTCGGGATTGGAGCCCCACAGCGCGCCTAACGCCGATACCCAGACGATGTCCGGATTGGTGGGATGGACGACGATCCGGCCGATGTGCTGCGTCTTCTCCAGCCCCATCGATCGCCACGTCACACCGCCGTCGGTCGACTTGTAGATCCCGAATCCGGGTTGCACCGAGTTTCGCGAGTCATCTTCGCCGGTGCCCAGCCAGATGACATCGGGATTGCTGGGTGAAATCGCGATATCGCCGAGTGACGCGATCGGCGAGTTCTCCCAGAGCGGGATGAAGGATGTCCCGGCGTTGACAGTCTTCCAGAGCCCGCCCGTGGCGCCCGCCACGTAGAACACCTTGGGACTCCGCGGGTCGACCTCAACGTCCGTGATACGGCCGGCCATGTTCACCGGACCGATCGACCTCCAGGTCAATCCGGCCAGGGTGGACGAATCGGGGACCTGAGCGTTCAGCGCCAGTGGATGCGTTGCAGCGAGAGACGTGACGAGGCTCAGGGTGAACGTGGAAGCTCGCATTTGCGGTCGGCGGGTCGAATGTGGGAAGAGTGAGCGGCTTGGTGGCGTCTTCCCCTCTACGCTGTGCCGAGGAGAGGCGTTGCCCTTCCAGCCAGGCAACAGGCATCAGGCATCAGGGGCTCGCCGACAAACGCCGTCGAGTGCCGGCTGAAGCTGCGACGCCGACCTCGGTTCGCACAGAACGAGAACACTGGCCCGCCGCGACGGCCATCCGCAGATTGCGGATGTCGGCAGCTCTCGAGCGCCGACAACCATCTCTCCCTCGTCGTGGAGTCCGATGCGCCCCCTGGAAGCCCTGTTCGTCGCGGCACTGATCGTCGCCCTTGTGCTGCGGTGGCTTCGGCCGCGCAACCGGCAAGTCACGGCGACGCTGCTTGCCATGATCGGCATCCTGGCGGCGTTGCACCTGGTGGTCGACGGCTGGCGCTGGGAGATGATTCCGGCGTACGCCATGGCGCTTGGCGCCGCGTGGATCCTGTCGCGTGACCTCCGGCGTGTGTCCGGCGCAAAAGCCGGCGAGAGCTCGCGCTGGGCCGCCATCCCCTCGACCGCCCAGCGCGTCGGATGGGGGGTCATCCTTGGAGTCGCCGCGGCGGCGGCTGTGGCCATCCCGGCGTGGGCCTTTCCGCGCATCGTGCTCCCTGAACCGGATGGGCTCTACCACGTGGGTCGCATGGACATCACCTGGACCGATTCGACGAGAAACAACCGTCGGATCGACGTCGCGGTGTGGTATCCCGCCGAGCAGCCTAACGGGAGAGTCCTCGCTTACCATCCGCAGCCCGCTGTCCTGGGGGCGCGACTGTCCCGCGGGACTTCGCTTCCCGGATTCACGTTCCGCAACCTCACCGCGGCGCGCACGCACGCGACGCGCGATCCACGCTTCAGCATCCGCGAGGGCCGTTCGCCTATCGTGCTGGCGGCGCACGACAGTGGCGGCACGCGGTTCGAGGGAACCGCGCTCCACGAGCGCCTGGCGAGCCAGGGCTACGTGGTGGCGAGTGTCGGCGACAATGGAACCGGCGAAATGGCGGCCGGCTTTTCCGACATGGTACAACGCGTGAGTGACCTTGCCTTCGTGCTCGATCGGCTCGTGAACCTGCCGGCCGGAGGAGCCATCGACACGCTGAACGGACACGTGCGGGTCGACCGGATCGCGGTGATCGGACGTGGTACCGGCGCCGCCGTCGCGATGGAGCTGGCCGCCACCGAGCCTCGCGTGACCGCCGTCGCGGCGGTCAATCCCGGACAGCTCGGCGAGGCCGCTCAGAGAGGCGTCAGGCGGCCGTTGCTCGTGTTTTCCGTCAGCGATGCGATGCCGGGCCTCGACGATGCGCTCCGCTACGGCGGAACCGAAGCGCGTCTCGAAGGCGCAACGGGCGAGACGCTGTCGGACCGGGCCCTTCTGGGTCGTCCCATCACGAAGATACTCGGCATTGGCTCGGCCGACACACCGCAGGACGTGCACGCGGCGGTCTCGGCGCTCACCCTGCGCTTCCTCGATCAATACCTCAAGGAGCGGCGTGAGCAGACAGAGGTGGACCTTCCCTCACGCGTGCGCGTGCGGCTCATCCCCCATCAGC
>Ga0209109_10001863_pt1 | contig 11520 bp, 10 predicted proteins | sample Rifsed10ft2_FD_184004 | JGI IMG/M metagenome (GOLD analysis project Ga0209109, IMG submission 184004) | Soil microbial communities from Rifle, Colorado, USA - sediment 10ft 2 (version 2) | ecosystem: Environmental > Terrestrial > Deep subsurface > Rock core/Sediment | place: Rifle, Colorado... | reverse complement strand
ACAACAGGGGAAACTTGCCTGTGATGTAAAAACTCAACAGAAGCTCATAAATGAATGGCTTGATGAGTATCATAACTATAGGCCTCATCAAGCTCTTGGATATTTAACGCCTAATGAGTATTATAAAAAGAAGATTGGGAAAACAATTAAACAACTGTCACCTATGTATTGAACCATGACATGCTCTTTACAAATTAATTCTGATTAGTATATAATTGTGTGAATTTGTTATCTGCTCTTTGAAATTAGTTGCTTTTATTCTTTACAAGAGAAGTACTTATTAGTTGTTTAGTTATAATCTAGGGGGGTGGTTAGTTTCTATGATTGGCTTGTCTAGGAGGTGTAATATGATACTAAAGCGTTCTGCACTTTTACTAATATTGATCTTTCTCCCCACTGCTGTTTTTGCTGCTAAGAGATACGTTGTTAAAAAGGGAGACAATTTAGGCAATTTGGCAAAGAGGTTTCGAGTTTCTATTCAATCTATGAAGAAAACAAACAGCTTAAGAACTGATAGATTAAATGTTGGGGATGCCCTCATTATCCCTGACTCTACAAATGATCAGGCTAATGTGATTGCTTCTAAAGATTTAGAGAAAAATGAAAATGAACTTGAAGTAAATAAAAGTAACTTACCATCCTTTTCACTAAGGTACATAGTTAAAAAGGAGGATACGCTTAGCGGAATAGCTAATCGATTTGGTATTTCTGTTGAAAAAATTAAACATGTGAATGGGCTTACCGATAACGGTTTAAAAACCGGAATGATACTCACTATTCCTGAATCTCGGCATAAGGATCTTGATAATATGATTTCCTTACATCCTGCAGATATAGAACTTAAAGAGGTTTCGCCTTATAAGTATCGTGAGTATGTTGTTAAAAATGGGGACTCACTAACAAGTATTGCTGGTGGTTTTGGTATTTCCGTGACCGATTTAAAGAACGCCAACGGATTATCGAGTGATAAAGTAAGGATTGGGATGAAACTAATCATACCCGATTCTCAAATTCCGATGAGGGTTGTCAGAGTATCTCCAAATTTAAATGATATTAGTAACTATGTAGTTAAAAAAGGTGACACCTTAAGCATAATTGCAAGCAAGTATCGCGTTTCCATAAAGGATTTAAAAAGCGCAAATAATTTAAAGAGCAATGAAGTAGAGATTGGGATGAAATTAATAATACCCGATTCTCAAATTCCGATGAGGGTTGTCAGAGTATCTCCAAATTTAAATGATATTAATAACTATGTAGTTAAAAAAGGTGATACCTTAAGCATGATTGCAAGCAAGTATCGCGTTTCAGTAAGGGAGTTAAAAAGCGTAAATGATATGAGGGATGATAAAGTGAAAGTTGGTATGAGGCTCATTATTCCGAACTCCAATTTATCAAAAAATGTTGAATCTAAAACTCCGGTGATAAGCGATAATAATAAGTATGTAGTTAAAAAAGGAGATAGTATCAGTTCAATTGCTAAGCGATACGGTGTTTCTCAAGTGGAATTAAAAAGAGCAAATAACATAAAAGGAAATACTATAGAAAGTGGTCAGCTTCTTAGAGTTCCCTCTATGATTAATGTAAAGGATGAATTAGTTATTGAGGATATTAAAGTAGCAAAGGATGATACGCATATTAAGTCATTACCAGAAATCGAGACTGCAAAAGCAATACAAAGTAACGAGTCAAGCACATATGAAAATGGTTTAACTAGGGACGTTATTATAAGTATAGCAAAGAGGTTTCTTGGGGCACCCTATAAGTTTGGCGGCAATTCACTTATAAGGGGTCTTGATTGTTCGGCATTTGTTAATAAGGTCTTTAGTTTCTTCAATGTTGATCTACCAAGAACAGCGAGGGAAATGTACAAGATTGGACGGAATGTTACTAAGGGTGAACTATCGGCTGGCGACCTTGTGTTTTTTAGGACCTATGCAAGCTATCCATCACATGTTGGAATTTATATAGGTGACAGCGAGTTTATACATGCTTCATCTGCTGCCAAAAGGGTTAGAATTGATAACATGAATCAATCTTATTATAGAAAGAGATACATAGGAGCTAAGAGGATTGTTAGCGCCGGCATATTTTATGAAGAGCTGTCTAAGGATTATAAAGGATTTGAGAAACAGTAAGTAGGATATCCTCTCTTTTATTGGCACATTTCCTGGTGGGGTTATAACTTTACAAAGTGTTTATAGTTATGCTATAAAAATGCCCGTAACAAAATCATTCTGTGCAAGATGATTAGTTAATAAAGAAGGAAATAGATAATCCTTGTGTGTTAGTTTGGCGTAAGATGTATTCCTAATATACGGAGTAGATACCCCTTCTAAATAAACCTTAGTTAAATAAAACTCTCATTCTTACGATTGTTAGAAAGATTTGAAATGCTGAGAAGTGGTATGTATATTATTTTAAAGAAAATTTATGTTTGTTCATTTTAATAGATTCAGAGAATTTCTTAAGTCTGAAAGGAATTATTCGGAACATACAGTTAGAGCGTATATGACCGATCTTTTGCAATTTAGTGGCTTCCTGAGGGAGAAGGTTTTTAATTCTGCTTGTGATGAATTTGATTTTTCTTCTGTAGATGAAGTTGCTATAAGGGCATTTCTTGGTTGGCTCCATAGGAGGAAGAATTTAAAATCGTCAATATCAAGGAAACTCGCATCGATTAGAACCTTTTTTGAGTTTCTTTTGAGGGAAGGTGTAGTTAACAGGAATTCTGCAAAGCTTGTTCCTACTCCAAAGGGAGAAAAGAAACTCCCTGCTTTCTTAACTGTAGATGAGGTATTTACACTACTTGATACAGAGTATGCTAATAATGCAATAGGATATAGGGATAAGGCTATACTAGAGCTTCTTTATTCAAGTGGTCTTAGAGTAAGTGAACTTGTAGGGATTAGCTTAAGTGACATAAATCTCACAAACTCTCTTGTAAAGGTTTTAGGAAAAGGAGGGAAAGAAAGAATTATTCCGTTCGGATCTAAAGCTCTTAACGCTATTAACCTATATATTCCCAAAAGAAGTGAACTTAAACCAAGAGGCGACTTTCTTTTTGTAAACTCTCGTGGTGGTAGACTTACTTCGAGAAGTATAGCAAGAATTGTTAAAAGATATGCAAAAATGTCAAAGATTCCGAAGAGTGTAAGCCCACATGTATTGAGGCATGCATTTGCAACTCACCTTCTAGGTAGCGGTGCCGATCTACGTGCTATTCAAGAGATGCTTGGACATAGTAGCCTTTCTACAACACAGCGTTACACCCACACTTCAATCGAGAAGATTATGGAGATTTACGATAAAACCCATCCCAGAGCATGACAAATATGAACAAGTTTCATGGTACAACAATAGTTTGTGTAAGGAAAGACGGTCGTGTTGCAATGGGCGGCGACGGCCAGATTACCCTAGGACAGACTGCGATTAAACACACTGCAAAAAAGGTTAGAAAGATTTATAACGATAGAGTTATTGTGGGGTTTTCGGGAGCTACGGCTGATGCTCTTACCCTTTTTGATAAGTTTGAATCAAAGCTTGAGGAGTATAGAGGCAACCTAAGAAGGGCAACCGTAGAACTTGCAAGGGATTGGCGGACTGACAGAATATTGAGAAGGCTAGAGGCACTACTTGCTATTGCGGATAAAGAGAATATGTTTCTAATTTCTGGAAGCGGTGATGTCATTGAACCCGACGATGATGTACTAGCAATCGGGTCAGGTGGGCCCTATGCACAAGCTGCAGCAAAAGCATTGCTTAGAAATACCAAAGTAGATGCAAGGGGAGTTGTGGAGGAGGCTCTTAGAATCGCGGCGGAAATATGTATTTATACGAATGATAAAATCATAGTAGAGGTGCTATGAGGTAGGATTAAATGAGTGAACCCTTCTTTACTCCGAGAGAAATCGTTTCTGAATTGGATAAATACATTGTGGGTCAGGATAAGGCAAAAAGGGCAGTATCAGTCGCTCTCAGAAACCGCTGGAGGCGTCAGCGTGTCATTCCTGAGCTTAAGGAAGAGATTGCTCCTAAAAATATCCTGATGATTGGCCCAACAGGTGTTGGCAAAACAGAGATAGCAAGAAGATTAGCAAGGCTCGCACAGGCGCCCTTTTTAAAAGTCGAGGCCTCGAAGTATACAGAGGTGGGATATGTGGGAAGAGATGTTGAATCAATGATTAGAGATCTTACTGATATTGCTGTAAAGATGATAGCTGATGAGGAAAAACAGACGTTAAAAAACAAAGCTGAGGATTTAGCGGAGGAGAGAATTCTTGATCTTTTATACCCCAAAAATAAAACTGCCGATGTTTCCTCATTTGCCGATACGAGAGAGAAACTAAGAAAACTTTTACAGGAAGGAAAACTCAATGAGAGGTATGTGGATGTTGAGGTTAACCTGAGAAACCTCCCGGTTCAGGTTTTTACCCCCTCAGGTATGGAAGAGATGGATGTAAATATTGCGGATATGTTGGGAAATCTCTTCCCGAAACGAACTAAGAAAAGAAAGGTCAAGGTCCCCGAAGCGATGGAAATCCTGGTTCATGAAGAGGCACAGAAGCTTATTGATATGGACAAGGTTGTTAAACACGCAATTGAAAGAGTGGAGCAGTCAGGGATCATTTTTGTAGATGAGATAGATAAAATAGCGGGTCGTGAAACCGCTGCGGGCCCTGATGTTTCAAGAGAAGGCGTTCAAAGGGATTTGCTACCTGTAATAGAAGGATGCACAGTAAATACAAAGCACGGAATGGTAAGGACTGATCACATACTCTTTATTGCTGCCGGTGCCTTTCATGTATCAAAGCCTTCCGATCTTATTCCTGAACTTCAGGGTAGGTTCCCGATAAGAGTAGAACTCGACCCATTAACAAAGGAAGATTTAATTAGAATTCTCACAGAACCCCAAAACGCCCTTATTAGGCAATATAAGGAGCTTCTTAAAACAGAAGGGATTGAACTTATATTCAAAGATGAAGCGATAATCGAGATTGCAGAGATAGCGGCTTACGTAAATGAATCGACTGAGAATATAGGGGCAAGGAGGCTTCACACAATTTTAGAAAAAATCCTTGAAGACATTTCTTTTAATGCCCCTGACATATCAAAGGAAAGAATCGTTATTGATACAAAATATGTAAAAGAGATGGTTGAAGACATTGTAAAAGATAGAGATTTGAGCCGGTATATTTTGTGAGGAAATACTTTACTGCTGATAATTAGACAAATTAAATTAGCCTGAGTTTGACCTGTGTAAAACTCTAATAGACAGAACTCTGGGGATAAATATTTATCTTTAGGTTAGGAGCTTGGTATAGTGTAGATTGACTGATGGGTTTAGTAAAACTACAACGTTTAATTTCATTTGAGTACATTTCATAATCAGTTTCTGACATTCGTGGATCGAACACAATTTCATCAAATAATGTATTAGGATCGATATCGAACTCTATAATATTTTGATCTTTTTTATATCTCTCGGTTGTTTCCCTATAAACTAACCTGACTTCCTTTTCATGCTCAAAAGCTTCTCTTTTAAGCAACAAAGTGGGTACCTGTCCAAGACCTGAGTGATCGAGTACAGTTGGAGTAACAAAATCAGGATCAGCAAACATTTTTCTTATTTCTTCTTCTGTCATATGCATAACTTTGCCAATGTAGTAAGAGAGACTCGCAAATTCGTTATTCGGATTGTAAATAGCTTTATGAAGTCTTCTAATTGTAGTTTTAACTTTTGCGCCGTTTTTATCAGGAGAGTAAATTCGCCACATAGCATCAGATTCTTGATTAAGAGTCCAGCACTGACCATAAAAGCAATCTGCTACACCACGAAAGCTCATAATCCCGCCTGAAGGTAAAGGGGTAGAGCTCTTGATAAGAAAGTTTTCAAATGGATCGTCCCACAACTCAGGCTTTACTAAAACCAACTTTTTGGTCTTAAACATCTCGATGAGACGATTTACCTTGAAGACTCGATAGATGTATAGGTCTGGGTTATCAATATTCACGAAATTGTTCTTCATACGGTTTTGAAGTTGCACCTTGGTCAAATGCTCCATAAGTTATGTATACGGTCTAAAAGAAATCATAAATACTGCTACTTCAAAAGACATAATAATGACTAAACAAAACTTTTATTGCAGGAAACTTTATTTGCTATATAATAAATAGTTCATTTTTGCAGATAAGCTGATTACAGATGAAAGAACTAATCAAGAAAGCGCAAACACTTGTTGAAGCTCTTCCATATATAAGGGAATTTTATGGAAAGACTCTGGTGATAAAATACGGAGGAAGCATAAGCGGTAGTGAGCTCCATAACTTTGCACGTGACATAGTACTTATGAAATATGTAGGCATGCATCCTGTGGTTGTTCACGGCGGTGGTCCTCAGATTGGAAATCTTCTTGGAAGACTGGGAATAAAATCAAAGTTTATTGCAGGACTCAGGGTCACAGATGCCGAAACTATGGAAATTGTAGAGATGGTTCTTGTCGGAAAGGTAAATCAGGAAATAATAACTGCGATAAACTCCCTTGGTGGGAGTGCAGCAGGTGCTTCGGGTAAAGATGGAAAGATTATAGTTGCAAAGAAGGTTGATATATCAAATATGATTGATGATGGAGGAGACATAGCAGAGGATGCAGACTTAGGCATGGTAGGAGAGGTGGAAAGAATAAATCCACAACTGATAAAAGTCCTTGAAAGCGCAGGGTTCATTACAGTAATAGCTCCGATCGGGTTCGATGAGGAGGGGAGGTCTTACAATATAAACGCCGATCATGTTGCAGGAAAGATTGCAGGAGCGCTTCAAGCAGAGAAATTGATACTCCTTACAGATGTACCAGGGATACTGGATGAAGAAAAAAACCTAATTTCCTCGCTTACAGAATCAACTGCAAGGGAACTTATGAAAAATGGAATTATCACAAGCGGGATGATACCAAAGGTTAGATGTGCTATTGAGGCTCTGCATGAAGGTGTAAACAAAGCCCACATAATTGATGGAAGGGTAGAACACGCATTAATCCTTGAGATCTTTACAGATGCCGGTGTAGGAACTGAGATACTGCTTTGAAAACAGAAGAGATAATAGCCAGATTTGAGAGATACGTGATGAATACCTACAGCCGTCACCCAATAGTACTTGTGGGTGGAGAGGGTTGCTGGGTAAGAGATATTGACGGTAAAAAATATCTAGACTTTATCACAGGAATCGCGGTAACAAACCTAGGTCATAGCCATCCTGCTGTAGTTAAAGCCATAGAGGATCAGGCTCGGAGTTTGATCCATGTATCGAATCTATTTCACATTGTGCCACAGGTTGAACTAGCTGAGATCCTTGTAAAGAATTCATTTGCCGACAAGGTGTTTTTTTGTAACAGTGGGGCTGAGGCAAATGAGGGAGCAATAAAATTAGCAAGAAAATGGGGAACGGCAAACGGCGGAAGATATAAAATAGTTTCTGCTCTAGGCTCTTTCCACGGAAGAACACTTGGTGCCCTCAGCGCAACTGGGCAAAAGAAATATCAAAAGGGATTTAAACCCCTAGCAGGAGGTTTTAAGTTTGTTCCATATGGAAAAATCGAGCCGCTAAGATCCGCCCTAGATGATGAAAAGGTGTGTGCCGTAATACTTGAGCCTATACAGGGTGAAAACGGTGTCGTAATCCCATCAGATGACTATCTGCCAAAAGTGAGAGAGATATGTACGCAGAAAAACGTACTTTTGATTCTTGATGAAATCCAGGTTGGGCTTGGAAGGACAGGTAGATTATTCGCATACGAACACTACGGGATAGAGCCGGACATAATGACACTTGCAAAGGCTTTAGGAGGTGGTATTCCTGCAGGGGCTGTTCTTGCCCGTGACGAAGTCGCACTATATCTAACCCCAGGTTCACATGGCTCAACATTAGGTGGGAATTTACTTGCTATGCATTCAGGATGTGCTGTTTTAGAAACGATCCTAGGAGATGGACTTCTTGATAATGCTGATTTAATGGGAAAATATTTTCTTCAAAAACTTAGAACTCTTGCAGATAAGTATAAATTGATAAGAGAGATTAGGGGTAAGGGGCTTATTCTTGGAATAGAACTCAGGAGTAAAGATATAGGTAAAGGAATTATCAAAAAGTGTTTAGAAAAAGGGGTTCTTCTTAATCTAACAGAGGAGAAGATTATAAGAATTCTTCCACCACTCATAGTTACACGCGAAGAGATTGATTTCGCAGTTGAAAAGCTCGATGAGTCTTTTCAAGCTGTGTCCTGAGTAGTGAGCTTGTCGAACTATCGAAGGGAGGTTTCTTAATGCCCAGACACCTTCTTAGCATCTTTGACTTAGAAAAAGAGGAGATCGAATCCCTTCTTAAGAGGTCTTTTGAACTAAAGCAATTAAAGAAAAGCGGAGGTTATGCTCATACACTAAAAGGGAAAGTTGTGGGCATGATTTTCGAGAAATCTTCAACCAGAACAAGAACTTCATTCGAGGTTGGAATGATAGACCTCGGAGGAACCGCTATATACATAAGCTCACGCGATACCCAGCTTGGTCGTGGGGAGACAATTTCTGACACAGCTCGCGTACTCTCATCTTATCTTGATGGAGTAATAATCAGAACATTTGGTCAGGAAAGAATTGAGGAATTTGCTAGAAATTCGTCGGTTCCTGTTATTAATGCCCTTACTGACCTTGAGCATCCATGCCAAATCGTATCCGATTTATTTACAATAAGGGAGAAGGGTATTGACATTCCGAAAATGAAACTCGCCTTTGTTGGCGACGGAAATAACATTGCTAACTCTCTTGTTGGTGCTTCTGCTATTTTAGGATTTCATCTAGCTATTTCGAGTCCCAAGGGATACGAGCCTAATAGTGATTTAATAAGACGTGCTAGTAGTATCAAAAACGAAAAAATTGAGATTATAAATGATCCGAAGGAAGCTGCAAAAGGAGCGGATGTGCTTTACACTGATGTCTGGGTGAGCATGGGTCAGGAAAATGAGATAAAAGAAAGGCTAAAGGTATTTGAGCCATATCAGATAAATAGTGAGCTCCTTACCTTTGCAAAGCCCGATGTATTGGTCATGCATTGCCTTCCTGCTCATAGGGGCGAAGAGATTACAGATAACATTGTTGATGGACCGAATTCAGTTATATTTGACCAAGCGGAAAATAGACTTCACACTGGAAAAGCTATACTTGAGATGTTTATTACAAGAAGTACGTAGTTCTATTACCTAGTGTTTAAACTATCTTAAGACAAACGGCTTTTAAATCACGGGAAATTAGTAATCCTCATCAATGCTGAATCGTGTAGGGTAATCTATATCAAATGCTCTTCTTATAGGTTCTGAGTCTAGAACGTAATAGCCGCCTTTAACAAAGATGTTTAGTAACGCAATCGGTGGACGAATAGACAAGCTTATAAGTTTAAATGGGTGAAGTGCATCGGCAGGGTCATAAACTGTAATTTCCTGTTGACCCGGCCCCTGGGCTAAAGCAAACGATGTAGAAATGAGGATTGCAAGAAAAAGAATGAATGTAGTTTTCATGGTTTTTTGTCCTCCATTTAAATATCTACATGATACTAGATTTAAATTATAATGATTTACATTACTGGTGTCAATGTGTGGTTGCATTCGGCATATTTCTTAAGAAATTTAGACTTTAAATGCGGCTCTACCTAAAAACTTGGCTTCGCCTCCTAACTCCTCTTCGATTCTTAAAAGTTGATTGTATTTTGCTATCCTGTCACTTCTTGAGGCTGAACCGGTTTTTATCTGCCCTGCTCCTGTAGCTACGGCTATATCAGCAATTGTTGAATCCTCGGTTTCGCCGGAGCGATGGGAGATTATATAGCTATAACCTGCTTCTGATGCCATCCGAATCGCTTCGAGCGTTTCAGAAAGTGTTCCAATCTGGTTGACTTTAATAAGAATCGAGTTTGCAACTCCCTCTTTTATGCCTCTTGAAAGCCTATTTGTGTTTGTCACAAAAATGTCGTCTCCAACAAGCTGAACTATTTCCCCTATTTTTTTTGTAAGAATCTTCCATCCTTCCCAATCATCCTCTGCCACTCCGTCCTCAATCGATATAATCGGATATTTGCTGATCCATGATTTGTATAAATCAACTATTTGGTATTTATTAAGTTCTCTGTCCTCAATCAAGTAATTACCATTCTTATAAAGTTCGCTTGATGCCACATCTAAAGCTAAAGATATTTCGCTTCCAGTTTTATATCCCGATTTCGTGATTGCTTCAAGTATGCATAAGATTGCTTCTTCATTTGATTTGAGATTAGGAGCGAATCCACCTTCATCACCTACGGATGTTGAATAACCCTTATTTCTTAGTATTCCCTTAAGAGTGTGAAAAATCTCAACACCTGCTCTTATCGATTCAGAAAAAGAAGTAAATCCAAGAGGGACAATCATAAATTCCTGAATATCAAGGTTGTTATTTGCATGGGCACCGCCGTTTATTATATTCATAAGGGGAACAGGAAGTATATTTGCTGAACTTCCCCCTAAGTAACGGTAAAGTGGTTGCCCATTTGAACTTGCGGCAGCTTTTGCCACAGCAAGTGATACACCGAGTATGGCGTTTGCTCCAAGCTTTGATTTATTTGAGGTTCCATCAAGCTTAATCATAATATTGTCTATATCTTCTTGTGCAGTTACTTGTAAGCCGATTATTTTGGGTGCAATCACTTCATTTACGTTTTCTACCGCTTTTTGAACGCCTTTTCCTAGGTATCTATTTTTTGCCCCATCTCTTAGTTCTAGCGCTTCGTGTTCTCCTGTAGAAGCCCCGGAAGGCACAGCAGCTCTACCAAAAGAGCCGTCATCACACTTTACATCAACTTCAACAGTAGGGTTTCCACGGGAATCCAGAATCTCTCTCGCTTTTACGGAAACTATCGTTGCCACCTTAATTTTTCTCCAATCAAACCTTAATTTAGTGTGGAAATTACCATGAGAGAGTTTTTTTATCAAATTCTTTCAGTTGAGCAAGATTATTGTAAAATCATTTATTTGGAATTTTAACTCTGATGAAAAAAGCAATTGTCATTGGCTATGGTGTTAGTAGTCTTGGAGTAATAAGATCACTCGGATTGAAAGGTTTTCAAATAACGGCTATGTATTGTGACAAAGCGGATTTTAGTCATACTTCTAAATATGTTTATGAAAGAGTTAAAATCCCACATCCACGTATAGAAGAAAGGGAATTTATTGGAATTCTCATTAAGAATTCTTATAAATGGGAGGGGTCGTTGATATTTGATACCGACGATAATGTTGCAGTTAGTATATCAAAAAATAAACCTGAATTAACCAAGTATTACAAAATTGTAACTCCTGAATGGGGGATATTAAGAAAATTTATTGAAAAAAAAGAGACTTATAGAATTGCAGAAAGATGTAATGTTCCCTATCCAAAGACTCTTTTACCAAAGACATTAGATGAATTACATGAGATAAAAGAGAAGATAGACTATCCTTGCATACTTAA
>Ga0209109_10001857_pt1 | contig 11539 bp, 9 predicted proteins | sample Rifsed10ft2_FD_184004 | JGI IMG/M metagenome (GOLD analysis project Ga0209109, IMG submission 184004) | Soil microbial communities from Rifle, Colorado, USA - sediment 10ft 2 (version 2) | ecosystem: Environmental > Terrestrial > Deep subsurface > Rock core/Sediment | place: Rifle, Colorado... | reverse complement strand
CATCCCGTCACGTACCTGCTGTCGCCGCACCGGTGGCGTCTCGTGCCCGAGATGCGCAACGGGGACGGCGTGGCCTTCCTCCCGCGGTACCTGCTGGCCGGTCTGTCGCCGGAGGAGTGCGCGGGCCGCTGTGGCATCGGGGCTCCTGGGGCGGCCAGCGTCTGAGTCTGGGCGATTATGTCACGGGGATGGGGGCCGCGAGGGGGGCGACCGCCGCCGGAGGTCGTTCATGTTGACTCCTTGCCGGGCTGGGATCGGCCGCGCGCCGAGGCCTCGCCACGGCTGAGCAGGAGCCCGTTGATTGGGTGCACGGCACCGGTCATGGGAGCTTCGCCGGACTCGAGAACGGCTTGGTGGCGTCGACCACGAACATGACCAGCGCATGGAGATCCACCGAGCCGCTGCTGGAGACTTGCATCGGCGTCCCGGCGGCGTGGCCGGCCTCGGCCTTGCCGGCAGCGACTCGCTTCATGCCATGGGGCGTCCGGAAGGTTTGCTCCCCCGCCAGCACGTAGGCGGCCTCGGCGCCCGGGTGGCTGTGCACGGGCGTGATGCTGCCCGATGGACCGCGGGCTTCATTGACCCGGAGCAGATAGACGGGCGCCGCGGTCGGAGGGAGTGGTCCGATCTCCGCCATCTTCGTGCCGCCGTCGGACGACCCACCGGCCGGACCGAGCGTGAAGAGCCAGACCTTGCCGCCGGACTCGGCCACGAGGCCCAACTGACCGGCGGCGGCCTGCGCCCGGGCGAGGGTGGCGAAGCTCTCCACTCGCCAGAAGAGCGGTCCCGCCGGCAACTCCGTGACCTTCTTCTCGATGAGTGGCTTGATGACGAGGGTGCCGGAGCCGGCGACACCCGCTCCCCCCACCTGCGCGAACGCCAACGCCGTCGACAGCCACACGAGGACGAGACCTGCGACCACCACCATGAAGCTCGGTTTCATCGGGCGATCCTCCTTTTGCCAAACGGCTACGCCACTTGCTGTTGACCCTCGGATGTGTCAGAGAGTAGGGGCTCGGGACATCGGAAGTCCCAAGAGAACCGTGAGATTCTTCTGAGACGACGGCGAGGCGACGAGACCGCCGGCAATGCCGATGGGACAAGAGGTTAGCTTCGGCCGCCACCGCTTCGATCCGGGAACCGGGCGCCTCTGGGCCGGCCGGCGCGAAGTCAAGCTCACGCCACGGGCGGCGGCTGTGCTGGCGGCGCTGATCGAGCGCGCCGGGCAACCGGTCACGCGGGCCGAGCTGTTCCAGTCCGTGTGGAGGGACGTGGTCGTGGGCGACGCGGCGCTCACGGCCTGCATCCAGGAGCTTCGGGGGGCCCTCGACGACGACGCCAGGCGCCCCCGCTTCATCGAGACGCGGCACCGCCGGGGGTACCGGTTCGTCGCTCCCATGGCCCTGTCGGCGCCCGAGGGCGCGGCCGGCGATTCGCCGTCGCCAACGCGGCCGGGGCCGCGGACGCCGTCGCTGGTCGTGGGGCGTGACCGGGAGCTGAGGGAGCTGCGTGCCTGCCTCGAGCGGGCCACGGGCGGGGACCGCCAAATCGTCTTCGTCACCGGCGAGTCCGGGATCGGGAAGACGACGGCCGTCGAGGTGCTCCTGGCGGAGGCGGCTAGTGGCGGTCGGCTTCGCATGGCCCAAGGTCGATGCATCGAGACCCATGGGGCGGGGGAGGCCTACTTGCCGCTCCTGGAGGCCATGACCCGCCTCTGCCGCGAGCCAGGCGGGCAGCCGATCGCCCGCCTGCTCCGCCATCACGCCCCCACGTGGCTCGCCCAGATGCCCTCGGTCCTGGGCACCTCGGAGCTGAGAACACTCAAGCGGCAAACCTACGGCGTCACACGGGAGCGGATGCTGCGCGAGCTGGCCGAGGCCGTGGAGGTCATGGCGGAAGATGTCCCCTTGGTCCTCTGGCTCGAGGATCTCCACTGGGGCGATCCCTCGACCGTGGATTGGCTGGCCTACCTGGCGAGGCGTCCGGGGCCGGCGCGCGTTCTGGTTCTCGGCTCGTACCGGCCGGGCGAGGCACTGACCCGGGGGCATCCGCTCGAGGCGACCAAGGACGAGTTGAAAGTGCATGGATACTGCCGCGAAGTCGCGCTCGCGCGGCTGGACGAGACGGCGGTAGGCGAGTACCTGGCTCGCCGCTTTCCGGCCGCCGGGCCGCTTACCGAGCTGGCCGGGGTGATCCATCGGCGCACCGGTGGCAATCCGCTGTTCGTCGTCAACGTCGCTGACGACCTCGGGAGGCGCGCCGTCCTGATCGAGCGCGCTGGGCGGCGGGAAGTCGCGGGGTGCCCCCAGGCCGTCGACATCGTCATCCCCGAAGACGTTCGCCGGATGATCGGTCACGAGCTCGACCGAGTGCTTCCCCGCGAGCGGTGGATCCTCGAGGCGGCGAGCGCCGCCGGCGTGGAGTTCTCCGCCGCCGCCGTCGCGGCCGCTGAGCAGCTGAGCCTCGACGACGTCGAGCACTGTTGCGCCGAGCTGGCCCGGCACGCCTCGTTCCTGACGTCGCACGGCTCCGAGACGTGGCCGGACGGGACGGTCGCTGGACGCTACGGTTTCCGCCATGCGCTCCATCAGGAAGTGGTCTACGAGCGCATCGGGACAGGACGCCGCGTGAAGCTGCACCGCCGGATCGGCGAGCGGCTCGAGGCCGGCCTGGGTCAGCGTGCCGTCGAGGTCGCGGCCGAGCTGGCCATGCACTTCGAGCGGGGCCACGACGTGAGCCGCGCGGTCCGATATCTGCGCCTGGCCGGCGAGATCGCCACGCAACGTAGCGCGACGCGCGAAGCGGTAGGTCACCTGACGCGAGGGCTCGACCTGCTCCAGGCCGAGCCGGATACTCCGCAGCGAGCTGAGCAAGAGGTCGCCCTCCAGATCGCGCTCGGGGGGCCGCTCATGGCGATGAAGGGCCGCGGCGCGCCCGAGGTCGAGCGGGTCTACACACGGGCGCAGGAGCTCTGTCAGCAGATCGGCGACGCCTCTCGACTCTTCCCGGTTCTCTGGGGTCTGTTTCTGTTCCGCCGGAGCCGAGGCGAGATCGACGTCGCCCATGGCTTCAGCCAGCGCCTCCTCGCGCTGGCCCAGCGCACCGGCGACCCCGGGCTCCTCATCGAGGCTCATCACGCGCTGTGGGCGACTCTCTTCGCGCGCGGTGAGCTGGTGCCCGCCCGAGATCACGCGGCCCGGGCGGTGGGTCTCTACGATCCCGACCGGCACGCGGCGCTCGCCGCCGTCTACGGCAACCACGACCCAGCCGTTTGTGCGCTCGGGCACGGAGCCTGGGCGCTCGAGCTTTCCGGTGAGCCCGAGCAGGCGAGCCGGCAGAGCGAGGCCGCGGTGGCGCTGGCGCAGACGCTCGGCCATCCCTTCAGCGAAGCCCACGCCCTGCTCTACGGGGCCCGTCTGCATCAATTCCGCGGCGACTGGCGGACGACGCGTGACCGCGCCGAGGCGGCCGCCGTGCTCGCCCGCGAGCAGGGGTTCGTCCAACTCCAGGCGTGGGCGGCGATGACCGGCGGGTGGGCGCTGGCTGAAGCGGGGGAGATCGAAGAAGGGCTCGCGACGATGCGCGACGGGGTCGCGGCCATTCGAGCCCTGGGCTCGGAAGAGTTCAAGACGTACTTCCTCGGCTTGCTGGCCGAGACGCTCGCCAACGCGGGTCAGCCCGGGGCCGCCCTCGATGTCACCGCGGAGGCGCTGGCCGCCGTCGAGCGAAGCGGCGAGCGTTTCTACGCGGCGGAGCTCCATCGGTTGAGGGGCGAGCTGCTGCTCGCGACGGGGCACGACCCCGCCGGGGTCACGGGGTGTTTCGAGACCGCGCTAGAAATCGCGCGGCATCAGCGCGCGTTGGCGCTCGAGCGGCGGGCCCTCCGGAGCCTCCGTAAAGTGCGCGACGTGGAGTGACTACGCGCCGACGCAGTGACAGCAGAGGCCCGCGCGGTTCTGGCGGTCCCCCGCTGCTCGACGATCTTACCCCCCTGGGCGAGGATGTAGATCTGGCTGTCCCTCTTGTGGACGTCGATGCCAATATGGTCCATGGCTGGTCTCTCCCTTTCTGCGGCGTTGACCGCGGGTGCTCTTGTGGGGCAGCATATGCCACCACGTCAAGCGAGAGGCCAGCCGCTTCATCCCATCTATCCTCTGATCCGCGGCTGCAAGATCCCGATGGGCTCGTAGTCCCAGCGGCACGCCGGTGAACACCCAACTCCAAGGCTTCTACAACGCCGACAGGCCGAAGGACGCGTCCGACCGGCAGCTGCGCTTCCAGATCCAGTTCCTCTTTCCGAAGCAGACAGCATATTGATGGCCTAACGTTTGACGTTATTACCGCCACGCGTTATTATCCGGGGCGATGATCCAGAGCTTCCGCGACAGGGAGACCGAGAAGGTCTTCCGGCGAGAGGGCACGCGGAGGCTTCCGCGGGACATCCAGCGCATGGCACAGAGGAAGCTCGCTATCCTCGACGCCGCGGAATCGCTCCAGGATCTTCGGGTTCCGCCAGGCAATCGGCTGGAGAAACTCTCGGGCGAGCGGAACGGACAGCACAGCATCCGCATCAACGATCAGTGGCGAGTGAGCTTTCGCTGGAGAGAGCTTGACGCCTACGATGTCGAGATCGCCGACTATCATTAGACTTGAAAGGAGTTCTGAATGCCTCACAGAAAGCTCCCACCCGTGCCGGCCGGCGAGGTGCTCCTGGAGGAGTTTCTGAAGCCCTTGGGCATTAGCCAGTATCAACTAGCGAAGGACATCTCCGTCCCTCCGCGCCGGATCAACGAGATCGTACACGGCAAGCGGGCCGTCACCGCCGACACCGCCCTCCGCCTCTCCCGTTATCTCGGCACCTCCGAGCGGTTCTGGCTGAACCTTCAGGCCCGTTATGAGCTCGAGGTCCAGAAGGATCGGCTCGGAGGTCGGCTCAAGAAGGAGGTTCGGGTCCTCGCGGGGGCGAGATAGCTGATCGGGGAACGACACGGGGTCGAGTACAGCCTCGAATATACCATTGTCGTGTTCAGCACCGACAACGGCACCGAGGTCTTCACGTGGCCGGACGGCGGACAGACCCCATTCGCACAGAGCAAGGGGACGGTCATGGAAGGCGGCTTCCGCGCACCGGCGATGATACGCTGGCCGGGCAGGGTGCCCGCGGGCAAGGTCGAGAATGGAATTATCTCCGGGCTCGACTGGTTCCCCACGTTCGTCGCGGCGGCCGGCAACCCCAACATCGCCGAAGTACTCACGAAAGGTAAGCTGTGGCATCGGCTCCTGGGGCGTCCGGTGTCTGAGTATGGGCGATTATGTCATGGGGACGGGGCCCACGGACGGGGCGACCGCGCCGCCCGAGGGGCCAGTGTTGGCTATCCTCGACCGCCTACGCCTGATCGCCACGCTCCACGATCCCGCGGTCAATCCCGACGTGGACGCGCCGTGCGCCGCGCGCGCTCGACTGCCGCCTACCCCTTCTGGATCAGAGCGCGCAGGGCCGTCCGGTCCGCGGCGAGCAGCTCGCCGATCCGCCGGGCCTCGACCGTGGCCACGATGATCTGCCCGATCTCCGTGTGCACCTCGCTGAAGATCCCCAGCTCCTTGAGCTTCTGGGTCTGGCGCGCATTGTCCTCGGTCGGAGTGACGTAGTGCACCGATCCCGCCTTGTAGCGGTGGATGAGGAACAGGTGGGCCAGGGTCATGAGCCGCCGGTTCCGCAGCAACGGGTCGAAGGTGTTCTGGTCGCGCACGGACAGGATCATGTGCCCGCGCCGGTCGTGGATATCGGCGAACACGACATTGGCCACCTTCTGCTTGGCCGCGTTCAGGATCCGCAGCTCCAGCAACTCGGAGCCGGCCGTCATCGGTCGCAGCTCCACCCGCAGCGCACCCTGTTGCGCGTTCGTCTCGCTCCAGATCCTGAGCCACTCCTCGAGCAGCCGCGTGGGCACCTCGGTCTGCACGAGATGCTGGTGCTGGGTCGATCCCGTTCCCATGGCCTTGGTCGTGGTCGTCCGGCCCGATGAGGCCATCAGGGCTGCGTCGAGGCGCGGGCCGCCGACGAGGGTCTGCGGTGTCCGGTACGGCGACTCGATGAGCCGGATCTTTCGCTGCAGCCGCGCCAGCGCCAGCATCCCGTCCTGCCGGAGGGCGGTGGCGAACTCTTCGGCGGCCACACCGTCGATCTGGTGTCCGCCGTAGGTGATGAAGGTGAAGACGAAACCGGCCTTTCCCAGGTCGTCGGCGAACCGCTTCATGGCCTCGTCGGTCATGCCGGTGGTGTCCCAGTTGAACGACGGGGAGAGGTTGTAGGCCAGCATCTTGTCGGGGAACCTGGCGTGGATCGCCTCCGCATACGCCTGCGCCTCCGCGAGATCGGCGGTGGCCGTCTCCATCCACAGCACGTCGCTGAAGGGCGCGGCGGCCAGCGACTTCGCGATGGCGTAATCGAGGCCGCATCGGATCTGGTAATAGCCGTCCGGAGTCTTCGCGTGCTCGCAGTCCCAGAGGATGTTCACGCCGATCGACTCGGCCTTGGCACGGGCCGTCTCCCACGGCGCCGTCTTCGCGAAGGTCCGCCACTCGTCGATGCTCAGCGGGAGCCGCTCGCCCTCGCGGGCCCGGAACTCGAGCGCCTCCGCGACCGCCTCTCCATATGTCATCAGGCCGGAATCCGCCTGCCACTCCTTGAGGAATCGCTCCATCACGGCGTCCAGCATGGCGTCGATGCTGGAGGTCGTGTGCTCGCGCCAGGCCCGGGCCTGCTCCCGCACCAGCGCCATCACCCCCGTACGCTCCAGCCAGGCACCCGCCTGCTCGTACTCAGTGTCGGGCACGGCGAACATCAGGTGCCCCCGGACCTCCGTAACGCCGAGCTCGTAGAACGCGTTCAAGATGGCGAGATGGGTGACGCGGTAGCTCGGGGCGCTGAGGTCGGTGGCGCCCAGGATGAAGGGTTGATCCCGCTCGTCGTCACGGCCATCGATCAGGTTGGCCGCCTCGGCGTCGGTGCGCGCCACCAGGATGCCGGGCACGCCCATCACGTCGAGCTGGAAGCGGGCGGCGTTCAGCCGCTGGATCTGTTCGCGCTCGGCCACGAGCACCTTGCCGCCCTGATGACCGCATTTCTTCACGCCGGGCTTCTGGTCCTCGATGTGGTAGCCGGGGACGCCGATCTCGACGAACCGGCGGATCAGGTTCCGCACGTGCGCGTCGCCGCCGTGCCCGGTGTCGGCGTCCGCGATGATGAAGGGGCGGTAGTCGATCTCAGGCGTGGCGGCGCGCTGCTCCGGCGTCATCCGGAGTCGCGAGAAGTACTGATTCCTGTCGGCCACCAGCAGAGCCCGCACGATGGCCCCGGCCTCATCGGGCACCTGGCTGAGCGGATAGCTCGCTAGGTCGGCGCCCGGATCCTCGGTCAAGCCGCCCTTGGCCGAGACCGCCCAGCCTCCGAGGTAGATGCCCTCGATCCCCAGCCGCTTGATGATCACCGCCTGGCCCGGTGAGTAGGGGCCGAAGGTCGTGATCTGTCGCCGCTCGGCGAAGAGCTCCCGCAGGCGCGTGTAGAAGGCCTCGGCAGCCTCGCGCGCCACCGGAAAGTCCATGGGCGCAGAGCCCTGCTGCTCGACCACCTGGCCCGCCGTGTACAGGCGAACGATCCCGTCGAAGCGCGGGCTCGCGAAGTAGTCACGGACCGCGGCGACCCGCTCCTCGAACGATGCCAGGTCGCCATTCCGCTTGGCCGAGGAGGGATACGTGGAGGTCAGGGTCGTCGTCGCTCTCGTCTCGCTCATGGCAGCCCCTTGTCGAATCGGGTGACGTTCAACGGGCCGGCACCTCTGATCCCTGTGCCCCAGGCCTGGCCGGCCGCGTCCAGCACGTGGCACAGGATGTCGCCTCAGCCTAGATCACGCAAACGGATTATGTTTATCTGGGAGATAAGATATTGTTATCACCGGGGCGGGAGGTCCCGGGAGCGACCATGGAGATCGGACAGATCGAGGCTTTCCTGGCCGTGGGCACCTTCGGCGGGTTCCGCCGGGCCGCCGCGGCATTGAACCTGACGCAGCCGGCCGTGAGCGCCCGCATCAAGGCCCTCGAGGGCTCCCTGGCCGTGCCCCTCTTCGAGCGCGGGCGTGGCGGCCTCAGCCTCTCCCCGGCCGGCCGGGCCTTCCGACCTCACGCGGAACAGGTGCTGCGAGCGGTGGCGCTCGCCCGTCAGGCCGTGCACGACGTGCGGCCGGCCACCGCCGGGGCGCTCCAGATCGCCGCAGCCCTCTCCATCTGCACCTACCTGCTGCCGGACGTCCTCAAGCGCTTCCAGGCGGCCCACCCCAACGTGATGATCACGGTACGCTCCGGGCACTCGAAGGAGGTGCTGGACATGGTGCTGCGCGGGGAGGCCGAGATAGGGCTCGCCCGGTCTCTTCAACACCCCGCCGTGGAGACGCTCAGCCTGCGCGAGGACCCCCTGGTCCTGGTGGCCCGGGCGGCAAGCATCCCGCGACGCCAGCGGCGCGCGCGGCTGGACGAGGTGGCAGAGCGCCCCTTGATCTTCTTCGACCGCGGATCGAGCGACTGGACGCTCACGCAGGGCCTCTTCCGGCGCGCAGGTCTCGTGCCCAACGTGGCCATGGAGGTCGAGGCCATCGAGACGGCCAAGCGGATGGTCGAGCGTGGCATCGGGCTCGCCTTCCTGCCCCATCTTGCCGTGGCCCGGGACATCCGTCGCCGGCGCCTTGCCGCGATCGAGATCGTCGACGCCGAGCCCCTGTCGAGGAGCCTCGACGTGATCCATCCGCGCCACCGCCCGCTGAGTTCCGAGGCGCGGGCGCTCTTGGCCGCGCTGCGGGCGGCCGTCCGTGAGGTCGTGAGCCCCGGCAAGGCCTGAGAAGGCGGGAAGAGCTCACCCGCCCGGCGACACCGCCTGCGCGAAGCGACACGCCCGTGCCCCCGACAGCCGCGCGAAGTCCGCCGCCCGCATGATGATGGACACCGAGTTGCTTCCCGCGTTGAACACAATGTCCTCGCGCGCCAGGAGTAGCTCGTCGACGAGCACGGGCAGCTCGAAGAGATTGCCGAAGGGCGGCACCGCGCCCGGCACGCAGCCCGTCAGCTCGAGCAGCTCGGTCGGAGTCGCGAAGCGCAGGGTGCGCACGCCGAGAATGCCGCGCAGGCGGGAATTGTCGACACGCAGATTTCCGGGAAGCACGCAGTGCACGGGGCGATTCTCGGCGAGGACGACCAGGGCCTTGGCGCCGGCCTCGGGGGGCGTGCCGCGCACGCGGGCGGCCTCGTCGCTGGTGCGCACGGGGGCGTGCTCGAGGAGGCGGAAGGCCACGCCCTCCGCGCGCAGCCAAGCCTCGATCCGGTCGGTGACCGGGGTGCGACCCGGGCGGACGCTCAGCGGCCGGTGAAGCGGGGCGCGCGCTTCTCGAGGAAGTGCGCCACGCCCTCCTTGAAGTCGGCGGTGCCGAAGCTCATGACCATCTCGTCGTTGGCGACGGCGGTCGCCTGGCTCAGGGTCTGGAACTGGGCCTCCCAGAGCTGGCGCTTGATCACGCCCATCGAGCGCGGCGAGACCAGCTCGGCCAGCTCCTGGGCGTAGGCGCGCACGCCGGCCAGGAGCTCGGCGTGGGGCAGCACCCGGTTGACCAGACCGATGCGCAGGGCCTCGGCGGCATCGAGTTTCCGCGCCGAGAGCAGGAGGTCGAGCGCATTGGGCAGCCCCACGAGCTGCGGGAGCATCCAGCTCACGCCGTGCTCGGCGATGAGGCCGCGGCGGGAGAAAGCCGTGGTGAACACGGCGGTGTCGGCTGCGTAGCGCAGGTCGCAGTAGAGGGCGACCACCAGCCCCAGGCCCGCCGTCGCGCCGTTCAGCGCGCCGATGATGGGTTTGGCGATGGTGGGGAAGTAGGCGTACGTGCCGCGGAACTCGCCCTGACCGCCGTCGGCCGCCGCCACGCGCGCGGCGACGTCGCCCGCCGCGGCACCCCGCGTGGCGCTGATGTCGGAGAGCAGGCCCATGTCGGCGCCCGCGCAGAAGCCGCGGCCCGCGCCGGTGAGGACGATGACCCGCACCGCCTCGTCGCGCCCGGCCTCGGCCATCGCCTGCCTGACCTCGTGGCCCATGGTGGTCGTCCACGCATTGAGCTTGTCGGGGCGGTTCAGGGTGACGGTGGCGATGCGGTCCTTCACCTCGTACAGGATGTGCTCGTAGCCCATGGTCGCTCCTTGGTGATCGTTCCGCGGCGCGTGGGCCGACCGGGGACCGGATCCCGCCCAGTATCGCGCCGCCCTCCGATGAGCGCCATCGCCTTCGGCATCGAGGCCGCCACGGCGGTCGAGGGGCTCGCGGCAGGCCGGGTCACGGGCGGGCCCACCGCCCCCATCAGCAACACCGGCGCGAGGCGCGTGCGAGCTTCCCACATAGGGGGTACCTCCGCGCGCACTCGCTCAAGCGTGCAGTGTTGGCTTGTATGAAGCGGCTGGCCGTGTCAAGTCGTGGTGTGTGTCTCCTTGTATTGGGTGCACATCGTCACGGCTGAGTCATGGGGCAGTGGACTCCGGTCTCGCGAGGTTCCGTCAGCCTTGTATTCGCGCTCGTCAAGGGCGAGGGGCACTCGCCGGCGCATAGGGGGATTCGAAGGGTGGGGGCGCCATCTATCCTGCGGCCCTGCAGCAGCGGCCAAGCCAACATTCGCGCTCACCCACCCGTCGAACCTGCGAGAGACCATGAGGCTCACCACACCATTACCGTCCAGTCAGTTCCCTCGGCCCTCACGCGTGCAGCGCGGCGACGGAGTCAGGCAGGGCCGCGGGGGGCCGGGGCGCATACACCGTCCCATCCCGAAGGAGGGCGTACAGAATGCCGGCCAGGCGGCGGGCCAGCGCGACGACGGCGACGTGCTTGCCCCGGCGCGTGGCGATGCGCAGGGCCCAGGTCCAGAGCGCCTCGGCCGCGGGGGGCCGGCAGCGCAGGATCGAGCGTGCGGCTTGAATGAGCAGCCAGCGGGGGCGCGAGTGCCCGGCCTTGGTGATCGGGCCGCGGCGCTGCGTCTCGCCCGAGCTGTACTCGCGGGGCACGAGGCCGAGGGAGGCTTCGAGCTGATGCGCGTGGTGGAAGCGCTGCGCGTCGTCGACCGCGGCGAGGAAGGCGGCCGCGGTGACGGGGCCGACGCCGGGGACGGAGCGCAACCGCGGCACGCGGGGATCCTGGACGGCGAGGTGCTCGATCGTCGCGTCCGAGTACGCGAGCTGCTGGTTGAGGGGGCGCATGACGGCGAGCAGCGGCGCGACCACCGAGCGCAAGCGGCCCGGCAGGGGCAGGCCCTGCACGCGGTCGACAAAACTCCCCGCACTGCCGGAGGGCACACGGTAGCCCTGCTGACGGAGCAGGGCCCGGATGACCGAGATGTAGCGCGTGCGCGTGTGGACGAGGGCGTCCCGCACCCCGAGGCGGCCCCGCACGTGGCGCTGGGGATCGGAGAGCCGATGGGCGGGGCGGTAGGCGCCGCGCAGGCACGCCTCGGCCAGGGCC
>Ga0209109_10001856_pt1 | contig 11541 bp, 7 predicted proteins | sample Rifsed10ft2_FD_184004 | JGI IMG/M metagenome (GOLD analysis project Ga0209109, IMG submission 184004) | Soil microbial communities from Rifle, Colorado, USA - sediment 10ft 2 (version 2) | ecosystem: Environmental > Terrestrial > Deep subsurface > Rock core/Sediment | place: Rifle, Colorado... | reverse complement strand
ACAAAGAAACCTATCGTAAGTCACCGATTACACGGGACTTATTCGATTTTAACTCACAATCTTGTGAGAAATGCGGGCTAGCACAAGCCCAACGACGCATCTGGGAAGCCTACTTAGTTACGAGTAGGATACCCTCTCGCGGCTGCTGAGCATGCTGCGCACTCTGGCTGCAGTACACTGGATGGTGCGACGTACACGGTGGATGCTGTGAGCAACCGAACGTCGAAGACAAACCAGCTTCCGGGTGGCCCCGCAGAAAGCTACATCTACGACGCAATCTGCCAGTTGACGTAGGTTCTGAAGGGAAAGACCCCGACCGAGAGTTACATTTTCGACGCCGTGGGGCACCGGTTGAATTCGAGCTGAGCTCGGCACTGTTTGGCGACCTCTATTGAAAGGTGCAAGCCACGTTGGCGACCAGTCGCACGGTGGCGATCAGGGATCATCTCTCGAAACCCAGGGAGGTTGTGAACCATTACGCGGAAACGTTGCAACGCTCTAGAAAGGGAGGCACGTAAAGTGGCACGCTGGCGAATGGTCCTTGGACAACCTGCAAGACGTTGTGGATTAGTGTTGGGAGGCCTTCTGCTGGTCAGCTTGCCCGTGGGCACGCGCACTGCATGGGCTCAATACCCTGCGGGAGCTCAGGTCGCCAAGGACGGTACGGCAGTCTTGCTGCAGGACTACGCGAGCCTTCCCTTGTCGAGCAGGACTAGTGGTAGTTATCCGCCCCCGATTAACTTTGCGGGTCAGTTGGGGCGCGTGAATTTTTTGCGCTCGGAGCCGGCGAGCGCTCCCCAGTCGTCATCTCGTTTCTTCGTCAACGACATGAACCGCAATCTGTACATCTTGGACAAGAGCACCAAAACGTTCACGCCCTATGTCAACTTTGAGGAGGTCTTTCCGAAGTTCGATAACGATCCGGGTTATGCCGGCGGCCTCGTCACTTTTGCATTCGATCCGGACTATGGCGACAACGGCAAGTTCTACACCGTCCATACAGAGGACCCCAATAAGAGTGGTTCCGCGGTCCCGACCAACGCCAGTTTGCCCGGACTCGATCTGAGCGGCGGGTACACCACAACCACGGTGGTCAACCCGCCAGCGGGCACAGTCGTCCGGCAGGCGGTTCTAGTTGAGTGGACTGACACCAATCGTAACAACTCAACATTCGAGGGTACCGCCCACGAGATTCTGCGCGTGGGATTCAACACCAACATTCACCCAATGGGCGATTTGCTCTTCAACCCCCTGGCCCAGCCAGGCGATGCCGACTACAGGAACCTCTACATCGCGGTGGGCGATGGTGGCGCGGGAGAGACGTTCGGAGATACACATACCATCCCGCAGCGGCTCGATGCCCTCCAGGGTAAGATCCTGCGAATCACTCCCGATATCACCCTGCGTATTGGGGACGACCTCAGCCCAAACGGTCGCTATCGCATCCCCACGACCGGTTCAGACCCCAACCCCTTTGCATCCCTGAGTCTCAGTGGCCTAAGAAAGGAAATCTATGCCTATGGTTTTCGCAATCCGCACCGGATGAGCTGGGACCCGATTTCCAACAAGCTGATTGTTGACGACATTGGCCTCCACTCTTGGGAAGAGGTAAACATTGTCACCAAGGAGGGCAACTATGGCTACGCCGAGCGTGAAGGCATTGAGCAGTTGTTTGTCAGCAACGATTCGAACAACGGCAAGACCGGCAGCCAGACCAGCCCGCCCACTCCCTTTCCTGATCCCGACTCGCTGACCGTAACCGGCATCTCCACGCCAGTCACGCCTATCTACCCCGTTGCTGAGTATAGCCATGAAGATGGCGACGCCATCAGCAGCGGCTTTGTCTACCGCGGCTCGCTGATGCCGCAACTTTACGGCAAGTATATTTTCGGCGACATCACCACTGCCCGTCTGTTTTACGCCGACTTGGCCGATATGATCGCCAACGACGATGGGAACCGCACCTCGCTGGCTGCGGTTCACGAGCTTCAGGTGGTCTTCGACAGCCCCTATGACAACCCCAACCAGGGTCCGGTCAACCGGAGGTTGTTCGACATCGTGGCGGATGAGTATGCCCACAAAGGCGGCGACGCCCCCGGCAGCTCAGTGCTTCCTGGCGTCGCCAACGCCACCAGCGGCAACGATCCTGACGGCATTCCCTACGGCGGCGGGCGCGCCGACATCCGCCTGGCCTTGGGTGGCGATGGCGAGATCTACGTCCTGAGCAAGAGCGACGGCATGGTCCGCGCACTGGTGGTGGTGGCCCCGCCGACTGTCGAAACCCCGCCCAGCGCCAACCCGAACCCGGTCACCGGCACCGCCACCAGCCTCAGCGTCCTTGGGGCCGATGATGGTGGCGAAGCGAATCTGACTTACACATGGTCCACGACGGGCACGCCTCCGGCACCCGTCAGCTTCTCGGCCAACGGCAGCAACGCCGCCAAGACCACCAACGCGACCTTCAGCAAGGCTGGCACCTACACATTCCGAGTCACGATCACTGACACGGGCGGGCTATCGACCACCAGCAGCGTCATCGTCACCGTCAACCAGACCTTCAGCATGGTCACCGTTTCGCCAGCCACGGCCACGGTCTACACCGGCGGCGCGCAGCAGTTCAGCGCGACTGCCTACGACCAATTCAACAACACCATGGCCACCCAACCTACGTTCACATGGGCGGTGACCAGCGGCGGCGGTACGGTCAGCAGCACCGGACTGTTCACCGCTCCAAGCGCTGCGGGAACGTCGGTTGTTACCGCCAGCAGCGCAACTGTCAGCGGCTCGGCCACTGTGACAGTCTCGAATCTCGCTGCTGGCTGCGTGCAGTCTGGCGCCACCTGGGCGAACGTACCCATCGCCTCGCAATCGGGGAAGTTTTCCATCGAATTCGACGCCACGCCGAACGCGGCGGGAATGGACGGGGTGACTGGCCTATCGAACGGCCCCGCTGACGCCTACACTGACTTGGCGGCCATCGTGCGCTTCTACACGAACAACTTCATCGACGCCCGCAATGGCGGCTCCTACTCAGCTTCGGCGAGCATTCCCTACACGCCGGGGGTCACCTACCATTTCCGGCTGGTGGTTGACATTCTCGCGCACCGCTACACGGCCTACGTTAAACCGGCCGGCCAGGCCGAGCAACTGCTGGCCAGCAATTTCGCCTTCCGTACCGAGCAAGCCACCGTTTCGCAGCTCAATCATGTTGGCGTCCGCCGCCAGAGCGGCAGCCACACGGTTTGCAACATCTTGGTATCCGCAGCCGATGCCGCGCCGCCGGTGATTTCCGCCGTGGCGGCTGGAAACGTAAGCTCCAGCTCTGCAATCATCTCATGGTCAACGGACGAGCCGGCAAACTCGCAGGTTGAGTACGGCATAAGCATGGCCTACGGCAGCCAGAGCACGCTGGACACGGCTCTGGTTACCAGCCATAGCGTCGTCTTGAGTGGACTTTCGGCCGGTACGCTTTACCATTACCGCGTCAAGTCAGCCGATGCTAATGGCAACCTAGCGGTGTCTGGAGATTTCACCTTTACGACCTCCCCGGCTGCTGACACCACACCTCCTGAGACGACAATCACATTGGCGCCTCCTGCGCTGACGAACAGCACGGCTGCGAATTTCTCGTTCTCGGCGGACGAGCCCGCCACTTTTCAGTGCAGTCTCGATGGCAGCACCTTTGCGTCCTGCACCAGCCCACAGAACTACTCCGTGTTGGCTGACGGCTCCCACACCTTCCAGGTGCAGGCCACCGACTCGGCCGGCAACGCCGACCCCACCCCAGCCAGCTACACATGGACGGTGGATACCGCTCCGCCCAACACCACCATCACGGCCAACCCACCAGCGCTGAGCAACAGCAGCAGTGCGAGCTTCAGCTTCACCTCCAGCGAGCCAGCCAGCAGCTTCCAGTGCAGCCTCGATGCGGCTCTCTTCACGGTGTGCTCCAGCCCCAAGAGCTACACCGGACTGCTGGATGGCAGCCACTCCTTCCAGGTCCGAGCTACCGACCCGGCCGGCAACGCTGACCCCACCCCGGCCAGCTTCTCCTGGATCGTCGATGCCACTGCCCCAGCGATCAGCAACGTGGGGACAAAGAATATCAAGAAGTTCAGAGCCACCATCACCTGGGCAACTAACGAAGCCTCGAACACTCAGGTCGAGTACGGACTGACTCCCTCGTACGGTCAAACCACCATACTGAATACAGCGCTCGTGACCAGCCACTCGCAAAACCTGACTGGGCTGCAGCCCAACACGACCTACCATTACCGCGTCAGGTCGCGGGACGCTGCGGGGAACCTAGCGGTGAGCGGCAATTTCACCTTCACGACAGCAAGATAGAAACCATCGGCTTGCCTTTGGAATTTAATCGGGCTGCCCGAAGGAAACTGCCTTGGCCCTCACTAAACCGGGAATTCTAAGGCTGGCAAGGACGCGGAAATGTGGAAAAGCTGTGGTTTCGGCTCGCCTAAGTAGGCTAATAGTTGCGTTTGGCTTTTGAAGGACTTACAAGGTCTTACCAAGTGGGCCTTTTGGAACATCCGACCAACAGTGCCTTGGCCGGTGGACAGAAGCCGGACCTAAGCGAAATCGGCGCAGCAACAGTACGAACGGAACATCCCGTCGGGTGGTCCGCCTGCGAAGAAACGTTCTGCGGTGCAGAGCTGCCACCGACGAACCGCCGGGTGGGTTCAGCAGCAGCCCAGCCGCTCCGGGCCTTGCTCGAGTGGCTCCCCGAGCCGCGCCTTCTGCGCTTCGCTGAGCCGGGGCTTGCGTCCGGCGCCGCCCGCCCGCCGCAAACCGTTCGCGCCCTGGCGGCGGAGCCGCTTGGCCCACTGACTGACCGCCTGGTTGCTGACCGTCAAGCGGCGGCCCACTGCGGAGTTGTTCAGACCCTGGCGCAGCAGCTCGGCCGCTTCGAATCGCCGCCGCTCCAGAGCATCAAAATCGCGCCGTACACCTTTTGCGTTTCCCAGACGGGATTGGACGCAGGATAGCCCAAAAGGTTCCTATATATTATGCGGAAGCAAGTAGTTCGAATGTTGTAGCGCCGGAGATGACATCTACGCCGTCTTCGCTGGTGCTTCTAAACTCGCGTTCGATAGAGATCCTTTTCGTCGGTGAGATCTGCGCAGTGTGTTCCTCCACTCGTAGGGGCGTAAGGGATGCCGTTCGAACAAGTCTGCGGTAGTGTCGGACCAGGCTTTCCAGTTCCTCGAAAACGCTTTTCTCGAGCGTTCTGGCTGGATGGTCTGACTCACTTCCTTTCCCCCTCTCGACTCCCTTCGCCACGACCCCCGTTACCTCTCTTTCCTCCGCCGCGTCCAACTCCCGGCTTGGCCCTCTCTCCTCCCCCGTCGGCAGCCCGCCACAGCTCAGCGCAGCACGATCTTCGTTTGGTAGCGGGACTCCAGTTGCACCACTAGCTCCTGGCTCTGTTTTGGATTCAGCTCGATCGTTTGCCGATGAATCTTCATCCCGGTTCCGTCCACCTCCACCTGGTGCGCTCCCGGCGCCAGTTCCAGTTCCATCGGTGTCGTTCCCACAAATAACCCGTCCACCCATACTTGGCTGCGATCCGGCACCGATCGCACGCTGAGCTTGGCGGCTTCGCTTCCCGCGCGCTCTTTCAGTGCACGGCAATTCAAGGTCGCCGCCGACGGTCCCATCGGCAATGTCAGTGGCTCCGTCGAGCGGGAGCTTCCAGAAGCAGCCTTTGGCGCTGCTGCACTCGGTTTCGTCCCGGGAAATACAATCCCCGGCGAAGTCGCCCTGGCCCGCGTTCCCGCAGCCGTTGCTTTCGACGCTATGCTGCCATACTCGGCCGCAGCCTGCGCCCGCATCTCCAGCGGTGTGCACAGCAAAGTGAGTACGACTGCCGCCCACCACCCTGCCATGACTAAACGCATTGCACCCCTCCTCTTTCGCTCGTTCGACTCAGACCCAGCAAAACAGGCGACACTTCCACCTTCGCCAGCCTCACCCAGCGCGGAAACGCCTCTTCCCTCCTTCCGCACCCTCCCGCCCGGCGGCGCGGTTTCTCACATTCCCTTGCAAGATTGTGTCCACGTCCGTGCACAACTTCCCTCCTCGAGAGGAATCACCTACTTCGCTCTGCATCTCCCTCTCAGCCCTTCTCCCCGCGTCTGCAACGCCCTCTAACCTCTGTGTTTGAAAGCCTGCTTCGTTCGCCACCTCTCGCAAAAACTTTTTGCTCTCTAAATTGTCTCCTCCTCCTCGTTCTGCGGACTTCAACTTGCTCTGACTCTCCCCGCAACCAGGGGCGGGTGTGTCGCCCTCGGTCGCGAAGGGAGCGCGCCAGCGTGAATACCGCCGTCATCAACTCTCCACAAACTCTCGAAGAAACCGGCACCCATCGCCCTCTGCTCGAAGGCCTGGCTCTGAAGACCTTGCACATGGAGACGGAGCTTACCCTTCTCGCCCTCGCCAAAAAAATGAAGCTCAACCTCGCCGTCATCGAGGAGATCTTTCTCCGCCTCCGCAAGGATCAGTTCTGTGAGGTCAAGGGCTTGACGGCTGGGGTTCACCGCATTGCCATCACCTCGCAGGGCCGCGATCGCGCTATCTCCTTAATGCACCTCAGCCAGTACGTCGGCCCCGCTCCGGTTTCTCTCGAGCAATACACGGCCCGCGTCCGCTCTCAGAGCGTGCGGAATCATGAAGTGCATCCCCCCGAAGTCGAGCGGGCGCTCGCCCACCTGGTCCTCAACACAGAAACCCTCACTCAGTTGGGCACCGCCGTGGTCTCCGGCACCTCAATTTTCCTGTATGGTCCTCCGGGCACTGGCAAGACCACCGTGGCCGCGGCTCTGCCCAAGATCTACAACGATGCCGTCTGGATTCCTCACGCCGTGGAAGTGGACTCGCAAATCATCGCCGTTTTTGATTCCGGCATTCACGAGCGCATCGACCCGCCCGGCTCCGTCGAATTTGACGAGCGTTGGGTGCTCTGTCGCCGGCCCTGTGTCTGTGTGGGCGGCGAGCTCACCATCGAGATGCTGGATCTCCAGTTCAATCCTCTCTCCCGGTATTACTCCGCTCCCTTGCAAATGAAGGCCAATAATGGCGTCCTCGTCGTTGATGATTTCGGCCGCCAGCGCATCCGCCCGGAAGAACTTCTCAACCGCTGGATTGTCCCCCTCGACCGCAGCGTGGATTTCTTGACCCTCACCGGCGGCAAAAAATTCGATCTTCCCTTTGACCTCTTCGTTGTCTTCGCCACCAATCTCGATCCGGCCACTCTCGCCGACGAAGCCTTCCTGCGCCGCATTCAGAATAAAGTCCGCCTCGAGCACGTCTCCCCCGCTCAGTTCCATGTGATTGCCCAGCGCGTCTGTGAAAACCTGGGACTCTCCTACGATCCTCAGGTCGTCGATCATTTGATCCATCTCCTCTCCAAGGAGTTCAAACAGGAATTGCGCCCGTGTTATCCGCGCGACGTCTTTCGTCAAATCGTTTGGGGCGCCACCTACGAAGGCCAACCCCCGAAGCTGGACCGCTCCACTGTCGCTACGGCCTGCCGGAATTACTTCCTCTCTGCTGCGGATTAAGGAAAGACCGGCGCCGCCCATTCGGGCCTATGCTGTCCGGTCATTCTGGGTGGGAATCTGGTGGCGGGGTTTCGGGCCTTCTGCCTCTGTCACTTCCTCGGCCAGTTCATCGTCTAACGCGTCCAGCTCGGATTCGCTGTCGCCAGCAGGTTGTACAGGGCCAGCAGCAGACCAAGCAGGCATGCCACGGCTAGGGCCCACGGTACCACGCCGAACGAATCGTGATCGCCAGGGGTGTTCATGGTGTCTCCTTCTTCCATTCGCACCTGCAGAACTCTTGCCAAACTTCCTCAGAAATTACGCCCCTGCTCCGCCCGTCTCCCCCACCCGAATCTCTTCAAAACACTGCTTTACCCCGCTTGCCAGAACTTCGCTTCCACACCAGGCTTCCTGGCGCAATACCTTCTCCTCTGACTCCTGTGAACAATCGGAGACACCACCGGTCGCGAAACGTCCGGAGCTAAGGGGTTCAGGTCCTTCAGCTGATTCCGGAAAGGAGCAGGCCCAGCAGGATTACCGAAGCTACGTGACGATGAGTCACCGAGTAGAGCGTGAGCTCCACCCGATTCGAGACACCCAGCTTTTCGTACGCTCGAAACAAGTAGTTCTTCACCGTGTGCTCACTCAGCTTCAACTGTTCCGACACCTGCCGGTTGGTCAGCCCTTCGGCCACAAGGCGCGCTACCTCTCCCTCCCGCTTCGTCAGCAGATCTTTTCCCGTGCTGCTCACCAGCCGCGGCGTGGCGGTGCGCGCTAGCGCTTCCAGCAGAATTTGCAACTGTTCGCTGTTCGCCCAGATTTGCCCCTGTTTCACGCTCAGGATGCACTTGCACAGCGTTTCTAGCGAGTCGGAGCGGGAGAGCAGCCCTTTCGCTCCCGCGTGAAACGCTTCCACCACCAGCGTCGGATGCATCGTGTCCCCGAGCAGGATCGCCCGAATCCCGGGTGCACTCTCGCGCATCTCGCGCACCACGCGAATTCCTTCCAGCGGACCGTCCTTCAGTTGTACCCCGATCACCGCCACCTCGATATTATTCGCCTGCAGTTCTCCCAGTATCTCCGCCGTACTGCCCGCGCACGTCCTTACCTGGAGCGGAGACACTGGCGCTTGGATTGCCCTCGCCAGGGACTGGCAGGTTAGATCGCTGGCGTCCGCGATCAGAACGTGCAGGAGTTGGCCATTCGAGTTGCCGGGCGCTGGCATGGTCTTGCCTCTTGCGAGGGATCTAGATAAAAGCCCTCACCTCTCTTATGCACTATTCAACAAAAACACCTTAATAGACCTCAAGTAACATTCTCCGAGTACCCGGGGACTAGAACTCCGCCTCCTCGACCTCTCTAACCCCCATAAAACCAACAGCTTTCACACCTGGTCCCATACTCCCAGGTGCGGCCGCTTCCGGAGCCTCCCTATTTGATCCTGTTTGGCAGTTCAAGTGCCCCCTTACCATGTGCCAGCGTCCCTGTGAGCCGGGATTGGCTTTGCGTAAATCCGTTGCTTTCTTCAAGAACCGGCTCCAAACGCCTGAACGTGCTTAGGCTTATCGCTTCTTCGCGAAGTTGCGTCTTGTGAACATCTCGGCCGTTTGCCCTGTTAGCTGCCGTGAACAGTTCACTCGGTCTAAGGAGCCTCATGGTTGCTCATGTACTCTTGCTTCCAGAGTCCCCTCGCAGAAGCTGGTGGGGCGATCTCGGCGTCTTGTTGGCTCAAGGTTCTCGTCGCGGGCGCTACATTCCCCCTGGCTATCGCCCTCTGACCCAGCCCGCTTTCCAATCCCCCGGCCGGGCGCTGTTCTCCTCGGCTCTCCTTCACGTTGCTGCCGTTGTTCTCCTTCTTCACATGCCGGCCGCACTCCTTGTCCGCGAAGCAACCTCCTCCCCTCAGACTCCCAAAGTCATCTATCACCTCTCCATGCTCGATGATGAGAAGTCTCTTCCGACCCTAAAATCCAGTGGGCCGGGCGGCGCCCCAGGCTCCGGCAATCGCCCCGACCGTGCCCCCGCGCTTGGCAGCACTGCCTTTCACAAGCGTTGGACAATCGTCTCGAATCCGCCCAATCCCGACAATAATCGCCAAACCATCATCCAGCCCCTAGCTCCACCGGAAATCCGCATTCCCTATGAAGTCTCCGTTCCCAATCTCCTGCTTGGCGGCGCTTCGAAGCGCCTGCGACGCCCCTTGGATTTTGCTCCCTCCTCCCCGGCTCCTCTTCAGAAACGGCCGCAGCCCAAATCTGCTTCCGAACCGCCTCGCTTGTCCTCCCAACAATCTGACGCGGATTTGTCCCTCCTTTCCTCAAACATCACAAACCCGAATCTGCCGGTTCCTCCCCCGGCCGATTCAGCTCCCGCTGCCTTGCCCAACGGCGCGCAAGAAGCACCTGCCTCAAATTCCAGCAGCCAGTCCCAGCCTCTTGCAGGTGGAGACGCTGGCTTCTTGGCACTGAGTCTTGGGAACGTTTCCTCCAGTCCTTCGCTTACTTTGCCTTTGGGAAACCGCTACGGTGCGTTCTCGGTTTCTCCCGCCGGTTCGCGTCCCGGCTCTCCAGGCGGCGTCGAGGGCGGTGATCCTCAGGGCGGAACGGGTGGCGGCACAAACGGCGGAGACTCCAGCACCGGCGTTGGCTCCGGTTCCAGTGGTGGCGGCGCCGGCTCTTCGGGCAATCTGGCGGATCTGCCAATCAGCTTGCATGGTGACGGCAACGGAGGAAGCAGCCCGGATCTGACGCTTCACTCCACCTTCACGCCAGGTCAAATGTTCCCCGTCGTTTTTCATCGTCGTCTGCGCACCAACGCTCTGGTGATCTCCACTGGGCCCGTCGGTGGCGGCGGTCTGCAGGTTTACGGCGTTCTCCGAGGCGGAAAGATTCACACGGTCTATCTGCCCATGCCGGGCAAAAACTGGATCTTGCAATACTGCTTGCTGAACGATCCGGTTGCTCAGGGCGAACGTCCGGCCACCAACGTGAGGGTTCAGTTGGATCAGGGCTTGGCGGCCCCCTTTCCCACCGAAGGATTCGATTTCAAGCGCCCCAAACTCGTTCGCGAGACCGCGCAACCCTACATCATCCTCCACGGAGTCATTGCCGAGGATGGTTCCGTTCGTCAATTGAGGGTCTATCAGGGTGTGCAACCTGACGCCGATCAGTTGGCCCTGGCCGCCTTTTCACGATGGAAATTCCAGCCGGCGCTGCGTGCCGCAAAACCCACTGCCGTCGAAGTTCTGGTTGGTATCCCGGGTTCGGTCCCCCAAAAGTAGCTCTCTCCCGGGGCTCTCCCACTTACTGGAATTGGACACCTATCATCAAATTTTTTCCCCTTGTCTTTAAGAGCTCCTGCCTGCCTCTTGCCCCAGGGCCAAAAGTACCCATCCGGGTGGAAATTAGTCCCTCTGACTCTGGTGCCCTGTTTATCTCCCTCGTCTCCCCAACTTTGCGCTTCTTGCGGCTTTTGCACTTCGGATGTTTTCATAGAGGTGCCCCGCCTACCAGCTTTACCGCGCACCCGATGCGTAATTGCGGCGGCGCCCGTGTTCACCCGGGAGCGCAAGCATCTTTCATCGAGTCTTCAAACCCTCTTCTCGCGGGAGGACATGAATGGTTTTCAGCAGCACCGCTCGGGACTCCTTCTGTAGATCACATTCTCCGGCCTCTTCGTTGCTCCCAATGGATTTCTCCGGCTCTTCTCGAACGCCATATCTGAAGCTCAGGCAGCTTCGATCGGCGTCCGAAAAGAAAGCGGTGCCGCGATGAGCTCCACGAATACGCACGTGTGGTTCTGCAGCTCAGACACCGGCTTCGGCGAGATTTTGGCTCGCGCCCTGGGTTCCGGCTTCGCGGTGCGCACCAGCGAACGGCTCAATCCGGCCGCCTCGCCGCAGGATTCTTCCTTCGACGTCTTTCTGATTGATCTTCGCAATTCCGACGCCGATATTGATCGCGATCTCCGCCTTCTCTTCTCCGAT
>Ga0209109_10001854_pt1 | contig 11549 bp, 7 predicted proteins | sample Rifsed10ft2_FD_184004 | JGI IMG/M metagenome (GOLD analysis project Ga0209109, IMG submission 184004) | Soil microbial communities from Rifle, Colorado, USA - sediment 10ft 2 (version 2) | ecosystem: Environmental > Terrestrial > Deep subsurface > Rock core/Sediment | place: Rifle, Colorado... | reverse complement strand
CTTTGAGCTGGACGAGAAGCTGGTCCGCCGGGCGCAGGACAATGCCCGACGCGCCGGTGTGACACGCCTGGTGGAATTCCGTCAGCAAGACGTGATGACGGTTGATCTCTCCCCGGCCACCGTCGTGACGTTGTACCTCCTCCAGGACGTGAACCTGAAGCTCCGCCCGATCATCCTGTCCCAGCTGCCGCTCGGGGCGCGCGTGGTCTCGCACAAGTTCCACATGGGGGATTGGCGCCCCGACCGGACGGAGAAGATCCAGGCCACATCCGGCGACGTCCACACGCTGTACCTCTGGCGCATCGCCTCCCGACTCCCACCTGGCTAGGCCCGGTAGCCCTAGCTCACTTCTCCCCGCAGTCGAGCAAGCAGTCATCGCACATCTGCAGGGGGCTGTTGCCCGTTCCGTGGGTGTCTCGCCGGGGGCCGGTGCGGCGGGCGAGGGCGCGGGCGGCAAGCGCCAGGTACTGCACCTCGGTCTTCTCCAGGCGGTCGGCGAGAGGCCAGGCCAGGCTGGACAGGTGTTCCTCGCAGAAGCGGGCGGCGGCTTGGGCGGCGATCTCGGCCTCGTCCTCATGGCCGCGCATCCGCGCAAAGGCCTGCTTCAGGCACAGGTACCCCAGGAAGCCCGCCTCGACCGCTACGTGGTCGGGCGGCTCCTCCGCCTGCGGACGGAAGGCGAAGGCCTCGTGGAAGGCCAGGATGTCCGACAGGATCTGGCCGGGGTCCCCCATGCCTCGGTAGGCGACCTCCCGGGGCGAGGCGACACCACCGGGACCCAGCACGGCAAGGTACAGGCCTTCGGTCGCCTCTTCCCGGGCCGCCTCGACCGCGGCCGCGATGTCCGCATCGCAAACCGCCGGCCGGAGAGACTCCACCTCCTGCCGCCAGCCCTCCCGCGGACGCTCGAAGAGCAGACCGAGCAGCCGCCAGGCGGTGGCCTCGCCAAGGTGTTCCTGCACGCCAGGATCGGTGATGGCCGCGGTCTCCGTCATTTCTTCGCCTCCACGACGATGGGGATCCAGCCCGTGCGCATCTTGCGGGCGCCCGCCTCTTGATGCGACCCCTCCCACACGGCAAAGGCCACCTGCGACCGCTTTCCGGGCTCCAGGCCCTGGGGGAGCTTGCGAGAGATCACCACGGACCAGCCGGTTTCGGTCCGCCGACCCCGTCCGTTGGAATCGGTGGCCTTGGCCGTTGTCAGCGTTCCCGGGCCCTCGGCGACCAGGTCCTCGACCGGCCGCTCCCGCGGCCCGGCCATGCGGTTTCCCAGGGCCAGGGCCGGGGCGTACCGGGCCGCCATCTCCTGCTGGACCTTCGAGCCCTTCTCCAGGGACGCGGCGTCGAAGGGGTAGTGGTCCACGCTCGCCCCCGGGTACAGCTCGGCGATGGAGTCTGGGCGCCCGTCCACGGTGGCCTGCCATGCGGCGCGCCAGAAGGTGACCTCCACCGGCCGGCCCTTCTCTCCCATCTGCGGGGCCGGCGCGTCGGCGCCCGCCGTGGTCGGGAGCTGGACGGCGACCGCGTCGCTGAAGCGGGCGGCACCCGGCAGGTCGTCCTTCGTTCCATCCTTCCAATCAATACGGAACGCCACCCGCGTGCCGTCGGTGATGGCCCGCACGTGCACCCCGCCCGTCGAGGCCGTGAGCAGCCGGGGCTCCACCATGTCCTGGAGAAGCAGCGGCGAGGCGTGCACGGGCACGTCCTGCCAGGCGGCATCGCCCGGGTCGGCCGGGATGGCCGGGCGGGAAACCACCACGACCTCCGCGGTCGGCGCCGGCGCCCTCTGGCCGCAGGCCCCGAGGAACAGGACCACCAGGACGAGAAGGAGGAGACCACAACACACGTTCCTCCCCCTTTGACGGGGGAGGACTGAGGTGGGGGTGGGATCATCGAATTTCTCACCCCCATCCCCGCCTTCCCCCATCCAGGGGGAAGGGGGCGGAGCTTGCTTCGCCTGAAGATGAAGGGCTTCGACGATCGCCGAAGGCAACCCATGCTTAGCGAGAATGAGGGTCATGGAGGTTTGCATCGGATTCCTCATCACAGCCTCCACTACGGGCAGTTGGTCCGGACGACCCCGTATCGTGCATCGAAGGCGGGCAGGATGTAGATAGGCTCGCGCATCGGGACGCGAAGGATCTCGCGGCCCGACTCATCCATCCCGATCACCGCGTCCCCCTGCCGCCGCCACCGGGGCACGACCTGTTCCGTGCACCCGAAGAGCCCGAGCAGGCCCGCCAGGTCGGGGTCGGCTGATGCGGCGCGATAGGTCTGGATGGCGTGATCCACCCCGGGCCCGAACATCTGGTGCAGGAACGGCACCGGCACGTGGACCGGGGGGATGTAGTACACGTTGGGCTCGAGGCCGAACTGCGGGAACAACGGCAAGGCCACCTTCTTCACGTGCACCAGGTAGTCGATGGGGTTGTCGGCCTGGGCCTTCTCCGGCCGGGAGATCCAGCCCGCCATCCGGATCTTGCCGATGCAGTTGACGAAGCACTGGGGCTGGAGGTTCGCCTCCATCTTGGGATAGCAGGCGATGCACTTCTCCGAGGTCCCGGTCATGGGGTTGTAGAAGACCTTCTTGTAGGGGCAGGCCTTGACGCATTCCTGGTAGCCGCGGCAGCGTCCCTGGTCCACCAGGACGATCCCGTCCTCCGGCCGCTTGTAGATGGAGCCCCGCGGGCACGAGGCGAGGCAGGCCGGGTAGGTGCAGTGGTTGCAGATGCGGGCCAGGTAGAAGAACCAGACGGCGTGCGGCACCGTGAGGTTCGCCCCGTTCTCGATGACGCCGGCGCAGTCGTCTTCGCCCACGTTGGGGTTGGCGTAGTCCAGATCCGTCGGCCGCCAGCCCAGGACGCGCTCGCCCGCGGCCGCCGCCTCGAAGATCGTGCGGCCCTGGTAGGCGCCGCGCTCCCAGCCCTGGGGGCCCAGCTCCTTGAGGAGCTTCAGGTCCCAGGCCAGGGGGTAGAAGCCGTAGGGCTTCGACTCGACGTTGTTCCAGAGCATGTACTCCTGCCCCTTCCCCGAGGTCCACGTGGTCTTGCAGGCCAGGGTGCAGGTCTGGCAGGCGATGCACTTGTTGATGTCGAAGATGGCGGCGAACTGTTTCTTCGGTCGGGACTCGGGGTACCAGTAGGACATCTCCCGCCCGATCTGCCAGTTGAAGACGCGAGCCATGGGTTATCTCTCCTTCCGTGGACCACCGGTGAGGAACTCGCCGGCGAGATACCGCTTCATCTCCTCGCTCTCGTACCAGGGCCGGAGACCCAGCGACGCGGGCCGCCACAGACCCTTGCCCTCGAAGCCTCCGGGCTCGGCCCGAAGGATCTTCACGATGGCCTCCCGCGGGGCGCCGGTGGGGCAGTGCACGTCGGGCAGGAAGCCCTTGCCCACCTCCTGGCCGAAGAGCCCCTTCCGCACCAGGGAGTCCGTCATGAGGGTGGGCTTGAGCCAGCCCCGGGTGGCGGACTGGTGCGAGCCCGAGCGGAACATGGCCTGGTAGTTGGTCCGCGGGTTCTTGGCCAGACCGTCCTTCCGCTTGGCCTGCCCCTCCACCGAGCCCGGCGTCGCGCCGTACATGTTGAACCACATCCGCGTCACGCCCCGCGGGGTCCCAGGGTAGTACCGGGCCCGGCACAACAGGCGGGAGAAGGCGTAATCCTTCTCGTTCTTCTGCCAGCCGCGGAAGGGGCGGTCCTCGGGATCGGAATCCACCCAGACGTAATCCCCGTCCTCGACCCCCAGCGCCTTGGCGTCGGCCGGGTGGATGTCCACGTAGCCCTCGGCCACGAAGGGGGAGCGCTTATCGTGCCGGTACAGATCCCCGAAGGGGCCGAAGAGGACCGCCACCATGTCGGTGTCGATGGGCATGGTGTGGGCCCCGTGGCGGTACTTCGGCGTGTGGAAGACGAACTTGTAGCCGTCCTTGGCCAGGGGATGGGTCGTCTGCTTGGTCTCCGCCCACGTCTTGACCACGTTGCGACCCTGGCGTGTCTCCCCCGAGAGGTCGGTGAGCTTGACGCCGTAGGCCTCCGGGCCGGCCGGGCGGATGGCCTCGTGCTTGGGCGCCACGATGACGTTGGGCTCGTAGAAGGTGGAGTCCACGGGCTCCCGGTGCACGGGCAGGTTCTCGCCGGCCTCGATGAACTCGTCCTCCTCGCGGTAGAACTCCAGCCGCCCGCTCTTGGTGTACCAGGGACGCGAGTCGGTCACCTGCTCGTAGCCCACGGCCTTGGGATTGGTGCGGTTCAGCATGATGGTGGGGATCCCCTGTTTCGCCTTGCCCTCCAGATCCTGGATGCGGTACCCCTTGGTGTTGCTGGAGTGATCCAGGATCCGCTGCAGATACACGTCGGCCCGGCCCTCGTGGGCGAACTTCCAGCAGTCGGCGAAGCGCCGGTCCTTCGTGAGCTCGGCCAGCTTCTCCCCGACCTTGGCCAGCACGTCGATGTCCCCCAGGGTCCCGAAGATCCGGGGCAGGGGAGTCCGCGGGAACACGGTCAGGAAGGGGTTGGTCACGGAGCAGCACATGTCGGGCTGCTTCAGCTCCGCCCAGGAGTCCACGGCGAAGACCACGTCCGCCCACTCGCAGGAGGTGGACCACCACCATTCCTGGACCGCGATCATCTCGATCTTGGGCAGGACGTTCACCACCGTGTTGTAGTGCCACTTCACGTTGCCCAGGATGGAGTTGGCGTTGGCGAACCAGAGGGACTTGGTGGGCGCGGGGATGTGGGTCGAGCCGGTGAGAAGCTTCTTCCCCACGCGCAGCGGGTGATCCTCGTGGTTGTAGTAGTGGGCCGACTCGGGCCGCCAGTACTGCTTCGGCCGTGCCGGCTTGGCGGGGTCCAGCTCCAGGTCGAAGGGGTTCTCGTTGATGTACTGGGGCACCCCGTTGAAGAGGGCCACGCGGTAGTTGCCCGCGTAGGAGCCCACGTTGCCGGTGAGCTTGCCCACGTTCCCCGTCAGGGCCGCCAGGAGGAAGATGTCCCGGTCCTTGTTGTCGTTGTTGAAGAACTGGTTGGGGCCCATGCCGATGGCGAACAGCGTGGTCCCCGGTGATTTGGCGAGGTCGCGGGCCAGGGCTTCCACCGCGGCTGCGGGGGCCCACGTCATCTCCTCCACGGTCTTGGCGTCGAAGTGGGCCGCATACTCCTTGACCAGGTCGAAGACGGGGCGGCACGGCACCTTCTTGCCGTCCTTCAGCGTCACCTCCACGCTACCCTCGAGCTGTGGGTCGAGGCGAGGCGCCCTCGTGCCCACCTCGTCCCGGGTGAGCAGTTGCGGCTTCCCCGCCCTCCGGTCCCAGATGACGTAGTCCCCCCACTCGTTCCGCAGCTTCTCGGGGATCAGCATCTCGCGCTGCTGGCCGGGGGGCGGGATCTTCTCCCCCGCCTTGATGACCCGGGTCTGGTTGCTCAGGGGGGCCGGTGGGGTGCCGAAGACATCGGCTGCGCCCAGGTACTTGAGGCTGTCCATCCGCACCAGGAGGGGAAGATCCGTCCACCGGCGGACGTAGTCTGCGTCGTACAGCTTCTCCTTCAGCAGCACGTTCACCAGTCCCAGGGCCAGGGCCGGGGTGGTCCCGGGGCGGACGACGATGGCGTCGTCGGCCTTGCTGGAGGTGGCGGAGTACTCGCAGGCGATGACCACCACCCGGGTCCCCTTGAGGCGCGCCTCGGTCAGCCAGTGGGAATCGGGCATCTTGGTGGTGATCCAGTTCATGCCCCAGACGATCACGGTCTTGGCGTGCTCCACGGCGTGCAGGTCGAACTCCACGGTCTGCTGGCCCGTCACCATGGGGTGGCCGGGCGGAAGATCCGTGTGCCAGGAGTAGTTGTCGAAGCCCCGGCCGCCCACCGCCTGGTCGGGCTGAAGCTTCCGGATGGCCGCATCCAGGAGGGCCATGGAATTGGCCATGCGGTACAGGCCGAAGACCCGCGTGAGGCCGAGGAGCGGCATCCCGCCCCGGAACTTGAGCACCTGGGTGCCCGCTCCACGGGTGGCCTTGACGACCTCCTCGTCGTAGCCCTGCTCGCGCAGGCGGCGCTGCCCCTCCTCACCGCTGTAGGTCTCCGCGATGTTCTTGAGAGCCGCGGCGACGATCGCCGCCGCCTGGTCATGGGAGACCCGCACCCACTCGTCCCGCGCCCGCTGGAAGTACTCCGCCGAGGGCTTGCCGTCCTGGCCGCGGGGGAAGCCGGCCTCGACCCACTTCTTGAAGCCCGCCCGGACCATGCTGTGGCTCAGCCGCCGGTCCCCGTAGAATCGCCGGGTGAGGGCCAGGCCCTTCTGGCAGACCCGGGGATCCCAGCGGGAGGTGGCCCGGTTCCCGTACAGGTCGGTGGCCTGGCCGTAGCGCATGGTGGGCCCGATGCGGGTGATGACCCCCGAGCGCACGAAGGCGGTGAGGAGACAGTTGTGGGTGTCGTTGGGGGCGCAGAGGAACGCGAAGGTGGAATCGTACTTCCACAGGTCCCGGTACACGCGCTCCCAGGCCCGGTCGGGGTACGAGGCCAGCGGATTGCCGATGGCCTCCAGCCCCCAGGCCTGGCTCACCGAGGCCACCAGGGTGCCGAAGCCGGCCGCACTGGCGGCTGCGAGGAATTCCCGCCGGGTGATATCGCGAGCACTCATTTGGCTGCCTCCCAGGTGCGGATGAACGCCACGATGGATTCGATCTCGGCTCCCGCCAGCGCGGGACGCACCGTGGAGGGATTCGCAAACCCCTCCATGGAGGTCCCGCGGCGGCCGCGCCGAATGGTCTCGGTGAGATAGGTATCGCCGGCGCTGGTCAAGAGGACCTTGTTGTTCAGGGCCGGCCCCTCGCCCCCCTCGCCCTGCTTCCCGTGGCAGGAGGCGCAGTATGCGGCGAAGAGGCGACCGCCCTCGGGGGCACCGGCCTGGACCCAGCGCGGCGGCCTGCGGTCCGGGAGCGGCTTGACGCCGCCGAGCCGCCGCAGGTAGGAGACGACCTCGGCGATCTCGCCGGGCCGGAGTCCCCCTTCCTTCTCGCCCCAGGCGGGCATCCGGCGTCCTGGACGGCCGTGGCGCACCGTCGCGGTGATGAACGCGTCCGAGGCCAGCGCCAGAAAGTCCGGGTTCGTGATGGCGGGGAAGGCCGGCATCCCGGGGTAGCGCATGCCCTGGCCGCCCGGACCATGACAGGCGGCGCAGAAGCTCCCGTAGAGCGTCGCACCGTCGGTGGAGAACTCGCGCTCGCCGAACCGCTCGGCCCGGATCCGGTCCTTGGGCCAGTATGCCTCCGGAAAATCGCTGCGCCGGAGGGAGAGCATGTAGAAGGTGAGCAACCGGATCTCCGTCTCGGTGAGGCCCAGGCCGGGCATCTTGGAGCCGGGGACGAGGGCCGCCGGGGCGCGGAAGTGCTCCGCCAGCCAGTTGGCCACCGTCGGCTCCCCGGGGACGTGGGCGAAGTCCAGGCGTCCCGGGTCCAGCTCCCCGACCCGCGTGAGGTCCGGGCCGTCGTCCCCGCCGACGCCACCGACCCGGTGACATCCGCGGCAGCCGACGGTGTGGAAGACCGCCTTGGCCTCTACCAGGCCGGGCGCCCCGACCCGCGAGGCCAGGAAGGCATCCAGGGCCTGGCGATCGCCGCCGGGCATCGGCCCGAAGGACGCCCGCCAGGCCGCGTCTTCGGCCTTGGCACGGCGCCGGAGGTGGTCCTCGTACCAGTCGGTTCGATATCCGGTCGCCCCCACGCGGGTGAGGTCCGGTCCCTCCATCCCGCCCCCGGCGGGACGGAGCGTTCCGCCGCGCCCGTCCAGACGGTGGCAGGCCAGGCAGTCGTGCCGCTCGAAGAGGGCGCGCCCCTGCCGGAGGTGGGCCAGGTCCTGCACCCGCAGGTGGGTGTGGCAGCTCCCGCAGCCCGCATAGGCGAACTCTTGCGGAATCATCGGCCTGGGCCAGTGGGGCACCGTACCGTGGGCGTCGGCCTTCTCCGTGGCGCGCCCCTGGCCGCCGTGGCAGACGGTGCAGCCGAAGGTGGCCGGGTCATGGACAACTCTTGGATGGGGCGCGAGGACCTTGTCGCCGGCGAGACCCTGCTCGCCTGGGGCCATCCCCACGTGGCAGGAGACGCAGCGGTCGGTGGCTCGCAGGGGCGGCGACACGATCTGGCGGAGCTGGACCTCGATGGCGCCGGCCTCGGAGCGGGCGGTGCGCTGGATGCGCCGCCAGTCCTTGAGGAGGGTCTCCTCCGTCATGGCCAGGATGAGGAGGGCCAGGACGCCGAGACTCGACCAGAGCAGGAGGTGCTTGTTGGCCCTCATGACCTCAATCCGGAACGATTAACCGCCAAGGCGCCAACGGCAGGCAATCAGGCGATTCGGCGACTTGGCAATCTGGGAACCCGCGACCCCTGATTGCCGAATTGCCAGATTGCCTAATTGCCAGGTAAGAGTCATGGCGGTTCATACAGACTCTCAACATCGTCAGTGGTGCGGCCAGTCGGCCGGCGACCAGTAGAAGTTCCAGTTCGGGCCGCGGAAGTAGGTGCCGATCACGGTCAGGAGGATGAATCCGCACAGGAAACAGGTAAACAGCCCCAGGGCGCCGGCGCGGGTCGAGTTGAACCGCTTGACCAGCCAGGTCGAGTAGGCGCCGTAGATCACGGTGAGGACGGTCCCCGGGTTGACGAGGGTGATGACGAGCTGCGGGATGGTCGGGGACCATTCGCGCAGCCAGCCGAACCGGATGGCTATGACCTCCACCCCCACCGCGGCCCCGAGACCCACGACCACGGACATGAGGACGAGGGGCAACCCCCCTGGGCCCCCGAACCACTCGCCCGTCCCGGCCTCCTCCCGGTCGAGGTACGGGATCAGGCCGAGGCCGATCAGCACGATGGCGGGGATGCCGATGCCGCCCATGAAGGCGGAGAAGGACACCAGCTCCTGGAGTCCGAGGAAATACCAGGGGGCCTTGGCCGGGTTCTCGGCGACGGCGGCGTTGGCCAGCTCCTTGAGGGGCGCATCCGAGACGAGGGAGAGCGCCAGGCAGATGAGCGTCGTGAGCATGAAGACGCCCGCCTCGGCGTAGAGGAGATGCGGCATGGAGGGGACCGTCTGCTCCGGCCCGACGCCCACGGCGGGTGTCTTCCCCCGGACAATGGCGGCCAGGTGATAGGTCTTGGCGGGATCCTCGGTGAAGACCGGGTAGGTGTCGGGTGGCGGCGGCCCCAAGCGCTGATCCGCGTCGGCCGGCTTGACCAGGCCCCCGTCCTTCCGGATCCGCCAGAAGTGCACGGCGACCAGCGCCGCCAGGGCCAGGGGAAGGATCATCACGTGGAGGAGGTAGAAGCGGATGAGGGCCTCTTCCCCCACCTGGTCGGAGCCCAGGAGGATGAGCTTCTGCAGACCCCCGGGGTCGAAGTACTGGGTGATGCCGAGGGCGTCGGTGACCTCCCGCGGGGACTGGGCGATGTTGGCGCCGATGGTGATGGCCCAGAAGGCGAGCTGGTCCCACGGCAGGAGGTACCCCGTGAAGGAGAGGCCCAGGGTGGTGACGAGCAGCGCCATGCCGACGAGCCAGTTGAACTCCCGCGGGGGGCGATAGGCCGCGGTGTAGAAGGCCCGGGCCATGTGCAGGAGCACCGCCACGACCATGACGTTGGCGGCCCAGCGGTGGATGTTGCGCATGAAGCGCCCGGTGGGGACGACGAAGTGGATGTCCTTGATGGACAGGTATGCCACCTCCGGGTAGGGCTTGTAGTAGAACATCAGCAGGACGCCGGTCACCAGGGTGATGAGGAAGGCCGCCATGGCCGTGATGCCGAGCCCCCAGGTGGTGGACCAGCGCAGGCTCCAGCGATGGGTCCGGACCGCGTGCAGGTGCAGGAAGACGTTCCCGAACACAAAGGTCGAGCGGGTGCGGTCGGTCCGCGGCATCCCGCCCCGGATGGCCGAGGCGCGAAACTGCTGCGGCACCGCCTTGAGGTTGTCCAGGAAGCGTCGCAGCGCCGGAGGGGAGACGGTCATGGTGCTCATACCGTTGCCCTCGTTCCCGGAGGCACGACCGCGTTCTCATCCACCACGTAGTTCCCGCCGCTCCCCGTGACCTTGAACCAGGGGAGTGGTCTGGGTGCGGGACCCCTGAGCACGCGGCCGTCGGCGGCGAAGCGCGACCCGTGGCAGGGGCAGTCGAAGCCGTCGCCCGCGGGTTTCACGATGCATCCCAGGTGGGTACAGACCAGGGACACGGCGTAGATCCCGTTGGCGTCGCGGAACAGGGCCACGGAGCGGCCCGGGGGGATGAGGGGGGCGCCCTCGGCCAGGGACTCGGGAACGCTGACCCGGAACTTCTTCGAGGGGGAGGCCAGGACCGCGGCCTTGGGCAGTCGCAGCATCCCCAGGACGGAGAGCAGGACGGCCGAGGCCGCCGCCCAGACGGAGGCGAGACCCAGGAAGTCCCGCCGGGGCAGGGGCTCCGGATCGAGGCGGGAGCGGGCGGGGCCGGGCGTCACGGTCATTGGCACCTCCAGGTCGTCTGGAAGGAGACGCGTTCCATGCTGATGGCATCGGTCGGGCAGCGCATGGCGCACAGCGCGCAGCGGATGCAGCGGTCCTCGTCCTTCAGGATGGCGGAGTGGGCGGCCAGATCGGCGTCCGGGCCGAGGCTGCCGGCGATGGCCCGCGACAGGTCAGGGCCGGGCTGAAGCTGGGCGAGGGTCACGAGCTTGAGGCATTGGGTCGGACAGACGTCGGCGCAGCCGCCGCAGAGGACGCAGCGGGTGCCGTCGAAGACCGGGGTGACGCCGCAGTCGAGGCAGCGGCTGGCCTCGCGCACGGCCTCCGCAAAGCCGTAGCCCGCCTCCACCAGCGCCTCGGGGTGGAGGAGGCGCTCCTCCGGCGGCCGGGTCGGGATCGGCACGCGGCGGATCGCCTCGTAGCCGGGCTCACGGCGATACATGTCCAGGGGGATGTGGGCCGTCACGGCGTCGGCCGAAAGCCCACGGCCGGTGAGGTGGCGGTACACCGACCGAGCCGCCGCCTTGCCCGAGGCGACCGCGTCGATGAGGAGCTTGGTCCCGTGGGCCAGGTCCCCCGCCACGAAGACGCCCGGGGCGGTGGTGGCCAGGGTGGTGGGGTCCACCTTCGGCCAGTCCCGCCCGTGGCGGGATTCGATGTCGGCGCCGCCGTCCTCCAGGAACGTCAGATTCGGCGCCTGGCCGACGGCCAGGAGGACCGTGTCGCAGGGGACCGTCCGGCGGATGGCATCCTCGAAGATGGGTGAGAACCGGCGGCGCTCATCGTAGACACGGGTGCATCGCCGGAACAGGACGCCGGTCGCCGCGCCATGGCCGTCGCGCTGGATCTCCACCGGTCCCCAGCCGTTCAGGCGCTCGATCCCCTCCTCGTCCCCCTCCAGGATCTCCAGGGTGTCGGCCGGCATCTCCTCCAGCGTCTCCAACGATACCAGGCGGACTGTTCCCGTGGTGGGGAGGCGCGCAGCGGTGCGCGCCGTGTCGTAGGCGATCTGGCGCAGGACGGTGCGGGCGACGTCGTAGGCGACGTTGCCGCCGCCAA
>Ga0209109_10001852_pt1 | contig 11552 bp, 12 predicted proteins | sample Rifsed10ft2_FD_184004 | JGI IMG/M metagenome (GOLD analysis project Ga0209109, IMG submission 184004) | Soil microbial communities from Rifle, Colorado, USA - sediment 10ft 2 (version 2) | ecosystem: Environmental > Terrestrial > Deep subsurface > Rock core/Sediment | place: Rifle, Colorado... | reverse complement strand
GGTGTCGAGCTCACGGCGGCGGCCGCGCAACTCGCTCGTCAGGCGCTCGTCCTCAGCTATCCGCGTGACGCCGCTCGGGTTCGTCTGGGCATCCGCGTGCTCAACGCCGGGCAGTGGGCACTGCGGCGCTCCTTTCGGGCGTTCGTCCACTCACCGGACGGACTACGAGCTGCGGCCGAGAAGCACGGCTTGCGAGTTACCGACACGGGCCGGAGCGCCTTCTGGGAGTTCACGACGCTACGACGCGTCGCATGACCGAGCTCGGGCTCTTCCCACTCGGCATCGTCCTGCTGCCGACGGAGCAGCTCCCGCTCCACATCTTCGAGGAGCGCTACAAGGAGCTCATCGGCGAGTGCCTCGATCAGAACGGGGAGTTCGGGCTCGTGTATGCGGATGACGACGGTCTGCGCGATCTGGGAACGCGCGCACGGGTCGTCGAGGTGCTGACGCGCTTCGAGGACGGGAGGCTCAACATCCTGGTCGAGGGAGGCGAGCGCTTCCGACTCACCGAGCTGACCGACGGCAGGTCGTTCAACACGGGTCTGGTGGCACCGATCGCCGACGACGACGATCCCGCCGACCCGGTCGCCGTCGACGAGGCGCTGCGGCTCTTCGGCCTTCTCCGCGAGCTCACGGACAGCGAGGTCGATCCTCCCGACCGCGACGACCGGCAGCTCTCGTTCGCGCTTGCGGGAAAGGTGGAGCTCCCCGCGGACGACAAGCTCGGGTTGCTCGGCGCAACCTCGGAGCGCCTCCGGATGGAGCTCGTGCAGGAGCTGCTCGCGACTGCCGTGCTGACCGCCCAGCGCGTACGTCGCGCCGCCGAGCGTGCATCGTCCAACGGCAAGGTCGAGATCGGGTGATCCGAGCTCCCGCGGCTACGATGACCCCGTGGCCGTGACGACGCAGGCGAAGCTCGACGCGCACCGCCTTCGGGCGGACTTCCCGATCTTCGAGCGCGAGATCAACGGGAAGCCGCTTGCCTACCTGGACTCGGCGGTGACGTCTCAGAAGCCGCGGCTGATGCTCGAGACCATGAATCACTTCTACGAGACCTCGTACGGAAACGTGCATCGAGGGGTCTACGCGCTCTCAGAGCGCGCGACCGCGGCTTTCGAGGGGGCTCGCCAGAAGATCCGCGCATTCATCAACGCCCCCGAAGCTCGCGAGGTTATCTTCACGCGCAATGCGACGGAGGGGCTCAACCTCGTGGCATACGCCTGGGGTCTCTCCAACCTCGGCCCAGGAGACGTGGTCCTCGTCACCGAGCTCGAGCACCATTCCAACTTCGTCCCATGGCAATACATCGCGAAGCGAACGGGTGCGGCTTTCCAGATGATCCCGCTCGACGAGAACGGCGAGCTGGACCTTGCCACGCTCGATGCTCTCGAGCACACCGGTGACATCAAGGTCGTGGCGACGGGCCTCGTCTCCAACGCGTTGGGAACAATCAACCCCGTCCAGCGGCTGGGCGCATGGGCGCACGAGAGGGGAGCGATCATCGTCGTCGACGCAGCCCAGGCTGCGCCGCACCGGAAGCTCGACGTGCAGGCGCTGGGCTGCGACTTTCTCGCGTTCTCCGCCCACAAGATGTGCGGGCCGAGCGGCGTCGGCGCTCTCTGGGGTCGCGCCGAGCTGCTGGAGGCCATGGAGCCGTTCAATCTCGGCGGACACATGATCCGCAAGGTGGAATTCGAGGAGACGACTTGGGGAGATCTCCCGCACAAGTTCGAGGCGGGCACCTCGCCGATCGCCGAAGCCGTGGGGTTCGGGGCGGCAATCGACTACCTCGATGCTGTTGGCCTGGACGCGATCGAGCAACACGAGCACGAGCTCGCCGAGTACGCACTCACGCTCCTTGGCGAGCTGCCGTGGATCGAGCTCTATGGGCCACCCCCCGAGCGCCGCGCCGGGATCGTCTCCTTCAACGTCACCGGGATCCACCCCCACGACGTGGCGCAGGTGCTCGACTTCGAAGGCATTGCGATCCGCGCCGGCCACCACTGCTGTCAGCCGCTGATGCGAAAGCTCGGCGTCGCGGCCACGAATCGGGCGAGCTTCTACCTGTACACGATCCCGGAAGAGATCGACCGCCTGGTCGCCGGTCTCCACAGGGTCAAGACGAGTCTGGGTTAAGCCATGGGTGAGTTCGATCAGCTCTACCGCGAAGTCATCCTGGACCACTACAAGAACCCGCGGAATCACGGGCTCCTCGAGCCAGCGGACGCGCATGCAGAGGGTCAGAATCCGCTCTGCGGCGACGAGATCTCCGTCTCGGTGCGCCTCGGCGAAGGGGACGTCATCGAGGAGGTGGGCTTCGACGGGCGCGGTTGCGCGATAAGCCAGGCGGCGACCTCGATGCTCAGCGACCTCGTCAAGGGGAAGACCGCGGAGGAGGTCGCCGTCATGCCGAAGGAGGCGCTCCTGGACGAGCTCGGCATCCCCTTGACGCCCGTCCGGCTCAAGTGCGCGATCCTCGGGCTCGGCGTGCTGAAGCTCGCTCTCCACAAGGCGCGCGGCACACCGCTTCCGGAGGAGTGGGGCACTTCAAGTCGGGACCTTGTCCTGGAGTGAGCTCTTGCGCTTCGTGAGTCGCAGGCACAGCGGCCGCTTTGCGACCGCCTCTAGGGATCTACGCGCGCCATGGGTGTTGGCGCGTACGGAATCCACACTCGTGGATTCCGAACATGCGCAAGGCACCGGAATCTGCGCGAGCGGATTCCGGTCTGGCGCAGATCTGGTGCTCGAATAGCGTGGCCCACGTCGAGGTCGCGCCGCTCGAGGAGCTTCCGCCGGGCACGATGCGACTCGTGGATGCCGGCGCGCTCACGATCGGCGTCTACAACTGCGCTGGAAAGCTTCACGCGATCGAGGATCGCTGCTCACACGACGACGGGCCACTGTGCGAGGGAGAGTGGGAGCCCGAAGCCTGTGTGGTGGTCTGTCCGCGTCACGGTTCGCGCTTCGACCTCGAGAGCGGCATTCCGATGAGCTTGCCCGCGTTCGCTGCGGTGGCGATCTACCCGGTGTCCGTCCGCGACGACGGGGTGGTCATCGTCGAGGTCCCCGACTGATGGTGGACGACCGCATCCTCGAGGTGCTCGCGCGGCTCGAGGCCGAAAATGCGGCGGAGCGCGAAGCCGGGCTTCCGGCGAAGCAGCGCTCCCGCCAGATCGCGCAGACCACGGGCCGCGTTCTCTTCGCGCTGGCAGCGTCGCAAGCCGGCGTCGAAGTGCTCGAGATCGGCGCGTCGCGTGGCTACTCCTCGATCTGGCTCGCTGCCGGCGCGCGCGTGCTCGGCGGCAGGCTGACGTCTCTCGAGCACGATCCGGCCAGGTGCGAGGCCTGGCGCACGAACATCGCGGATGCTGGACTCGAGGAGTGGGCCGAGCTCGTCGAGGGCGACGCGCACGCGACGCTCGCTGCGACCGAGGACACGTTCGACCTCGTTTTCCTCGACGCCGAGAAGGACGATTACGAGACGCTCTTTGCCCTCGCGCGGCCACTGCTCGAGCCGGGCGGGCTCGTCGTCGCCGACAACGTCCTCTCGCACGTCGAGTCACTCGGAGCGTACTCGGCGGCTCGCCAGGCCGATCGGTCGCTGTCGAGCGTCACGGTGCCGCTCGACCGTGGCCTGGAGCTGACGACGATCCTCACCTGACCTTGCTCATCGAGCTCCGCCCGCGAGCGGGCTGGGCATCTGTCCTCTTGTGCCCGTGGTGTCGGCCTTTCCTCCATCCGCTCGAAGTGCGTATGCTGGCGCTACCGCGGAAAGGAGGTGGTCCGGCTTGAGCGATGACAGTACGGGCAGTGGAGGTACCAGCGGGTAGAGGCGTGCCCCCGGGACCACCGGGAACCGCCTAGCCAGCGTAGGGGGCTCGCGATTCGCGCTGTACGTGCGAGAGCACGTGCCGGAAGCGCCTCTACTAATCCAACGCTGGTATCCGTCTCGAGGGGCCGCGGTGACGCGGCCCCTCGGCGTTCTACGCAGCGACGGTGAGGGGGCTCGCCTCGTGGACGAGCGCCGCGACGTGGTTGCGTAGGCGCTCGGCGACGAGCGGGCTGGCAAGCGTCCCCGACTCGTCGAATGCCTCGTACGCACGAGGTAGCGGGAAGTCGCCGGCGACGACGCGGGCTCCGGCGATTCCGAGGATCCGACGCAGGTCCTGCTGCGCCCAGATCGCACCGTACTCGCCCGTGGTTGCGCCGGCGATGGCGACGGTCTTGTTGCGAAGCCAGCTGCCGCGGTGCCGCGCCGAGACCCAGTCGATGGCGTTCTTCAGGACTCCCGTTGTCGAACCGTTGTACTCGGGCGTGACTACGAGGAGCGCGTCAGCGTCGTCGATGCGTCGCCGGAGCTCCGCGACCGACGTGGGAGTCTCGACGCCCTCCTGATCGAGATCCTCGTCGTAGTGGGGGATGAGACCGAGCCCGTCGTACACCTCGATCTCGACCCCGTCGGGAGCGAGCTCGGCGGCCGCCCGGGCGAGGGCCGTGTTGTACGACCCCGCCCGGAGGCTGCCGGAGATGGCGAGGACCTTCACGTCAGGCCGCCTTGACCGCCGCGAGGGTCGCCCTCAGGACAACCTCGTTCGGCAGCAGGAAACCGCCGCCGGGAAGCGGCGCATTCCAATTCAGCCCGAACTCGGTGCGGTCGACGGTGCCGGCGAGCTCGATGCCGATTCGGTCGTTTCCATACGGGTCGACGCCTGCTCCGACGAAGCTGCCCTTCAGCTCGACGGGCCTCGTGACGTCCTTGATCGTCAGCGCACCTTCGACGACGAGCTCATCGCCTCGAGTCTCGACAGCGGTCGACTCGAAGCGGAGCTCCGGATACCTCTCCGTGTCGAAGAACTCCGGCGACTGAACGTGCCCGTCGCGGGTCTCGTCGAATGTGGTGATGGTGGACACGTCAACGGTGCCGGAGATCGCCGGCGCGTTGCCGCCCTCGATCGTTCCGGAGAATCCCGGCACGCGACCCTTCACGGTCACGAGCCCGAGCTTCTTGACCTCGAACTCGAGGGCCGACCAGACGGGATCGATCGACCAGGTTCCGTTCGGGATGACGGTGGCCGAAGACTCTGCGAGGATGGACATGGACTTCTCCTTTGCGTCCGCTACTATTGAGTACGCAAGCAACTGTACAGGGATAAACATGACAAGTCAAGTATTGAGTGAGCAATCAATGTGTGTCGGCGCGTTCGTCGCGCTTCTCCGAGCACATGCAGGGATTACGCGCGACCTGAACTCCCAGCTGACGCTCGAGCACGGTCTGACGCTCAGTGACTTCGAGGTGCTCCTCCGGCTCTCTCGCGCCCCTGATCGGCAGATGCGCCGTGTGGATCTCGCCGACCAGGTCTTCTTGAGCGCCTCGGGTGTTACGCGTCTGCTCGACGGGCTCGAGCGGCAGGGTTTGGTGGAGCGGGCTTCCTGCGCGAGCGATCGACGGGTCGTCTACGCCGTGCTCACGGATGCCGGTCTCGAGCGCTTGCGGACCGCGGCCGACAGCCACTTCGCGCAGCTCGACGCCATCCTCGGTGCGCGGTTCGACGCCGACGAGCTCGGTGAGCTGACGCGCCTCCTCGATCGGCTCGGCGTCGGCGAGACCGAGGACTGCTCGCTGCCGGCCTGACGGCGCTCAGTCGTCGCTGAAGTTCTGCCAGTAGCGGCTCGGCGTCGGGCCGCGCTGCCCCTGGTACTTCGAGCCGATGCCCTCCGAGCCGTACGGGCGCTCCGCGGGCTCCGAGAGCTGGACGAAGGAGATCTGGCCGATCTTCATCCCGGCGTAGATCGTGATCGGCAGGTTCGCAACGTTGGAGAGCTCGAGCGTCACATGGCCGTCCCAGCCGGGGTCGATGAAGCCGGCCGTCGAATGGATCAGCAGGCCCAGCCTGCCAAGCGAGCTCTTCCCCTCTAATCGGGCCACGAGGTCGTCGGGGAGCGTGACCCGCTCGAGGGTCGAGCCGAGCACGAACTCGCCGGGGTGGAGGATGAAGGCTTCGTCGTCGGTGACCTCGACGAGCTCGGTCAGGTCCTCCTGCTTCGCCTTGACGTCGATGAACGGGTACCGAGAGTTGCGGAAGACACGGAAGTAGCGATCGACGCGCACGTCGAGGCTCGACGGCTGCATGAGCGCCGGCTCGTACGGATCGATGACGATCCGCCCCTCGTCGAGAAGCCGCCGAATCGTGCGATCGGAGAGGACCACGCGGCGATTCTACGAGGGCTGCGATATGGTCCACGCCCCGGTGTCGATGCTGTTCCCACCCATCGACCCGAACGAGCGGTTTCGCCAACGTCGGGCTGCGGTGAGGCGGAGGAAGCGCCTCAGGCGAGGCGCTGCCGTCGGAGCCGTCCTGCTGGCGGTTCTCCTCCTCGGGATGGGCGCCCAGTTCGTGGGGACGGGGACGGGTGCTGATCCCGCCGCCGATCTCGCCACGCTGGCGGCGACCCCGACGCGCGGCCCGCGCACGCTCCCGATCGAGCTCCGCGGCGTGCACGTCACGATGGGGCTCGCGTCGCTCCCAGGCAAGCTCGACGAGTACCTCGACCTCGAGCGCGACGGCCTCACTGCGCTCGAGCTCGACGTGAAGGACGAGAACGGGGAGATCGGCTTCATGACGAGGTCGGTCCCGCTCGCCGTCTCGATCGGGGCGGCGCGCGACTACTACGAGGCGCGCGACGTCGTGCGGCGGGCGCACGAGCGGGGGATCTACCTCATCGGCAGGGTCGTCGTCTTCGACGATCCGGTGCTGGCGCGCGCGAGACCCGACTTCGCGATCCGTCGCGCGGACGGCTCGGTCTGGCGCGACTCCGCCGGGCTCGGCTGGACGAACCCGTACGAGAAACGCGTGTGGAAGTACAACGTCGACGTCGCGATCGCGGCCGCGAGGGCGGGCTTCGACGAGATCATGTTCGACTATTTGCGGTTCCCGTCCGACGGGGACGTCGACGCTGCTGTCTATCGGAACCAGGGGTCGTTGGCGAAGCGGGACGCTGTCCCTGCGTTCCTTCGCTACGCGAAGAGCCGACTCGGGCCGTACGACGTTCGCCTCTCGGCTGCCGTCTTCGGCCTCGCTGCCGCTCGCGATCTCGGGATCGGCCAGCTACCGAGGCAGATGGCGCCGTACGTCGACACCGTGTATGCGATGACGTATCCGTCGCTGTTCGGAGCGGGAGAGCTCGGTCTCCAGGATCCGAGCACCGCACCCGGCGCGACTGTCGCCCGGGCGCTGCGGCGCTTCGAGCTTGCGCTCCGCGGACGCGACGCGCTCGTTGTGCCGTGGGTTCAAGACTTCAGCTTCTCGGTTCCGTACGAGCTCGATGAGGTTCGCGCGCAGATCGATGCGGCGCGGCTCTCCGGCGCCAAGGGCTACATGCTGTGGAACCCGGAGGGCCTGTACACGGACGGCGCCCTCTTGGCGCCGTCGTAGAGCGGCTACGGCGCCAGCCGTTCGCGGCGCCACCCGGCGCCTTCGCGGACGTACAGCAGCCGGTCGTGGAGCCGGTCGTCGCGGTGGGTCCAGAGCTCGATCGAGTGCGGAACGAGGCGGTAGCCGCCCCAGAACGGCGGACGCGGAACCGGCGCTGCGCCGAACCGCTCCTCGACCTCGGCGACACGCTGCTCGAGCTCGGTTCGGTCGCTGAGGGGCTCGGACTGGGGCGATGCCCAGGCGGCGATCTGACTTCCTCGGGGCCGTGTATCCCAGTACGCGATCGACTCCTCTGCGGACACCTCCTCGATCGCCCCCTCGATCCGCACCTGGCGGCCTAGCTCCCACCAGTGGATGGCGATCGCGGCCCGCCGATTCAGGCGCAGCTCGTCGCCCTTGCGCGAGCGACGGTTCGTGAAGAACGTCAGCCCGCGCTCGTCCATCCCTTGCAGGAGCACGACGCGCGCCGACGGCCTTCCGTCGAGTGTCGCCGTTGCGAGCGTCATGGCATGCGGTTCGGGAACACTCGCGCGCGCCTCGTCGAGCCACGTGTGGAGTTGCGCGATCGGGTCGTCGACGAGCGCGTGGTCGGTCATCGCGCGACAGGATGCTTCATCTAGGCTGCCGCGCGTGGCGGCGACCCGCGTGATCGAGATTCGCACGGAGATTCCAGGGCCCCGTAGCCGCGAGATCCTCGAGCGTGAGCGCAAGGCAGTCGCCCGGCCGCTGATCGTCCACGAGCCGATCGTGGCCGACCGCGCGCGGGGCTCCACCATCACGGACGTCGACGGCAACACGTTCGTCGACTTCGTCGGGGGCGTCGGCGTCGCGAACGTGGGTCACAACCATCCGCGCGTCATGGAGGCGATCTCGGAGCAGGTCGAGCGCTTCCTGCACACCGACTTCACCGTTGTCCCGTACGAGGGCTACGTCGCGCTGGCCGAGCGCCTCGGTGCGCTCGTCCCGATCAGCGGTGAGACGCGCGGCGCCTTCTTCAGTGCCGGCGCGGAGGCGGTCGAGAACGCCGTCAAGCTCGCGCGGCTCTATACGAAGCGACAGGGCGTCATCGCGTTCGAGGGCGCATTCCACGGGCGCACCATGCTCGCGCTGACCATGACGTCGAAGACGCACCCGTACAAGAAGGGACTCGGGCCGTTCGCGCCTGAGGTCTACCGGGCGCCGTTCCCGAACGTGTACCGGGGGCCGGACGCCGCGACGGCGCTGACCGCACTCGAGCGCCTGTTTACGACACACGTCTCTCCGGACCATGTCGCCGCGATCGTCTTCGAGCCCCAGCAGGGCGAGGGTGGATTCCTGCCGGCTCCGGCGGAGTTCGTCGAGGGCCTTCGGAGGATCTGCGACGAGCATGGCATCGTCCTGATTGCAGACGAGGTGCAGACGGGGTTCGGGCGGACGGGGCGGATGTTCGCGATGGAGCACTTCGCCGTCGAGCCGGATCTCATGATCGTCGCGAAGTCGATCGCCGGAGGGCTTCCGCTGTCAGGCGTGCTCGGGCGCGCGGCCATCATGGACGACCCACACTCCGGCGCGATCGGCGGGACCTTCATCGGGAACCCTGTTGCTCTCGCCGCAGCGTGTGCCGTCCTCGAGATCTTCGAGGAGGAGCAACTCGTCGATCGCGCACAGGTGCTCGGCGGTGCGCTCCGCGCTCGGATGCTCGACTGGCAGTCGCGGTGGCCGCGAATCGGAGACGTTCGTGGGCTGGGAGCCATGCTGGCCATCGAGCTCGTGCGTGACCCCGCGACGAAGGAGCCCGCACCCGAGCTCGCCAGGGCCGTGATCGACGAGGCGCTGCAGCGCGGTTTGCTGCTCCTCAAAGCCGGCGTCGACGGAAACTGCATCCGCGTTCTCTGCCCGCTCACGACGTCCGACGCCGAGCTCGACGACGGACTTCGCGCCTGGGAAGAGGCGTTGGCTGTCGTCCTCGGCGCGTAGGGGCGAGATATATCTCGCCCCAACAACCTGGGGCGACATTCGCAACACTCCGACCGTGCGCACGGGGGAAGAGCGCAAGCTCGTCACCGTTCTGTTCGCCGACCTCGTCGGATCGACGGCGTTCGCCGACGATCGCGACCCCGAGCGCGTGCGTGCGCGGCTCGAGCGCTTCTACGACGCGATGCAGGAGGAGATCGAGCTCACCGGCGGCACGGTCGAGAAGTTCGCCGGGGACGCGGTGATGGCGGTGTTCGGCGCGCCGACCGCGCTCGAGGACCACGCCGAGCGTGCGCTCCACGCTGCGCTCGCGATGCAGCAGCGCATCCTCGAGCTCTTCGGCGGCGAGCTCGAGATGCGGGTCGGGGTCAACACGGGAGAGGTCGTCGTCGGCGCTCCGCGCGAGGGGAGCTCATTCGTGACCGGCGACGCGGTGAACGTCGCCGACCGGCTCCAGAAGACGGCTTTGCCGGGCGAGGTGCTCGCCGGCGAACGAACCGTCGCCGCCGCAGCCGGTGCGTTCGCGTTCTCGGAGCAGAGGCCGATCGACGCCAAGGGCAAGTCCGAGGCAGTTGTCGGATCCGCGGTGCAGCGTGCGCTGCGAGCGATACGCCCGCGGGGGGTCGGCGGTCTCAGGCGCGTCTTCGTCGGCCGTGACAGCGAGCTCGATCTTCTGCGTGCGACCTATCGGCGAGCGGCGACGCGATCCGAGCCGCACCTCGTCACCATCGTGGGCGAGCCCGGCGTCGGGAAGTCCCGCCTCGTGCTCGAGTTGTGGGATGCGCTCGCGAGCGAGGAGCCGGCACCCGTCGCGCGGACGGGGCGCTGTCTTGCCTACGGCGCCGGCATCACCTACTGGCCGCTCGGGGAGGTGGTACGTGAGCATTTCAAGCTTCGCGAGGGCGCACCGGCGGACGAGGTTCAGGCGCGTCTCGAGGGTCGCGAGATCCTGGGCCTCGCGCTCGGGCTCGACGTCGCGCCCGATCTTCACCCGCTCGATGCGCGTGAACGGCTCCACACGGCAGCCGTCGCCTTCGTCGAGGAGCTCGCAGGCGACCAGCCCACCGTCCTGCTCGTCGAGGACATCCACTGGGCCGAGCAGGATCTGCTCGATCTCGTCGAGCGTCTTGCAACAGACGTACGTGCGCCCCTCATGGTGGTAGCCACCTCTCGGCCCGAGATCATCGATCTCCGGCCTACGTGGGGCGCGGCGAAGCGAAACGCGACGGTCCTCTGGCTCGATCCGCTCTCGGCCTCGGCTGCGTCGCGCATGTTGGACGAGATGCTCGCTTCGGCGCTGCCCGACGAGGTGCGTGACCTCGTCGTGGAGCGCGCCGACGGAAATCCCTTCTTCCTCGAGGAGCTCGTCGGCGAGCTCGTGGACAGCGGCGCCCTCGTTCGGACGGAAGGCGAGTGGGTGCTCGGTCGCCCGGACGCGGTCGTCGCGATGCCGGATACGGTCCACGCCGTCCTGGCTGCACGGATCGATCGACTCCCCTCGACCGAGAAGGCGGCGCTCCAGGCCGGTTCGGTTGTGGGACGCGTGTTCTGGGACGCGCCGGTCGTCCACTTGCTCGGCGGCGACGAGCCCGACTTCGGCTTGCTCGAGGAACGGGATCTCGTCACCGCGCGGCGTTCGACGACGGCCGCAGACGATCGCGAGTTCGCGATCAAGCACGCGCTTACGCGGGAGGTCGCGTACGGCTCGATCCCGAAGGCGCGGCGCGGTCGGCTCCACGCCGCGCTCGCGGACTGGCTGGAGGAGAGCGGGATCGGTCCGGACGAGCGCGCGCCTCTCCTCGCATACCACTACGCCGAGGCGGCGAAGCCGGAGGACGCCGATCTTGTGTGGGGCGGGGAGCCCGACGAGCTCGCGCGCGTTCGCGCCCGGGCCGTCCACTGGCTCTCGCGCGCTGGGCGGCTCGCGCGCGGCCGGCACGAGATCCACGAGGCCGTAGAGCTCTATACGCGCGCGGTCGAGCTTTCGTCCGACGAGCACGAGCAGGCGCTGCTCTGGAGGGCGATCGGCGAGGCGCAGGCGCTTCGGTACGACGGCGAGGCGATGCGAACGGCGCTGCTTCGCGCCCTCGACGGCCCGCTCGACGACGCCGAGCGCGCAGACACGTACGCGCTCCTCGCGTTCCATGCGTCTCTGCGGTCGGCCAT
>Ga0209109_10001851_pt1 | contig 11556 bp, 12 predicted proteins | sample Rifsed10ft2_FD_184004 | JGI IMG/M metagenome (GOLD analysis project Ga0209109, IMG submission 184004) | Soil microbial communities from Rifle, Colorado, USA - sediment 10ft 2 (version 2) | ecosystem: Environmental > Terrestrial > Deep subsurface > Rock core/Sediment | place: Rifle, Colorado... | reverse complement strand
CCTCCTGGCTGTTGAAATGGCGTTCTCGCAAACCCCATTTTTACACAGTCGGAGGCTTTTTTTCAATTCACTCGCCAAGGCTTACCCGTGGATCCAGGCTCATAGCTTACTCCTTTGTAGGCTTCGTCCGGTTCCCGCGCGCCTCGTTCTCCGCGATGCGCGCCTTGACGAGCTTCTTTACGAGCGCGGCGCGGCTTGTTGGCTGGGAAACGAACAGAGTAGACCGCTTTTCTCACTAGACTCTCCGTTCATTCGACCTACACGTTGAACACGATCTCGCGTGCCGGCTAGTGCTTCACGGTGCACAACGCCTGTCGAATTTCGCCCAGGTGATAAGCGGTGTGGACAATCGTGGCAATCGCCCCGCCAATCTCTTGCTCACTGGGCCAGGCGGGAGCGTCGTGAATAAGCGCCTTGATGCGGTTGTAACTATCGCGCAGTCCGGTCTTCAGCACTTCCCACTCACTCGGAGTGACTTCCTTCGTGGTGCGCCAGATCTCGCCCCAATCTACGCGTTCATAGGTGCCGCTTCGCACGAAACGTTCAGTCACATCCAGATAAAACGCCACATGCTTGACTTGCGCCGCCAGCGTCGCGCACTGGCCGCCGACCGGAATGGACGCTTCCTCGGCAGAGATGGTCGCCAACGTCTCGAACATGGACGTGCCTTTGTCCAGAAAGTAGCCGTGTACGTTGTCAAACGTCTCATCGAGTAATTCGTACAGCGCTTTGGTGAAGTGTTCGGCTTGAATTTGTGTAGACATAGTTGCTTGGCGAGGTGGTGCTGGTCAATAAGCACAAGCCGACTTTAACGGCTCAAGTGGCACGGAGATTCATCGCTTTTTCGGCCTTGCCATCGAACATTAAGAAGGTAGTGATTTTGGGCATGGCTGTTTTCATCTCCTCGAAGCTATCGCGTGGCGCTGGCCTTGAATGACAGGCCCTTGGCCCTCAGGGCGCGGCGGAGCAGAGCGAGCGCTTTGGGGCCCATGCCGTGCAACCCCGCGATTTCGGCCTCGCTGAATTTTACGAGCTGTTCGAGTCGCACGATGCCAGCCCCGGCAAGCGCCCGGCGTGCGGGCGCAGCCAGTTTGGGTGGCAGTTCGCTTTCTGTTTGGTTTGGGGATGGGTTGGCCTTTTTCATGACCTTCCTTTGTAGCTCGGGCTTGTTTCTTTTCGCAGTTCAACTGCCAGCGAATGCCATACCAATCAATCACCAGGCCAACGCGCGCCAGGATATGTCGTGCGGGGAATAGTCAGATTTGCCGCCATCGGCCAGCGTGCCAAAGTTTTGTGGTGATTTCACCGCTGAATAGGATAGAACAAGTGTTTCAAAATGTCAAGCGGCGAATTGTCCGCGCTTAAGCCGCATCGTAGGCTTGTTTCAGCCACGCCAGCACTTCTTTGTCAATTTGTTTCGGATCGCTGATGCGCACACGATGGGTGACCATTGCATTCCACGACCCGGCGGCTTCGAAGCGCCCGGTTGGCGCGACGCCTTTGAGCTTGATGCCGATGTCCAGGCGCTCGGCGGCGGATGGCTGCACGATGCCAAATTTCTTGCCGTTGCGCAACACGTTGATGTACGTCAGGTTGGCCGACAGCTCAACATCTGCGCCAAACTTTGCAATTTTCGCCGCGAGCGCGTCGTAGGGCTTGCGCCACACGGCCTTCTTACCCGCAAATAGCTTGGCGAGCCGATCATCCGGGCTTGCTTTGACGTCGTCGGCGTGACCGATCAATTGCCAAATCGCTCCGGCGTGACCATACCCAAGCCCGAAGTCTTTCTTGAGCCAAGCGACGACCTCGCCGGCTTTTGTCAACCCTTTTTCTTTGGCAAGCGCGCGAAAATCAGCCGGCGTCTTGCCGGTCTTGGTTTTGATGTTGTCCAGATACGACTGAAATGCTTTCTTGTCCTTTTCTGACTTTTCAGACATGGTTCTCCTCGTGTTGGTTATTTCTTTTTGCCGCCGGATATATTGTGGGCGACGGCGGCGCGAATAAGGTCCTTCAAGGCGGCTTCATTTATTTTGTCGCCTTCGCGGAGGTCAATGGCGCGTGTGGCCTTCGCGTCGAGGCCAGCGTTGAAGAGACCGTGCGCATCTTTCAGCGAAGCGCCTTTGAAGAAGTTGATCTTGAGATGATCCTTGAAAGCACCGACGGCAACAACATTCCCTTTGTGAGACCACACCGCAGTGCCCCACTTCCATTCCTCGGTAATGTCGGAGTCGGCCTCATGGATCAGTTTGCGCAGTCGGGCCAGCATTTTGCCGCGCCAGTCGGCCAGTTCTGCGATTTGGTTGGTGATGAGTTGTGAGGGGGTCGGGCCCTCGTCCGAATCTGCTTTTTTCATGGTTTCTTCTTATCGTCGAGTGGGGTCATTTTACACTTGCCTCTGGGGACGGCCTGAACCAGGCCTATCATTCTCAGGTGGCTTGCTTCAGGCCATCACATGTTGGTTGGGCGAGCTTGGTTAGATGTGGTCGAAATCCGCTGGCTCAAATACCTGAACGATTTCCGACTCGCCGTCACCGACGATTTTACGGAAGCGCTTGCACCATTCAATCGCCTCATCCAATGATTTGGTCTGAATGACAGCCCAGCCGGCCAACAGCTCTTTTAGCTCAATGAACGGCCCGTCTGTAACAGTGAATTTGCCATTCTCCAGCTTGAGGCGTGTGCCTGTGGGTTGCAGAGCGCCCGTGGCGACTAAGACACCCGCCTGCATCGCCTCGCCGATAAATTTCCCCATTTCCTCCATCATCTCTGGGGTGGGCGGCGCGGCCCCTTCCGGGTTGAAATGGGGGTCGTAAACCAGGAATTGCATGATGGTTTCTCCTTATGCTTGGGAGCCGGGACATTGGCCTCGACTCGGGTGTTGTTATCTAATAATCGTTTGGCAAGGCCCAAATTCGACAATGAGATTACTCAATTTTGAAAATCCTGCATTCATTGATTCAATCCAACAGGTCTCTCAGCCGCCGTTCAAGAAACCGCCGCCCCGGCTCTTGCTGGGTAAGGTTCAGCGCCTGTTGGTAGGCCGCTCGGGCCTCTTCTATCCGGCCCAAACGATGGAGCAAATCCGCCCGCGCCGAGTGCGCCAAATGATAATCGGCCAAAAGGCCGCGCGCCAAAATTTCATCCATCAGGGTTAGGCCCACCGCCGGGCCATCGCGCATTGCCACAGCCGCCGCCCGGTTAAACTCGACCACGGGTGAAGGCGTTATCCGCATCAACCGATCATACAAGTTCACAATCTGATCCCAATCCGTGGCGGCGACGGTGGGCGCCGCCGCGTGCACCGCCGCGATGGCGGCCTGGAGGGTATACAGGCCGTATCGGCCTGACAGCAGTGCGCCCCTCACCAACGCAATCCCTTCTGTGATCTGTTCCCGGTTCCAAAGCGAGCGGTCCTGATCCTCCAGCAGAATCAGGTCGCCTTCCGGCGAGGCGCGTGCTGCGCGGCGAGATTCGTGCAACAGCATCAACGCAAGGAGGCCCACGGCCTCCGGCTCCGGTAGCAACTCGACCAGCAGACGCCCCAGGCGAATCGCCTCACCGGAGAGATCGGGTCGCGTCAGCGACTCGCCGGATGAGGCGGAGTATCCCTCGTTGAACACCAGGTAGATCACCTGGAGCACTGCCTCCAGCCGGTCGGACAGCTCGGCCCGCGACGGCACCTCATAGGGAATGCGCGCGTCGCGGATTTTCGTCTTGGCGCGCACGATGCGCTGGGCCAGCGTGGGTGGGCTGGTGAGGAAGGCGTGCGCGATCGCCTCGGTCGTAAGCCCGCAGACCTCCCGCAGTGTCAGCGCCACGCGGGCGTCCGGCGGCAGGGCGGGGTGACAGCAGGTGAAGATCAGCCGCAGCCGGTCGTCCTCGATGCGCAAAGCGTCGTCGTCCGAACGGAGGTCGCGGTCGAGCCGCTCAGCAAGCTCCTCCAGCGGGGCGTCGAATCGGGCGCGGCGGCGCAGGGCGTCAATGGCCTTGAAGCGACCAACCGAAACGAGCCAGGTTCGAGGGTTGGCGGGGATACCATCCCGCGGCCATTGCTCCATCGCCACTCTGAAGGCATCGTGCAGTGCGTCCTCAGCCAGGTCGAAGTCGCCGAGCAGGCGGATCAGGGTGGCGAGGATGCGGCGCGACTCGGAGTGATAAATGGTGTCCAAAATCTCGCGCATCTGCTCGGCTGTGGGCTCGCTAGTCATTCGGATTCCTTTGCCTGACCCATTTTCTCACAGTTTTTTCTAGCACCGCTTGTAAGGATTTAGGCCCGACCGCTCCTTCCTTCATAACCGCTCCCGCCCGTCTCGTTCTCCGCGGTGCGCGCCTTGACGAGCTTCGTCACGAGCGCGGCGGGGGAGGGGCTTGTTGGCCCGGAAGCGGATGGTGGCCTTGGCGAGGTCGTAGCCCTTTAGCTCCGCCGCCGTTACCGTCACCAGCATTTCCACGTGAAGTCTTTTGGCCCCCACCACTTCATGAGCATCTCAGGGTCGGTCCATGACTTCCACACAAGCTCACGCGGCGCATCGAAGATGCGCATGATGACGATCTCCCGCCCCGCTGTCTCACGGGTAGGGCTATTCGTCATGGTCATGCTGCTCTGCCTTTTGGATTGCGCGCAGGTAGTCGTCCAACCCGATGTTGGAACAAACGTTCTTATTTGTCAAGTGTATAATGCCCTATTTCCTGGGGATGTACACATCGCACACCTGCGGATTATCCTCGCGGGGAGTCAGGTGAGCATCGAGACGGTGACGGGCGTGGGATACAAGCTGGTGGCGGGATAAATGCCTGAGAAGCCGAAGAAGTCCTTTGAGATTGATCTGGCCGTCGAGCGCCTCCGCGCGGCTGTCCGGCCGTTCCCGAAGGCGGCGATGTTCGAACTAGCCGAGGACGGCTTCGTCTCGCCCTTTGAGCTGCTCGTGGCCTGCATCATTTCGATTCGGACACAGAGTTAAACCCAAACCAGACGTGCGGTTTAGCCTTATGGGGAGTTGGGTGTAGTTTACCCGTTGAGGCCAAGTCACCTCTCATGAAGAAACCAAGTGGAAGCAAACGATGTTTCGATGTTGAGTTAGCCCTGCCTCGCGTGCGTGCTGCAGTCGAGCCACCGCCGGGCGTCCCAAGAAAAATATGTGAGTCCTGACCGAAGAGGTAAGCTCATGCCCCAGACCGATCCCCTTTTACAACCTTTTCAACTCAAGCATCTGACGCTCAAGAACCGCATTATGAGCACGAGTCACGAGCCTTCGTACGCCGAAGATGCAAAACCCAAGTTACGCTATCAACTTTATCAGGAAGAGAAGGCCAAAGGCGGGGTAGCGCTTACGATGTTTGGCGGGTCGGCCAACATCGCCCCGGATTCCCCGGCGGCCTTCGGGCAGATATATGTGGGCGACGATTCGATCATTCCTTATTTTCGACAAATGGCCGAGCGCGTCCACCGCTACGGCGCCGCAGTCATGTGTCAAATCACCCACATGGGGCGGCGGACATATTGGGATACAGAAAACTGGCTGCCCACGATTGCCCCATCCCCGGTGCGCGAACCAGCGCATCGCTCGATTCCCAAAGAGATGGAACGCGCTGACATCAAGCGGGTGATCACAGCTTACGGCGCGGCGGCGCGGCGCTGTAAAGAAGGCGGATTGGACGGCGTCGAGATTGAAGCTTATGGACATCTCTTCGACAGCTTTTGGACGCCGCTGGTCAACCACCGCACGGACGAATACGGCGGCAGTTTCGAGAACCGCCTGCGCTTTAGCCTGGAGGCGCTGGCGGAAATCCGCCAGCAGGTGGGTGAGGGTTTCATCGTGGGCATCCGGATGTCTGGTGATGAAAGTGTCGAGGGTGGCCTGACTTTTAATGACTGCGTCGCCATTGCGCGCCGTCTGGCGGCCACCGGCCTGCTGGATTTTTTCAACATCGTTAAAGGTTACATCGCCACCGACGAGGCGTTATCGCACGTGATCCCCAACATGGGCACGCCCAGCGGCCCGCACCTGCCGCTCGTCGCTGCCATCCGCGAGGAGATTGACCTGCCGCTCTTTCACGCCGCCCGGATTGCAGATGTGGCAACGGCGCGGCATGCCATTCGCGCCGGAATCGTGGATGTGGTGGGCCTGACGCGCGCGCTGATGGCTGACCCGTACATCGTTGCCAAGATTGAGCGCGGGGAAGAAGATCAGATTCGTCCCTGCGTCGGGATGGGATACTGCATTGATCGTATCTATATCGGACGTGAGGCGCTCTGCATCCATAACCCGGCAACCGGGCGCGAAGAAACGATACCCCACGTCATCATTAAATCCGAGCAGCCGCCGCGGCGAGTTGTGGTCGTGGGCGCGGGGCCGGCCGGATTGGAAGCGGCCCGCGTCTGCTCCGAGCGTGGGCACCGAGTCGTTTTGTTCGAGGCCCAAGCCAAACCGGGCGGACAAGTTCAAATCGCTGCGCGCGCCCCGCGCCGCCAGGACGTGATTGGCATCACCGATTGGCTCTACTCCCAGGTCAAGCGGCTGGAGGTGGAGGTCCACCTGAATCACTATGCCACCGTTGCCGATGTGCTTGCCGAAAATCCTGATGTGGTGATCATGGCCACAGGTGGACTGCCCAACCCTGGCTCTTTGAGTGACGGCGCAGATTGGGTGACATCCTCCTGGGACATTTTGACCGGAACTGCGAAACCAGCGGCGAACGTTTTATTCTTTGACGATCACGGCAACCACGAGGGGTACTCCTGTGTCGAGTTTCTGGCAGCCGGTGGTTCCCATGTGGAACTGGTCACACCCGATCGCATGATCGCGCAAGAAATCGGCGGCACGAATTATCCGGCTTATCTCAAAGCCTTCTACGATCACGGCGTGACGCTCACATTGAACTATCGCTTGAAGAAGGTTGCGCCGCGCGGCGGCCAGCTTGTCGCCACCCTTTACAACGAATACAACCAGTCAACCGTCGAGCGCATTGTGGATCAAGTGGTGGTTGAGAATGGCGCGCTGCCAGTGGCGGACCCGTATTTGGAACTCAAGGACGATTCGTCCAACTTGGGAGAAGTGGACCTTGCGGCGTTGATCGCCGGACGCCCGCAGGCGCTCGTCAACAACGCGGCGGGCCGGTACCAACTGTTCCGCATTGGCGATGCGGTAGCCAGCCGCAATATCCATGCCGCGATTTACGATGCCCGGCGCTTGTGCAAGGACCTGTAGCTGGAGCGGGCAGGCCGTTGGGTAGATTGCGATTACTTCTACGGTCACACACGGACGATTGACGTTCACGTTGCACATTTGCGTAAGTTACTCGCCGGTAGCCGGTTGAGCATCGAGACGGTGACGGGTGTAGGCTACAAACTCGTCGTCAGCTGATATATTTTCGGATAGAAGTGACAGTGTTCTGGTTGGGACGCTAGGGCGCCGCCGGGGCTGAAGTCGAACGGTAGTAGTAAGGCGGTTGCATTCGCATTAGAGAAAAGCAATGGCTAATCTCCCCTCAGGGACCGTTACATTCTTATTTACCGACATCGAAGGCTCGACGCGACTCCTGCAACAGTTGGGCGAGAAATTCGCGACCCTGATCACGGAGCAACAGCAGATTTTGCGCGAGGCATGTGAGACTCACAATGGGCGCGTAGTGAGTATTCAAGGCGATTCATTCTTCATGGCCTTTCCGAGTGCGGTGGATGCAATCAACGCCGTGGTGCAATCCCAACGTGAGCTCGCTGCTCACAGGTGGACAAATGGAGTCAGCGTACGCGTGCGCATGGGCTTGCACACAGGCGAGTCACAAATCAATGCGTCAGATTACGTAGGCATCGATGTACATCGCGCCGCACGTATCGCGGCCGCCGCGCATGGCGGACAGGTGCTGCTCTCGCAAACAACACTCGATTTGATCCAAAATGACCTGCCCGATGAGGTGACAACACGTGACCTGGGCAATCATCGCTTAAAAGATTTGCGCCAGCCCAAACATCTTTATCAACTCGTCATTAATGATTTGCCCTCAAGTTTTCCGCCAATCAAATCGCTCAACGCGCTGGCAAATAATCTGCCGATACAGTTGACGAGTTTCATCGGACGTGAAAAAGAAATAAGAGAGGTAAAGCAAGTCATCCTCGACCATCGCCTGGTAACGCTGACAGGTCTAGGTGGCAGCGGCAAGACTCGCCTGGCGCTGCAAGCTGCTGCTGAGATGATCGAGCATTTTCATAACGGTGTGTTTTTCGTCGCTTTGGCGCCGATCACCGATCCCGGGCTGGTTGCTTCGACAATCGCTCAAGCGATAGGCATTACTGAGAGCGGTGGGCGGTCTATTATTGACGGTCTAAAGGATTATTTGCAGGGCAAATCTTTGTTGCTATTGCTCGACAACTTTGAGCAAGTGATTTCCGCGGCTGCGCTTGTTGCCGAACTCTTGGTGGCCGGCCGGGAATTAAAGATTTTAGTCACCAGCCGCGAAGGACTACGTATCGGTGGCGAGCACGAGTACCCCGTGCCGCCGCTGGCGTTGCCAATTCTCACACAGCTACCCTCTTTGGAAGCCCTTACACAATATGCTGCTGTCAAGTTGTTCATTCAGCGCGCGCAGGCGGTCAAGCCGGACTTTAATATTACGAACGATACAGCACCGACGGTGGCCGAAATCTGCTATCGGTTGGATGGATTGCCGCTGGCAATCGAGTTAGCGGCGGCGCGCATCAAGTTGTTGTCGCCACGCGCCATGCTCGCCCGCCTGGAAAACCGTCTGGAATTTCTGACGGGCGGTGGGCGCGATTTGCCAGCGCGCCAGCAGACCCTGCGCAATGCCATTGCGTGGAGTTATGATCTGCTAAGTGAAGAGGAACAGAAATTGTTCCGGCGGCTGTCCGTTTTTGTCGGCGGTTCTACGTTAGAGGCGGTCGAGGCGGTCGCCGGGGATCAGTCAGCCCGCGTCTCCGTATTGGATCAATTGGGACCGCTCTTGGACAAGAGTTTGTTGCGAGAGGTGGAAGGGACGGGTGGCGAGCCGCGTTTTGTGATGTTGGAGCTGTTGCGGGAGTTTGGCTTGGAACAATTGGAAGGGAGTGGCGAGCAAGAAGCGATCCGAGGCCGTCATGCTAACTTTTGCCTGGCGCTCGCCGAGGGTGCCGAAGCAAGCTTAGAGAGCGCGGAGCAGGTTCAATGGATGGATCGCATGGAGCAAGAGCACGACAACCTGCGCGCAGCGCTCGAGTGGAGCAAGACGGCAGATGGCACTGGAGAATTATGTTTGCGATTAGCTGGGGCGCTCGGATCCTTCTGGGAAGTGCGTGGCCATTTTAGCGAGGGGCGCGAGCGGCTGTCTGCTATACTATCCACGAAATCTGCACAGGGACAAACAGCGGCGCGTGCCAGGTTGCTTGCCCGGGCCGCAGAACTTGCCTATCGGCAAAGCGTATATCCTGCGACTACCTCACTCGCCAAAGAGAGTCTGGCAATTTACCGCAAAATTGGAGATGAGCAGGGTATCGCATCAACGCTCATTAAGTTGGGAAATGCAGCGACAGAGAGAGGCAGTTACGCAACCGCGTCTCGCTTTTTGGAGGAGGCGCTGACGATTTGGCGCGAGCGAAAGGACAAACATGGTACGGCTCGCGCGTTGATCAGCTTAGGGTGGGCTGCACTGCGTTCAGGAGACACTCATCTCGCAAACACGCGTTTGGAGGAAGCATTAGCCTTATCACGCGAATTGGGAGATGCGCGGAGTATGGGCTTCGAGCTTTCTGGCTTGGGGGAAGTGGCGCTGCGACAGGGTGATTACGCCCGTGCGACACAACTCATGGAGGAGAGCCTGGAACTGCGCAGGCAGCTTGGTAACAAATGGGGTGTTGGTGTTTCGCTCGGTATGTTAGGCTGGGTTGCCATGCGCGAGCGAGATTGGGATCGTGCAACTGCACGGCTGGGCGAGAGTCTGCAAGTCCGACAGGAAATTGGGGACAAGGGCGGCAGCGCCTGGTGCCTCGAGCGCTTGGCAGGGATCGCTATCGTACAGGGCCAGGCTGAGAAAGCCGTGCGCCTTTTTAGCGCCGCAGCCGCGCTACGTGCCTCGATTGGCTCGGTCATTGACCCCGTGGATCGAGCGAGCTATGAAAGAAATCGCAGATCGCTACGTGCGAAATTAGGCCAGGAGCGATTTAAGGCCGCCTGGGATGAAGGCTGCGCCATGAAAATGGAGCAGGCTATCGCGTATGCGCTTGGGACGAGCGACGCGCAATAATTTTCTCTTTAGCTAGCACCAGGTCCCAACCAGCGAAAACCTCACATTCGGTATGGGTAGATTGGGTCGACTTTTACGGACAAACGAGGACAGTAGATGTGCACATCGCACACCTGCGGAAAATCCTCACGGGAAGTCAGGTGAGCATCGAGGCAGTGACAGGGGTGGGGTATACGCTTGTGGCGGGGTAAATGCCTGAGAAGCCAAAGCAGCCTTTTGACATTGATCTGGTCATCGAGCGCGTCCGCGAGGCTGTTCGCCCCTGGCCGAAAGCCGCGATGTTCGAGCTGGCCGAGACGGGTTTTGCCTCGCCCTTTGAGCTGCTCGTGGCCTGCATCATTTCGATTCGGACGTATGACGAAGTGATGCTGCCGACGGCCCGCCGCATGTTCGCGCGCGCCCGGACAGCTGAGGCCATCAGCCAACTCACTGTGAAAGAGATTGACGAACTCATCCGCCCATGCACGTTCCACGAGCGTAAGGCGCAGCAGATGCACGCGCTGGCGCGGCGGGTAGCGGAGGAATACGCGGGGAACTTGCCGTGTGACTCAGAGGTCTTGCTGTCGTTCGAGGGCGTGGGGCCGAAGTGCGCCAACCTGGTGCTGGGCATCGCGTGCGGCGAGCCGCGCATCAGTGTGGACATCCATGTCCATCGCGTGACGAACCGCTGGGGCTACGTGGCCGCCACGACTCCCGAGCGCACCATGCTCGCCCTCGAAGCCAAACTCCCACGCCAGTATTGGGTCGAGATCAATAAGCTGTTGGTTCCATTTGGCAAACACACTTGTGCGGGGGAGCGGCCCCACTGCTCAACCTGCCCCTTGCTCGATATGTGCCAACAGGTGGGCGTTAAGGCCCATCGTTAGGCGCGGCCCACCCCACTCTGGAGAAACAGGAATATCAGCACCGGGCTGGCGTTTTGTTAGGCGACCTGCGCCGGCCTATCGGCCTCCGGCGTTTCGAGTCGGAGCGCCGCCGGGAGCCCCGCGGCCCATGACCGGATCGCCGTCCAATTGCGCCGGTCTCCGGCCGGAGCCTGAATGATCAGCATGACGAACAACACCGCCCACCACTTCAAACGGCCATATTCCAGCCGGCCACCGAAAACCCCGATGTCTACTGGTTTGACCGGATGGGTTGCCATGAGAATGGGTCGAACATAGTTCGCCAGCCTGGCATAGCGTTCTCTGAAATTCAGGCGTCCTTCTTTTTCGGGCGGTTTGGGCAGTTTTTCGTCCACATACACCGGCACCCCGCCCACGCTCGTTTCGCGCGTCTGCGTCAGGCTCATCCCCATGACAAACACCGCCAGTGGGATACGCC
>Ga0209109_10001842_pt1 | contig 11582 bp, 12 predicted proteins | sample Rifsed10ft2_FD_184004 | JGI IMG/M metagenome (GOLD analysis project Ga0209109, IMG submission 184004) | Soil microbial communities from Rifle, Colorado, USA - sediment 10ft 2 (version 2) | ecosystem: Environmental > Terrestrial > Deep subsurface > Rock core/Sediment | place: Rifle, Colorado... | reverse complement strand
CACGCAGGCGAACCGCGACATTCAAGCGCCACTGCCGGAGCAGGTGAACGTCTACATTTACGCCGACACGGAAGCGGCGCGGGCCGCGCTCGCGCCGGTCGGGCGCATTTGGGCCGACGGGTACGCCGATCCGCCGCTCGGGCTGGCCGTCGTCGCCGTCGCCGACGACGTGGGCGCGGCCGTCAACCTCGGGCGCGAGATCCCCCACGAGTTGACGCACATCCTGATTTATCAGGCAACCCGTGACCGGTTCGCGCAGGTCCCGACGTGGTTGAACGAAGGTCTGGCGGTGATGAATCAGGCTGAACCCGATCCCGGCTTCTCCGCCGCGCTCGACGCCGCGCGCCAGACCGGAACATTGCTGCGCCTGAGCAGCCTGTGCGGCCCCCTCCCCGCCGACCCGGCTCAGGCCCAACTGACCTACGCCGAAAGTGAATCGCTGGTGCGCTACATGCGAGACACGTACGGCGCGACAGGCATCACGGCGCTGCTCGCCGCCTACGCAGACGGCCTTGGGTGCGCCGCCGGGGTGGAACGCGCGCTGGGCCTCTCGCTCGACGAGCTGGAGCGCGAGTGGCTGGCCGAGGCGTTTCACATCGGCCCGATCAACCCGCTGCCCGGCCAACTCGACCCGGTCCCGTGGGCCATTCTGGCCGCGCTCGTGCTCCTTTCGCCAGTTCTGTTTTTCCTGCTCATCCGCCGCAAGCCCGCCAGAGACCTGACGGGTCTTTAAAGACCCGTCAGGTCTGGGGTATAATCCCGCCTGAAAGCCATCCCATTCAGGATGGCTTTCCTCATGCCGATGACGGACAAACACGAGCGACTGCATGCGATGGTGAGAGGGGTCGTGCAGGGGGTGAACTTCCGCTATTACACCCAGGAACGCGCCCACAGCTTGCGCCTCACCGGCTGGGTGCGGAATCGCGCGGACGGCGCGGTGGAGGTGCTGGCCGAGGGGCCGCGCGCGTCGCTGGACCAGCTCCGCGAATTTCTGCGGCGCGGCCCGCCCGCCGCGTCGGTGACGGAAGTCAAAGAAGAGTGGCAGGCCCCCACGGGCGAGTTCAAGTGGTTCGATATCCGATTCTGAATATGCGCCGCAATCCGGAACGGGCCGCGTGGGTGGTCCTGTACAGCACGTTCGTCATCTGGTGCGCGCTGGCCGTCGCCATTCCCTACGGCGGCCGGTGGTGGCTGCTTCACGCCTCCACATCGCAGACGATCACCATGCAAAGCTCCGGCACGGTGATCGTCACGCGCCCCGACCGCGACACTCCGGAGGTCAATCTGGTGGACATCCCGGTCGGCTCCACCCTCGAGACCCAGACGGACTCGCAGGCCACCCTGACCTTCATCTCAACCGACGGACGCGAAGCCCAGGCGATCCTGACGGTCTATGGCAACACCAAGCTGGTCGTCACCCGCGCCGACCGGCCGCGCTACGGCACGGGCGTCAACCCCAGCCGCATTGACCTGCAGGTGCTGGTGGGCCGTCTGCGGGCGGCGATCAGCCCGAACGTGAGCGGCGCAGTGCAAATCTGGATGTATTCCAAGCCGGAGGCCATCACCGTGCTCGGCGTTCCCGGCAGCTACGTCTCGCTCGAGACGACGCTCGACGAGAGCGTGGTCACCGTGCGTGAGGGGGAAGCTCTGGTCATCGCTCAAAGCCGGGGCGTGACCGTGAGCAAAGATGAGCGCGCCGAAGTCAACCCGAACGCGACTCCGAACGGCCCGCTGCCCGCGGAGCGCAACTGGATTGTCAACGGAGATTTTCAGCAGCCGCTGGGCGCGGGCTGGACGACGGACATCCGCCAGCCGAACATCCCGGCGGAGGATTGGGGGAAAGTGGAAATTGTGACTACAGACGAGCGGTCCGCCGTTCACTTCCACCGCGAAGGGAAGGACTGGGGGCAGGTGGGCATCACGCAGGAGATCAACCGGAACGTGACGGATTACAGTTCCCTCCGCCTGCAACTGACCGTGCTGGTGAAAAACCAAGACCTGTGGAATTGCGGAACATTCGGCACCGAATGCCCGGTGATCGTGGACCTCAAATACGTAGACAAGGGCGGCGGGGAACGCCACTGGCTGAAGGGTTTCTACTTTTTCTCCAACCCCAATCTCAGCTTCGGCCTCACGTCTTGCCCCTCCTGCAACGCCGTGAGCAGCGATCACGAACTCGTGACGCTGGGGGAGTGGAAGACCTACGAATCGCCCAATCTACTGGAATTCCTCAAGGACAGGGGCGCGGAAGCCGTGACGATCAAATCCATCACCATTTTCGGCGCCGGCCACGTCTTCGACAGCCAGGTCAGCGACATCGAATTGCTGGCGCAGGAATAGACCTAAACCGCCCGCGCCCCCACGATGCCCGGGATTTCGGTGGCGTTGCCGGCCTCGTCGCGCCACACTTCGTGCTCGAAGCCTCTTGACGACGAAAGCACAAACGAGAACACCGCGCCGACGCCGGGGGCGTGGCGCACGAGCTGGTAGTACTTCACGTACTGCTGCGCTTTCGTGCGCCGATCCACGTCCGAATACGGGTTGCTGAACTCGGTGACGAAGAGCAGCTTGTCCGGATAGCGGCGGCGGTATTCCTGCCAGCCCAGCCCGCCCGCGGGCGCGTTCATCTCCGCCTCGTCGCGCCAGTAGCAGTGCACGCCGATCCAGTCCGCCGCGCGCACGGCCTCGTCGGACTCCTCCAGAAACCTCACATCGTTCGTGCGCCCGGACATGGGGACGCCGTCCGGCGAGAGGCCGGGGTAGCCGAACAGCGCCTCCGGATAGAGCGCCTTGAGCCGGCTGCGCACCTCCAGGAACCACTGCCCGAACTCGCGCCCGTTCTGCCAACTGGTGGTCCAGCCCTCGTCAATCAGATTGACTTCGTTGTGCACCTCGAAGTAGCGGAGGCCGCGCTGATAGAACTGCCCCATGTCGTGGCTCAGGTCCTGCGCGAACTCCACCGCGCCATAGTTCCGGCCCTTGAACGAGGCGAACAGGCGGACCATGACGAACACGTTGAGATTGATGGAGCGCAGCCGGTCCACGTCTTCCGGGGCCGCGCTGGACGCCAGTTTCACCGCCTCGACCCGCGACTGCGCCACGGCCGCGAAGTCAGGCTCCTGCATGCGGCCATCGGAGCGGCCATGCACGCCCGAGAGGCAGAGGCCGGGCAGCCACGGATATTGGATCGTGGGCGGCGGCTCGGGGGACGAAGTCGCCTCGACGGGCCATGTGAGCGGTTCGCCCGCCTGCCCGTAGCGGCTATTCGCGGCGATGCGCGCCTGCAACTTAGATTTGAACTCGTCTAGCGACTTCGCCGGAAGGTAGTCCACGCGGAGGCTGGGATAGTTTTTTTTGAACCACGCCTGAATATCGCCCTGCGCGGGGTAGCCGTTGGGCAGCCCGGCGATGGTGATGACCTGCTGCGGCGTCATGTAGCGTCCCGCCGAATCCGGGTCGGGCGTCAGGTTCGCGCCAAACTTCAACACGTAATCGCGCGCCGCGCCGACCCAGTCGTAATAGTTCTCTTTGGGCAACAAGATAATTTGATAGTCAGGCATAGTCATTCCCTCTGAGGTGATTATATCTCCGGCGAGGCAACCCTCAAAACGAAAATGGACCCGAGAGTGCACTTCAAATCTGGGGCGAGTTTTGTTGCGACGCTCACCGACCCCTCCCCTGGCCCCTCCCCGAAACGGGGAGGGGAGCGCAGGTCTCCCCCTTTCCTCTCAGGTCGAAGATCCCCGGAGCGAAGCGAAGGGGAGAACGGGGCCGGGAGTTAGGTCTGCTAGCGGACGTATTTGCGCTGCCCGACCACGGCGGCGATGCCGACGTCGTTCCCGGCCTCGTCGCGCCAGGCCCAGCGCGCCGATTCGACCAGGCCCGGCGAGGAGATCACGTAGGCGAACGCGGCCCCCAGCCCGCGCACGTGGCGGAGCATGCCGTAGTAACGCGCGTATTGGTCGGCAATCACGTTCTTGGGCTGCAGCGGGTTGCCGAACTCGGTGACGAACAAGAGCTTCTCCGGAAAGCGCGCGCGGTAGTCCATAAAGCCAAACCCCAACCGTTCGTCGCTGATCTCTTTCTCGTTCACCCAGTAGGCGTGGAGGCCAATCCAGTCCGCCTGCTGGGCTGCGGCCGCGGCTTGCGACAGAAACGCCTCCGAGTCCACGCGGCCATCGGCGGTCGAGGCCAGCCCCGGCGAGAGGCCGGGGAAGCCGAAGCGCGCGTCGGGGAAGCGCTGGCGATACAGCGCCGCCACCTCGAGGAACCAGCCGCCGAATTCGGCGCCGTCATTCCAACTCCCGCCCAGCCCCTCGGAGCGGAGGTTCGGCTCGTTGTGAATCTCGACGTAGCGCAGCGAGGGGTCTTCGTCGTACAGGCGGCTCAGGTCGGGGGTGGTGCGCTCGACGAATTGAGCCGGGGTCACCTTCCGGGGTTGGCCATCTTCCTCGAAAGTCTCGATGGCCCGGACGAGGATGAACATCTCCGGGTTGATGGCCGTCAGCCGCCGGACCGTCTCCAGCGTGGCGTGCGAGGTGATCTTGACCGCTTCCAGGCGCGCGCGCGCTACTATCGGATAGTCGGCGTCCTTGAGTTCGCCGTCGGTGCGCCCGTGCAGGCCGATGAGCGCGACGCCCGGTTCCCAGAGCTGCGCCCAGTCGAACTCGGTCTGCGGGCCATAGCGCCAGCCGTAAAACGTGCGCACGTTGAGCAGGAGCCGCAGCGCCTCGGGCGTGTCCACCGGGATGCGGTCAATGATCGCGTCCGGGTTGGCCTGCTTGACGACGAGCGGCAGGTCCTCCGGCCAAAAGTCGGGGCGGACGATGGAGACGTGCTGGTAGCCGCGCCAGTCCACGCCTCCGGGATCGCGCGTGAAGTGAACGGGCCGGAAGGCGGCGGCGTATTCCAGCGCCGCGCTGCCCCAGGCCGAGGCCTCCGCGGCATTCCGCGCCGGGAGGAGCATGAGTTGATTGTCAATGAGAGGCGGCATCCTTCGACTACGCGGCGCGCATTCCGAGCGGAGCGAAGCGCAGTCGAGGAACGCGCCGCTCCGCTCAGGATGCTACACGTCATCCACTGAAACCCAGCCCGCGCTCTTTGAGCGAGACGAAACGGTGCTGGCCGATCACCAGATGGTCGAGCACGTCAATGTCCAGCAGCTTGCCCGCCTCGACGAGCGCGCGGGTGACGGCGACATCTTCCGGGCTGGGCGAAGGGTCGCCGGAGGGATGGTTGTGCACGACGATGATGCCGGCGGCGTTGACCTTGACGGCCTCGCTGAAGACTTCGGCCACGCGGATGAGCGAGGTGTTGAGCGAGCCGTGATACACCTCCCGCGGCGAACCGATCACCCGGTTGCGCGTGTCGAGGTGGATCACGTAAAGATATTCCTGATCCAGCGCGGACAGCTCGTACATGACCAGATTCGCCGCGTCGGCGGGCGAGCTAATCACGCGGCGCTCGACCGGGCCGGAGCGGGCAATGCGTTCCCCCAGCTCCAGCGCGGCCTTCAGCTGCGCCGCCTTCGCCGGGCCGATGCCCTTCACGTTGCACAGATCGTTGTAGGAGGCGCGATGCAGGCCCGGGAGGCCGCCCAACGCGTTCAGCATGCGCTCGGCCAGGCGCACCGCGTTCTCGCCCTTCGCGCCGACGCGCAGCAGGATGGCGAGGAGTTCGGGGTTGCTCAAATTCCCCGCGCCGACCTCCGCCAGCCGCTCGCGGGGCCGGTCGGCGCTCGGCAAATCGGTGATGCGGGGGCGATATTCGGTGTCCTCTCCCATGCGAGCCTCCGGGTGAGGCGAGTTTATATCAGGTGCCGGGAAAATGGAAGTTGGAGGTCGGAAGTCGGAAGTCGGAAGTCGGAAGTCGGAGATTTGGAGTTTGGAATTTGGGTTTTTAGATTTATAATCCGCGCCACTATGACCCTCAACCTCGACTCCCTCACCGACACCGTCCTCGTCATCGTCGCGTTCTTCGGCGCGTTCCTGAGCGCGTTGTGGCTGAGCCTGATCCTGTGGACGTTCCGCGACATGCGCGCGCGCAGCCGGGACGTGTTCGCCCAGATTCTGGCCGCGCTGGTGGTGGCCGTGCTCAGCCTGCCCGGCCTGGCCGTGTACCTGATCCTGCGCCCGCCGCGCACGCTGGCCGAGACTTACGAGCAAAGCCTGGAGGAGGAAGCGCTGCTGCAGGAGATCGAGGACAAGCGCGTGTGCCCCGGCTGTGGCCGCCACGCGAACGAGGACTGGGTGGCGTGCCCCAACTGCCACACCAAACTGAAGAAGACCTGCGCCCACTGCGGCAGGCTGATAGATTTGCCGTGGAACCTGTGCCCGTACTGCGCGACGCCCGTGGAGGGCATGCGCGCGGCGGAAGAGGAGACGACACCAGTGGCGTCTACAAATCAAGGAAGTCATACATGACCAGAAAAAGCTATTCTCTCTTCCATTCCCTGATGCAGAAAATCGCCTCGTCCCGCCCTGGAGCTTGGTTCACCTCCGGCACGCTGCACCATTTCGACCATATATTTCTGAAGTTGACCGGCGGGCGCTCAACGATGACCAGTCTCGTGGCCGGGTTGCCAGTAGTTATCTTGACAACCACTGGTGCCAAGAGTGGATTGCCGCGTACGCTTCCGCTGTTGTGCATTCGTGACGAGCAGGACCCGACCACCTTCGCGCTCATCGCTTCAAACTGGGGACAGGCGCATTATCCCGCCTGGTACTTCAATCTGAAAGCCAAGCCACACGCCACATGCTCCATACGGGATCAAATTGGAGAATATATGGCGCATGAGGCCAGTGGCGAAGAGTACGAGCGATTCTGGCAATATGCAGGGAACACGTACATCGGTTACCCACTCTACAAGCAACGTGTGGGCAAGCGACGAATCCCGATCATGGTAATGACACCCTTACGACGTTAGGAGCTTCCATAATAGTCTCGCCGCCCAACATAGCATGCAGCTTTTGGGTGTTTCGGCGTTCATTGGACCGCTTCGCCTGATACCCCGCAGCAAGCAACGTACGCAAGTTACCAGGAGGACATCATGAGCAACGCACATCCAATGCCTGACGACGCCATTGCCACACAGCGGGATGCCTTCACCGAGAGGTTCCTTCAGTCGCTGTCAGGCACCTTCAACATTTTCGCCATCTACATCGGCGATCGTTTGGGCTTCTATCGTGCGCTGGCCGAGGGAGGCCCGTCAACCGCCGCCGAACTGGCCGCCCGCACGAACACCCACGAGCGGTACGTGCGCGAATGGCTTGAACAACAAACCGTCGCCCACATCTTGGAGGTGGATAACGAGAAGCACGAGACCGACGCGCGCCGATTCCGGTTGCCCGCCGGCCATGTGGAACCGCTCATTCAGTGCGACAGCCTGAATTATCTGGCGCCACTCACCCAGCTTCTCGCCGGGGCCGTGCGTCCGCTGCCCGCCATACTAGAGGCCTATCGCCATGGGGGTGGCGTGCCCTTCGGCGCCTACGGCATGGATCTCCGGGAGGGCCAAGCCGCGATCAACTATCCGGCTTTCGCCCACCAGTTGGCTCACGAGTGGCTGCCCGCTATGTCCGAGGTGCACGCCCGTTTGCAAGCGGATCCACCTGCCCGCGTCGCGGATATTGGGTGTGGTTATGGCTGGTCCAGTATTGGCATCGCGCAGGGGTATCCCAAGGTGCATGTGGACGGCTTCGATCTCGACGAGCCGTCCATCGAACGCGCTCGTGAGAACGCCCGGCGGAATGGCGTGATTGATCGCGTGCATTTTCAGGCCCGAGACGCGGGTGATCCGACGCTGGCGGGTCAGTATGACCTGGTGACCGCCTTCGAGTGTGTTCACGATATGTCCAATCCCGTAGGCGCACTGCGGATGATGCGTCAGCTGACCGGGGGGCGCGGCACAGTGCTTATCGTCGATGAACGGGTCGGGGATCGCTTCAGCGCTCAGGGCAACGATGTGGAGTGGATGATGTATGGCTGGAGTATCCTGCATTGTTTGCCGGTGGGCATGGTCGAGCGGCCGGCGGCGGGAACCGGCACGGTGATGCGTGCGGATACGCTTCAGCGCTACGCGATGGAGGCCGGTTTTCGCAGCGTCGAGGTTCTGCCGATTGACAATTTCTTCTTCCGCTTCTACCGTTTGAACGCCTAGGGCGGGGCAAGGCCGAGTCGCTGTCGCTGAGCTTGGCCGTTAGGCGCGCGCCAGCATAGCGCATCAGCACAGGCAAGTCATGGTGACACATCCATTGTCACGTAAAAGCATTCGACTCAATGGTGTCGCTACGGCTTATCTAGATATCGGGCATGGCGAAACCATTGTCGCTTTACACGGCATCCCGACATCTTCGCTATTATTCGCCCCCCTCCTGCCTCACCTCGACAACCATCGCCTGATTGCCCCTGATCTACTCGGACAAGGCCAGACCACAACGCCACCCACCGGCCCACTTGATTATTCTGACTACGCCAAGCATTTGCGGCGTTTTATGGACACCGTGCCGCCGCAACAGTTTCATTTCCTCCTTCACGATCTGGGCGGTGTCCTGGGCTTAGAGTGGGCCACGGAGAATGTCGAACGGCTCAAGTCCCTGATCATCCTTTCGACCACCATTACTGAAAGTTTCCGGGTGGGTAAAGTCCTTTACGCGGCCAATCTGATTTTTGGGCAGAGCTTGTTACGGTGGGGAATGTCATTCAGCCTCAAACGATCTCAGGACTTAGATGCGACGCTGAGAGAAGAATGGGGCAAGCCGTGGTCGCGTCGTCGTCTCTTGCGAGGAAGAGACCATTTTGCCGGGCATCATCTTCGACGGATACAGGCCAGCCTGCATTGCATTCAAGCGCCGGTACTGGTCCTGTGGGGTGCGCAGGACGATATATTTCCTTTGCGTCATGCGACCAGCATCATCCAGCTTTCTGCACCTGACCACCTTCGGCGTAGGTACGGGACGCGCGATTTGCCAAATTTCATGCTATGATGAATTTGGCATCTCGTCGTCCCGGCGGCAGGTGAGCCACACCATTGGGCGGCACCGCGTGGCTCCAAGGCAACGGTAGAGCCATGGATTATCCGCAGTTCAATTTGCTTTTCGGCTTGGGTCTCACCCTCGCCAATGTGGTCAGCGTGAGCTTGCGCGTCTTGCTCTCAAGGGCGCACTTGCCGGCCTGGATATCCCGCGTCAGTTGGCTCGCCCTGAGCCTCAGCCTGGGATCCGCTTTATACATCGCGTACCTGTTCCTTCGGTTCATGCTGCCCGCGTTTAACCGGCAAGTCGGTGTGGGGCTTCTCATCCTCGGAAGTGTCGGCGCCCTGGTGACTGCGGGTTTGTATCGGCTGGAGATTACGTCCCGCGCAGCGCGCCTCATCGCGAGTGTACAAATCCTCACCAGCGTGGCCGGTGTGGTCATCGCCTATATCCTCTATCGCAGTTTAGTGCCCATCTCCACAGGGATCCGGTGATCAGAGGCGGGCGCTTGGCCGGGGCGAGGCGTGCACGTGCCAGCACGGTGGGTGTCTTTACCGTCGAGGTCCACATCGGCACAGGGGGCAGGGTGCCGCCCTACCAGGCACTACACCGGACGCGCTGCGCGCTGCGGCCTTCGCTCCGCTTGGCCTTGCGCTCGCGTGCCGTCGCGCGGCAATTGTAGGAGCATATAAAGCAGCGTACAGTTCGCCAAGGACCCGGTCTACGATCTAATCTGGGATGCTGCGCTAGACTGGGCGAGACAAACCGGCTGGAAGCTCATCTAGTCCCAGCTGACCGCGCCGTTGGGCGCACTGAGTGCAAATGAGGCTCGGCAAGATGATCGGAGCCAAGCGTGTCGAAAGCGGATGAATACCGTGCCCAATTGCGCGCACTCGACAACTGGGATGCGTATTTGTTGAAAGAATCCGGGCTACCTGGGCCACGCGGAGACCTTGAATTGGCCCAGGTGGTCGCAGACGAAAGCGATCTTCAACTCTTTCGCCGATACACGGCTTACACCGCCGATAAAGCTCCAATGAACTCGCCGTACGAGTTCCTCGCCTTCTGCGGCATCGTTGGCTTGGGGCGTTTACTCGCCGAAGACGACACCAACATGCTAAAGACCCTACGGAGCTATGCCTCCGATCCGCGCTGGCGTATCCGCGAAGCAGTGGCCATGGCACTCCAGCGGCTGGGTGATGCGGACATGACACGGTTGATTACGGCAATGCGCGATTGGAGCAAAGGAACGCCGTTAGAGCAAAGAGCGGCCGCAGGCGCCCTTTGTGAACCGAGATTGCTTGGTCAGGCCAAACACGCCCGAGCCGTATTAGGTATTTTGGATGGGATCACCCTTTCCATTGGGCGGGCGGAGAACCGCCAAAACGACGACTTCCTGACGCTCCGAAAAGGGCTCGGCTATTGCTGGAGCGTTGCTGTGGTAGCCCTGCCCGCTGAAGGCAAAGTCTTGATGGAGAAGTGGCTGGTCAAGTCGGACAAAGACATCCGATGGATCATGAAGGAAAACCTGCAGAAGGCGCGACTGGCCCGGATGGATTCCGTCTGGGTCAGAAAGTGGCGCGCAAGAATGGGCGGCAAAATTTGGTGATCGCCCGTGGACGAAGGCCCTTGTGAAACTCAGCCAGTGGGTGCTATTGCTTTCGCTGGCACCTGTACTGTTGATCGCCATAATCGTTGCGCTAATCACGGATAAATTTGTCCGGTAATGAGTAGGGCATGACTGCCAATCCAAAACCTCCCCATGTGACTCGTTTACTGCACGATTTGCAGCATAGCGAAGAATTGCGGCGCCAGCCGGTGGCTGGGACCGGGTTAGACCCCCAGCTTGCGCTGTTGCGTTAGACGGCTCTTTCATCGGCCAACGGGGTATCAAGATAAAATATCGTCAAACTGCTTGCCTCATAAGAGTGTTCACTATGAAACGCGAATGCCACGAAAAATGAGAAAAGAGCTCGACCGTCAAGTCAACAACTTACTTCAAAAAGGATACCTTGAAGCCGCGGGCGTATCGGCTGAGGAATTTTTGAAGCACATCGAACCGCTCAACGAGAGAATTGGGGAACTTGTTCTACCTGAAATAGATTTAGAGAAGGGCCAACTCCCGTTTGTTATTGTGATCAAAAGCGACTTGGTGGCCGCAGAAAAAGCAATGTCGCTTGTGGAGCGTGAAGGCAAAAAAGGATTTACCAAGATGTATCCACGCGAGCCAAAAGACTTCAAAATTATTGATGGGGTGAGTATTCCAAACGGCATGGCATATCTTTTAGTAGATATCGACAGGGGCAAAGGGAGCATCAACATTATTCCTAGTGAAGCACTGAAAATGATCAAAAATGAAAATCGCTCTCCGCTCACCATAGATGAGGGTGTGGCTGTTGTTACCCAGTATCCAGAATTCTTAATAAAAAACAACTGTATTTCTTTACTCGCATCTCGCTATAGCGGGGACAAGCGAGTTCCAGCCATATGGATTAATAGTGAAAGAAGGTCAAATCTCGGCTGGTGTTGGGATGGAAATCCGCATACATGGCTGGGTTCTGCGTCTTGCGGTAGTAGAGTCTGACTAGCGCTGATGGTGTATGTGTAAGA